>Ga0157380_10002958_pt1 | contig 11562 bp, 10 predicted proteins | sample S35metaG_FD_119757 | JGI IMG/M metagenome (GOLD analysis project Ga0157380, IMG submission 119757) | Switchgrass rhizosphere microbial communities from Kellogg Biological Station, Michigan, USA - S3-5 metaG | ecosystem: Host-associated > Plants > Roots > Rhizosphere > Soil | place: USA...
CGAACATCGACGCGATGCCGACGTTCAGCCGCCAGCTCTTCGGACCGATCGCGTTGATCAGATAGGGCGACGCCTTGCCGACGGTGAGCGCGCCGATCAACACGCCGAGCGCCACGCCGCGTCCTTCGCGGAACCATGTGGCGATCAACTTCATCCCCGGCGGATAGACGCCCGCGAGACAGATGCCGGTGACGACGCGAAACGCGATGGCCGTCGCGACGTCATGCGCGAAGAGCGCGAGCAGCGCGTTCGCAATCGCGCCGGCGATCGCGCAGAGCGCCATGAGCTTGCGCGCGGAGATGATGTCGGGAAGATTGAAGATCGCGCTGAAAAGCGTGCCCCCGACGAAGCCGAGCTGCACGGCGAGGGTGAGCCACGCGGTGGCCGATGCGGTGAGGTGCCACTCCTTCGCGATCTGCGGCGTGACCGCGGAGACACCGAGCCAGAGCGCCATTCCGAAGAGAACGGCGAACGAGATCAGCGCCAGTGCGCGGCCGCGCCCCATGTGCGCGCTGAGTAGCGCGCCGCCAACTTCACCTTTGCGAACTCCGGCACCTTGTTCACCACGTCGCGATCCTTGAACCCCGCGTCGAACGCCTTCTTCAGCATCGCCGCGGCCTCTTCCGTCCGGTCGGCGCGCGCGTACTCGAGCGCGGCGTCGTAGTAGAGATGCGACACGTGCTCGTCCTTCATCAGTGGCGCCGCGGTGGCGAACGCCTGCGCCGCGTCGGCGTGATTGTTCGTCGCACGCAGCGTCGCTCCGAGTGAGTACCAGGTGTCGGGATTCTTCGGGAACTGCGTCGTCAGTGCGCGATAGAGCTTCTCCGCCTCGGCGTAGCTCTTCGCCTCGTACTGCATGTCGGCGTTCTGCATCATGCGGCCCGCGTCGTCCGTGCTCGGGTTGAAGTACGCGTACTTCGTCGCCAGGTACGACTCGGGGGTCCAGTGGTACTCCATGTACGTCGCCACCTGGTCGGCGATGCGGCGCCCGAGGAGCCGCGCGACGACGTTGAGCGACCCGTCGATGCCGGCGGAGATGCCGGCGGTGGTGACGATGTGGCCGTTGTCGACGAAGCGCCGGCCGTCCTGCACGCGTGCATTCGGCGTCAGCTTGCGCAGCCCTTCGATCGCGCCGTGGAACGTCGTCACGTCGAGGTTGTCGAGCATCCCCGCCTTCGCCAGGACGAACGCGCCGGTGCAGACGCTCTGCGCGATCTCCGCTTCCGCCGAGACCTTCTTCGCCCAGGCGAAGAACTCCGCGTCGTTCGTGATGTTCGACGACGGTCCGCCGGGGAAGATCACGATGTCGGGCTTCGGCGCGTTGGCGATCGAGTAGTTCGGGACGACCTTCAGTCCCTGCGCGTTCACCGGCTCGGTGGTTTTCGAAACGATGTAGACGTTGAACGCCGGCTCGCCGTTCGCGCTGCCGAAGCTCGCCGCGTCGTTGTAGACCTCGAACGGACCGGTCCAGTCGAGCGGCTCCGCGTTTTCGTAGACGACCACCGCGACGTTGCGCGTGTAACCGAGGACCGGAAGTGCGGCCAGAAGAATGAGGATGAAGAGTTTTCGCATGTGTGTGCCTCCTGATGAGAGAGTGAGGCAGGGCTCGCGGGGGCGCAGTTGAAATGCAGGGAAAGGGAGGATTGGTGCGGTGAATGGTTGCCGGTTTCCAGTTGCCGGTTGCCAGAAGCACAGCGGCAACCGGCAACTCGGCAACCGGCAACTATCTCGTGAACAGGCGCTCGAACTCGTCCTTCCGGGCGCGGCTCAGCTTCACGCGCGTCCCGTCCGCGAGCACCAGCGAGCAATCGCCGCGGAACATCGGATGGATCTCGCGCACGCGATCGATGTTCACGATCGCGGAGCGATGCACGCGGACGAAGCGCTCCGGATCGAGCCGCTTCTCCAGCGCGCTCATCGTCTCGCGCAGCAGGTGCGCCTTCCCGCCGGCGTGCAGCGTCACGTAGTAATCGGCCGCCTCGATCCAGTCGAGGTCGGCGGCGTTCACCACGATCAGCTTCTCGCGCAGGCGCACGAGGAAGCGCTGCGCGTACGGCGAGTGGCCGCGCGAACGGAGATGCTCCTTCGCCCGCGCCAGCGCCTGCGCGAAGCGGGCGTCGTCGAACGGCTTGAGGAGATAGTCGAGGCCGTGCACCTCGAAGGCGCGCAGCGCGTAGTTGTCGTACGCCGTGACGAAGACGACCACCGGCACCGCGTCGGCGCCGACCTGCTCCAGCAGCTCGAAGCCGCCGACCTCCGGCATCTGGATGTCGAGGAAGAGGATGTCGGGATGCGTGCGCGCGATCAGCGCCGCCGCGTCGACGCCGCTGCATTCGCCCGCCACTTCCACCTCGCCGTCGCGCTCGAGCAGCAGGCGGATCGACTTCCGCGCCAGCGGCTCGTCGTCGACGATCAACGCCTTCACGCCAGCTCCCGCAGCGGCATGGTCAGCGAGGCGAGCACGCCGTCGTTCGTGTTGCGCAGCTCGAACGTCTGCGCGTCGCCGTAGAGCTGCCGCAGCCGCTCGCGCGTGTTGACGAGGCCGATGCCGCTGTCGCCGGAGGGGACGAGCGTGCCGCTGTTGAACATCTCGATCGTCACGCGGCCGTCGCTGCGGAACGCGCGGACATTCACCACGCCCGCGCCGGCGCTGCGCGCGACGCCGTGGCGGATCGCGTTCTCCGCGAGCGGCTGGAGGATGAACGTCGGCACCGCGGCGCGGCGGACGTCGGGCGCGATGTCGATGCTGTACGTCAGCCGGTCGGGGAAGCGTCCGCGCTGGATCTCGAGATAGCGCCGCAGCATCGTGCTCTCCTCATCGAGCGTCACCTGCTGCCGTCCGGCGTGATCGAGCGTGTAGCGCAGCAGGTCGCTCAGGCCCGCGATCATCGCCACCGCCTCGCCGTTCTGTTCCGTCCGCACGAGCGAGCTGATGGTGTTCAGCGTGTTGAAGAGGAAGTGCGGTTGCAGTTGCAGCTCCAGCGCATGCAGCCGCGCGTTCGTCAGCGACGTCTGCAGCTGCATCGCCTGCGCGACGCCGGCGACCACGAGGTAGAGGATCAGCTCGAGCGGCACCCGCGAGAACAGGAGCGCGCCGATGTTCATCTCCGCCGGCTTCAGCGGGATCGGATCGAACGGACGCATCACCAGCGTCAGCGCGAGCCAGTACACGACGTGCGTGACCGCGGCGACGATCGCGGCGAGCGCGTGGATCAGCAGATTGGAGACGTTGAACGGGATCAGCGGCACGCGCCGCATCAGCAGCACGATGGCGTAGCTCAGCGCCAGCCACCCTTCCCAGATCAGGATGTTGTAGCCGAGCAGTCGCGGCACGGAATGACCGTGCGTGATCATGCTGATCCAGACCTGCAGTCCGGAGATGAGACCGAAGAGGGTCCACAAGAGAGCCGCGGCGAGCCAGCGTCGTTGGTTCAACAGCGGGAGATTACCGCTGTCCGCTGTCCGCCGTCCGCTGTCTGCAGTGAAGGTGCGGTTTAGTGCGGCGAACCGGCGCTCACTCCATCATCTTCACGCGATTGCGGCCGCTGCGCTTCGCGTCGTACAGCTGCGCGTCGGCGGCCGTAATCAGCTCATCGCGATCCATCTCTTCCCCGAGCATCGCGGCGCCGATGCTCACCGTCACGCGCATCGTTTTCTCGGCGAAGACGTACGACTCCGACGCCACGCGCTGGCGGATGCTGTCGCAGAAGCCGCGCACCTGCACCGCGTCGAGCTCCGGCAGCACGAGCGCGAACTCCTCGCCGCCGTAACGGGCGATGAGCTGTTCGCGGCGGACCAGTGATGCGATGGTCGACGCCACGCGCTCCAGCACGTAATCGCCGGCCTGGTGTCCGTGCTTGTCGTTGAGCGACTTGAAATGATCGATGTCCAGCATGGCCATCGACAGCGGCGACGAGTAGCGCCGCGAGCGCGCGATCTCGCGCTCCAGGAAATCGATCAGGTACCGCTTGTTGTGGATCTTCGTCAGGCCGTCGAAGATCGTCATGCGATAGATCTCTTCGTGGAAGAGCGCTTCGACGTTGCCGCCGGCGATGTACTTGAAGATCGCGCCGCCGACTTTGATCTGGTCGCCGTTGTCGAGTCGCGTCACTCCCTCGGCCGGGATGCCGTTGACCTGCGTCCCGTTGCGGCTCCCGAGGTCTTCCACGAACCAGCGCGTCTCTTTGCGCGTCACCCGCGCGTGCTGGCGCGAGACGAACGACATGTCGATGCAGATGTCATTCGACGGATCTCGCCCGATGGTCGTGTCGTGCTTCAGCTCGAAGCGCTTGCCGAGGTCCTGCGCGCCGTAGATCAGGATCAGACACGCGTCCTCGGAGACCAGAGGCGAGACCGCCAGCAGGTTCGTGCGCGTCGATTCCGAGCCCATCGAATTTCGATTGTACGGCGTAGATGGCCGCCGCACTCCGAGGTAACTACTTCTCCAGTTCCAGCTTCAACGTCGCGTACTTCTGCTCGATGTCGATCCGCACCGGCACGCGCCGCGCGTCGTCGGTCAGCCACACGCGCACCTCGCCGATCTTCGCCTTGTCGTTGTCGACCGGCTTGATGGTGAAGGGACGGACGCGGACATCGCTGCCGCCGACGCGCATCGTCATCGCCGGCTTCGGGATGTAGATCACGTCGTAGCCGCTCGCGCCGGAGAAGATCTCCGCCTTCTTCGGCGTGCGGATCTCGTCGGCGTGCTGGCGGAGGTAGTAGATCGACGTCAACACGTCCTGCGGCGCGGCGGACTCGAGCTTCTTCAGTTTCGTCTCGTTGCCGTCGCTCGTGAATTTCTGCACGTGCGCGACGCGGTTCGCCGGATCGAACGAGATGCGCTCGTCGCGACGGTCATCGCCGAACGAGTACGCGTTGCGGCTCGACAGCGTCTGAGTCCCCTCGGGCACCATCAGCGATTCGTACAGATAGAACGAGCTCGGCTCTTTCCCCTGGATCGTGAGCTGCGAATGCACGGTATTCGCCTCGCGCGTCTCGAGCGTGCCGTGCCCCGAGGCTGGGAACGCCAGCTTCGCCAGCCACGTGAGTCCGCCTTTCAGCCGCCACGCGTAGCTCAGCCGTTCGACACCGTTCGTGAGCGGAGCGGCCCCGAGCGGGGCCGCGGACACGACTCCAGCGAGAAGGGCGATCGCGGCGAATTTTCTGTTCATCAGACACGTCAAATAACAGTGGCCACGGCCTCCTTATTCAACTCAGCCGTAAGTATTTCCACGGTCGCGATGCGCGCGAAACGGCGCCGCAGCGCGTACTCCGTCCGCTCGCGGATCGCCTCGACGCCGAGCTCTTCGCCCGGCTTGTCCCAGTTCGGGATCGGGAACGTCATCGTCGCCTCGGTGACGAAATCGACGGCGTAGCCGAGGTCCGCGGCGACGCGCGCCGTCGTTTCGCAGCACTGCTCCATCTGGATCCCGCAGATCGTGACGCGGCGGACGCCGAGCCCGAGGAGATGCGGCTGCAGCGGCGTGCTGGTGAAGCAGTTGCGCGTCGCCTTCAGGAACACCGGCTCGTCCGCGCGCGGCGTGATGAAGTCCATCAGCTTGAAGAACGGGCTGGTCGTCTCGAAGCCCGGATCGCTGTCCGTGTGCAGAAAGAAAACGACCGGGAGCTTCGCCGCGCGATAGGCGTCGATGAGCGCGCCGACGTTTTTCTCGAAGTCGAGATTGTTGCGCCGCTCCCACTTCGGATCGACTTTGAACGAGTCCTGCGCGTCGACGACGATCAACGCGGATTCGGTGACCGGGACCTTGTTTGGATCGAGCATCAATTCCTCCTGCTTGCAATGTAGGGGGAGGAGTGGTTGCCGCGGGGGACGGGGAGGGGACATTTCGGGACATCCGGCTCGAGGCACGGGCGCCCCTCACCCCCGCTTCGCGGACCCTCTCCCGCGGGGAGAGGGAGCAAAGTTGCGCCTTCTCCCCGAGGGAGAAGGTGGCCGAAGGCCGGATGAGGGGCGCGCCTCATTAGACGCGTTAACCCCGCCCCCTCCCCCGACGTCTTTACTTGCATGCTCGACCTCTACCGCCGCGACTATGCGCCGGGCGCGCGGCAGGAGCCGCACACGCACGCCCTGCCGTCGATCGCACTCCTCGCGCAGGCGGGCGAGCTGGCGATGCACCCGATCGCGCTGGCGCGCGCGTTCCGCCGCGCCGCGTCGCTCATCGGATCGAACATGCCGCTCGCCGCCGTCGCGCTCGAATCAGGGTTCTCCGATCAGAGCCACTTCTGCCGGCACTTCAAGCTCGAGCTGGGCCTGACGCCCGCGGCATTCCGCGGTTTGATTCATTCAAGACCGGCAACGTGCGACAACCGATACTGACCAGATGCTTGCACTCCACCTCGCCGCCACTCTGCAGTCGGTCATGCATCTCGATGACGCCATGCGCGCCACGAACACGCCGTCGCTCGCCGTCGCGGTCGTGAAGGACGATCGCGTCATCTACCAGCAGTCGTTCAACGCGCAGCCCGGCACGCGCTTCTATCTCGCCTCGGCGGCGAAGCCGATGACCGCGCTCGCGGCGAAGCTGACGCTCGACATCGACGCGCCGCTGAGCGAGTCGCTGCCAACGCTGAAGCTCCCGCCGCCGCTCGATCCGGCGCGCATGAGCGTTCGCGATCTCCTCGCGCACCGCCTCGGTTTCGAGAACGATCCGGTCATCTGGCGCACGTCGTACAGCGGCGACTGGACCGACGCGCAGCTCTTCGCGCTCCTCGAGCGCGAGACGAAGATCACGCCGCGCACGTTCCAGTACGACAACCTCGGCTACATCCTCACGAGCTACGCCATCGAGCGCGCCGCCGGCGAGCCGTGGCCGAAAGTGTTGCGCGCGCGTGTGCTCGATCCGCTCGGCATGAGCAGCACCACGAACGAGCCGTGCAACGCGACGAAGAGCGCGCGCACGATGAACCGCGGCGCGGGCGGTCTCTGCTCGACGATCGGCGACATGACGCGCTTTCTGCGCGTGCAGATGTCCGACGGCATGCTCGACGGCAAGCGGATCTTCCCCGCGACGGTCATGCGCGAGGTGCACGCGCCGCAGATCAACGTGAAGAAGAAGTTCGGACGCGTCGACCGCACCGCCTACGCCCTCGGCTGGTATCACGGCGAGTACGAGCACGACCTCCTCATGCACCACTTCGGCAGCTATCCCGGCGCGTGGACGCACATCTCGTGGATGCCGGAGCGCGGCATCGGCGTGGTCGTCCTGTCGAGCTCCTACAACCCGTTCGCGGACGCGGTCGCGTATCTCGCGTACGACACGCTCCTCGGCCGCGCCGATGCCCGCAAGCGGTTCGACGACGACGTGGAGAAGATCCGCGCGCGGCTGGCGAAGAGAGCGGACGACATGGCGAAACTTACAAAGGCAATGATCCCCGAGGGGACGTACGTCAACGACGCGCTCGGAACGTTGGTCGTCAGCAAGAGCGGCGTGAAGTTCGGGGATCGCGAAGGGCCGCTGCTCGCGAGCGGCGAGCAGCTGCTCGTGAAGTGGTTCGACGACGACAGCCCGGAGAAGATCGCGTTCAGGAACGACGCGATCATCTGGCTTGACCGTTCGTTCACGCGGGAGACGAATAACGGCCAAAGGTGACGTTGTTCTGCAGCGCACGCATGAAAACGTTCGCGTCCCTGCTCTGCCTGCTCTTCTCTCTCTTCACCACTGCTGCACACGCCGCAGACGCGAAGCCGGCCTCGACCACCGCGATGCGTTTCGGCACGTGGGGCATCGACGTCGACGGAATGGATCGCTCGGTCAAGCCGGGTGACGACTTCTTCCATTACGTCAACGGCAAGTGGACCGCGACGACGCAGATCCCGCCGGACAAGGCGAGCTACGGCCCGTTCGGAATCCTCAAGGATCTTTCCGACGCGCGCGTGCATACGATCCTCGACCGCTGGGCCGCCGACAAGACGTTGAAGCCCGGCACGGACGAGGCGAAGGTGGCGACGATCTACCGCACGTTCCTCGACGAGGCGACGATCGAGAAGCTCGATCTGAAACCGGTCGAGCCGCATCTCGCCGGCGTGAAGAAGGCGAAGACGCGCGAGGACATCGCCCGCATCATGGGCCGCTCGAACATGACGTTCGGCATCGGCATCACGTCGGCGTTCGTGGTCGACGATCTGAAGCATCCCGATACCTACGCGCTCTATCTCACGCAATCAGGCCTCGGCCTGCCGGATCGCGATTTCTATCTGCGCGACAACTTCAAGGCGCAGAAAGAGCGCTATCAGAAGTACGTCGCCGACATGTTGCGCGAGATCGGCTGGAGCGATCCCGACAAGCACGCCGCGGAGATCGTGGCGATGGAGACGAAGATCGCCGAGGCTCAGTGGAGCCGCGCGGAGAGCCGCGATCGCGACAAGATGTACACCCCGATGACCGTCGCGGAGCTGGAGACGTACGCGCCGGGATTTCCGTGGAGCGTCTACCTCGACGCGTCGGGCCTGAAGAAGGCCGGGCGCGCGATCGTGATGCAGAACACGGCGATGCCGAAGCTGGCGAAGATCGTCGCCGACACGCCGGTCGAGACGCTGCAGGCGTGGGAAGCGTTCCACGTCATCGATCAGGCCGCGCCGCTGCTTTCGAAGCGCTTCGTCGATGCGAACTGGGAGTTCCGCTCGAAGTTCCTCAGCGGCGCGCAGGAGCAGCGTCCCCGCTGGAAGCGCGGCGTCGGCAACGCGGAGCAGGCGATGGGTGAGGCGATCGGCCGCACGTACGTCGCCGAGTACTTCCCGCCGGAGTCGAAGGCGAAGATGGAGAAGCTCGTCGCCGACCTGCTGACCGCGATGAAGGGCCGCATCGAGCAGGTCTCGTGGATGGAGCCGGGGACGCGCGCCCGCGCGCTGGAGAAGCTGGCGAAGTTCGGCGTGAAGATCGGCTATCCGACGAAGTGGCGCGACTACTCGAAGCTCGAAGTGCGCGAGGGCGACCTCACCGGAAACTTCGAGCGTTCGGCGAAATTCAACTGGGACCGCATGGTCAGCCGCATCGGCAAGCCGGTGGACAAGGCTGAGTGGGGACTGACGCCGCAGACGATCAACGCCTACTACTCGTCGTCGAAGAACGAGGTCGTTTTCCCGGCCGCGATTCTGCAGCCGCCGTTCTTCGATCCGAAGGCCGACCCGGCCGTGAACTACGGCGCGATCGGCGGCGTGATCGGACACGAGATCACGCACGGCTTCGACGATCAGGGACGCAAGTCGGACGGCGAAGGCGTGCTGCGCGACTGGTGGGCCGCCGATGACGCGAAGAAGTTCGAGTCGCAGGCGACGAAGCTCGGCGCGCAGTACGAGGCGTTCGAGTTCCCGGAGCTCCCGGGACTGCACATCACCGCGCGCGCCACGATGGGCGAGAACATCGCCGACCTCGGCGGCATCCTGCTCGCGCTCGATGCGTACAAGGTGTCGCTCGGCGGCAAGCCCGCGCCGGAGATCGACGGCTTCACCGGCACCCAGCGCGTCTTCCTCGGATGGGGCCAGGTGTGGCGCACCCTCCTGCGCGAGGACGCGTTGCGCCAGGTCATCACGACGGATTCGCACGCCCCCGGCATGGTCCGCGCGTTCGCCCCGCTGCGAAACGTGGATGCGTGGTACGAGGCGTTCGGCGTGAAGGAAGGGGACCGGAATTACGTGAAGCCCGAGGAACGCGTCCGGATCTGGTAGCACTCCGTCACGGCGTGCTCATCACCACCGTGAGCGGGTTCTCGAAGTGGAACGCCACCTCCCCGGTGAACTTCACGCGATTTCCGTCGATCAACATCGGTCGAAACGACCACCGTTGCGCCGCGGCGACGGTCGCGGCGTCGATGCCGAAAGGGAGGGGCGAGTTCTCGACAGCGACGACCTGCCCCTTCTCCGACACCAGGAACCGCACGTGCACGACGCCGCTGATGCGCGCCTTCATCGCCACCATCGGGTAGTCAGGGAGCGGCGCATCGATCGCCTGCGCGAGGAGCTTCGCGGAATCGATCCTCACCACGTCGCTCGCGAAGGGATCGCCGAGCTTTCGTTCGGATGACACGGCCGTAACGTACGCGTGAGGGCGCGCGAAGAGATCGCGTTTGTCGTCGAGCAGTTCGCCCGTCGCGATGTCGATGCGGCGTTCCTGAGCTCCTGCCTTGATGACGATCACTTCGCGCGTGTCGCTCTCGGGACGCAACACGAATGTGAGGGGATCGGCGCGCTGCAGTTGCATGACGTCGTACTCGCTCGCCACATCGCCGACCGTGATCGCGCGCATGAGTGTTCCATTCGAGCGATAGATCGTGACCAGCGGGGTCGAAGCGTACGGGTAATCGTTGCAGGAGCCGTGGCCGGGAGTCCGCACGGCGGCGACGTAGCGGCCCGAATCGGCAACGAGAACGGTTCCGAGCTGCTCGATGGCGATCGGAATCTCGGCGAGCAGCAGCCGGCGCGTGTCTTTCGATTCATACAACGCGGTGGTGACGGTCGTTCGAAGCGGCGTGAACGTCCGCTCGGAGTCTTCCGTCTCGATCGGCGGCAGCGTGTCGAGTCCCAGCAGTGTGCCCGCGCGTCCGCTGGTGAAATCGGGAAGGCGTTCGATCCACCGCGGCACCGCGTAGAACCGCCCGTTCGCGGAATAGACCGGCGTGTTCTCCAGCATCGTGTCCGGATCGGGCGGCTGGACCGAGCACGCGAAGAGCATTGCGATCGCGAAGAACATCGATTGCAGGCTATGCGCGATTCACGCTTTCGCGGCGTCAGGCTCCGGTGACGTTACGGAAGCCAACGTGACAACACGCCCGCCAGCGCTTCCGGCTCGACCGGCTTGAGGATGTGATCGTCCATCCCCGGCGCGCCCGCGTCGTCGGCGGTCATGGCGATGACCGGGAGGCGCGCCAGTCCGGGCGACGACTTGATGCGGCGCGTGGTCTCGATGCCATCCATCTCCGGCATCTGCACGTCCATGAAGACGAGGTCGAAGCGCGACTTCACGGCGAGATCGACGGCTTCGCGGCCGCTCGATGCGGTGGTCACCGTCACGCCGTGGACGCGCAGCAACTCCTGCGCGACCTGGCGGCAGATCCAGTCGTCGTCGACGACGAGCACGTTGCGCGTGGCGCTTTCGTACGCGTACTCGATGCCGAGGTGCTCGCGCATCTTGGCGAAGATCAGCGACTCGCGGAACGGCTTGGCCACGAAGTCGTCGCAGCCGGCGGCGAGGATTTCGCTCCGCTCGTGCTCCAGCGCGCTCGCGGAGATGGCGATGATCGGGACGCGGCGATCACGCTCCCGTGCGCGGATGCGGCGCGTCGCTTCCAGGCCGTCGACGCCCGGCATCCGCTTGTCCATCCAGATGAAATGCGGCTCCCACGATTCCCACAGCGCGACCGCTTCTTCGCCGCCCGCGGCCGCGCGCACTTCGAAGCCGACCGCTTCGAGGAGACGCGTGAGCACCGTGCGATTGAGCGCCGTGTCGTCGACGACCAGCACGCGCACCGGCGCCTGACCAGCGGCGAGCGACACGACGCGGCGCCGGTCCTTCACTTCCGCGATCGTCGCCAGCGCCGCCTCGGGAA
>Ga0157380_10002960_pt1 | contig 11560 bp, 10 predicted proteins | sample S35metaG_FD_119757 | JGI IMG/M metagenome (GOLD analysis project Ga0157380, IMG submission 119757) | Switchgrass rhizosphere microbial communities from Kellogg Biological Station, Michigan, USA - S3-5 metaG | ecosystem: Host-associated > Plants > Roots > Rhizosphere > Soil | place: USA...
ACGTGCCCGGACTCGCTCCGCTCATCAGGCGTCCGCCTGCCAGTGTGCTCATCTCTTAGTTAGAAGAATACAAGATGCCTGTTCATTTTTTTCGGATAGTTCACGAAAAAATGTAGCCTGTGGCGATGCCCAGCCAGGTTCCGGCGATCAAGGTCTTGCTCCTGCCGAAAGACACCAACGCGCTCGGCACCATCTTCGGCGGCGTCATCCTCTCGCACATCGACCTGGCGTCGGCGGTCGAGGCGAGGAAGACCGGGACGCACCGCTACGTCACCAAAGCCATGAACGCCGTCGAGTTTCACGCGCCGGTTTTCGTGGGTGATCTCGTGAATTTCTTCACCGAGACGACGCGCGTGGGACGAACGTCCATCACAGTCAAGGTGGTGGTCGAGGCCGAGCGCTGGGGCGCCGGACAAGGCGAACGCGTCACGGTGACGGAAGCGGAAGTCGTGCTCGTGGCCGTCGGGCCGGACGGCGTGCCGGTGCCGATTCGTCCCGTGGCACCGTAGGCACTCTGGCACCTGAGGCACCCGAATGATTGCAGCGTATGCTCCTGGATCCGTGTCGAATGTCGCCTGCGGCTTCGACATCATGGGGTTTGCGCTCGACGAACCCGGCGATGTTGTGGTCGCAGCCCCGCGCGACGAGCCGGGTGTCTCGATTGCCGCCATCTACGGTGACGGCGGCCGGCTGACGACGGATCCGCGGAAAAACACTGCTTCCGCAGCTGTGATGTCCTTATTACAGCGCCTCGAAACGACCCGGGGCGTGTCGTTGACGATTCACAAAGGCCTGCCGCTCGCGAGCGGCATCGGCAGCAGCGGCGCCAGCGCCGTGGCCGCCGTCGTCGCGGTCAACGAGCTGCTTGGCCGGCCGGCGCCGATGCCGCTGCTGCTCGAATGCGCGATGGCCGGGGAGCAGGCGGGATGCGGCGCTGTTCATCCGGACAACGTCACACCGTCGTTATACGGCGGCTTCATCCTCGCGCGGAGCGCACAGCCGCCCGACATTGTCCGCCTGCCGGTCCCTGACGGGCTGGCGTGCGCAGTTTTGCATCCGCGGATGGAGATCGAGACCGGTGCGGCGAGGCGGCTGATCGGCGATCAGGTTTCGCTGAAGGATGCGACGCGACAGTGGGCCAACGTCGGCGGGTTGGTCGCAGCGCTTTACACCTCTGATCTGGCGCTATTGTCCCGGTCGCTCGTCGATCACATCGCCGAACCGAAGCGCGCCTCCCTCGTGCCCGGCCTTGCCGAGATCAAAACGGCGGCGATGTCGGCCGGCGCATTGGGCTGCAGCCTCTCCGGGTCGGGACCGTCGACATTCGCGCTTGCCGCCTCGCTCGACATCGCGCGCGCGGCCGGCGAGGCGATGCAAAAGGCCTTCGAGAGTGCAAGCAACGTTGGGTCCGACCTCTGGGTTTGCCCGGTCGGACGACAGGGGGCGAGGATAATATCGTGAGCGTCCTACGTACGTTCTACGGCTGTTCTGCGGTCGTTCTATGTACGGTATTTCCGATCGTAGAACGTTCGTCGAACCCCCGTAGCACGTCCGGAGAACAACTGTGATCTGCGTAAGTACGCGCGGTAACGCACAGCCAGTGTCCCTCCGGGAAGCCGTGATCGCGGGGCTCGCTCCCGACGGCGGGCTATACGTTCCGCAGACGATTCCGCGCAAGCCCGATTCCTGGTGGTCCGCGCTTCGCGGCAAGTCTTTTCACGACATCGCCATTGCTGTGGCCCTTGAGCTTGCCGGCGATGAATTCGATCACGCCACGCTGACGAACCTGGTTCGGGACGCGCTCAACTTTCCCGTGCGCATCGTGGAGCTCGAGAAAGGCCTCGCCGTCCTCGAGCTGTTTCACGGGCCGACATTTGCCTTCAAGGACTTCGGCGCGCGCACGCTGGCCCGGCTGATGGCGGAGATCAATGAAGGCTCGAAACCGATAACGGTCCTGGTCGCCACTTCCGGGGACACCGGCAGCGCGGTGGCCAACGCTTTCTTTGGTGTCGCCGGCACACGGGTGGTGGTGTTGTATCCCGAGGGCAAAGTCAGCGAGGTTCAGGAGGCGCAATTCTCGACGCTGGGCGGCAACGTGACTGCGGTTGCCGTCGCCGGGACGTTCGACGACTGCCAGCGGCTCGCCAAGGAAGCCTTCGCCGATCCGTCGTTGCGGTCGCGCGTGCGGCTCACGTCGGCAAACTCGATCAGCCTCGGCCGGTTGATTCCGCAGATGTTCTATTACGGCTACGCCGCCTCACAGTCATCGACGGACAAACAGCTGACGATTTCGGTGCCATCCGGTAACTTCGGCAACCTCGTCGCGGGCGTGATGGCGTGGAAAATGGGCGCTCCGATTCGCTGTTTCCGGGCGCCGACGACGATTAACGATACGGTGCCGAGGTATTTCGCATCGGGCCGGATCGATCCGAAGCCGTCGGTGCAGACGCTGGCGAATGCGATGGACGTCGGCGCGCCCAGCAACCTCGAGCGGCTGCAGTGGCTGTTCGGCGGCGATGTGGCCGCGATGAAAGCGGTAATCACGACAGAGCCTCACACCGACGACGAGGTGCGGAAGGCGATTGCCGCGTTGTTCGAGAAATACGGTTACGTGGCCGACCCGCATACGGCGATCGGTTACCTCGGTGTCCCGGAGAAACGCACCGGTCTGTCGTTATTTCTCGCCACCGCGCATCCGGCGAAATTCCGGGAAGTTGTGCAACCCGTGATCGGGAAAGGGTTGCCGTTACCTGACGCGCTGGCCGCCACGCTTGCACGAAAGAAAGACGTGCAGCGCATCAGGCCGGAGCTGGCAGAGCTTTCGAAATTGCTATGATCGAGGCATGTCCTCGCCTGCGGCGCCCGCCCCCTCGCTTGTTCCTGCCCGTGAATCGCTCGACCAGAAATATACGTGGGACCTCAGCTCGATCTTCACGAGCTGGGACCAGTGGGAGCTCGCCTTCAGCGAGCTCGATCGCGGCATCGAGGCCTACAAGAAATACGAGGGCACCCTGTCGCAGGGCGGCGGCCGGTTGCTCGGCGCGCTCGAGGATCGCGACCAGCTCGGCCAGCTGAGTTACAAGGTCTGGTATTACCCGTCGCTCCAGTACGACCAGGATCAGCGCAACAACACCATCAACGCGCGCCGTCAGCGCGTGCAGTTGCTGATCGCCAAATGGCAGCAGGCCACGTCGTGGTTCCAGCCGGAGTTGCTGAAGCTGCCGCTCGCCACCGTGCGGCAATGGATGGAGACCACGCCGGGCCTGGACGTGTATCGCTTCGCCATCGAGGAAGTGTTCCGGCTCCAGGAACATGTCTTGAATGAGCAGGGCGAGCGCCTGCTGTCGCTGACCGAGCGGCTGGGCAGTGTCCCGAAGGATTCCTACGCGGCGCTCTCGACCGCCGACGCCCGGTTCCCGACCATCACGCTGTCGACGGGCGAGTCGACCGAGGTCAGCTACGGGCAATATCGCAAGCTCCTCGCGACCTGCCGTTTGCAGGACGATCGGAAGAAGGCCTACGAGGCGCTCTACGACACCTATACCGCCAGCCTCAACACCTACGCGGCAATCTACAACGGCGTCATGCACGGCGACTGGTTCGAAGCGCGCGCCCGCGGCTACGCGTCGACACTCGATGCGGCGCTATTCGGCAACGCCATCCCGACGAGCGTGGTCGAAAACCTGATCCGCGAAACCAAGAACGGCGTCGCACCGTTCCGCCGCTACCACCAACTGCGCAAGCGCGTGCTGCACCTCGCGGACTATTACGTCTTCGATGCGTTCGTTCCGCTCGTCGAGCACGACGTGAAGTACGCCTACGAAGACGTGCTGGATTGGATCGTCGAGGCGGTCGCGCCGCTCGGTTCGGAATACCAGGCGCGCGTGAGGCGCGCGTTCTCCGAGCGCTGGATCGACGTCTACGAAAACCAGGGCAAACGGAGCGGCGCGTATTCCGCGCCGGTGTACGGAGCCAATCCGTACATGCTGATGAATTACAACGACACGCTCGACGCGGTGTTCACGCTCGCGCACGAGCTCGGCCACTCGATGCACACGATGCTGTCGCACGAGACCCAGCCGTTTGTGTACGCGGGGTACACGATTTTCATTGCCGAAGTGCCGTCGACGCTCAACGAAGCGCTGCTCCTGAACTTCATGCTGGAGCGCGTGAAGACAAAGGAAGAGAGGGTCGTGCTCCTGCAGCACGCGATCGACAACATCGTCGGCACCTTCTACAACCAGGTGCTGTTCGCCGACTTCGAGCTCGAGGCGCATCGCCTGGTCGAGAAGGATCAACCGATCACGTCAGAGGTGCTGAGCGGGATTTACCTGAAGCTGCTGGGCGAGTATTGGGGCGACGCTTTGTCGCCAGACGAGCGCGTCCAGCACACATGGGCGCGCATCCCCCATTTCTTCCAGTCGCCGTACTACGTCTATCAATACGCGACCTGCTTTGCATCCACCGCGAAGCTGATGGAGCAGGTCGGCGGCAACGATGCCGCATCGCGCAAGGCCGCCGTCGATCGATACCTGACGCTCCTCAAGTCGGGCGGGTCGGATCATCCGATGACGCTGCTGCAGAAGGCCGGCGTCGATTTGAGCAAGCCGGAAACCGTCAGAGCCGTGTCGGCACAGCTCGACGGCCTGGTCGATCGGCTGGAAAAAGAGCTCGCTTAGGCGCCGCAGCCGGCGTCAATCCACTTCGGATCGCTGCTGACGATCTGGTCGGTGGTCCGATCGCGCACGACCGGCCGCCACTCGCCCTTCGTCCAGACGCGTGTCGAGTACGCGGACGCAGCGCCTCGAACCTCGATTTCGTATTTATGATCCGCCACAGGTGTGAAGCTCACCACCGCGATGCCGGGATCATGGTGGTCGACGCCGGGGCGCGGCTGGTTGCGCATGGTGAATGCCATCGACACCGGGTCGGTTACGCTCCAGCTGCGTTTTCCGTCGCTGACCGGCGTGCCGCCGAAGCAGGTCGCGAGCAGGTTCGAATTGGTGATCCGCAGGTCCGCAGAACGTGCCGATGGTCCCGCCATCGCGCAAGACGCCAGAAAAAACACAACGCACAGTGCCGTCTTTGTCATGTGAGCCTCAATCAATTCGCAGTGCCGCCAGCGGATCGATCCGCATGGCCTTTCGTGCCGGCACGAGCGCGGCGAGGGCGGCAACCATCAGCAGCACGATCGGCACGCTGACGAATGTCATCGGGTCGAACGATCTGATGCCGTACAACTGGCTGTCGAGCAGCGGCGCCAGCGGCAGCGCCACGACCAGGCCGATCGCGACGCCGATGCCGGCAAGCCTGGCCGCCTGTCCGACGATCATTGCCAGGAGCTGCGAGGGTTCGGCGCCGAGCGCGAGCCTGACGCCCACTTCTCGCGTCCGCTCGCTGACGATCAGCGACATCACGCCGTAGACGCCGATCGCGGCAAGTCCCAGCGCGAGCGCGCCGAAGGCGGCGACGATCAACAAGACAAACCGCCGTGTCGAGACCGCCTGCGATCGCAGGGTCGACATGGTCCGCATGTCGTAGATCGGCAGGTTCTTGTCGATGCGCCGCGCCTCGGCGCGGACCGTCTCGGCCATCTGTGCCGGATCGGTCGTCGTCCGCATAACGATGAACGGGGCGACTGGCGGGCCCTGGAGATAGCTGATGTACATCTCCGGCTGCGGCACTTCCTCGAGGCCGCCGTGACGGACATCGCCGATCACGCCGATGATGGTGGTCCACGTCCCGCTTGGATTCGGGCCCGTGCGCACGTGCTGGCCGAGCGGCTCCTGGTTCGCGAAGAGCTTGCGCGCCATCGTTTCGTTGATGACGGCAACCGGAGGAGCGGTGGGCGTGTCGTTCGCATCGAAGTTGCGGCCTTTGCGAATTGGGATGCCCATCGTCTCGAAGTAGTTATGCATCGCCCGCCGGAACTGCACTTCCGGTAATTCCGCGGCCGGCACGGGCCGGCCTTCGATCTGAACGGTGGTGCTCACCGACGTGCTGCCGAGCGGCACGCGCGTGGTGCCGCCGACCGACACGACGCCGGGCAGCGCTTCCATTCGCGCGAAGAAGTCGCGATAGAAAGCGAGACGATCGGCGTTGCTGGTCAGGTGCTGCGGAATATTCATCTGCCACGTCAGCATCTGCGAGGTGTCAAAACCGGGGTTAACGTTGGTCACGGAAACGAAGCTGCGCAGCAGCAACACCGCCCCGGTGGTGATCGCCACCGCCAGCGCCACTTCGGCAATCACCAGTCCGGCGCGGGCGCGACGGCGCAGTGCGCCACCGACGGTGCCGCGGCTGGCATCCTGCAGGCTCGCTTGAGGATTGACGCTCGCCGAGCTCAACGCCGGCAACACTCCCACGAGCACGCCCGTCAGCATCGTCGTCAATCCGGCGGCCAGCAGCACCTGCCAGTTCACGGCGACTTCGTTCATGCGCGGCAGATCGGCCGGCGCCAGTGCGATGAGTCCTCGCACCGTCCACCACATCACGATCATGCCGACGAGCCCGCCGGCAATCGCGAACATGACGCTCTCCGTCAGCAGCTGCCGGACGATGCGCGCACGTCCGGCGCCGAGCGCCGCCCGGGTCGCCAGCTCCTTCTCGCGGGCGATGCTGCGCGCGAGCAGGAGATTGGCGACGTTGACCGAAGCCATGACCAGGACAAACGCGATGCCGGCCATCAGGATCAGCAGCGCAGGGCGAATCGCGCCGACCGATTGATCGATCGACGGCACGACCGTCGCGCTCCATCCCTTGTTGGTATTCGGATAGCTCTGTTCGAGCTGGGCGGCGATGGTTTTCATGTCGGCTTCGGCCTGCGCCGCGGACATACCGGGCTTCAAGCGGCCGATCGCACCCCACCAGTGCACGTTGCGGACGACTTGACCCTGCGCGTTGAGCATGCGGTTGGCGGCGGCGCCCGGACCGGAGAACGCAATCGGCACCCAGGCGTCGATGCTGGTGACGCGCGTGAATCCGCTCGGGCCGAGCATGCCGGGATACGGAAAGATGAAATCCGGCGGCATGACGCCGATCACCAGGAATGGCGCGCCGTTGAACGTCAGGGATTTGCCGACGATATTCGGATCAGCACCGAAGCGGCGTTGCCAGTACCCATCGCTCAACACCGTAACCGGCGCTTCTTCGCCGAGGGAAAAGGCGCGGCCGAGCGCGGCGCTGCGGCCGAGCATGTTGAACATGTTCGCGGTCACAAACAGCGCGTTGGTCATCTCGGTTCCGCTGTCGGTCTGCAGTTGCGCCGGACTCACGAAGGTGAAGTACCCCTCGAGGCCATCGAGGGTGGTGTTCATCTTCTGGAAGTCGAGGAAGTTCGCCGGCGAGATCGGATTGCGAGGCAGGTTCTCCTTCGTGTTGAAGCTCCAGATGTTCACGAGTCGCGCATCATCACGATAGGGCAGCGCCTGCAGCAACACGCCATTCACGACGGCGAAGATCGCGGTCGTGGCGCCGATACCGAGCGCGAGCGCGAGAACGGTGAGCGAGCTGAAGACCGGCGTCTTGATTGCCAGTCGAATGGTATGGCGGAGATCAGAGCGCAGGGTTTCCCAGAACATGAAATGGCTCCCGGATGACTCATACAGGTGTGGCCTGAAATTGGGGAAGTAGGCCCACCTTCTGACGGCCGAGCCACGCTCCTTGAGACCGTTGATCGCGACCGTCGCTAAGGTGTCTAGGGTGCCTAAGGTGCCTAGGGTGCCAGGATTCGCGCGTCTGAAGTCGTCGCGCATTTCGTCGCCGAAACGGCGCCTGAAGGCTCTGGGGTAGGCGACGAGTGCGATCGAGAAGAGGAAGTCCTTCACGCGCGAACGCCTTTCAACAGGCGGCGGGTGCGGGCCGCCGCAAGCTGTCCCTCGAGCCGTCCCACTTCGGCGCGCGCGACGGCGACGCCGCGACTCGTCAGCCGGTAATATCGCCGCCGTTCATCGTCGCTCGACCGATCCGGCGACGACCGCAGCTCTTCGATGAGATCGCTTTCCAGCAAGCGCGCCAGCGCCCGATAGAGCGTTCCCGCATGCAGTGAGACGGCGCCAGCGGAGCGGGTCTCGACTTCCTGCAGGATCGAATAGCCGTGCCGCTCGCCGTCAGCCAGGGCGAGGAGGATCTCGAAGGCGACCGGAGTCAGCGGGAGGAAGGATTCGGGCCTGAACTTATCCATATGTGCGTAGTAACTATACGCTCAACGCACATAGACGGTCCAATCGGGGAAAGGGTTGCAGCGGGTAAAATCGGGTGCATCGGGTGCCGACCCTAGTCTTCGTCGGGGGGTGGGCCACCTCCGGCTTTCGCGACATCTTCCTGTCTGATCTTCTCGACGTTGAACTTCTTGGCGGAAGCCGCCATCTTGTCGATGACTTCGTCGAAGTCGAATTCCGTCGCCTTCGAGAACCGGATTGGGTTGACGCGCGCGACGACGAACGCCTTGAGGTACGGGCTGGTGAGGCCTTTCGCTTTCAACGCCTCCACCACTTTGGCCACCGCATCGTCCAGGGCCAGCACTTTGCTGCCGCGACGCTCGCGTTCTTTCAAGGCCTTGGCCATTGATTCATCGAGGAAATCATCGATGCGGCGCAGCACGGAGGTGTAGGCGCCGCCACTCAGGCTCTTGCGCTGCTCATACGCGGCACCGAGCGTAAGAAACTGCGACTGCTCGAATTCGAATTCAAAGTCGGTTTCCTTGCTGTCACGGCGGCCGGCTAGCGCGCGCGCCATGCGGATGGTCTCGAGCGACTTCTCTTTGACGTTGTGCGCCTTTTCGGTGTTGAGGGCGAGGATCTTGAAGGCGACTTCAGGGTCGGGCACGAGTAATCCAATGATGGTGCGCGCGCCGAGCTTCTTCATTGCCTGCAGCCGATGGTTGCCGTTCGGCGTCCAGTAGCCATCGTCCTGGCGAATGAGCACGACCGGATCGAGGAAGCGGCCGACCTTTTCGATCACCGTCATCAGCTTCTTGATGTGCGTGTCAGACGGATCGCGTTGGTAGGGCGTCGGCTCGACCCGATCGATCGGCAGCGACACGATCAGGACCGGCGTCCCGCCGAACGGATCCCGATACGACCCCAGGACGGCGCCGCCGTCCTTCTCGATCGCGCGCGGCAGATCGCCCACGGATCCGGCGTCAATTGCCTGGGTCTCGGAAACCGAGAGCCCTGTCGAGCCGGCCGACGCCTTTTTGCGCCGTACCGCGCGCTTCTTTGCTTTCGCCATCAGTGGAGGATATCCCGGCTTGCCTCGCCGTAGCCTTGGCGAAGGCGGGGTGCAACCAACTTCGGGGGTCGGCCCATCCAAGCGGTATGTCGAAACCAACGCTGGCAGCCATGGCCATCGCGCTGGCGCTCGTGATCGGGCCGGCTCAGGCGCAGCGCTCGTCCCGCTACGACGTGATGGATGACTCCGCGATTACTCGCACGCTTGTCTTTGCCGCCGGTGGCGGCCGGACACTGGATGTGCGAAATATCAACGGGTTCATCCACGTCGAGGGGACGAACGACTCCGCGGTGCAGATGAGCATCCGCAAGGTGATTCGCGCCGAGACGCGCGATGACCTGGCTGACGCCGGGCGCGATGTCCGGCTCGAGTTCGCCGACAATGCGCCGCGGGTGGGCGCCACCGTAACTGATACGCAACGACACGTGTGCGGCGAGCCGTGGCACGACGATGACCGTGATCATGAGCGGCGCCGTCCGCACTACGAGGTGCGCTTCGACTTCACCATCCGCGTGCCGCGCGACGCCGTGCTGCGGTTGTGCACCATCAACGCCGCCGATGTGATCGTCAGCGGCACGCGAGGCGACTTTGATGTCAGCAACGTGAACGGCCTCGTCGAAATGCGCGACGTGGCGGGATCGGGCCGCGCCCACACGGTGAACGGTCCCGTGACCGTCACGTTCTCGGCGAACCCGAAGCAGTCCTCGTCCTTCAAGACGGTGAACGGCAACGTCGATGTCTCGTTTCCGCCGGGACTTGCCGCCGATTTCTCGATGAAGACCTTCAACGGTGGTCTGTTCACCGACTTCGACGCGTTGCCGCTGGCGAGCACCGCGCCTACGGCCGGCGAACGCCGGAATGGCAAGTTCATCTATCGCGTCAACGAATTCACGCGCGTCCGCGTCGGCAACGGCGGGCCGGAGATCGCGTTCGAAACGCTCAACGGCAACGTTCGCGCCCGTCGAGCAGGGAGATAGACCATGAGAATGCGCCAGTGTGTCTGGGGATTGGCGTTCGTGCTCGGATCGATGCCGCTGGCCGCGCGCCAGCAGGCCGACTCCGATCGGATCAGCGTGCCGTTGAGCGATCCGTCGCGCCCGGCTGTGATCGACATCTCCCTCGTGCAGGGCAGCATCACGGTACGCGGCACCAATCGCAAGGATGTCGCCGTCGTCGCCCGTCCGGAAACCGATCGGCCGAACCGCCGTTCCGATCCCGACGCCACGGGCCTTCGCCGCATCCCGCAGTCCGCGGGCTACAAGATCACGGAACAAGGCAACCGCATCAAGATGTCGTCCGACAGCCCCAACCGCGCGATCACGTTCGAGATCGAGGCACCGTCGCGCACCAACCTGAAGCTGTCCACAGTCAACGGCGGCGAAATCCTCGTCGAAAACATCGAAGGCGATCTCGAGGTCAGCAACGTCAACGGCAGCGTGACGTTGAACGGGGTGGCCGGGTCGGTCGTCGCCGGCGCGACCAATGGCAGTGTCCGTGCGACGTTGACGCGCGTGACCGACGCGAGAGAAATGGCATTTACCTCGCTGAACGGAACGGTGGATGTGACGCTGCCGCCAACGACGAAGGCCAACCTGCGGCTGCAGAGCGATCACGGAGATGTCTATTCGGATTTCGACGTCCAGCTGGCGCCGTCGTCAACGCCTGTCATCCAGGAAAGCAGGAGCAGCAACGGCCGCTATCGCATCAGCCGCAACCGATCGATCGTCGGCACGATCAACGGCGGCGGCCCGGAATTCGAGCTGCGGACGTTCAACAGCAATGTCTACGTCCGTAAGGGCAGGTAGGGTCCGGCTTTAGCGGACCAGTCTATTGCCCGATCGCGTAGAGGTACTTGTAGCCGCGCAGGAAGATCTCGTTGTCGACGAGCGCCATCGACGCATCAAACCCGTCGTCCAGGCTGTTTTCCGCGAGCACCTCATACGCCGGCCCGTGTTTCACGACCGTCGTGACACCGTCGCGGCTGGTGATGTAGACGCGGCCGTCCGCGCCGACCGGTGAACTGAACACTTCACCCGGCGCCTTCGCGATTCGCTGCACCTGGTAGTGCGGCTTGCCGTTCGTCGCGTCGAACGCCGACAGCAGTCCGTTATTGGTTTTCAGGAAATACAGGATGTTGTCGTACAGGAGCGGTGACGGCACATACGGCGTATCGCGATCGAGCTGCCACGCGATCGCGCTGGTCTTGCTGATATCGCCAGTCGCGTCGGCAAGCTTGATCGCCTTGAGATTGTTGCCGCGGAAGCCGCTCATGATGAAGACCATGCCGTTGCCGGACACCGGCGACGGAATCACGTTCATCGTCGTCCCC
>Ga0157380_10002961_pt1 | contig 11556 bp, 9 predicted proteins | sample S35metaG_FD_119757 | JGI IMG/M metagenome (GOLD analysis project Ga0157380, IMG submission 119757) | Switchgrass rhizosphere microbial communities from Kellogg Biological Station, Michigan, USA - S3-5 metaG | ecosystem: Host-associated > Plants > Roots > Rhizosphere > Soil | place: USA: Michigan...
AGAGGACAGTGTCCCGCAACGGCAGGATCGGCAACTCGCTTGGAACCGTCAGCGGCCGATCGGTCGTTACATCCAGGTCAAGCAGCTCGTCGCTCATAGAAGACGGAGGGGCCTGAGGCTATCACAAGAAAAAAAGCCCAACTCCCAGAGTTGCTGGGAGTTGGGCCGCAGGGGTCGGGACGCAGCCGGAGCGCGTCAGTTCGACATGTCGTAGAAGAGCGTCGACGACCCGCGCTTCTGCGCGGCCGCCCGCTCACGACGCTCGGCGGTCTCGCGCGCTTCCTCGCAGTCCTTGCAGCGGACCGCGAACGGCAATGCGCGTAAACGAGCTTCAGCGATTTCCTCGCCGCACTCGAAGCAGTCGCCGTATGTCTTCTCTTCAAGACGACGCAGCGCCGCGTCGACCTTGTTGAGTGTCTCCGACTTCATCTGGATGAGCGCGAACTCGATATCTTCCTGGATGTCCACTTCAGAGCTCTCGCCTTGATCCAGGACGTCGCGTTCCTTGTTGCCGTCCGCTCGGGCGTCGCGAATCTTCTCGTGAACCGAGTTCACCAACTCCCGACGGCGATCCTCGAGCATTTTCTTCAGCTCGTCATAGCGGCTCGTCTTTGCTACCGCTACCTTCCTCTTCGTCGTCGTCGCCATGATGCCCCGCTCCCTTCCCCGTGCGCCTCTCATTCGAGGCTTTCAGTTTCTATGATGACCGCGGCTATGCAATCGAAGTGCCTAACTGTAAATTGGCTCGGTCGCTTCCGGAGAACCACCCTGTTCCGCGCCCGCTCCAACCCGATGCATAGTTAATGAAGTCATTTCCCGTCAATGAATTAAGAATTATCGACTCGTGCGTTTCCTGCCGTCGAACATTTAGACGCCGATTCGCGCACTGAGGTTTTTGTCGGGCTGTCCTCTTCCGATCACAACCAGAAACCACGAAATCATTGACCATCTCCACGGGTTTCAGCTGTTCCTGGGGTGAAGGATTGTCGTCGAGCCGCCTCACTCTCCGATGTGACGTGTGACCGTAAACACATCTGCCAATTTGATTTACTGTCGATGCTCGACGGAAGAGCCGACTACCGCCCGGGGAGCATGTCTGGTTGAGGACTTCAGGTGTGAGGTGTCTAAACCTCTACAGTGGCCGTGCTTTTATGTCGAATTATCAGCAGTACGTCTAAATTTCTTCATTTAGGAATTTGAGACGTTCGTGCAGGGAGGAGTCGAGATTCAGTCACGGCTGTCGGACCGGTGGCCACATTGCCTGGTCGGACAACGTGTGCGAAGCTCACCGGTGATGACCTGCCCTTCATGCGGCCGCCGGAAGGGGCGCCGTGACTGTCCCGCGCTGCGTGCGAGCATCTGCACGATCTGCTGTGGAACGAAGCGCCTGGTCGAGATCAACTGCCCGGAAACGTGCGTGCACCTGAGCACAGCGCGCGAGCATCCGGCGGCGGTCGTCAGGAAGCAGCAAGAGCGCGATGTCGCTGCCCTGCTCCCCACGATCAACCATCTCACCGAGCGGCAGCATCAGCTGTTCTTCCTCATTCACTCCGTCATCGCGCGACACAAACCCGAAGGATTCAGCCGTTTGGTCGACGAGGATGTCGCTGAGGCGGCGGGCGCTGTCGCCGCAACGCTGGAGACTGCTGGTAAAGGCGTTCTTTACGAGCACACTCCTGCCTCGCTGCCGGCGAAGCGGCTCGCAAGCGACATCACGGCGCTGTTGGCCGAGGTGCGATCGAAAGGTACCAGGATCTACGATGGCGAAGTCGCGATTTCACTGCGGGCGATTGAGCGCGGCGCCCGGGAGATTCACAAAGAGCAGGCCGAGGACACGGCCTACCTGTCACTCGTTGGCCGCCTGCTTCACGTCAGAAGCCAGCCCGCGCCCGAGGAGCCCACGGCCCGGAGTTCGCTGATCCTGCCCTAAGCCTGCTACAATACAGGGTTTGTGCGTCCGGCCAAGTGGCACGCCGGGCGAAAGTCGATGGATTCACCGGAGCGACAGTCGCAACGGTTCACAGCGAGACAGAAACATGGCGAAGCGATGTGAGGTGTGCAACAAAGGTCCTGTGTTCGGACGGACCATTTCTCACGCACACAACGTCGGTCCCCGGCGGTTCGAGCCCAACCTGCAGACGGTGCGCGCCAAAGTCAATGGCGGCACCAGGAAGATTCGCGTCTGCACGCGTTGTCTGCGAGACGGCAAAGTCATCAAGGCGGCCTAGTGATCAGGCAGGTCATCAGCGCACCTGACGCTCCCAAAGCGATGGGGGCGTACTCACCGGCGATCAAGGCGGGCAACCTGCTCTTCGTGTCGGGTCAGATCCCAATCAATCCGGCAAGCGGGGCGCTCATCGACGGCGATATCACGGCGCAGACCGAACAGGTCATGCGAAATCTCGGCGCGCTCCTGCGCGCAGCCGGCGTCGGATTCGAGCACGTCGTCCGAACGACGGTGTTCCTTGCGGACATGGGTGACTTCGCCGCCATGAACGAGGTCTACAGCCGGCACGTTGCGGCTCCGCCTCCAGCGCGAGCGACCGTGCAGGTCGCGCGGCTGCCGCGCGATGTGAAGATCGAAATCGACGCTATTGCTGTTCTCTCGTAATGCAAAAGGCAAAATGCGAAATGCAAAAGAGCATTTGCATTTTGACTTTTGCATTTTTCATTTCTGAATTCACGCCCGCGCAGTTCGTTCCACTCCTAATACCCCCTGCACGCCCTTGATCGACTTGATCACCTTCTCGAGGTGTTTCACGTCGCGGATCTCGACCGTCATGTCGATGCGGGCCTGACGATCGTCGCCGGTGCGCGCCTCCATGTTGGTGATGTTGGTGTTGATGTCCGAGACCCTCGCGCTGATCTCCGCGAGCATTCCCTTACGGTCCTCCACCTGCATCGTCAGGCGAACGACATACGGCGCCTGATCGGTGCCTGCGCTATCCCATTCGACATCGATCCGTCGCTCGGGATCGAACATCAGGTTCAGCACATTCGGACAACCGAGTGAGTGCACCGACACACCCTTGCCGCGCGTGATGTATCCGACTATGCGCTCGCCGCGAATGGGATTGCAGCACTTCGCGCGGAACACCATCACATCGTCCGTGCCGCGAACTTTGATCTTGTCCGAGGCGGAACCTGACCGAAGCACGCGGCGAACAACCGAGACGACCGCCGAGTCTTCGTGGAGCTGTCCGTTCGGCGCCGACTTCTGCAGAACCGTTCGTGCCGACAGCTTTCCGTAACCGATGTGCGCAAGCAGCTCTTCGGGCGACTTCGCGCCGTACTCCGACGCGAACTTCGCGAGCTCCGGGCTTTCGAGCAAATTGCCTGGATTGAGACCGTAACGTCGCGCTTCCTTGTCGAAGAGCCGTCGTCCGAGGTCGATGCTGCGTGTCCGCTCTTCAGCCTGCAGGACGTGCTTGATCTTGCTGCGCGCCCTCGAGCTGACAACGAACGACAGCCAGTCGCGACTCGGCTTGTGGCCAGTCTGCGTCACGATCTCGACGATGTCGCCGTTCTGGAGATGGGTGCGGAGCGGCACCATGCGGCCGTTGATACGGGCACCTACACACTGGTTGCCGACGTCCGTGTGGACCATGTACGCGAAGTCCACCGCCGTCGCGCCGCGTGGCAGCGAGCGCACCTCACCCTTCGGCGTAAAGATGTAGACCTCCTCGGGGTAGAGGTCGATCTTCAGATTCTGGAGGAATTCCTGCGGATCACGGACCTCCTGCTGGACTTCGAGCAGCTGCCGCATCCACAGGAAGTAGCGCTCGTCACGGTGATCGCCGACGCGCCCTTCCTTGTATTTCCAGTGGGCGGCGATGCCTTCCTCCGCGCGCCGATGCATCTCCCCCGTACGGATCTGGACCTCGAATGGAATGCCGTGCTCGCTGATGACCGAGGTGTGGAGCGACTGGTATCCGTTGGGCCGCGGCATCGCGATGAAGTCCTTGAAGCGGCCGGGAACCGGAGACCAGGTCTGGTGGATGATGCCGAGCGCTGCATAGCAGTCCTTGACCGATTGCGTGATCAGTCGAAGCGCGACGAAATCGTAGACGCGCTCGAGGTCGATCTTCTGGCGCATCAACTTCAGGTGGATGCTGTAGAGACGCTTGAGCCGCCCGTCGAGCGTATCGATCGGAATCTGTGCTTCGTCGAGCCGCGCGCGCAGCGTGCGCGTCAGCTCGTCGATCACGCCCTCGGCGTACTTACGGCGCCCTTCGACTTTCGTGCGCAGTGCTTCGTACGCTTTCGGCTCGAGGTACTTGAACGACAGCTCCTCGAGTTCGTTCTTCACCTTGCTCATGCCGAGCCGGTTGGCGATTGGCGCGTAGATGTCGAGCGTCTCCTGGGCGATCTTGATGCGTCGTTCTTCCGGGAGATGATGGAGCGTCCGCATGTTGTGCAGGCGGTCGGCGAGCTTCACGAGGATGACGCGAATGTCATCCACCATCGCCAGCAGCATCTTGCGGAAGTTCTCGGCCTGCCGCTCTTCGCTCGATGAGAACGGAATCGCGCCGATCTTGGTGACCCCCTCGACGACGTGCGCGATCTCCTTGCCGAAGAGCTCCTGGATCCGCTCCGGCGTCGTGAGCGTATCCTCGACCACGTCATGCAGGAGGCCGGCGGCAACGGCGACCACGTCCAGTTTCATGTCCGCCAGCGAGTCTGCAACCTCGAGAGGGTGCACAAGATAGGGCTCGCCGGAGTGACGCACCTGCCCCTTGTGCTCGAGGGCCGAGAACACGTAGGCGCGCCGGAGAAGCTCCAGGTCCGCCTCCGGGCTGTAGCTCCGCACCTTCTCGAGCAGGGTCTCGAATCGAATCATGAAGAACGGTGTCTAACGCAGTACGACGCCGGTTGGGACCGTTGAGTGCCCGGAAAAGGGCCCTTATGTTCATGATAGCCGGACCCTTGACTGGCTAGAAAACGGATCACTATACTGGCGCGTTTGCCGGGGAGCAGTCCCGTCCCAGCCGGGCTGCCGGGGCCGAAATGCGATAGATCGTTAAGGGGAGATCTCGAGATGCACAAGTTTTCGTCAAAGGCCTCCGTGAGCGTGCTGTGCGCAGCGCTCGGCCTCGCCGCGGCAGGCTGCGGCCAGATCAATAGCCTGAAGGCGACCATGGCCTTCAAGGACGCAAATCAGCTGTACAGGGGCCAGGATTTCCGGGCCGCTGTCACGAAGTACCAAGAGACGATCGACTTGTGCAAGGGATCGGATCCGGACTGCATGGACCCGAGGTTGACGCCTGCGTACTTCTTCCTGGGGAACAGCTACGACAACCAGTATCGCCCGGCGCGTCGCGGCGAACCGGCCAATGACGCCCTGCTGACGAAGGCAATTGAAAACTACAAGAAGGCTGCAGAAGTGGTCGTCGAGCCGCTGACGAAGCAGCGGGCCATGGAGTATCTCGTGGCGGCGTATGGTCCTGACAAGCTCAACGAGCCGGCCGAGGCGGAACCGATCCTGCGGCGCATGATTGAGATCGATCCGTCCGAACCGAGCAACTACACCTATCTCTCCCGAATTTTCGAGGAGAACGGCGACTATGAACAGGCCGAACAGCTCCTCGTGAAGGCGCGCGAGATGAGGTCGAACGACCCCGGCGTCTATATGACGCTGGCGACCTTCTACAACCGCCAGGGCGAGTTCGACAAGAGCATGGAAGCGCTGAAAGCGCGAGCCGAGCGCGAACCGAACAACCCGGAAGCCTTCTACACGATCGCGCAGTTCTACTGGGAGAAGGCATATCGTGACTTCACGATTTCCGACGGGGAAAAAATGAAGTTCGTCGTCGCCGGCAACGAGGCGATCGACAAGGCCATTCAACTGAAGTCCGACTACCCCGAGGCGCTCACCTATAAGGGACTGCTGCTCCGTGTGCAGGCCAATCTCGAGAAAAATCCCGCGCGGCAGCAGGAACTCGTGAAGGAAGCGGCGACGTTCAGCGAGCGGGCCGCGGAGGTTCAGGCGAAGCAGCGTGCTGCCGGTACGGCCGGCGGCCGTTCGGGCGAATAAGTCGCCCGTTCGCAGCTGAAATATTTGAGGGCCGTCCCCCTGTGGGGCGGCCCTTTTTAGTTGTAGAATCACCGACGAGCCACGCCGCTCCGTGCCGAGACGCGTCGGTCGCCTTCTTGTTTGTTTACCTTTCCGAAACAGCTGCTTGGTACGCTACAGCTCTACTTGTCCTACTAGAGAAAGGATTTTGGCAATGACGCACGTGAGCAAGGCAATGTGCGCGCTCCTCGTTCTCACATTGTTCCTCGCCGCACCCGGCATGGCGCTAGGCCAATCGCAAGCGACGACGGCGGAGATTAACGGCCGAATCGTCGATCCGCAGGGAGGGGTACTCCCCGGCGTCACCGTGGCGGCATCGAGCCCCCAGACCGGCTACATGCGCGACACGGTGACCAACGCGGAAGGGTTCTTCTCATTGCCGTTGCTGCCGCCCGGGACGTACGACGTGACCGCGGAGTTGTCGGGGTTTGCGACGTTCCGGCAACCAGGAGTGCGAGCGACTGTTGGCGCAACCATCACGATCAACCCCACCATGACCGTGGCCGGCGTCCAGGAGGTCATCACCGTCGAGGCCGCGACTCCACTCGTCGAGACGAGCTCGTCGATCCGCACGAACACCGTAGACGAGGAGGCGATTCGCAACCTGCCCATCAACGGACGGCGCTTCCAGGACTTCCTCACGCTGACGCCGACTGCGCAGGTCGATACCAGCCGCGGCCAGATTTCCTTCGCGGGCCAGCGTGGCATCAACTCCAACGTCAGCATCGACGGCGCGGATTACAACCAGCCGTTCTTCGGCGGCATCCGAGGTGGTGAACGATCGAACAACGCCTTCACGATCCCGCAGGAAGCGATCCAGGAATTCCAGGTCGTCGCCTCAGGCTACTCCGCAGAGTTTGGACGCTCGACGGGCGGCATCGTGAACGCCATCACGAAAAGCGGCACCAACAGCCCGCGCGGCTCCCTGTTCTACGTCAACCGCAATAAGGATTGGGCCGAACCCAACGCCTTCGGTCAGAACGCGGCGCCGACGCAGCAGCAGTGGGGCGGGTCGATCGGAGGGCCAATCGCCCAGAATCGACTCTTCTACTTCGTTGCCGCTGAGATGCAGCGTCTGAAGAACACGCGCAACGTCGTCTTTTCGCTGACGGGCATCACGCCCGACGCCAACACCGCTGAAGCCTATAACTACTTCAAGAGCCTGGAGGAGCCGTTCGACGCGACCAACGACGCCGAAGCCATCCTCGGGCGCGTCGACTATCAGATGCCTGAGGGCGATCGCCTCGCCGTCCGCTACAGCTTCAGCAACAACAAGGCGCTCAACTCCAACGCCACCGGCAACGCTCTATCAGACACGACGATCAGCGCCGTCTCGAACAACGGCACGGAACGCGATCGGACGAATACGGTCGTTGGTGAGTTCACGTCGGCATTCCGTTCGAACGCGCTGCTCGAAATCCGCGGGCAGTATTCGCGCGAGCAGCGGCCACGCGACGCCAACACGTTGCAGCCGCTTCTCACCGGCACCGTGGGCAACGTCGGCACGGTCAGCTTCCTCGGCGAGAACATCCAGCGCGACTGGCGCGCCCAGGTCGCAGCCAACACGACCCTGGTCAAGGGGAACCATTCGACCAAGGTCGGAGTCGAATACAACCACGTCGACGCGTCGCAGTTGTTCGGCTTCGATCAATTGAGCACGTATCAGGTTTTCGGGACCTCTCAGACGATGCTCGAGGTACTTTCTGTGGGCGGCCCGACGGCCAACCGCTTTGACCTTCCCTCTTCAGGCGTCCAGTTCCGGAAACAGATCGGCAACCTTTCCACGGCGCTCGCGACGGACGAAATCGCTCTCTTCGCGCAGGACAACTGGAGGCTCACGCCGACATTTACTTTCAACTTTGGATTGCGCTGGGAAGGCACCCGCAACCCAACTCCTGAAGCAGACAACCAAGCCATCCTGAGTCAGCTCGACGGCCGGACGTTCCCAATCGGCAAGGAGATCGACCCCACTCAGATCCCGAATCAGATGAACCAGTTTGCTCCACGCATCGGGTTTGCATGGAACCCTGGCAACTCAGGGACAACCGTGGTTCGCGGTTACAGTGGGATCTACTACGCGCGGACGCCGATGCTGATTTTCTCGGACCCAATGAGCGGCTTCCGGCTACCGCCGGGCAACCTCACGGTGACGCTGCCGTATCAAGTCCCTGTCGGCAACCCTAACAACACGCTCTACAGGCAGTTGCTTCTTATCGGCATCAACCTCAATAACACTCCGCTCTCGAGTCTGCCGCAGCTCACACAGCAACAACTGACCCAGCTTGCGACCGCACTCGGCATCACCCCCAATCCCTATCTCGGCGTCAACGTGACGGGAGTCGACACGGAGTTCAAGAATCCACGCGCAACGCAGGTCGGTGGCGGAATCGAAAAGGAGTTGGTCACGAACTTGAGCGCGGGAGCCGACGTTGTTTATGTGAAGACCGACCACCTGGAGCGTAATCGCGACCTCAACATCGGCGTGCCTACACCGGCGCCGACCGACCCGGCGCAGCGACCCATCTTCCCGGCTCGCCCGCTCTCGACGCTGAACCAGGTGCAGATTCGCGAATCGAGCGCGAGCTCGGAGTACACCGCCATGACGCTGACCACACGTCTGCGTCGCAACTGGGCGTTGTTCAACGCCAACTACGTGCTCAGCAAGTCGATGTCCGACGACGACAACGAGCGTGACTCCGGCGGCGTTCTCTACGAGAACGCGTTCGACCTCGCGCCCGAGTGGGGCCCGGCACGTCTCGACCGCCGTCACCAGTTCAACGGCTACGCCGTCTTCTTCCTGCCGCTGAACGTGGACATGTCCGCCAGCTTCCGCTTGATGAGCGGGCTGCCGATCGACGCAGCAATGGGACGCGACGCTAACACCAGCCTCGGTGGCAGCGATCGCCCCTACAGCGCACCCGGCGTACCATTCGAGCGCAATGGCTTCCGCGACGAATCGTTCACGGAAGTCAATTTCCGCACGCAGTGGGGCCCGCGATTTGGCGGAGACAATCGCGTGCTCGTCACGTTCGAGGTCTTCAACCTCTTCGACGCCGACAACATCCGGCTCTCGGGCGCAACGGTGACGAACTACTGCGCCGGCACTGCGCCGGCCGACTGCGGATTCGGCCCGCCCACCAATCCGAACTTCCTGCAGGTGAAGGACGCTAGCGGGAACTACATCACGACGAACATCCCTGGCGCCCCCAGGCAGATCCAGCTCGGAGTGCGGTTCGAGTTCTAAGGCCTGAGTCTGCGTTTCGTGGAAGGGCTGTCATGAGTCAAGCACCTGTGACAGCCCTTTCACTTTTTGGTCTTCAACGGTGATCGTCGAACGGCACAATACACTCCTATGAGTCGCCGCCTTGTGCTGCTGCTCCTGCTCCTCGGGTGGTGGGCAGGCGCTGGACGCGCACAAGCACCCGCAAGCGATCTCAAGCCCACAGTCATCCTGATATCGCTCGATGGATGGCGCTGGGACTACGCGCAGAAGTATCCGGCGCCCGCTCTAACGCGCCTGATGAAGCAGGGCGTCAGCGGTGTCCTGATTCCCAGCTTTCCATCCAAGACGTTCCCCAACCACTACACCATCGTGACCGGTCTGTATCCCGGTCACCACGGCATCGTCGCCAATTCGATAAAGGATCCCGCCACCGGCCGGCGACTGACGATGTCGAACCGGAAGGAAGTGCAGGATCCGATGTGGTGGGGAGGTGAGCCGATCTGGGTGACGGTCCAGAAGGCCGGACAGCTCGCGGCACCGTTCTTCTGGCCCGGCTCCGAGGCGCCGATCATGGGGGAATGGGCACGGTACTGGGCGCCATTCGACGAGCGTGTCGCCGCAAACAAAAGGGTCGACCAGATGCTGGCCTGGCTCGATCTGCCGACGGATCAGAGACCGACCTTCCTGACGCTGTATTTCAGCGACGTCGATAGCGCAGGCCACGACTTCGGACCGGACTCGAGGGCTGTGGCCGACGCCGCCCGTCGGCTCGATCGCTATCTCAATCGTCTGTTACGCGGCCTCGAGAGACGACGGTTGCAGGATCGAGTCAACGTGGTGATCGTCTCGGACCATGGGATGAGCGAGTCCAACACAAACCGCGTCGTCATCCTCGATGACTACTTGTCGCTCGACGGCATCGACATCGTCGACCTCAATCCGACGTTGGCAATCTTCCCACCGGCGGGAAATGAGGAGGCGGTCTATAAGGCGCTCGCCGGCGCTCATCCTCGCCTGAAAGTATTTCGCAAGGCTGAGACTCCCCTGCACTGGCACTACCGCGACCATCCTCGTATTCCGCCTGTCGTCGGCGTCGTCGACGAGGGATGGCAGATTCTGCGCCGCTCGACGTTCAACAACTTGATCGCCAAAGGCGAACACGGACCCTTCGGCGTGCACGGATACGACCCGATGGAAGCGGAGAGCATGCGCGGCATCTTCGTGGCGGCGGGTCCGGCCTTCAAGGTTGGTGCAACCGTTCCGCCCTTCGAGAACGTGCACATCTACGACGCACTGGCGAAGATCCTGGGCGTCACGCCGGCGAAGAACGACGGCGACCCTCAGATCGCGCAATCGCTCCTGCGCTAGGCGGGCCTGACCCGCCGAGCGTACAAACAAAAGGCCGTCCCGTCAGGGACGGCCTTGAACGAACCCGGTTGTCCTCGGGCTAACCTCCCGCGCGACGCATGCCTTCGGTCACGATGCCAACTTTCTCGACACCTGCGCCCTTGGCCAGGTCGATCACCTCGACGATTTCACCGTAGCGCAGCGTGCCTGCGCCCATGATGAACATCGTCTTCTCCTTGCGCTCTTCGAAGACACTTCGCAGCTTCTCGCCGAGCTGACCAAGGGGAACGTCCTGGTTGTTGATGGAGATCTTCTTGTCCGCCGTATAGTTCAGCACGATCTGGCTGAGATCCGGCGTCGCCTGCTTCGGCTGCTGCGTTTCAGCAGGCAGGTTCACGTCGAGACCGCGCTGGTTGAGCGGAAGGGTGACCATGAAGATCACGAGGAGCACGAGCAACACGTCGATCATCGGCGTGATGTTCATCTCCGCGTTGGCTTCAAGCTTCTTGCCCTTGAAGACGCGCTCGGCGCCGTGATGTTGATGGACAGCCATTACTCGCCTCCCTGTCCCGTCGTCGACGTGCGGCGCGGGTCGGTGATGAGCCCCATGTCCTCGATGCCGGTTGCGCGCAACTCGTCCATGGCATCCATCACCGCGCTGTACTCCACATCCACATCGGCCTTGATGATCACAATGCGATCCTTCTTGCCCTCGAGCACCTCTTCGACCTTGCGGCGAAGATCCCCGGTCTGCACCGGCACGGTGTTCAAGTACAGGCGCTTGTTCGAATCGATCGCGAGCACCGTCTGGTCCTGTGTGTCAGGCTTCTCGGTCGTGTTCGACGCCTGCGGCAACTTCACGCTGACGCCCTGCTGGAGCAGGGGCGCCACGATCATCATGATGATGAGCAAC
>Ga0157380_10002963_pt1 | contig 11554 bp, 13 predicted proteins | sample S35metaG_FD_119757 | JGI IMG/M metagenome (GOLD analysis project Ga0157380, IMG submission 119757) | Switchgrass rhizosphere microbial communities from Kellogg Biological Station, Michigan, USA - S3-5 metaG | ecosystem: Host-associated > Plants > Roots > Rhizosphere > Soil | place: USA...
ACCGATACGATGAGGTCCGCCTTGTCACCATCAGACAGCGAGTCTTTACGAGTCTCCTGGCCGCGTGCAATAAAAGCACTGCCGGCGATGATAAGAGCTAACAAACTGGAAAGGAACTTCAGCATTTCAGTTTTCCAATGAACTGGTGCGGAAACGGGAGCCCAACATAACCGCAACTGACACAACGTCGCAAGCAACTTGCGTTATTTAGTGAGGCGAATTCAAGAAACCTTGAAGCCTTCGCAGCGTTTGCAAAAGTCTCTGAACATAACCAGCCAATCATAGGTGGCTGAGTAAAGATTGAGGTCGTCTATGTCCTCGGACCTGGTATCCGGTCCAAAGACCTGCAGCACTTTCGGCTCGCTTGTCACTGTTAGGTCGGCTCGAATGCGATCGCCCGGCTTCATCCCGGAAAGTTTGTTTTCAACAGCGTCGGCGATCCGTTGGGCCAGATCTTCATCGACGCTACCGCCGTAACCCAGGTTTCCAACGAGGAGGTCCGACTCCTTATCAGTGATGGTTCCTGCCACGCGGAGAAACTCAATAGTCGGACGCCAATTCCAGGCATTGATCTGTATGTCTTCGCCTTTGTTTGGAACGAGAATGAAGGTCATGTGATAACCAAACTCTTCATAAATGCAATGGTTTTCTTCGCGCCTTTGCGGCTTGGCGGGAAAATTCCTCTGCATGAAAGACTTTTCCTGCGGAGAAGCAAAGGCGCAGAGGCGCGAAGAAACCTTTATCTTTGCCGAATCGAGTACAGCCGGTGCTCTGTCCGTATCAACAACCGCTCGCCCACCAGCGCCGGCGATGCCTGGGCCATATCGTCGAGTTCATTAACGTGCAGTAATTTGAATTCCTCGCCGGTCGCGATCACGAACGTCTGACCCTCTTCACTGAGACAGTACAACTTGCCGTTGTAGGCCCAGGGTGAAGTTGTAAACGCTGTTGCCCTCGGATCTATCCGGGTCTTGTAAGTCATATTCCCGGTTTTTGCATCGAAGCGGCTCAGGATTCCCGTCTCAGTCAGCGCGTACACGGCGCCTTCGTAAGCTACGGGCGACGGCAGATAAGTGCCACCGCGAGCTTGCGACCAAACGATAAACTCGTTCGACGTCTGATCTTTTACCAGCGAGATGTCTCCCTTGGCGCCGGGCTTGATCGCAAACAACGGCCGTCCTCGCCCCCCGTCGATGTACAGCAGCCCTTCGTAGGCGAAAGGTGTGGGAATCGGCGTGGCCGCCATTCCTGACATACGCCACAGTTCTTTTCCGGCAAGGTCGTAACTAATTACCTCGCTCGGTCCGATCGCCACGATCTCAGTGCGCAACGGATGCTGCCAAACAAAGGGCGTTGACCACCCTGACCGCACCACTGGTTGTCCTTTGCCGCCAACGTCGCGATTCGTGCGCCAAACCTGCTTGCCGGTATGCTTGTCGAAAGCGGCGATGTATTGCTGCTTTTCGTTATCGTTCACGATCACGAGCAGATTCCCAGCCAGCGCTGGTGAACTTCCGGTGCCGAATTCGAGATAGATTGGATTCGCCTCGAGTGGAGTAGTCCAAGCGAGCTTCCCCTTCGTATCAAATGCCCACAAGCCCAGATTCGCCACATACACATAGACGAATTTTCCATCAGTCACCGGGCTCTCAGAAGCAAAGCTGTTCTTGCGATGACGCCCACCGGGCGGTTGACCAGATTTGAACTCCTGCTTCCATGCCAGCTTGCCGGTCTTCAGGTCGAGGCAGTAGAGAAAGTAATGAAGCATCACCTCTTTGGGGAGTTCGATGTCTCGCTCCGTCAAACGCTCGATGATTTCCTTCATGGGAAGCCCCTGCTTTTGCAGCTCAGCGGCGTACTCGTTGCTGTATTCCGTTCCGATCTGCGGTGGCTTCGACTTGCCTTCAGTGGTCACGGTGGTCACGTAGACTCTGCCGCCAGTCACGACTGGCGAAGACCAGCCACGCCCTGGGATCTCTTGCGACCATTCGACGTTCTCGGTCTTCGACCAGCGATCCGCGAGACGCGCATGCTTTCCGACGGGATTTGATTCAGGCCCGCGGAACTGTGGCCACGCGACATCCTGTGCAAAAGCTGCAGTTGAAAACAGCATCGGCGCGCTCACCAAAACGGCAAGGCGCAAACCATTGGAAAGACTCAGTCTTCGATTACTTTTCAGTTTAGAACCTGGTGTGATCATCATTTTCTCGTAAGTTTGATTAAGTTTTCGGTAGGTAGACTCAAAGAGATTGTGCTTTGCGAAATCGGTATACATACGACCCTAGCCTAACAGTTTGTTTCGGAAAGTGAGTAAGGAGGAGGGCGTATATCGGTAGTGTCGTAATCTGAAACTGTGCGTGCTGCGAGGACAGAGCATTACAGCACCCGGAGCAGTAGCGACGGGATCGAAGAATCAACTAGCCTCAAAACATGCTTTTCACCACGATGAGTAAAGGGATCCGTCGCTACTGCTCCGGGTACTGTATGGCAGACTCATCTGGCTTAATAAGTTATCGGACAAACCACTCGATGAGAAAAGGTTTATAAGGGTCGAAACGAATGCTGTGGAAGATCTGTTTTGCGACTGCCATCTCCTCTTTGCTTTGTGCTTGAAACGCCCTTCGCTCAGAGACGCTAACGAGCTCGGACGAAGTCTAAGAAGACGCGCCTCAATAGCAACAAGAGTTGGACGATTAGACTAACCAACACTGATATGAACGTTCCGAGACACACCATAGCCCAAGCGAAAAGGACGGGCATGCCGCATGTCTGAGGATGCGCTTTCGCAGGCAAGTAGAGCCAAAACAAAAACGCGAAATAGAAAAACAGGAGCGGCGGGAGAAGAAATCCCACCAGGTAAGCAATAAATCTCTGGTAATGTCGAATCCGGAAATAAACGAGAACTCCCAAAAGCTGTGGCAGCCCCCACAGTTTCAGAAATTCCCAAACGACTTGGATTAGATCCGACATTAACTCAGTAACGCTCGCGCTAATGGTAGCACCGTTTACGTCACAGCGATCTACATATCGGATGTGTAAGAGAACCGAGCAATGGGAACCTTAGTTGCGCCACTAGCGCCTTGCGACCAATTGACTTTGACCCGAGGGTGGCCGCAATTGTGCAGATGCAGGTATCGGTTCGGTTGAGTAAACCCTGGTCACGATTTTCCAGCCATCGTCAAATCTCACGAGTGAGAGATACTCCGTGATTTTCGCTCCCTTGTACTGCAACTTTGCGGTTATCTTCGGATCTAATATCGTCAAGTACTCCGACTCTAGCTTGACGGCTGCTGCGCGCCCCGTTATGTCGATTGCCACAATCTTCATGCTCGCGTCTGATCTTTCGAAATGATGTTGGGCATTACTCTTCAGATTAGCTACTACTCGCTGCTGCGAGATTTCCAGCAAGGCACCTTTGTCGCCGGCGTTGAACCATTTCGCTTTTGGGTGAACAGCTTTCTTCAAGCTTTCAGCATCGTCATTCTTCATGGCATCGAAATAGTATTGCACCGTTTGCCGGATGGCCGCCCTGTCCTTATCAAGGTCGTTCTCTTGGGCAAGGGCTAAGACCGGCACACTCACCGCCAGTATCGCCAGCGTTAACAAACACTTTCTTTGCATGACATTTCCTCCGTGCGGTTAGAGTTATGGGCTCTTCCCTCAATGAAGGTCCGACTAAATTCGCCCGATGAGTGTCAACGCAGACAATCTCGAAACAATCGTCAGATGAATATGGCCAGGCCCTTTGGAATCGTTGTTATTCGTTGGCTGTGGCTTTTGGTTGATGTTAGGCCCGGCTTCGTTGTCCGAACCCAGGATAAAGCATGAATATTTCTGGTACAGTACTGAAAGTCGGTCCAACGAGTTATGCTTCACTCGCACTTGTTGCGCTGCGGAATGAAAGCGCTAAGGATACGACAGTCGTTGCCCATAAGAAGAATTTGAAGACGACCACCAAGAGGTTATTTGGCTCGGAGGCAGTATGCCTGAGCGTCTCTTCAAGCTGAGACCAGAAACTGCTGCCGAGCAGGCCGGCGAGGTAGGCCCACGCCAGCACCAGGAACGTCGCGCCCCAAACGCGCCGCCGGTAAGCTGCCCATGCACCGATCAACAGCAATGCGCCCGCGACGTAATCCTCGAACATTGTCGTGAAATCGACGCTCCAGTAAGCGATACCTCGACGGCAAGTTTCAAGCGTCGGGAGTAGTATGCCGAGAGCAAATGCAGCAAAGACTTCGAATCTCATTACTTATGACTCATGACGCGGCAGTGCGAATTCAATCCCGATGCATCGGGACTCGCCTCCAACGATTTGGTCGGGTCCCGCTGACAGGACAGGATTATTTCAGCCGACCATTTCGCGCTAACAAGCGTGTGACGACGTTTTCGCCAATCGTCTGATAGTCCTCAGCCGACAGTTTCATTTGATCAAGATCGGTATCCGCGTAATCGCGCTGTGTATAAAAGGCTGCGAATGACCATTGGATCGGATTAGTTGTGGAGTTCGCGTCAACATCATCGAAAACAAGCGTTGATGTTCCGTTGTTATTATGGCGGAGACGAGCAACCAACCCGAGGTTTCTCCTCCGCTTCAGTTTGTCTTTCACAACGTAGAAAAATGAGACCACAAACCCGACAAAAAAGATGACGGCCGCCCCTCCTCGCGCTGCGCCTTTGTATCGCGAGAAGCTCAAAGCCAGGAGCGTCCACGCGCTGAGCACCGCCGGGTAGATTACACCGGCAGCGAAGGGCTCGTTAATAAACCCCAGTACTCCATGAGGACGTTTTAAAAACTGCCCATCGTAAATATGCAGTTCTGTTTCAAGTATTCTCCCGGCTCCTATGAGAGCCCCGCATTTCTTAATCCCGTAGAATTCATAAAAGAACAGGCCCAGCGTAATAACAAACCCGAAGGCTCCGATCGGGCCAAGGTACGGGCTAGCCACATCTAACTTTGCTTTGTCCGTCACCAGAAAAAACAATCCGGCGCCGGTTGCCAGGGGCAGAAATCCCAGGAGCTTCGTACGAAAGTCATCGATTGCACGATAGCTGTTGCAAAGTTCTCTGTAGACTGTCATCAGCTTCTCGCCTCTCGGTGTGTCTGAATTTCCATTTGACATAGAGATGTCCCCCGTCAATTCGAGTTGTGTGAGTGCCCAGTTTACCGGCGCGCATAGACTAGCAATGCGAATAAATCAAAGTATAGGTGCGCCAATATTACCGGCCCAATTCTCTTATACCTGAGGTAGTAGATGGATAAAACCAGGAACATGGCGCCGACAGAAATCGCAGAGGGAACTCCCTGATAGAGATGATACAGGACTTGAATCACGACGCTGACAATCACTGCCAGGATGCCGCTTCCAGTCAAAAATTTCACCTCAGTAATTATGTAGGCGCGAGCAATCAACTCTTCATAAATCGGATTCAAGATGACGAATAAGATGGTGCCGATAGTAATTCCGGCGTCCAGATAAGTTTGAGTCTTGGCTGGTTGCGTCAATGCTCGACCAGTAACGAAATAAGACCCATAGAAAATAGCAACGTAGCAAATATAAAAGGCGGCATAAGAAATAACGATCAGCAAGAGTGAGACTAAGATATCCATCCAGGAAAAAGATAAGCCAATTTGCTTGAGACTGCGCCCCTGCCTTGAAAGGACATAAGCCATCACCGCCAGAGCTAATAATTCGTAGATAAGCCCGTAGAATACGAGCACTGCTGAGCCCTGAGAAGATTGGGTTAAAGAACCAAGAAACAGGCTATAAATTGAGACGAAGATCGGAGCCGCGAAAGCAACTGCAACGACAAGACACAGTTCAAACGCCCGGTACGTTTTAGAGTTCTGATCTATCCCCATGAGATTTAGTGGACAGCCTGCGGAGCAGGCGACAGCATAAAGCCTGGGGTGAAGCGCAGCGAAACCCCAGGAACGAGTCAAGAAACAGAACTCGAGCCCGTGAATCGGGCGACAGCGTGAACGCTACGACCCTATACGGAATAAATTTATAGAGCGGGCACTCCTAAAAACGAGCGCTCTGCCGCCCGCTATCGCGGGCTTATGATTCTGGCTGATTGCAGCCTGGGGTTCGCTGCGCTTCACCCCAGGCTTTATGCTGTCGCCTGCTCCGCAGGCTGGTCGCATTTGTTCAACGGACTTTAGAGTCACCACACTAGCGTCCAGCGATTTGTTGGCATCGTAAAGCCCTCAGAGCAACTTCCTCAACCTCATAACCATAATGAGTCCAAGATGCGTTGATAGTGTACGCGCTATCGAAGAGCAAGCAGTTTGCGCAGACGGTGGAATCACTAATTAGTTGACGAGGTTCCTTGATTCTTAGTTCATCGATTCACCTCTCTTTTAGGCGGTCGCTGGCCAACGCTTACGTCCCACCGCGCGCCTGCTCGATCTCTGCCAGCGTTTTCTGCGCTGATTGCAAATCTGAGTGGCGTAAGCGCGTAAAAATCTCGACGGCGCGACGGGCAAGGGATAAGGCTTCATCCGTTGCTCGGTTTTGTCTGAACAGGGCTCGGGCGATACGGTGACTATCGAACGCAATCAACTCCTGCCGCCCGACGTTCTCGGCCAGCGACAGAGCTTCGCGGGCGAGGGTCTCGGCTTCCGCCCATTGATTGCGGTTGAGGGCGAGCGCTGCCAAGTTGCCTGTGACGATGGCGATACCTTCGTCATCTTTCATTTTCTTAGCAATGCGCAGGGCGTCGCGGTAATCGCGGTCGGCCGCGGAGTAGTCTTCGTTTGCACGTTCTGCTCCAGCAAGGCTGTTTAGCGCGTAGGCAACATCTTCGCTTTCGGGGGAAATGGAACGGACTATGTCGAGAACTTCACTGAAGGCGGTAATGGCGGCGGCGTAGTCTTTTTGCAGCTTGTATCCAAATCCGCGCAGACGGATGGCAAATGCCTTGTTGCGCGATGTCGTATCCGTCCAGTGCGATGCGGCTCGGGCGGCGCAAGCCAGCACTCGATCAGGTTGGTTGCGAAGGTAGTATGTGAATCCCGCTTGATATGCCCGCCAGCCAGCCGTATGGTTAGCCCCAGCGGCGAGAGCGCGTGACTCGGCTTGTTCGGTGAGCCATATTTCTTCATCCCATTTTCCGGTGAATTCTAGAAATCGGTCAAGTTGGCTGTAAGCCGTTTGCAAGCGGTCATTCTCGCCTTGCAAGAGGCGGGGTAAGGCGGCGGCGAGCAGTTCCCATTCGGCGTCGAGCGTCTTGAAGCCTTCGTAGTTTTTGCCGCCGCCGTATTGCATGACAAGAGCGTAGGCGCGGTCGGCGAGGGCGTCGCCTGTCTGGGTCACGGCTTCGGGGCGGCGGGTCTTGATAAATTGCGCGGCAAGCGGCGGGAGGTAGAAAGTGCGTGATTCGATATTCGAGATGAGGATGGACCGGTCGGCGAGATCTTCGAGGGCAGTTTCGGCAGCGCGTTCGGGCAAGTCGCTCATCTGAGCTATCCACTCCAGCTTAGCCGGCTGCGTAAAATGCGTGAGCGCGGCAAGGACCTTGGTTTCGCTTACGGTAAAAGTCTCCAGCAGGTCGCCAAAGATGTATTCGAGCGGATCGTTGCCCTTTTGAACTTTCTCGATGAAGGCGCAGGCTTCGGCGATGGTGCGGGATTGTGACCCTTCACGCCCCAACTGTCCCGCGATCCAGCGGATGAAGAGCGGGTTGCCCTGCGTGATTTCGTAGAGTTCGTCGCGCTCTTTGGGTGTGGCGCGTTTCAAGCGCGGACTGCGCGCGGCGAGTTCGTCCACCAACTGCATGGCTTCGTCGTGCGAAAGGCGGTCGAGTCGGATGATGCGCGCATCTACATCCGCGCGACGACGCGAGGTGACGATGGCTTTGTTTCCGGCAGGCAGTCGCGATAAAAACTGGAACAAACGCACACGCTCTTCCTCGAGCAGCGTTTCGAGGTTGTCGAAGACGATCAGGATTTTCTTCCCCGACATTGCCATACGCAGGGGATTGGCGCGCTCGTCGGGCGCTAGGCGCGGGATGCCATCCTCGCCCAACTCCACCGCGAGCTCGTTCAACATGGAGAAGTAATTATCGCGGCTGAAATCCTTGAGCGGCTTTTCCCCTTCGGCGGTCAGTTCGCGCACTTTGGCGGTGATGAAGATCTTGCGCTCGAACAATTCCGCAGGCGCGTCGTGCGCGGCTTTGATCGCCAGCGCGGTCTTGCCGATGCCGCCTGGTCCGTCAATCAATGCGCCCCAGGTGCGCGATTCGGGGGCGATGGCATCTTTGATGATTTCGAGTTCTTCAGCGCGACCAAAAAAGAAGGGTTGTTGCGGAAGGGTGGAGCCGGTTGGTTTAGGAGCCTGGTAAACTGGGACTGTGGATTCGGGAATTGGTTGACGATTTGCGACGTAATGACTGAGAGCATTGGATACTTTTGCTCTTAAATCATCGGCTGTAGTGAAAGATTCGCAAACGTGGACTGTTCGAAGGCGCTGCTTGAATTCCTTGAGTTTTGATTTCCCAGGTTCATCTTCAACCCACTTTTGCAACCAGGGCTGATTCTCTTCGTCGAGTAAGAAACAAAAAATTTCTTTGTCGAGTTGTTTTGCATGAACATATTCCATTTCGGTGATGGAGATGGCCGCGCCGTCAGGAATAAATCCGTAACGCAGAGCATAAATGCCGATGAAGAGATCGCTTGCCGCCACTTCTTTCAAGCAGGCAACCAACGGCTCGTCGGAACGTGCGCCAAACACTTCCATTTTGCCGGCCTCATAGCTGGTACGCTCCACGGCTTTGATAGCCGCGGCGCGGTACTCGATTAGGTCTTGGTAAGTTGAGCTGATGAATACTTTCATGGACCCTCATTCACGAGCAGCAAGAGAATTCGTGTGCTGAAATTCATGGTGTCACTCGAATAGAAGAGGTGGAATGTCTGAGTTGAGGCGGCGCGCGAATTCAATAGAGTTCGTGCTGAATCAAGAGACTAAGTTAACTTCGTGAAGAACTCGTCGGCCTTGGCCTGGGTCTCCTCATGGGTCTGCGCCTTCAACTCCTGGTTGATGCCCCACTCGTGACCGAAGGGATCGACGATCTTTCCGTAACGCCCTCCCCAGAACATGTCCTGCACGGGCATGCTCACGCGAGCGCCCGCAGCTACGGCGCGCTCGACAAGCCCATCCGCATCGTCGACGAGCAGCGTGATGCGCACGCCCGTTCCGCCGAGCGTGTGCGGCGACTTGCAGGTCCCGCCCTCGCTGGCGTCGAACTCATCACAGACGAAGAACTTGTGTCCGTCCAGAGTCAATTCGCCGTGCATGAGCTTCTCGCTGTCAGGCTTCATCATCCGATGTAGCTCTTCGGCACCGAAAACTCCTTTGTAGAAATCGAGCGCGGCGGGCCCGTTGCGGACGATCAATTCGGGGATGAACTGGTCCTCTCTATGCATAATCTCTCCTGTTACAACCGAGGGTCTTGAAGAAGATGATCTTACGGCAGCGTCCGCGCGAAGCCAAATAGATAGTCAGCGCGCTTGCCGATGGCAACGGTGCCGAATTCATTTGCCCCGCTCAACGCCTCAGCCGCGTTTCAGGACGCCGAGCCCTCTTTCGCCGGCAGCTTCGTACCAACCTTTGAATTTCCCACAGCACCAAGTCAATTTTCAAATTGCTTAGGTTCGCTGCAAGTCGCGCGTCGTCGTTTCAGTAACGCTTACCTGGTCAAGGGGGCGTGGTGTAGCTCGGGAATCGAAACTCGGGCTTTCGGTCTTTTCCGGCAACTGCTGTTGTTCCTGTTCAGACTTCAGCAGTTTCAGCCGCAATTCGCGCTCCTTTAACCTCTTGAAGAAACCGCCACGGATCAGATTCGCCAGCCCAATTCCTCCAACAATCAATGAGCTAATGACGAAAGCAATCCATACCCAAAGAAAAGCCGGACTCGCCAGATGAGGTAATGTGACTGCACCAAAGACGATGATGAAGTTCATCAACATCATCACTGTCGCCATGATCAGTGCGATGCCGGTAAGCTCTCGCTTCTCGCGCTTAAGTTGGTTGCTACTATTTGCTACCAGGTCGGTCACTAGACCGAGTGATAAACCACAGCGCGAACAGAAGCGCATCTCGTTAGAAACCTGCTGATGACCGCATCGAGGACAAAACATCGCGCTCTCCCCTAAACACCTTCGAGCAATTTCTTAAAACCGCTACGAGCAGCACGCCAGTGAAGTTCGTCGGCCGTTATTATGACTAATCCGCGTCGATCACATCGCATTTAAGACAGACCGTCAGATCCAAGTGCTACTACGCTCAATCTGTGGGCCCAGTGCGTAAACTCAGGTAGGTCGCGTACAACTCACCGGCGTTTGTGACCGTGAGGTCCGTGTGGCCGCAATCGCCGCAGATTGTCGCCTGCAGAGCGCCTTTGTGCGTGCCTTTGAATATGAGCGCATCTGGATGCTCGTAGATTTCGACCGATAAGTCCTGCGCTGCATTGCCGTGTCCGCGATCAACGATGCGAACGTTGCGGAGAATTCGTTTCGAGCCGCAGCTCGTGCATTTTTCCATGCGTCCTCCCAAAAGCCGAGATTCAAGTTGACTAGAACGAAATCGAATTCCGAAATTCACGTGCTCCCGCTGCTCGGGTCCGACGTGATGATGAGCAGCGGTTATCCTTGGCCGCACACTTCACTGCGTATGTGGTGGGGTGTACGCGGCGGACCATACATAGTTGCCTCCGAGAACGCATTGGTCGGTCGTTGTCCCGACTTGATAGGGGCCCGTGAAGACTGGGCAGCCGCATTGGACCAGCGGAAGGCCGGTATTCGGGTCTTTCTTCCCTGTCCTCTTGCAGGGGGCCGTCATGCATCCGGCATAGGCTGCAGAGTTCGCGCAGCTCGTCAGGCTGATGGGGATCTCCTTTTTGAGGTAGAGGCTAAAGGTCGAGATAAGATCAGCACCAGGGATTAAGGTGTTGTTGTTAATGGCCTCGCATACAGGTGCTGGTCGAGATCCAGTTGGGAGGCAATTGCGGCCGTCTTTTCCGCACACAGCCACTGTTTTCAAGTACACGTCACGATTCAAAATGGCGTTGATATCGACGACATAGGGCTGTCCGGCGGGAATCTCGTAACAGGTGCAATTTGCGATGCCAAGTCCGTCCTGAATGCAGGGCGTGGTTGGCCCGGGTCCCGAGTAGTAGCAAAGCGCGATAGCGGCGCCTTTGCACTCCAGCATGTTAGACGGCTTCTCAACTATGTCAGCCCAAGGCGGACCGTAGGGCGTCGTTGGCAGCGTGTTGAGAATGAAAGGTCGGCCCATGGTAAACCGGTTGAAATCAAATGTCGTGCGCCGCACGGCGGTTGGCGCCTGACCCGCGCTGTAGCTCCGGCCTCCAACCGCCAGCAGGAAAAGCAAGCCAATCATCATTATCCATGGATACCATCTATTGAGTTTCTTCATCGTTTTCTCCGTACCCGCTGAACGTGAAAGTTGACGCGGCTGCGCGTTTTCATTCAATCCTGACACGTCGGAACCACACCAACCTTATTTAAGAAATATCTCGATGGATCGAGAGTCCA
>Ga0157380_10002967_pt1 | contig 11544 bp, 7 predicted proteins | sample S35metaG_FD_119757 | JGI IMG/M metagenome (GOLD analysis project Ga0157380, IMG submission 119757) | Switchgrass rhizosphere microbial communities from Kellogg Biological Station, Michigan, USA - S3-5 metaG | ecosystem: Host-associated > Plants > Roots > Rhizosphere > Soil | place: USA: Michigan...
AGATGGACGTGACGCGAATCCTGATGAGCGTTCGCATCCAGTCGGAAGAGGAAGTGCGCGAGGCCGCGCTGGCGATCGAGGAGCGCGCCGAGCACATCGGCAACGTGACCTACACGCACCCGAACGACGACGGCAGCGTCTCGGAAGAGCGCGGCAGCGAATCGGCGGCGGCGCAGGCGGCGATGGGGGCGGTGGCGGCGGCGATGGCGTCGTCACGCTCGGCGACCGCGCCCGGCGGGGTGCCGAAGGTAGGGCGCAACGACCCTTGTCCTTGCGGGAGCGGGAAGAAGTACAAGCAGTGCCACGGCAGGTTGGCCTAGCACGCGGGCGCTAGCGCTCGTCGCGACTATTCGAGGCCGATCACGGTTGGCAGAGGGACGACCCTCCCATTGCCCGTGCGCTCGGGGTCCGAAGGCGGGGGCGGCTTAGGAAGAGTCTTGGCCGCCAAGAGCCGGCCCAGTTGGGGAGCGGCCGTGCTCGTTCCCACCAGTCGAAACTTCGTTCCCGTTCGGACTCCCGCGCCGCGGACGCCCGGTCGCGCCTCGGAGCGATCGGTCACCAAGGCATAGTCGGGCCCTGTGCGAGGACCTCGGGTTGGGCCAGAGGACGAGTACGGGGCCGGCTCCTTCGTCTTCCACACGTAACCGGCGGCTACCTTCGACCCCTTCCCGGTCGCGATTCCGTTCAAGGTGCCGGCACGGCGGATCGCCGAACCCGTCGCTTCGTTGTATCGGTCGGAGGCGGCGACGAAGCGTTGCTTCTCGACGCCCGCGTCGGTCAGATAACTCGCCTTTGCACGGCGCTGCGCACCCATGTTGTGGTCGGACCGGGCGACGTAGATGTCGACGGGCTTGGGAGCTCCGCCGGCGGTCCCGGGAATCACGAACTGCCAGCGGCCGTCACGTCCCTTGACGCCGCTCTTGGCGGCCGTCGCGTTCACCGTCACCAGGGCCCGGGTGGAACTTCCGACCTGCCCGAGCACAGCTTGCCAACTTCCGTCCGGTGATGGATTCGGACCGACAACGAGGTTGACAGGTGCCTGGCCCGGTGCAATGACCTGCAGGCGAGCATTGCCAGGCAGGACCGATTTCGGCCACCAGAACTCGACGAAGGTCTGAATCTCTCCGTCCGGTGGGAGGATCCAGTCGACGCTGCCGCCGACCCGATAACTCACTTGGGCGTGCGCCCTCGCACTGAACGAATTCCCCGCAGGCAAAGTCACGATCAATTCGCGGCCGATGGACTTCTCGACCTGAATCAGCCAGTCGATATACGCTTCCAACACGTACGTCCCATCGTGAGGACCGGTCTGCGGCCCCCAGCTGATGTTGGCGACGATCCGTTTGGTGTTGGCGCCGGCGTTGACAACGACATAGAGCAGGCCGTCCCAAGCGAAGCCCTTGAGCCAAACGCCGGTCGGGTCATCGATGCCTTCCTTGGGGAACTGGACGAAGACAATGTCCGAGGAGCTCGCAGCGGGATCTTCGCCCGTGAGCAAGTCCATGACGTGAGTGCCGTGCGCAGCCGATCGGCGCAGGCCTGGCAGACCGGCGTCGCGGTAGGCCTCGTCCTGTGTTCCGCCGGCCGGGAACATGAGGTCGAGGTCGCCTTTGGACCATTGGCCTCCGTACCCGAACGGCAGCACGGGCGCGCCGAGCGCATCGGGGTCTTGGTTCCAGAGCCAGATCACTCTCGTTCCGCCCGGATCCCTGAAGCTCGCATTCGCGAATGCGCAACCGTCGTCCAGCACCGCCATCAGCACTTTTGTCGTGGAGAGCGCGGGAGAGACATTCTGGGAAGTGGCTAGACGGCTCGGCGCGACGGGCGCGGCCAGCTCGATGGAGATGGCCAGATCCTTGACCGCATCGAGAAACGACCCCAACGACTTGACTGGCACCGTGATCGACCAGAAGGGAGGAATTTGCTCGGGCTTTCCTCGCGGCACCAGGTAGATCCCGGGGAGGCTTGCGTCGTCAGGAACGAACCTGCGCGCTTCCTGGGCGGCCTCGGATGACTTCCACTGGATCAGCAGTCCCACCAAGCCGGGCAGCTTGAACAGGCTGCCGAACCCGTAAACGAGCCCCCAGCGCAGATAAAGGTCGATGGGATCGCCGGGAAGGCCTGGGTCTTTCTTCGCTGCCATGGGTTCCTCCGCTCAGACCCACTCGTTCTGCGCCAGGGTCGTGAGCTCTCCCAGGTACGCCGAGGCGGTAATCGCGCCGAGCGCGACGGGGGCCAATGCGCCATTGGGGACTTCAGGACCATCGCCCAGGAAGTTGTTCAAGATGTCGTTGCCGAGAAGATTAGGCGCGAACGTGCGTTGATTGCACGGGATGCCGGCAATGCCGCATCGGGCGAGGAAGTACTCCCCGAGCGAAGTTCCAAGGATCTGGCCAGCCGGCGCGTCGATCGGGAAGTGAACACCGGCCACCACCCGGTTCACGCTGAAGCGCCGAGCTTGCAAACGGAGCTGGGTGAACGCCGGATGCGTCCCCCCGAACTGGGCCGGATGGATGCCCAGCAACCCGCTCAGCGCGACGATGGTGGCGAACGCCTGGGCAGCATGACCCATGGGGTAGGTGCCATGGCCCGGCGTGGTGATGATCGGCTGCACCTGCGGCGAGAACTCGACGGGGCGAAAGCACGCGAAGGCGTGCTTGAACATCAGCTCCACTTCGATGGTGAACTGCACGGCCACCATGAGCCATTCCATCGTGTATTTCTTCCGCGCGACGTTCAGCCCGGTCGCCGCGGCGATGAAAGCGAACTGGTTGTCGATCTGGGTCAGGATCTCCGCCGCGCGTTCGTCGCGCAGCTCGGCCCAGCTCTGCACGAAACCCAACTGAGCAATGAAGAAGGGCTGGCCCGGCCGGGTCAGCTTGACAAGAGTCTGCGTTCCCGCGGCGGTCACGCACTGGACCTCGTAGACGTTGTTTACGGTCAACGGCGTCGGGACGTACGTCAAGCCGTTGGTGAGCTCGGTGACGGCCAGGGTCGATCGCACCCAGGGATCCCATCGGCGCAACACCCCAGCTGCCGCCGCCGGCGGGGCCACGCCTCCGGGCAGCAGGTGTAGATGGGTGTCCCGCTCCATCGTCCCGTCGCGACTCGTCCACAGGGCGCTCGCCATCAGCGGATTGGCCCAGCCATCGGCCAGCGATCCGGAGCCGCCCGAACCTCCCGAGCCGCCCGATCCTCCAGAGCCTCCCGATCCCCCCGACCCGCCGAGACTCGAGCCCCCGAGCGTCGACCCTCCCAGCGTCGAGCCTCCCAACGACGAACCACCCATGGCGTCCTCCTGTTAGTGACCGGTAGCCGAGGAATCGTAGGCGCTATCGCTCGCCAGCCATAGCGGGCCGCTCCTCACTGGTCGAGGCAGCGGCTCGTGTGCGCTCAGGTCACGGGATGCCAGCCTCGCGCATCGCCCGCGCGATCCGCTGGCCGAAGGGGTAAAGCACCGCAACTGAGTTCGCTTCATACGTCGATACCTTGTATCCCGGCCGTAGCCTGAGCAAGGCCTGGGCGACAGCGGAAGCTTGCTCTGTTTGCCCGGTGGCCGCATACGCCGCAATGAGGATGCGCAAGGTCGACAGATGTTGGCGGTTTCGGCGTCGCGACGCTTCGCACCAGCGGATCGCCTCGGCGAAGTTGCCGGCGCCGAACTCGCACGACCCCATGAGCGACTCATAGTAGTAGCGCAACGGGTCCATCGGCGACAGCGACAGCGCGCGGTGCCCTGCCTCGAGCGCCTCGTCCGAGTTGCCTTCGAAAGCTTTGGCGACCGCGTAGAAGAGCCAGCCGAAGCCCTCGCTCGGGTTGACGGCGCAGGCCTGGCGAAGCCGCGACTCACCGGTGGCCAGGTCCTTTTTCAGATGGCAGTAGACAAAGCCCTCGATCGCGAGCGAGAGCGCGCTGGCGGGTTCGAGATCGAGCGCGCGCTGAGTATGGCCGAGGGCCACGGATGCCGCCTTCGCCAGGTCGTCCGCCGCACCCTGGATCGTGCGGAGCACGTACCACTTGCCGAGCCACGCATGCGGCGCCGCGACGCGCGGATGACGCTCGGCGAGCGATTCGAGCAGCCGGCGGCTGAGCTCGAAGTCGTCGGCGCTCGCCCGATGCATCATCGAGATGCCGCCCAGGAAGAGCTCGTAGCTGTTCAACGCCGGCAGCGGGCGTGTGGTGGCGCGGGAGGCAGTCGTCTCGAGGAGCTTGCGGTGGATGGCATCGGCGAGCTCGTGCGCCAACTCGCTCTTGGGCGCTAGGAGATCGCGCCACTTGCCGCGCGTGCGATTCGACCAGAGGATGTGGCCCCCCGTGGCGTCGGCCAGCTCGGCTGCCACCGTGACGTTCGCTCCCGACACGGCATAGGTGCCCGATACGACGTAGCGCACGTCGAGCCGATTGGCGATTTCCGCCAGCGATGTCGAGCGCGCCTTGAACGTGCCACTCGACAGGCGGGAAACGACGCGCAGCCCGGGCGACATCGAGAGCGTGTCGATGACGCCGTCGGCCAGCAGATCGCCGATGCCCTGGTACTCGTTGTCGGCGAGCAGGTTCGTGAAAGGGATGACGGCGATCGACGCCTGCAAGGCGGAGGCGTAGCTGCGGGTCGTCGGAACGCTGCTCTCGTGCAGTGCCGGACCTAGCCGGTAAGCACGAACCGGCCTGTCGACGTGCTTCAGGTGGCAATCGCCGAGATCCTCGATGTCGGCATCGAGGGTGTCGCTGAGAAGGTCGCGGAGCTGGGCAGTCGCCACGGTCTCGCCACCTTCCGCGAGCGTGCAGACGCGGGCTGCCAAGTTGACGCCGATGCCATAAATATCGGTCACTCCGTCGAAAATCTTCGCGGCGTGCAGCCCAGCTCGAAGCGCGAGCCGATCTCCATTGGCCAGCGGGGCGCATCGAGCTGCCATCCAGCCGTGCATCTCGGCCGCAGCGGCGACCGCTTCCGCCGCGGTCTTGAATTCGATCATCAGACCGTCGCCCAGGTTCTTGACGAGGCGCCCGCCGAACGCGGGCAACGTAGCTTCCTGGACGTGGTTCGAGAACGTTTGCCAGCGCTGGATCACGCCGGCTTCGTCTTCCTGCATGAGGCGAACCGACTCGACGAGGTCGACGACGAGGATGATGGCGTAGCGACTGGGCAGGCCGACGCCGATGTCCGTCACAGAATCATTCGCGCTTGGCGACACAACTTCCTCCTAGCGATTCGCTCTTTGGCGTGCCACGCATCGTTCGTGCCAAATCCCTTCGTAGCGCCTACGAGGTGGTCCAGAACGGATCGCCGATGGCCAAATTCCGCTGGACGAGACACCCGGTCGCGCTCCGCATCCGACGTTACAGCATCGTGCACTTGGACCGAATCCCGCGGTGGCTCCCAGTCGCTGCAGGCGCTATCCAAGCGACGCCATTGCCACTCGAATCAAGCCGCACCGTTTCGCCCGACCGCAAAGAGCAATCACGGTTCCGGCAAGCCCGTGGACACGTGCAGGTCGCGGCTGTTGAAGCGCAATGGCGAACCCGCCCAGGTCTTTCAGGGGGAAACCGACGATTTGGCTTCGCCCAGGGCCAGCCCGAGGAGCGCTGGCACGACAGGGATTGGCCGACGAGTACTCGCCGAAGCTCGGATCAGGGTCGCAGCGCCTGACGGTTGCAGCGGGGGAGCATCATGCCAGGACAGTTCGCTCCTGCGCGAGAAGCAACCGGACGCGCTCGAGAGCGATCTTCAGCTCGTAGGTCTCACCTTCGCCTGATTCCGCGGCCAGCTTCGTTGCTGCGACGAACTCGACGCTTGCGGCGTCACGGGCCTTGGCAAGGGCATACCCCTCCGCACTCTGACAGAGCAGCATCGCGAGGTCCGTCTCGTTGCCGATCGTCTTCAAGTGCCCCTTCGCTTGTTCGATGAGCTGTCGCCCGTCGTTGAAGCGGCCGAGCCTGCAGTGCAGCAAACCAAGGTAGCCGAGGATCAGCCCTTGCGTTCTGCGGTCGCCCAGGTTGTGCGCGACCGCGAGCGCTGACTCTAGGTGCGCCTGGCCGCCCGCGGCGTTGCTAGACGCTTCCTCAGTGATCCCTAGATTGCAGAGGACGATGGCTTCGAGCCGGGCGTGCCCCATCTCCCGCGCGAGTTGCAGAGCACGTTCCAGATGAGGGCGAGCGGAATCCGAGTCGCCCTGAAGATGTCGCATCAGCCCCAAGTTGCACAGTGCGTTTCCTTCGAACTTCCTGTTTCCGAGCTGGCGAGCAATCTCGAGCCCGGCTTCGCACGACGCACATGCTTCGGCGACTCGGCCCTGTGCATAAAGGACATTGCCCAGATTCCCCAGCAGCCCGCCCTCCCAACGTTTGCTCTCGATGCGACGCGCGAGCGCCAGAGCCGTTTCATAGTCCTGCCGGGCTGCGTCGGTCCGCCCCAGCGCCTCGTTCAGCGAGCCGAGGCCGTTCAGAACCCGGCATTCCAGCGCCGGGCTCTTCGTCGCGCGTGCCAACGTCAACGCGGCCGACAGGTAGTCGCGTGCAGCATCCGTCCGCCCTGCGTTTGCATTCAGGGTTCCGAGACTGCTCAAAGCCGCTGCTTCCGAAACCGGGTCGCTCCTTGCGCGGGCCGCAGCGAGCGCCGACTCGAAACAGGCATCCGATTCCTGAATCCGTCCCAAAGCGTTCAGCGCGGCGCCTCTGACCTGGAAGGGACGCGCGACGTCCGGCAGGTCTGGGATCGCGAGCACCAATGCCGACAGGTCGAGTCCAAGCTCGAAAGGTCCCCGGAGCTCCAGAGCGGACCATGCAAGAGCCAGCGTCTGTGTGGCAACCACATGGTCCCTTCGGCCTGCCGCTCGACGACAAGCCGCTGAGAGGTTGTCCAGTTCCAGGCATCGACATCCGGTCACGCTCTCTTCGCTCAAGCCGGCGAAAAAATTCCCGTGCCGCTTCTCGGCATCGGCCGCTGCCTCGGGGCCGCTGCCCTGAAATCGACCTGCCGATTGAAGATGCTGTGCGGCATATTCCTGAACCGTTTGCAGCAGGTCCAACCGGTCGTTGCCGACTTGGCGAACAAAGGACTTGTCGAGCAGAGACTGCAGCAGGTCCAGAGGATTCAACCGGGATTCGTTTCCGTCGAATCGGAAAACGGCTTCGAATGCTTCAAGGGTGAATCCCCCTTCGAAGACTGAAAGCTGGGCGAGCGCCGATTTCTCGGGGAGCGACAGCAGGTCCCACGACCAGTCGAGCGTGGTTCGCAACGTCATCTGACGATCGACTCGTCCGCCCCGTGCTGCCAGCAACGTGAACCGCTCCTTCATGCGGTCGAGCAGCATCTTCGGCGACATCAGTCGCGACCTTGCCGCGGCCAGCTCGATCGCTAGCGGCAATCCGTCCAGCAATCTCACCAGAGCGGCAATCGCCTTCGAATCGGTTGGACTCGGGGCGAAATGATTGAAAGCGGCCGTTGCGCGACGAGTGAAGAGTTCGCTGGCTTCGCCTACTTCCAGGGGGGCCAGTACCTGAGCTTGTTCTCCCACGATCCCGAGCACCTCACGGCTGGTGGCCACGAATTTCACTTCCGGCGCATGCTCGAGCCAGACTCCCAATGTCGCTTCCGCTTCGCGAGCGACCTGCTCGAAGTTGTCGAGCACGAGAAGGCATTCCCCACGAGCTGCCAGCGCCGTCGAGATCTGCCTGCCGGGATCGCCCTTGCCCAACTGGATGTCCAACGCATGCGATGCGGCAGCGAAGATTCCATCCAGGTTGCGAGCTGTCGAGAGATCGCAGAAATACGCTCCCCCGGGGTAGTTCCCCAGCCACTTTCTTGCGTATCGGATTGCGAGCCTGGTTTTGCCTACCCCGCCGATACCGAGCAGGGTCACCAGCCGGGCCGGGCCGTCGAGAAGCTTCTCGAGCGTGCTCAACGCATCGCTCCGGCCTACGAACGTGTCGCGCTCCGCGGGAAGATTGTTCGGGATCTTTCGTGCCGGAGCCCACTCGCCGAAGGTGCGGACGACCCGGTATGCCTTCGCAGAGTCGGGGGGCGGCTCGAAGGGACTTCTGTCGTCACCGACTTCGAACAACTCGATGGGCTCACTGAGGCCCTTCAAGCGCCAGTGGCCGTGACTCGCGATTCGCAGGGGGGTCGCCCCAAGCGCCAGGACGGCAGCGCCAGTGAGAAGCGTTTGGCCCCCCTTCGCGGTCGCCATGACGCGCGCGACGAGTGGCAGTGCGACACCATCGATCTCGAACGGGGGCGCACCCCTCATTCTGTCCAGCTCGGAGTTCTGACGAAGCGAAACAGGACCAACGTGCACGCCGACCCTCGCGTTGAGAGGCGTGTCGAGCGACCGAAGTGCGTCGTGGTATGCCAGCGCGAATGCCAGCGCGTCTGCGGCGCTCTGGAAGAGAACAAGAAAGCCGTCGCTGCGTGCAACTTCCTGTCCGTGCCAGACCTCGATCAGATGCCGAGTGGCGGTGTCATGGGCCTTCCACAAGGGCCCCATGACCGCGTCGCCCAACGCTTCATTGAGCTGGGTGCTGTCGACCACGTCGGTCACGAGGATGGTCTGCGCGGCGCTCATGGCGTGATCGATCCTGTCGGCTGCCCTTCGCTGCGTCGACAGAACCGCGCGGGGTGAACGGTCGACGTTGCCTCGATTCGGCGTAGTCCTACTCGTTCACGATGAACGGGTCCTCCCCCGTGCAGATCGTTCCCAAAAGCGAGGTGGCCTTGAGCTGGATCCGGTACTTGGAGCGAACGGCCTCGCCGTTGGGCCTGACCACCACCATCCATCGCTGCCCGCCTTGCTGGATGCCGGGGTGCGGATCGATCACCGGGCTTGCGCTGAACTTGATCCCGTCGGTGGTGAAGACGTAGCCCGCGGGCGCGTTCCAACGAACCTCTTTCGCACCGCCTCGCTTGTCGATGAGGATCGGGTCGTGGGACGCTATGGGCGAACAGCCGTTGGCCACAACGTCGACTTCGCAGAGACCAGAGCCCTTGCAGTCCTTCGCCGCCAAGATTGTCGGGTTCCTGAGAGGAGCACAGGCGGCGACGGCCGCTGCCACTAGCACTAGCAATGTCGCGGCCGGCACGAACAGCGTTGTTCTCATTCGTATGTCCTCGTGTTGTTCTGCAGTCGCCGCACTCGGCATCGCGCCAGAGTGACACGGATGCCGAGCCGCGGGCGCGAGTACCTTACGAGGTCCCGAACCTACCGTCAATGCAACCGGGTAAGAGCACGCAGCCGAGCGAGCGGTCGACCGCTCAGTCGCCAGCGCTGCACGCGGCGAGATGAGACGAGAGGTGCGCGCTCAGATCGCGGGCATCGTCGCCGGCGCCGTCGATGAGGCTCGATTTGCGGCGCCGCAGGAACGGCAGTCCCATCACGTACAGGCCGGGCGCTTCGGTCACGACGCCGCCGTCGTGGCGGATGTTGCCCTTCGGGTCGAGCACCGGCACGTCCAGCCAGGAGTAGTCGGGGCGAAACCCGGTCGCCCAGACGATCGTCCTGATGCCGGCGCGCCGCAAATCGAGCCCGAGCGGCGGCGATGCTTCGACGCGTGTCGGCTCGGGGCGATGCGGCGGATCGACCGCGTCGCCGACGCCGTTCGCCGCGGCCCACTCGTCGATCGTGGTCAGAAGCCGATTCTGTTTGAGGTCGGCGAGTTCGCACAGATTGCGCAGCGACCCGGAGAATTGCGCCTTGCCGTCGCGCACCCCGGCCAGCCGGCCGACGAGCGCGACGCCGAGCGACGTGAGCGCATTCAGATCGATGTCGCGCCTGTCGGCATGGCCCGCGATCTGGAACGACGACAGGGCGCGCGCACGGCGCAGGTTCTCGACCTGGTCGTAGCGCTCGTCGTTCAGGCCCGTCGCGTCCATCCACCATTGGATGTCGCGACCCCGGTACATCCGGGGCGCGCGAACGTGCTCGCCCACCGCCACCGTCACGGGACGCCCGGAGCGCTGGATCTCGTCGGCGATCTGCGCGCCCGAGGCCGCCGCGCCGACGACCATGACGCCGCCTGGCGCGAGGCTCGCAGGGTTGCGGTACTGGGCGGTGGTCACCTGGGCGATGTCCGGCGGGATCTCTGCCGCGAGCTTCGGCACCTGCGCGACGTTGAACGCGCCGGTGGCGAGCACGACGGCCTTGCATTGCCAGGTGCCCTGCTCGGTGACGACCTCATAGCCGCTGCTGGCGCTCCGCACCGAGACGACCGGGCAATGCGTTCGCAGCGGCGGCGACAGCAGCGTCGCGTAGCGCTCGATGAACGCGATCGTCTCGGCCATCGTCCGGTAGCTGTCCGGATCGTCGCCCTCGTAGCCATGGCCGGGCAGCCGGCTTTGCCAGTTCGGCGTGAGCAAGGTGAGCGAATCCCAGCGCTCGGTGCGCCAGGTGTTGGCGACCTCGCCGCGCTCGAGGACGACGTGGTCGAGCGCGCGCTCGGCGAGCCACCAGCTCATGGCCAGCCCGGACTGGCCCGCGCCGATGACGACGGCAGTCGTGCGCACCGGCGCGGCGTCGATGCCGCGAGGCGGCGCTACGCCACCTCGACCGTGACGTTGGTCGGGTTGGTGATGATGTCGTAGACCGCGGAGCGCTTCTGCGACTGCGCAACGATCGCCTTGATGTCGGCGGGCGACGCGTCGGCGTCGATCTTGTAGGTCACCTTGATGCCGTCGAAGCCGTTGCGAATGTCCTCGTCCATGCCGAGGATGCCGCGGACGTCCATCCCGGCCTCGAGCGTCGCCGACACCGAGCGCAACTGGATCTTGCGCGCCTGGGCGACAGCCGCGACGCCGGCGGTCAGGCAGCTCGCCAGACCGGCCAGGACGATCTCGACCGGCGTCGCCGCGGCGTCCTGGGCGGCGAAGATCTCGGGATGGTCGGCGTCGAAGGTGAACGCCTTCTTGTGCTTCTGCTCGGCGCCCAACCCGTAGAAGCCCTCGATCGTGGAGCGGGAGTGCGTGCCGTTGATCCACTCGACCGTCGAGCGCCACTTGAACTTCGCCGCTTCCGGTGCCTCTTTCAGCGCCGCCTGCGCGCCGAACAGCGCCTCGACGTTCACGCCGTTGTCGACGGGCTTGTCGTCCTTGGTAGTCGCCATGGCTTCGTCCTCCGAGGGTTCAGGGGGCAAAGAGTCTATCGCGAAGACGCCTTTCACCGTGCCGGTCGGCCGGCTAAATCGCCTGGTTCAACCGAGGCTTCCAGAACGGGCGGAACAGCTCGATCTTCGGACAGCGGTTCATGACGACCTTCAGTCCCGCCGCCTCGGCCAACCGGGCCGCGTCGTCGTCGCGCACGCCGAGCTGCGTCCACAGCACCTTGGCGCCGATCTCGATCGCCTCGCGCGCGATCTCGGGCAGCGCGTCGGAGCTGCGGAAGACCTGCACCATGTCCACCGGCCGATCGATCGCCGCCAGCGATTCGTAGACCCGCAGCCCACGGATCTCGCCCCCCGCCTCGTTGGGATTGACCGGGATCATGTCGTAGCCGGTTTCGTGCAGAACCCTGAGCACGCCATAGCTGAACTTGGTCGGGTCCGGGCTCGCGCCGACCA
>Ga0157380_10002969_pt1 | contig 11541 bp, 8 predicted proteins | sample S35metaG_FD_119757 | JGI IMG/M metagenome (GOLD analysis project Ga0157380, IMG submission 119757) | Switchgrass rhizosphere microbial communities from Kellogg Biological Station, Michigan, USA - S3-5 metaG | ecosystem: Host-associated > Plants > Roots > Rhizosphere > Soil | place: USA: Michigan...
CAGCTGACCGCCCTGCTCGCGCCCGATCCGGCCCTTCCGCGCCGCGATGACCTGCTCGACGGCGCGCTGGTCGGCGCACGGCTTGGTGAGCTGTGGGGTGAGGGCGGTGGCCAGACGCTCGGGAGCTGCACCAGGGTCCGCGCGACGTACCGGCGAGGTGAGAGCCTCCGGACGACCTACCGCATCGAGGACGGGGCCGGTGCGCGGCTGGTCAGCGCCCGCATGTTCACGGCGAGCAGGGCGTCGGCCAAGTTCGTCCAGGCCCGCGACGCCGCGATCCGTCGGGGCGCGTCGTCCGCCTCGGTGCTGTTCGACGACTCGCTCGACACCGTGTTCTGGGTCTTCCCGGAGGACCGCAAGCTACGTGGTCTCGGCGAGCTGACGTCCCCGTCGCCCGCCACGCGGGCGGTGTTGGCCGAATCGTGGTCGCGCAGCGAGCTCCTGGCGTACACCCCGGAGAAGGCGGCGACCGTGCGGTGCGAGGACGCGTCCGGCGGCGTCCTCGGGTTCGCGAAGGTCCAGGTCGGTGACGAGGGCCGGCGGAGTGTCGCCGTTCTGCGTGCCGCGCGACGAGGGATCACGGATGCCGGACCGCTGCGTCTGCCCGATGCGGTCGCCTACCTGGCGGACCGGCACATGGCGCTGTTCACTCCTGCCCCGGGCCGGCCCCTCCACCAGCTGTCGCGGGACCGCTTGCCCGAGGCAATGGCTGCGCTCGGCGCGGGGCTCGCGGTGCTGCATCGACAGCCCACCGACGGGTTCGCTCCGTTCATGCGATTGGATCCCAGCCGGCTCGGCGCCGCGGCCGAGGTGCTGCAGCTCGCGCGACCGGACCTGGCTCCTCTCGTGCAGAGCCTGGCGCAGGCGTTGCTCCTCTCGCCGCCGTCGCGGGGCGAGCCGGTCCTGCTGCACGGCGACCTCCACCCCAAGAACGTGCTGGTGCACGACGCCGGGATCAGCCTCGTCGACCTCGACCAGGCCGGATCCGGGCCGGCCGCGGCCGAGCTCGGCGGCATGCTGGCGCGCCTGTGGTGCCCGCGCCCCGGGGACGAGATCACGGACGACACCGCCGCAACCGCGGCCGACGCGTTCCTCGCGTCCTACGGATCGGCTCCGGAACACCGAGACCTGCACTGGTACGCCGCTGCGGCGCTCCTCGTCGAGCGGGCAGCACGCGCCGTCCACCGGGTCGACGTACGCACCCTGTCAGTCCTGGAGCAGGTGCTCGTGACGGCGCTCCGATGGACCGAGGACCGCGCGGACGGACGACCATGAGGCGACCACGACTGCTGTTCTACTGCCAGCACTCGGTGGGGCTCGGGCACCTGGTGCGCTCGATGCACCTGGCCGACGGCCTGGCCGGGGACTTCGACGTCACGCTCCTGAACGGCGGCCCGTGGCCCGCGGACCTCCCGCAGCCCGGGTCCCTCGAGATCGTGCACCTGCCCGCACTTGGGCTGGACGCGGACTACGCGCTGGTCAGCCGTGACGAGCGGTTCACGGTCGAGGAGGCGGTGCGACTCCGCCAGGCGATGATCCTGGAGGCCTACCGGGGGACCGCCCCGGACGTGGTCCTGATCGAGCTGTGGCCGTTCGGGCGGAAGAAGTTCACGCCCGAGCTGATGCCGCTGCTGGAGGCCGCTCACGCCGACCGCCCGACCACCCTGGTGGCGTGCAGCCTCCGCGACATCCTGGTGGGCAGCCGACGCGACCAGCAGGGGCACGACGACCGGGCAGGTCGGCTCGCGAACGAGTACTTCGACGCCCTGCTCGTCCACGCCGACGCCCGCTTCGCGACCCTCGAGGAGACGTTCCACCCCACCGACCCGCTCCGCACCCCGGTCCACTACACGGGCTTCGTCCGCGGCGAACCCACGCCAGGGCCGGGTCGGGAGCGCGAGGCCCGGGTCCTCGTGTCGGCAGGCGGTGGGATGGTCGGGGCGCCGTTGTTCCGGGCGGCGGTCGCGGCCCACCCGCGGTTGCTCGCCGACCACGGCCTGCGCACGGTGGTCGTGACCGGCCCGTTCCTCCCCGAGCCCCATGTCGACGAGCTCACCCGCGCGGCGGCGGGTACGGCGGGGCTGGACGTCGTCCGCTACGTGCCGGACCTCGCCGCCGAGATGGCCGCGTCGGCGGTGTCGGTGAGCCAGGTCGGCTACAACACGACGATGGACATCCTCGGGTGCGCGACCCCGGCCGTCGTGGTGCCGTACGGCGAGGGCCGCGAGGACGAGCAGGCCGAACGGGCAAGACGGCTCGAACGGCTCGGTGCCGTGCGCGTCATCGACCCGGACCGGCTGTCGGCAGACACGTTCGCCGACGCCGTACGCGACGCCATGGACTGGACGCCGTTGGCCGTCCCTCTCGACCTCGACGGACGCACCCGGACCCCGGAGCTGTTGAGGTCGCTGCTCCGGGCGAAGGACGAGGCGGCACCGTGAGCGGCTGGCTCGACCCGCTGCGCTCCGTGCTCGATGCCAGCGACGACCAGGTGCGCTTCTTCTTCCGCGACGACGACGCCGGCTGGGACGACGACGCCCTGGAAAGGCTGCTCGACGTGTTCGAGCCGCACGGCACCCCGCTGGACGTCGCCGCCATCCCCACGGCCGTCACCCCCCGGACGGTGGAGCTGCTCACCGCTCGACACTCAGCGGGCAGGAACGACCTTGCCGTGCACCAGCACGGATTCGCGCACGTGAACCACGAGCCGGAGGGGCGCAAGTGTGAGTTCGGCGTCAGCCGCACCGTGACAGAGCAGGCCGATGACATCGCTGCCGGCCGCGACCTGCTCCGCTCACAGCTGGGAAGGCTCGCTCCGGTCTTCACCCCACCTTGGAACAGGTGCGCCCCCTGGACCGCCGAGGTGCTTCGCGACCTCGGCGTCGCCATCCTCTCGAGGGACCTCTCCGCCGGCGTGGCGGGGGTCCCCGGCCTGCAGGAGGTCCCGGTGGCGGTGGACTGGTTCGCCAAGCGGAGGAAGGTGCCCGTGGACCGCACCGGGAGGGGCGAGCTGCTCGCCGACAGGGCCCGGGAGCAGTGGCCGGTCGGGGTGATGCTGCATCACGAGGTCATGGCCGATCAGGACCGCGCCGACGTCGGGGCGCTGCTCGGCCTGCTCGCCGCGCATCCGTCGGCCTCGGTCGCACACCTCGACCAGCTGGCGCTCCCGGACGCCTGACCGGTACGGAAGGTCACCCGCGGTCAGAGTGTGACGACGTGCGGCGCGGAGTGGTGTGCGGTCAGGTTGCGGGTGTCGAAGACCTTCCTGCTGTGCTGGACGATCATCGCCGGGTCGTACGCCGAGTGGTCGGTGTGCACGACGACCAGATCGGCGGCAGCGAGCTCCTCCGCGCTCAGCTCGCCCTCGACCGCCACGGCCGACGTGTCGGCGAGGCCCTGCGTGAGGACGTGGGGGTCGTGCCAGCGCACGTCGGCTCCACGGCTCTCCAACCGGCGGATCAGGATCGGGGCGCTCGACTCGCGCATGTCCCCGACATCTCGCTTGTACGCGACGCCCAGGACCAGGATGCGTGAGCCCGCGACCGCCTTGCGCTCGTCGTTGAGCAGGGCGGCAACGCGCGACGCGACGTACGACGGCATCCGGTCGTTGATCTCCGCGGCGAGCTCCACGAACCGGAAGGGATACCCGAGCCGGCGAACCCGCCAGGACAGGTACGACGGGTCCACCGGAATGCAGTGTCCTCCGACGCCGGGCCCCGGTGAGAACGGAGCGAACCCGAACGGCTTGGTCGACGCGGCGCCGATCGACTCCCACAGGTCGATGTCCAGCTCCTCGCAGAAGATCGCCATCTCGTTCACCAGCGCGATGTTGACGTGCCGGTAGGTGTTCTCGAGCAGCTTTGCCATCTCGGCCTCGCGCGGTCCCGACACCCGGTGCACCTGCTCGACGAAGGTCGAGTAGAACGCCTCGGCTGCGTCTCCCGCCGCCGTTCCCAGCCCCCCGATCACCCGGGGCGTGTTCACCAGGGAGTAGACGGGGTTGCCCGGGTCGACGCGCTCCGGTGAGAAGACGAGGTCGTAGTCGTCCGGTGCCGTCAGACCGGTGGCCGCGGCCAGCCGCGGAGCGACCCGCTCCTCGGTCGTGCCCGGGTAGGTGGTCGACTCGAGGATCACCATGCCACCCGGCCGGAGAGCCTCGGAGACGACGTCGACCGCCGAGTCGACCATGGTCAGGTCAGGGGTCTTGTCCCTCAGCGGCGTGGGGACGCAGATCACGAACGTGTCGCTGCCCCGGATCTCCCGAGCGTCGTCCGTGAAGGAGATCCGACCGCTCGCCAGCACCTTCTCGAGCATGCGGTCCTCGATGTCCTCGACCGGGCTGTGCCCCTGGCGCAGCCCCTCGATGCGCTCGGTGTCGGGGTCGTACCCGATCACTCGATGTCCTGCTTCAGCGGCAGCACAGGCCACGGGGAGCCCGGCATAGCCGAGACCGAGGACGCACACATCCCTCGTGTCCATGCCCGCGCCTCCCTGGAAAGCCTTGGCCACAAGTGTCCCAGCGCATTCCGGTGTCAGCCAGTGCACTTCGGTCGTAGTACCAGCAGCGTCCTGCACAATGAGCACCTTGTGCGAAGTGGTGACGGGAGGAAGCGGCATGTGGCTTCCCGACCTGGCTGACCCTGCCTGGGTGCGCGACGTCCTGTCCCGCCACGCCGGGCAACTGGGGCTGATCGGCGAGGTCGCCAGCACGCAGCTCGTCGATGTCCGGCTCACGCACCCTCACCGCCCGGAGTCGTCGCGTTGCCGAGGGTGGGCGACATACGTCGTCGCGCTGCACGGGGGCTCGTCGGTGCAGCTGTACCTCAAGGGGTTCCCGGACCGTGCGACCAGCGAGGCCGCATGGCGCCAGGATCGTGCGGCCCGGCCTGCGGGGCGCAGCGAGCACCTGGCCGAGGACCACCTGGTCGTGTGGCGGTTCCCCGAGGACCCGCGGCTTCCCGCGTTGCCGGACCTGATCGCCTCGCCCCTCGCGCCGCGGGTCGTCCCGGCGGCGGTCGGCGCGGCACTTGGGCCGCGGTCCGGGCTGTGCGTCACCGTGGTCCGCTACCAACCCGAGGCGAGCGCCACCCTTCGCGTGGGTGCCCAGGCCGGTGGATCGACCGTGTTCGCCAAGCATCTCGGTGCCGGCTCGGTCGAAGCTGTCGGCGCACGGCACCGCGCGCTGTGGTCCATGACGGGACCGGGGCAGCCGCTTCGTGTCGCCGAGCCGCTCGCCGTCGACCCGGTACGCCGGGTGTTGTGGACGCGCGGAGTGCCGGGTCCGACGCTGACGGACGCGGTTCCCCCGCGTGAGCTCGCGGGGGCAACCGGACCCACGGGCGCACTGCTGGCGGCTCTCCACGGGTCCGCGACCGGGCCCCTGCCGCCGACGTCGGTCGACGGCCTGCTCACCGAGATGCGCAAGAAGTCGGGGAAGCTCGCCCATGCCCACCCCGCGGTCGAGCCGATCGTGTCCGACCTGCTGGCGGCGGCGGCGAAGCGGCGCGGCGACGTCGCTCGTGAGCGTGTGTGCACGCTCCACGGGGACTTCCACCTCGACCAGCTCGTCGCCTCCGCGGACGGTCCCGTCCTCGTCGACCTCGACACGATGGCGCACGGTCCCCCCGAGGTCGACCTCGCGGAGTTCCTCGTCGACCTGGCCCTGCGCGCTGTTCCCGACGGCGTCGCGGAGGCCGTCGCGGACCAGCTGCTGTCGTCCTACTCTGCTGCCGCCGGCACCGGAGTCGACGCCGCAATGCTCGCCGTCTGCGCGGACGCCGAGTTCGTCAACCGCTGCTACCGTCACCTACGCCGGCGCACGTCCGGGTGGCAGCAGGACCTCGAGGCCGAGCTGAGCCGGCACCGCGACGTCGCGAGGCTGCTCGGACGCTGAGCGGTGTCATGGGAGGCTGACGTCGTCTCGGCGCGAGAGCCGCTCGAGCACCGTCTGTGTCTCCCCGGGGGCGACCCGGCCCTTCATCAGCCTTTTGCCGAGCTCTGCGAGCTGCAGCAGCACGAGGAACCAGTGCCAGCGGGCCTCGTCGAACCGGTCGCCGGCGCGCGAGGCATACGCCTGCAGATAGGTACGCCGCGCCCGCTCGGCCTGCTCGGCCGGCAGACCGAGCTCACGTGGCAGAGCGGCGTACATGGCAGCGACATCGGAGAGCGGATCGGCGTACCGGCTGTCGTCGAAGTCGATCACCGACCAGCCGGTGGGGTGGCACAGGATCTGTCCGGGAAGGAAGTCACCCTGGCAGAACAGGAGGCGCTCGTCCGCCGGGGCTGTGCGCACGAGCTCCGCGTAGACCTCCTCGGCCCGTCCGGCGCTCGACGGCACGAACAGGCCGATCTGGGTGGCGGCAACGCGGGCGGTCTGCAGCCAGTCGCCGATGGTCCGGCGCGCGGTGATTCCGCCCACCTCGAGCTCCTGCAGCGCACGATGGAGCGCTCCGAGGTGCTGCAGCGCCGTCGTCAGGTCCAGGGTGCCGATGGCGATGTTCAGCGGAACACCTGCCAGCTCCTCGAGGTAGAGCACATGGCGTGGCGGGTCCAGCCGCAGCAGCTGAGGCACGGTCGGCGCCTCCGACCGCCGCTTGCTAGCGGCCAGGTGGACGGCGAGGAACGCGGTGGCCGCCCGGTTCAGGCCACTCGCGCGCTTGACCTTGGCGATGACCCGGCCCGGAAGCCCTGCGCCGTCGTGCAAACGAAAGGTCAGCCTCCGTAGCGGGATGTAGCGCAGGACGTCGACCCGCTGCGGGTCGCTCCGGTGAGGAAGCGGTCCGGGGTCGTCGCCGAGCCAGCACAGCGCGGGCTCGGACGGGAACTCGAACAGCCGAGGCTGGGTCGCATCGGCATCGCAGTAGAGGGTCCGCGCCGAGAAGCCCCAGGGCGAGCGCGGGTCCGGCTGCTGGGTCGACCAGTAGAAACGTCTCAGCTCGGCCGTGCCGTCGGCCCCGCGAGCGGCCCGGAGCTCGGCCTGGACGGCGACGCCGGGCCGTTGCCGGCGCTCGATCTCGTCGCGCACCGACGGCCACAGGCGCTCGAGAAGGGGACGGACGGCCGCCTCGGGCTCTGTCGCGGGGAAGAAGCCACTCGGCATCACTGCGACATCACCCGCGCCCCCGGGTCGTCATCTCCGGATCGTACGCACGACGACCCGGACTGGACTACAGATGGACCAAGGTGCCGGCCCGGCCCTACGGGCCCGAAAACCATCGCCGGGCCTGAAAGCCATCGATGCGCGTGACACCGAGTGTCACGCGCATCGATTCAGGCCCCCCAGCCCGTCGAGTGAAACCATAAGGAGGAAAGGCTCCCGGCGGGCCGAGTTGCACAAATACGCAGTCACACAAACCTGAATGTTTCAGTTTGCATACTTTTTGATCACCACGGGTGACCCGTACATACTGTTGTTGCTGGGCCCCCCGCCCAGCACCAAAGCGACACAGACCCGCCGCTCCACGAGGCCATCCCCAGGCCCGTAGGCCATGCCCCCCGGCCACTGGAACCGGCGGGTTCGTCGTACTCCGGGCCGGGATCTCCAGCCCGTCGGTACGCCGGCTGCGCCGTGTCAGATCCAGCGATGGAACCAGATCCGCTGCAGCCAGTGCGGCGTCGTGATCAGCTGGTCGGTCCAGATCGGCCAGAACCAGGCGAACAGCGCAAGCACCGTGACCAGGTAGACGCCGCCGGCGATCGCCCCCACCTGTCTCCTCCGGTACGACGCGGCGGCAGGACCGAGGATCCGCCCCAGCAGCAGGGTCACCCCGAGCACCAGGAACGGCTCGATCACGATCGCGTAGTAGCTGAAGATCGGCCGGTCGTCGTACCGCAGCCACGGCAGCCAGGTCACGAGCACGCCGACCACGACCACGCCGTAGCGCCAGTCACGGCGACCGACCCAGGCGCCGATCGCGTAGAGGAAGGCGAGCGTGCCGCCCCACCAGACCGCCGGGTTGCCGAGCAGCAGCACCTGGCGCAGGCAGGTGCTCCCCGCGGGTGCGTCGCAGCCCTGCACGCCGGGCTTGATCCCGAGCTGGGCATCGACCCCGACCGGGCGGTTGAGGATCAGCCAGCCGCCGGGGTTGGACTGGTAGACGTGCGTGGACCCGGCGAGGTCCTTGCCGGTGTGGAAGCTGTAGACGTCGTGGTGGTAGTGCCACAGCGAGCGAAGCGCCCGGACCGCGTGCTCGAGGAACCCGTGCGCCGGCCTCTTGAGGTAGCTCCCCCAGTAGGGCCCGTACTGGGTGTCGGACAGCGACTTCTCGTAGGCGTCGGCGTGCAGCAGCCAGCCGGTCCAGGTGGCCACGTAGATCACGGCCGGGAGCAGCACCAGCCAGCCGAACGCCGGGAGCGCGTCCACCACGGCGGCCTTCATCACCGAGCCGCGCACGCCGAGTCGCCGCCGCGCACCCGCGTCCCAGGCCCACACCAGCAGGCCGAACGCGGCGATCACGAAGACGGTGCTCCACTTCGTGCCGAGGCCGAGGCCGAACCACACTCCCGCAAGCACCCGCCAGGGACGGAACAGCATCCCGTGCACGGGGCCCCAGGAGTCGCCGCCCACCCCACCGGGAGCGAGGCGAGCCAGCCGTTCTCGGCCCCAGTCGCGGTCCGCGACCAGGCAGGACACGGCGCAGAGCACGAAGAACGCCTGGAAGATGTCGAGCAGCGCGAGCCGCGACAGCACGAGATGCAGCCCGTCGAAGCACATGATCAGGCCGGCTGCGACGCCGAGCAGTGTGGAGCCGGTCATCCTGCGCGCGGTGCGCACCATCACCAGGATCATCAGTGAGCCGACCACGGCCGAGGCGATCCGCCAGCCGAACGGGTCCATGCCGAACAGCGCCTCGCCGGCCCCGATCAGCCACTTCCCGACCTCCGGATGGACCACCATGCTCGGGTCCTTGGTCCAGAGGTCGGGCCCACTCCGGCCGGACAGGATCTTGTCGTTGGCGTCAGAGATGTAGCCGAGCACGTAGCCGTTGTGGACAAGGGACCACGCGTCCTTGGCGTAGTAGGTCTCGTCGAAGAGGAACGCCCTCGGCTTGCCGAGGTCCCAGAGGCGCAGGAACAGCGCGAGCGTCGTGACCGCGGCCGTCGCGAGCCAGGACACCAGCTCGTCGGAGTCGCGGATCGCGGCGACGCTGCGTCGGCGCAGACTGGGGACGGTCCGGCCGTCGGCGGTGCGCGACAGACCCAGGGAGCGCACGGGGCGCTTCTCCGGGGTCATGGTGTCGTGCACGCGGGAAAGGGTACGGCTGGGATGATGTCGGACGTGGAGGTGAGTGGGCGGGGCGGCGTGCTGGTGCTCGCGGCCACCCCGATCGGGCAGGTGGGCGACGCCCCGCCGCGGCTGGCGGCCGAGCTGGCCGGAGCCGACGTGGTCGCCGCCGAGGACACCCGTCGGCTCCGTCGGCTGACCACCGAGCTCGGGATCACGGTCGGCGGCAGGGTGGTCTCCTACTTCGAGGGCAACGAGTCGGCGCGCACGCCTGCGCTGGTGGAGGCCCTCCGCGCCGGCCAGCGGGTGGTGCTGGTGACCGACGCCGGCATGCCGTCGGTGTCCGACCCCGGCTACCGGCTGGTGGCGGCCGCAGTCGAGCTCGGCGTCCAGGTGACCGCGGTGCCGGGACCTAGCGCGGTGCTCACCGCGCTGGCCGTCTCGGGGCTGCCGGTCGACCGGTTCTGCTTCGAGGGCTTCCTGCCGCGCAAGCCCGGTGAGCGCGCCCGGCGGCTGGCGGCGCTGGCTGCCGAGGAACGCACGCTGGTGTTCTTCGAGGCGCCGCACCGCACCGAGGCGACGCTGGCGGCGATGTCCGAGGTGTGGGGCGACGACCGCCGCGCGGCCGTGTGCCGGGAGCTGACCAAGACCCACGAGGAGGTACGGCGGGGCGGGCTGGCCGAGCTCGCCACCTGGGCCGGCCAGGGGGTGCGGGGCGAGGTCACGCTGGTCGTCGCGGGCGCCGTACCGGAGCAGCTGGACACCGCCCCTGCGAGCCTGGCCGGGCGCGTGGCGGACGCCGAGGCGACCGGAACGCCCCGCAAGCAGGCCATCCTCGACGTCGCCCGCCTGGCCGGCGTCCCCAAGCGTGAGGTGTACGACGCGGTGCACAAGACATGAGAACCACCCCACGAGAACACTCGCTGCGCTCCGGTTTCCGCGGGGATCCCGCATGACGGACAAGCCGACCCGCAGCCGGCACGACACCGACGACGGACGCAGCCGCGATCGCGAGCGACCGCCGGCTCCCGACCCGCTGCCGCACCCGGTCGTGGACAACCACTGCCATCTCGACATCGCCGACGGACCCGACGGAGCATGGCTAGAGGCCGGCGAGGCGCTGCGCCGGGCCGCCGACGTCGGCGTCACCCGGATCGTGCAGATCGGGTGCGACCTCCCTGGAGCGCGCTGGGCCGTGCAGGCCGCGCACGCGCACGAGCAGGTGGTCGCCGGGGTCGCGCTGCACCCCAACGAGGCGCCGCGTCTCGCGGGGGAGGGTGCGATGGAGCGGGCGTTCGCGGAGATCGTCTCCCTGGCGGAGGACCCGCGCGTGCGCGCCGTGGGCGAGACCGGGCTGGACTACTTCCGCACCGGTGAAGACGGCCGCTCCGCGCAGCAGCGGTCCTTCCGCTGGCACGTCGAGCTCGCGAAAGCGCTTGACCGGACTCTGGTGATCCACGACCGAGACGCCCACGACGACGTGCTGCGGATCGTCGACGAGGTGGGTGCGCCGGACCGCTGGGTGATGCACTGCTTCTCCGGCGACGCGGAGCTCGCGCGACGCTGTCTCGACCGCGGTGCGTACCTGTCCTTCGCCGGCACGGTCACGTTCAAGAACGCCGAGCCCCTCCGCGAGGCCCTGCGGGTCGCCCCCCAGGACCGGATCCTGGTCGAGACGGACGCGCCGTATCTGACGCCGATGCCGTACCGCGGCCGGCCCAACGCGTCGTACCTCGTGCCGCTGACGATGCGGTCCATGGCCGAGACCAGGGGTGACGACCTCGGGGAGCTCTGCCGTGCGGTGGACGCGAACACCGACCGCGCGTTCGGCGGCACCTGGGGCTGACCGGTCGGCGGTATCAGCCGGTGCCTCTTGTGGCGGTTCGACGCGCCGGGGCAAACGTGACCTCCGCCACGGCAAGTCGGTGGAATCCGGAAAGGACACGCCTTAAACAGGGACAATTCGTACATGGCGCGTTTGCGGATCTGCACGTCTCCGGTTAGTTTCAATGCCTTGTTGGCCGGGAACGGGGCTTGTACCAACCCACCGACCGATGTCACCACTGATGCTGGCTCCACTCCGGGGGAGTGCTGGGCCGGCCGACATCGGCACCCGTGGCCCGGAGATATCGACGTCTGGAGAACCCATGCGTATTGCCCTTGCGCGCATGAGCAAGAAGAGGTCCCTGCTGACCGCACTCGTCGCCCTGGTGGTGCTGGCTGTGGCAGGCACCACCGTGGGTTATGCCGCGGTGAGCAAGAACGTGACCCTGTCCGTGGACGGCAAGTCGCGGGAGGTGCACACCCTCAAAGGCACG
>Ga0157380_10002971_pt1 | contig 11537 bp, 9 predicted proteins | sample S35metaG_FD_119757 | JGI IMG/M metagenome (GOLD analysis project Ga0157380, IMG submission 119757) | Switchgrass rhizosphere microbial communities from Kellogg Biological Station, Michigan, USA - S3-5 metaG | ecosystem: Host-associated > Plants > Roots > Rhizosphere > Soil | place: USA: Michigan...
CCTCGAAGACAAAAAGTTTTCCAGTATAAGTCCTGGGTTTTAATATCAGTAGCTTAAATAAGATCAAGCAACTTTTTCTTATAAAAATAAACCAATGGATAAAGAAATATTCAAAGACTATGTAGAGAACAGGTATAAGGATCAAATGTCTTATTACAGTAAAGCAGCAGGTAAGAATCAAAAAAAATATAAACAGTTTCAATGGGTGCTGATCATTTTTTCTGCACTTACACCCATACTTGCTGCTTTTGATGGAAAGTGGGTAAGCCTGCAAATACCGGTAGTATTAATTTCAGCTATCGTTGCTGTTCTTACGGCAGGTCTTAAAACTTTTCAATACCAGGAAATGTGGGTCAATTACAGGGCGACTAACGAGCTGCTAAAACCCGAGATCTATTATTATAATTTCAGTGTAGGTCCCTATGCTGAGGAAGGAATTGACAAGGAAACTCTTTTTGTGTCAAGAGTAGAAACTATACTGGATAAGGAGCACATAAATTGGCCAGTGGTAAAAAAACTTCACGAAGCAACACATACGGAAAATGGCATCGAAGAGCTCGGGCAAAAACCAGTAATAAACTAGCGCTTCATCCTATTGATACCATAATTTGGGGGTTGCTTTAACTCATTAATAAAGTATATTTAATAACTTATTCATTATACCAGCATTTATTAATATTAAAAAACTAAACTTATGAGCGGCGGAAAACTTATAGATCATCAAAAAATTGTTGGTTGGTCAAATAATCATAAAAACAACAAACCACATCCTTTGGAAACCGAGTCTGCAGGCATCAGTCTTTCTGAGCTTGAAGATTTTATAACAGCTGCAAAAGCAACTTACCCCGCAGATTTTAATGGTATTCGTATTTGTTTTGTACGCTATTCTTTATCAGCAAATAAGAATAAAATAAAATCTTCCGGAAACAACCTGTCACAACTATCTATAGTTTTAGTACCGCTAAAATCTTTTGACCCTGCAACGCGTATGGGAGATGACTACAAGGTGGGAACTTCGGAACAAGTATATGCGTTATCATTCGCCGACCCTGACAGTCCCGATGATCCAGGGGATACATCAATATTGTGTCCGCCCAGGTGCTAGATAATAGCAATTGAGTCCATATTGGCTGGAAAGCTGCCAGGTCTTTGACCTTGTATTTCAAATATTTGACTACCTTAATCCAATGGCCATTGTAAAATTTCTTTTTGACTTTTACCCACTTATTTTTTCATGGGCAGCTTGCATTGTTGCGCTCATAGTATTTCGTCGGTGGATGCCAATGCATTTTAAGCTGCTACTCATTTTTGTTTTTCTTTATGCTTTTATTGATACTGCAGGAGCGATCCTTGCCCGAAATTATAAATTAAGTAATCATTTTTATTATAATTTAGTATGGGGCGTCCAGTATATGATCATCGCTTATTTCTATTATCATACGTTACAAAGCAAGATCATAAAAAAGATCCTCCTCGTCTTCTTTGTCCTTTTCCCCATATTCTTTATTATCAACGCTTATTGGATCCAGGGATTTTATACGTTGCAAACTTATAGTATTGTATTAGGTGCAAGTTTTATGCTGCTATTTGCAGTTTCTTATATCTGGCAGGTATACACCAGCACGGAAACGCAAAGTATCTTTCGGGATCCGGTATTCTGGTTTAGCCTGGCCTGGTTTTTTTACTATGGATTAACTGCTCCTTATTTCGGCATGTTAAATTATCTTTTGCATAATGATCCCGATTTTGCCTCCGATTATTATGTCTGGGTAATCGATTTTTCAGATTGCCTGCGAAATTCATTACTTATTATTGGTTTTTTATGCAAGAAAACGAAGTAACTGTGACGTTGATCGTCAGCACGGCTTTGATCGTGCTGCTTGGCGTGGTGATCGTATTTGCATTGTTGATCCAGCATAAACGGAGGTTTTTGCATAAACAACAATTAGCTGAAATAAAGTCAAAATATGAAAAGACGATATTACAGACAGAACTTAAAATACTCGAGGAAACCTATAAATCCATTTCGCAAAATTTACATGATAATGTCGGCTCCAACATATCTACCGCGATGCTTTTATTGTATAAAGATGAAAAAATGAATAGCGAAGAAATAGAAACAAATCGAAAAGAAGCCTTGGGAATACTGAGTATTATCGTAGACGACCTGAAAAACATAGCCCGTAGTCTTAACCCGGACTATCTATATCAACTTGGTCTCAGCGATGCCATCAGGCAGCGATCCGATCAATTGGAAAAAACAAAAAGATATGAACTTGATCTGTATATAAAAGAAGCTCCCGAAAAATTAAATCGTCAAAAACAGGTAATACTGTTTTCCATATTCCAGGAGGCTTTAAATAATATTCAAAAACATGCAAATGCAAAAAAGATCATCGTTCGCCTGAATTATGAGGAAAATATACTGCTAATGCAAATAAAGGATGATGGAAAAGGCTTTGATGAAATTGAGAATGGAAAAAAGATATCAGACAAGGGATCCGGCTTGATGAATATGAAACATCATTCGGAAATGATCGGTGCAACGTTTAACATTGAAAGTGAACTTAATAGGGGAACTGAAATAAATATTTCTGTTCCTGAGCCTTATAATTGATATAACAAATATTGGGTATTGGCAGGAATGTTACAAATGCTAATTTTAAATTATGGTAAAACTTGCTATTATAGAAGACAACGTGGAGTACAGGAATACTCTGTCAAAGATCCTTCAGCGAAATGAAGATATCCAAATGATCTTTGAATGGGGAGATTGTAAAGAAATGATACCTCATTTTGAAGTTGATCTTCCTGATGTTGTCATTATGGATATTGATCTTCCTGGCATCAGCGGCATTGAAGGGGTTTGGCATCTAAAACAAAAATGGCCTGAATTAAAAATTCTTATGCTCACTGTCTTTGAAGATCCCGAAAAGATCTTTGGCGCCATTAAGGCCGGTGCAAATGGTTATTTGCTAAAAAAAGATTCTCCTGACAGGATCATTGATGCCATTTTTAGCCTGAAAAGCGGAGAATCCATCATGAATGGAATAATTGCTGCCAAAGTTCTTGAATACTTCAAGAAAAAGGCTGATGCTATTCCTAATCTTGATGATTATAATATTACAGAAAAAGAAAAAGTGATCCTGAACAAATTGATTCAGGGTCTCGGGTACAAACAAATAGCTCATGAATGTTTCATATCAAAAGAAACGCTGAACTCGCATATAAAAAATATCTATCGAAAACTCGACGTGCATTCACGGGGTGAAGTAGCAGCAAAGTTTGGGAGTCTTTTCGATAATTAATTTATGTCTCACAATTTTTTATTTGAACATTTTTAAATCTAATAGAACCTAAACGTTCGCTTAAAATATCTTGATTGATTCAATTCTTCAAACTTTTAAAATACTTTCTCTTCTTTCTCATATTCTCTTCGAATACCTTCAAGAATATCTTGTTTTGAAATTAAGGTGCTGTTCTTATAAATAGTTTGAAGGGATGCATAATGGATAACACTAACAATAGCGGAGCCACTAAGCTCATATTTTGTGGCAACAGATTGCAGATCGATATCATCTGCTAACTGTGCTTTTTGGGGAAGAGTAGTTTTCCATATTTCAAGCCTCTCTCCAGGGTTTGGCATTGGAAAATGAATAATTGTATTGAACCTTCTTATAAAGGCGGTATCAATATTATTCTTAAAATTTGAAGCCAGAATAATGAGTCCTGGAAAATCTTCAACACGTTGCAACAAATATGACACTTCCTGGTTAGCGTACTTGTCGTGGGCATTTTGTACATTAGATCGTTTTCCAAAAAGAGCATCTGCTTCATCAAAAAAAAGGATCCAATCTTTATGTTCGGCTCTATTGAAAACTTTTTCAAGGTTTTTTTCGGTCTCACCAATGTATTTTGATACCACCTGTGAGAGATCTATGCGGTAAACATCTTTTCCAAATTGCTTGCCCAGCAATGTTGCAGTTAACGTTTTCCCGGTACCAGACGGGCCGTAGAATAATGCACGAAAGCCGGGCTTAATTTTTTTATCCATTCCCCAATCCTGCATAAAAACTGTATTATGTTCCAACCAAATTTTAATGTCATTAATGGGTTGCGCTGTTTTAGGATTTAATATTAAATCATTCCATTCCATTTTTGTCTCAACCAATTTTGCTGGAAAATCAGGACCGAAGTTTGGCTTACTTACTTTTCCGGTAGTAAATAAGTCCACATATTCTGGTTGCAAAATAATTTTTCCGCTCATTCTGGGTTCGCCATCTTTTACAGTTTCTAATGACAAGACATTCTCTTTTGCAAAAAAATGATCAGATGAAAAGTATTGTGAAACTGCAATTCTCTTATTGATATCGTTACCTGCAAGAATGAATAAAGCAGTTTCACCTGTTGGTATTGCACCACGATGATTGTTTCCTTTTACTCCTCCTATTTCGGGGAATTCCCCGCCATTAGGTAAATACTGTTGTACTGCACTATCTAAAAGATTTGGTTGTACATGTGGAGTTAGAGCTAACAATAGAATAATATATTCTTCAATAGTAACGTTGTGTTTAATAAGAAAATGATCAAGGGGAGTATTTTCTTGTTCAAGTTTTAGCTCCGGATAAGTAAATGGTTCATTGTTTTCTTTTTTGAAGAAATGATTGAGTCTTGCATTTGTAACCTGGAGAAGAAATTCCAGGGAACGATTAATATTTACGTAATTTATGATCATAAGTTGCGTGCTACTTTGAGCTTTTCATTTCTACTTTTATTAATTGGCAATTCTTTGATGCAGCTATCGCTTTATCCGGATCGATTTCCTGTGTTCCGGCTTCATTAAAACAAACAGATTCACCCGGCAGCCATTCATCTGAAAAACTTGAATTGAACCAAAGAAATACAAATACACCGCCGGCAGCAAAAAAACCTTTATCCGATTTGTTTAAAACACATTTCTTTCTTTTCCCGAATTTATTCAATGTTCCTATTTTCAATCTATCGAAATATTCTTTATTTGAAGGATCTATATCAGATGCTTTTTTAATTTCATTCCCACCTATTTTTATAGGTGTAGAACGATCAATTACTGCATAACAATTTCCGGCGATTACATTTTTTGCACCTATGGCATCACCAAATTTACTCATAGCCGCAGGGTCTTTGCCAATGCTGCATCCTTTGAAGTCTAAATGTTCCGGGGCAAATTCTTCTTTTAAAACACCTTTTAACTTACTAATTATATCGGCTGATTTTACATATCCTTCTTTTATACCGAATTTTATTGAACCATCCTGTATTGAATGAGTAATAATATAAATGGTACCAATAGGATAATCGATCTTCTTTAATGACTCTACCAGCGCATCAACACTATCTACCTTTATGATTGCTCCACCTTTTAATGCCAGTACTTTTGATAATTCCTCGGAACCACCCCAACCTTCTCCAACGATTATAAGATTTCTCCTTTTGGGAGCCTTTTCTTTTTCAGGTGCCTTCTTCTTTTCAGGTGCTTTCTTCTTTTCAGGCGCTTTCTTCTTGTCACCTTTTTTTTGGATCGCGGATTTAATCCTACCGGCCTGCTGCACCACATGAACTAATTCATGCGCCAATAACTCTTTTCCTGAATTTGTATTCGGGTGAAATTGTCCAGCGCCAAACACTACATGATTACCATGTGTGTAAGCAAGTGCATTTATTTCTTTTGAAGATTGATGTGCTAATGGGTCGTTATGGATCTGTACATTTCCGAAATCATGACCAAATCTTGACTCCATGAAAATTCTTGTGCTTCTATCTAAGGGGCGTCCACCGGAATTCATCACATTGTGTAATGTGGAAGGCACGGCCGTGCCTCCACTTGCAGTAGCTTCACTTTTCATTTGTACCTTTTCTTTTTCTTCACAATGCGAACATTTTCTTTGTACAGAAGTTACTGGTATTGGTTTGGATTGAAAAAATGGAGCCTCTGCTTTTGAATCCGGCATTCGCATTACTTTTTCTGCAACTGCATCCGCTTCCTGTTCATAAATATCATTGGGCTGAGTAATGGTAAGATTGGGTTGAGTAATCGATTTAAAGAATAAATAATTCTTTGCTCGATTTTTCCTTACTCTACTTTGATTGTCTGCTTTTTTCATGTATATATTTATCTCTTATTGAGCTCTAAGCTCTGGATGCCTGCTTTGTATGGTTTCTCTGTATGTATTAGGTCTTGAAAATTCAAATCTAAGATTATCAGCATCCAATGCTTTTTTCCAATCTCGTGACTTTTCAATAACATGATCAAGACTAACTACAGTATCACTTACCCTGATTTTTTTTGAAACTCCTGCAAGACGGGCAGCATTTCTTACATCTCCCTGCAAAGCGAATCCTCTATCTGTAAATTCTTTTAATGCTTTTGGATTATTCCGAATCTCTGTCCAAAAATGCCGTCTTGTTGTATCATACAATTCACCATAATTATCTTTGGTTAGTTTATTACCGGCCAATGTTTTCTTCCTGGCACGTTCCCAAGCTGCTTCAATAGATGGGATTTCATTCATCTTCTTTCCAATAATTCCTCTTACTCGTTTTGCAGCATCACGCATTGATTCCCCCTTTTTTCTTGGAATATCTTCTATATCTAGAATTTTCTTTCTTCTTCTGCCCGGCACTCTTTTACCATCTATTCTAGGCTTTTTTCCTCCGGTGACATCAGGAGTCACCGCACTATCAAATGCCTTATCAACATCGTCACTAAGTTTGTCATCAACTCCTTTAGAACGCAACCTTTGCTTTGCTTCGGCCTTTCTTTTTAGTTGTTCATCTACTTTTGAATTGGCTTTTTTGGGCTTACTTAAATTACACACCGGATCTGAAAATCTGCACCATCTTCCAGTTGACTTGTCACGCCTGAATTTATGCCCACCAACTTCAACTTCTGCATCATACTTATCTCTGAAAGCCGGATCTTCTACTTCTTTAACATTGTCAGGATCATTAATTTTATCATCTAATTTTCTCATGTCATCATCCAGGTCTTTTAAGGATTCAGGCGTAGGCTCTTCACCTCGCGGACCTTTCAAATCTTTATCTCCTTCAACACTTGTTCCTTCAGGAGATTTGTCCTTTATTTTTGGTTCGTCTGTATTTTGTCGAGTTGGTGTTTCTGGGCTTTTGTCACCATGTGTTGTACTGGCTTCTGCTCCCGGACCTTTACTGCTTTGCTTTGCAGGTATATCAGCGGTTGGCTTTCCTTGCGACTCATGTGGTGCAACAACATCCGGCGAGCCTTTCAATTTCGCTCTTAGATTTTTGACTTTCCCTTTTACAAACTTGAACGCTTTTGCTCCTCCCATAATACCAACACCTAAAGCAGCACCAAACAATATGCCTTCTAATGATATTGGATTTCCTGCAACAACATCGCCTATTACTCCTCCCGTCATATCAATACCAACTTCAACAGCAACTTTTACGACGTTTCTTGCATTTGCAATTATCTTTAATCCAGCTATAGCTTTTCCAGCTATTGAAAATATTGCTGTAACTCCACCAACAATGGCTGCCTTTCCGATATCCTTATGCCATTTTTCACCATCAATAACGTTTTCAACAATTTTAGAAGCTACACTTGTTGCTGCTCCTATCGCAATTACAAGTGCCGCTGCAGCAAAGGTCAAACCTGCTGCTAATACAGCTGCAATTAAAAACCCTCCAATTAAAGCAAGAGCTATTAGTACGATCAGCTTCGCCCAGAATTTCCATCTTGGTTGCACTTTAGCTGCAGCTTTCTCGGCATTGTGGCAAATATTTTTGTCAAAATCATTGAATCCTGAGATCTGGTTTCCATTACTAAAAGCAAGACTTTGATAAAGCTGGTGTTCATAACAATTTGTTTGTTCTTCAAAATCCTTTTTTTGCTTCTCAGGAAGTTCCTCTTTAAATAATTTGCCTGCTTGTTTTACGAGACCTGATAATTCTTCGATTCGATTTTTATGTATTGTTTGTAGCCCTGTATCACTTTCAGTTTTAATTTTCGTGAAGGCTCCGGATCCTTTTACTCTTAAACCGGAAAACATCGATGATGCATTTGTAACGATGAGTTCGCATTTTTCTTCACCCTTTTGCGCAGTGCTTTGCAAAGGTTGTATTAAAGCGGGCAATGCTGAGTCAAGGGATAATTTTATTGTTTCATTACTTAACATTAAAATTTTATACTGTTTCAAATAATCAGCTTCCCAATTTTTTTCAAAATTGATCTTGAGTTTATTTAATTCAACATCGCTTGCAGCAGCATTCGCTATCAGGCTGTCCTGGAATGATTCTATGCTTTCAAATAAACCGAGGGCAACATTTATCGTGCCTTGCTTCAATGTGTCTTTTGTTAATCCATCATTTTTTTCAATGGCTTCAGCCTGCTCATTATAAAGGGTGTTTATTAAAGCTGCATCAGACTCTTCTTGTATTTTTATTGCCGAAATACTTTCCTCCTTAATACTATCCACCGATTCCATAAGTACAGAATAAATTTCTCCAACTGCATTTATTGAAGCTTCAAAATGTGCAGTTAATTCGGCAATTGCGAGCTGAAGGAAACAGTCAACCTCACTTAAATACATTTTTAACAGATCTGTCCCAATTTGAATACCTCCATCCAATCCACATTCCACTTTATTACTTTGCTTCATTGATTGTTCAAGAAAAGATGTCTTATACGAACTACCCACATCCCTTGCCGCACTTGCTCTTGCCATAAAGCGATTATAGGTAAGCTTACCATCAAGTACACCGTCAGATTCTTCATACATTACTTTATGCTGAACATCCGGGTCTTGTCCTTTAGCATATTCATATTGGATTGCCCGCCATTCCGCATTGTTTTCCGCCGAATTTCCATACTTAGTTCCCGCATGAAGAAAATCAAGTTGTGCGTGATTAAAATTACTCATTGCCCTAATTTCATAACCCATATTGTATAAATCCAACAACTCCTTATAATTGTTTCTATCCGATACCAGGTAATTCAAATATTTTGCAAACCCCGAATTAATCCCTAAAAGGCTTTCCGAATATTTCTGATTGATAAAATTTTGACTTGTTTTATACCTTTGATATACTTGACTTCTTTTTGTTTTTGACTGCTTTTTATTATTCTTTAATTGAATAGTTTTTTGTTCAGCAAGCGATCCTTTTAAAAAATGATTCTGTATACCTATTTCTTCGATGCTTAATTTAGCATCCTCAATAAAAGATAAAATTTTATCACCTTTACTTTTAATAGCATCGTTACCTATCTTTCTTAATTTGGTAAGATTTGAACCAGGAATTGCAGGTGGAAGATCTGCCGATTTAAAAGGATTAATTGAAAAAAGTCTTACCTCTTCTGCTATAAGTTCTAAGGGATCTTGTTCCTTCTTGTTATTTTCAACCGCAACCGCCGGTGCGGGTATTGATCCCTTAGAAACATTGGTTATTCCAACTTGTGCCGGTTCTGCATTGGACTTCACAATTCCATCATTCGGCCGATTAGCTGGCCTGGATTTTTTCGGTTTACCTTTTTTTTCCGCTATATCTTTTTTGGCAGGCCCCGAAAATGAGGAAATTATATCACCGATCTTTTTTATCAATGCCTGTTTGCAATAACTATTGTTCTCATTTGATTCCTCTTGCTTTACTTCGGTACTTTTTTTCTGATCCTGAGAAGGACATGGTCCCTTCGGTGAAGGGAATTTGGAAGTATAAAAACAATAATCTACATATTTAACTTCTTCCTTTTCTTCATCGCTCTTTTTTTCTTCTTCCGTTTGATCACAGATGTTAGCAGATGTAATGGAATTAAAGGATTCATCCTTTTTCTGAATAATAATTTGTGAACCTGGCGCAGGATCTTGTTTTGTAAAAATGGGTTGCCGGTTGTTGCTTAATCCACCTTGTTGTACTACGTGAGCTAATTCATGTGCAAGGAGTAGTTTACCACTAGAATTATCAGGTTTATACTGTCCTTCCTTAAATACTACATGATTTTTGTGAGTATAGGCAAGTGCGTTGATCTCTTTTGCTGATTGATGTGCCAATTGATCGCTATGTATCTGCACATTTCCAAAATCATAACCGAACCTTGACTCCATAAAATTTCTTGTTACGGGGTCAATTGGTTTTCCGTGTGAATTGATCACCTTATGAACATTCACAGGTGCCGCCATTCCGACCGTAGTTCTTGGTTCGCCTTTTGTCTGTAATTTCTCTTCTTCTTCGCAATGAGAACATTTTTTCTGAACGATAATATCCTGTGATCTCTTTAATTGAATAGACTCTTCTTTTTCCACATCTTCCTCATCTTCTTTTCGATGTAATATATCTTCGTGGCCACACGCTGTACATTTTCTTTGTATAGTATTATTATTTATTGCTTTAAGCTGAACAGGTTCTTCTTCCTCATCCTCTTGTCGATGTAATATCTCTTCATGTTCACATGCTGAACATTTCCTCTGAACAACAATGTTCTCATTTGCTTTAAGTTGAACAGTGTCCTCTTCTTCGTCCTCTTTTCGCTGTAATTTTTCTTCGTGTTCACAAGCTGAACATTTTCGCTGAACTGGAGTTAGAGATATTGGCTTTGGTTGAAAGAATAAAGGTTCTGTTTTTGAATCCGGCATTCGCATCACCCGTTCCGCAACGGAATCAGCTTCCTGTTCGTAAATATCATTGGGCTGATTGATGGTAAGCTTAGGTTGAATAAAATTCTTTTTCTCAGAAAAAAAAGTTTTCCTGGCTGTCGAACCATTTTCGTTATTCTTACTATTTGTTTTTGAATCAAACATTCTACTTTACTCGTTCTTCAAATACAACTATGTCTGATCGGGCTTCCATCATTTTATCATTACATTTTACCCTGATCAATAAACTACATTCAGTATGGCCGGACTCTATTAATTGAAAAGGAAACGTGATCCTGAAATCAAAACTGCTTTTGGATTTAATTCCAAATGGATTAGACATAGATGAATTATCACGATAAATATGAAAAATATCCAAGTTGTTTTTTTCTCCATTCTTAATAAACCAACATTTTTCTATGAAAAAATCTTTGTCTGAATTTGTATTGTTCAGAATGCTAAACTCACCATGGGAAACTATCATCGGGCTTCCCGGCAAGAAATAATAGTTTACCAATTTCCCCTTAACAGAAATATCATCATTCATTTAATACAATTTTTTATGGACACACCCAGTCAGCAGGGTTTATTTTTTTTTCGTTGGCCGTGATCGGCTTTCCTAATATACTTTCGCCGGGCTTGGCAGGCCTTACGTATTCGGAACCATCCGCCTTTCGGACTCTTACATCAGTAGCACCATCTCTTGCGATCACCCGCTCTCCCGGTAAGGTACTAACCCCACCATACTCTTGTGTAACAAAGGTTTTGGCAGAAGCTTCGTTTACCTCCGTGGTGCTGCCGCTTTTCTTTCGGAAACTTTCCGTTTTTCCGGTTGTTTTATTCTCAAAATCGAACTGCCCGGGAACACCAATATCTATTGACCATTGCTCA
>Ga0157380_10002972_pt1 | contig 11537 bp, 5 predicted proteins | sample S35metaG_FD_119757 | JGI IMG/M metagenome (GOLD analysis project Ga0157380, IMG submission 119757) | Switchgrass rhizosphere microbial communities from Kellogg Biological Station, Michigan, USA - S3-5 metaG | ecosystem: Host-associated > Plants > Roots > Rhizosphere > Soil | place: USA: Michigan...
GAGTTTCCGACCACGCGATCGGGGAGCACAACCCGAGCGTGTTGGAGGACGCGGGAACTGTTTCTCGTCGCAGAACTCATAGATGAAGCATTAAGCGGAAGCAGAGTGTTGTCAAACTAAGTTTCAGTGAAGTTAATTCCCAAACTAACAGTTTGCGTTACATGAGTGTGCCCGCGCTTGTTCAAAAGACAATCGCGGGCACAGACGTTAGCCGAGAGCTTGAAACTAGAAATAAAGTTTCAGGCCAAACTGAAACTCTCGGGGCAAACGAGTTCCGGTGGGACGTCCAAAGGTCGCCGGCGTTTGAAATGCGGCGCCAGTACCGGTGAACTGCGTATGGTTGAAAACGTTGTAGCTTTCCGCGCGGAATTGTAGATACCGTAACTTTTCACGGTCAAAGTAAATGTTCTTCGCAGCAGAAAGGTTGGTCTGGTTTTGCCCTGGCAAGCGTAGAAACGCTCTCGGCGAATTTCCATATGCACCTAATGCCGGGTTTGCAAATGCAAGAGTGTTGAAGATGTACGGCAGACCGGTGGCGTCTACCGTTCCGTAGGTACCGCCGGACAGTGGATCTCCAATCATGTCAGCCCGTGAACCGCGAGTTTCACTCAACGAGTCAGCGGTGATGCGGGGAATCGGCTGACCTGAAGCGATGGTCGTAATCCCTGACAACTGCCAACCACCCAGCACGTGACGCAAGAATCCGTTGCTGCTGTTGTTGAAGAACGGAATTTCGTAAACATAGCTGGCACTGAATACGTGCGGCCGCGAAGTGCGTGCTTCCGCATATTCAACGGCCTTGTTCAATGGGTTCTGAGGCTCATCGATCGCATCTCTATCGTTCGTGGCATCCGCCAGGTTCTTGCTGAACGTGTACGCCGCGGTCAACGAGAACTTAGTGCTGAACCGATAGGTGAACGAAGAGAGCAGTCCGTGGTAACGCGACTTGCCACTGGTTTCGCGATAGTTTATCGATCCATAACCCACATATGGCCGGACCGTATTTCGGTTGCCTGAACCAACGGCGGCTGCGGCGGCTGGCTGCGGCAGGTTAAGGTTGAGTTGCCGGACCAGATGATCGCCCTTGGTGCCGACATAGCTCACATCAAGAACGCCATCTTTGATTACTTCACGCTGGATTCCAAACGACCATTGCTGGATTTCCGGAGTTACGAAGTCAGGCGCGCTGGCGATCAGATTGCGAATCGGAACGTCTCCAAGAATTCCACCCGAGGGAGTACCGAGCGTGATGCCGGCACCCGTGAAACTAGCGCGATTGTTATACGGCGGATTTACAAATGCGTTCTGTTCGAAGATGCCGACAAGCACCTGATCGTAATAGAGGCCATAGCCTGCTCGAACCACGGTCTTGCCGTTTTCCCCGAAGAGTGACCGCCCAAACCCTTCCTTGAAGTCAGGACTCCAGGCGAGACCTAAGCGAGGGCTGAAGTTGTTTTTGTCGGAAGGTGAAATCGCGCTTCCAAAACGTGATGTAGAACCGGCCACCGCGATTCCGTTCAACTCGTTACCCGTTCCGCGAATCAGTCCCGTGCAGGCGGAGGTCCGGCAGGTTGGAATAGCCGAAGTCCGGAATAGCGACGGATCGAAAGAGGTCAGGATATTGTCTTCATCCGTTACCGGGACGTAGTACTGATACCGCACGCCAAAGTCGAGCGTGAGATTCGGGCGAATCTTCCAGGTATCCTGTGCGAAGAATTCGCGACGCCCAAAATGCAGGTTGACGGTGATGTCCACCTGATCTTCCAAGTAGCTTGCGGCCCTGCCTTGCAGGAAGCTTGCCATCCCGACGCCAGTCTGCGTCAGCGTAATAGCGGAGCCACCCGACGATGACGTGCCATTAGAGCCGGTAGTGTCGAACGCAAAACTGCCTTGCGTAATGCCGCTGGCGTTCTCCCCTTTTTTCTCAAACGACATCTCACCGCCAAACTTAAACGTGTGGTTACCACGATTCCAGGTCAGGTTGTCGCGAACGACGTGGTTCGTGTACTTGATGGTGTAACCCTGGGTTGAGTAAAGCGATGTGATCGTGGGTCCACTGATCGCGATTGTGGGAATCGCGTCGTTGTTGTTCCCTGCGTAATACTCCGGAATCGCCGACGTGCCCGCATAATCCGAACGCCTACCCAAACCAATCAACTCTGAGCCAATCAAGTTACCGGAAAAGTTGTAGGTGGCTTCATTCACGACTGCGGGCGAAATGATGCTGGTGTAAGAAATTGCCAATACATGACCCGGCACCCTTGTATCTGTCGTTGTAGTTCCTGGATAGCATGCCGAAGTTACACCCGAGAAGAGGCCGCACGCTTCGCGCGTTTTGCTGAGATCGTGAGTGTAGCGACCGAACAGGCGATTGTTGCTGTTCATGTTGTAGTCAATGCGGAAAGTCTCCTGACGAGTATTGTTAATGTTGATGTTGGTGTTGGTGAAAACATTACCCGGACCATTTGGCAACGGATATGCAGCGAGCAGAGCCGTTGCGAGGGGACTGATGCTGGCTGCCGGAATAATGTTTCCCGCAAATGCACGACCATCTGCCCGGAAGATCATTCCCGATCGGGCTTGAACCGCAACGCCGTTGGTATCGGTAACAAACAGCGGCGTGGCTGTGACGGTTGTGCCACTGGTGTTGTTGGACTGTCTGTAGAGCGGCGCTCCTAGGCTCGCGGCAAAATCACCGCTGCGTTGTGCGAGGGTAGGCACGGTCGTATCCGCCGCTGTGGTGCCGCGCGTGATTTGGCGCGCTTCTTCTGAGAAAAAGAAGAACAATTTGTTCTTACCGCTGTAAGTAGAGTTTCCACCTTCGCCAAAGCGCGGGATGGTAACCGGGCCGCTGAGGGTGCCGCCGTAGTTGTTGTAACGCAGCTTCGGCACTGGCTGTCGCAGTGAGCCATCGGCATTCCTGCCGGCGCGGTTGTTGAAATACGTATTCGCATTGAACCAGTCGTTGCGCACAAACTCATAGAGCGAGCCGTGAAATTCGTTCGAGCCACCGCGCGTTACCACTGTCACAACACCGCCGCCCGAACGACCAATATCAGCGGTGTAGTTGGACGTCAGAACTTTGAATTCCTGAATCGAATCCACTGTAGGCGTCGACAACAAAGTGATGTTTGAACCCACGTCCGTGTTCGACACACCATCCACGAGGTAGTTCACGCCATTGCGGCGCATACCATTGATGGAGATGTCCGTACGACTCGTCAGACCGAAGCTTGACTCGTCATCGAGACTTGAGGTCACGCCTGGAACCAGCTCAGTCAGTTTTAGGAAGTTGCGATTGTTGAGGGGTAATTCCACCACCTGCGCACCGGAGATCAGTGTTTGTCCGGTGGGACTGTCCTGAATCAGCGGCGCTTCGTCAGTGACGGTCACGGTTTCACTGGGCGCGCCAGGTTCAAGACTGATATTGATTGGGCGACGATCTCTGGCGCTTAGCGTGATCGTCTGCAGGTAACGCTTGAAGTTGGGTTGTTCCACGGTGAGATCGTACTCACCCGGTGTTAGCGGAGTGATTACATAAAGGCCCTCATCGTTTGTTTGCACGTGGCGCGTTACGCCCGTGGCCTTCTGGGTGATAATTACTGTTGCATTGGGGAGGATTGCGCCGGTCGTATCAGTAACCTGACCGCTGATGGTCGCTGCTGTTTCTTCCTGCCCCAACACGATAGTGCTGCTTGTCAGGCACAGAGCCAGCATGCAGAAGATAAGTCGCGCAACTCGGAGGTGGTTTCTCATAGGAAATGTCCTTTTCATTGAATATAGAAATCGAGCGTCGGCGCAGTTAGCGGCGACGCGAATTGCCAGGAATCCGCAGCAATGCTCCAAACCTGGGAATGACTCTGAATGTGACTCTGGAACTGATCAAAGCGAAAATGCGACGAAGCGTTTGAAAGTTCTTATACACCTGCGCCGTTTGCTCCACAAGAACTAAGTTTCTGTATTGCCCAAATTTGTAACGCAAACTGTTAGGTTGCGATGAGTGAATGGCATTCAGCGCGCACCCAAACTGGCAGTTTGCGCTGCGGATTGGCCCGGCCCTCGTAACGCCATCCCAGGTCGCGCTGCGGTCATCGCCTCGCCGGCAAAGACCGGTTCGCCATTCACGATCACATAGCTAATGCCGCTCGGAAACTGGTGCGGTTGTTCATACGTTGCGCGGTCTCCAACCGTTTTTTCATCAAAGACAACCAGATCGGCCGCAAACCCCTCGCGAATCAATCCTCGATCACGAAAGCCAAACGTCTGAGCCGGCAATGACGTCATCTTACGCACAGCGTCTTCCAGGGAAAGCAGCTGCAGCTCTCGCACATAGTGCCCAAGTACGCGGACGTTGTTACCGTACCCGCGCGGATGGGGAACGCTTTCGTCTACCTGACGGACGCCGCTATCTGAAGCAATCATCGTAAAGGGCTCACGCATAATGCGCTGGACATCGTCCTCGCTCATGCCGTGGTAAACCATGCCCGCGCCGCCCGCCTCATACATCGAAACGATCTGATCGATTTGGTGCTGCACGTCGTTCTTACCGGTCACGAGTTTGGTGATCGCGGCAATTGATTTTCCGTTGAAGGATTTGTAAGGGTCATAACTCGCAACCATGGCATACGAGTAGTCTTTGAAACCACTGCGTTTGAGTCCTTCCTTCATTTCCTTACGGACACGTTCCCGAGTCGCATCATCAGCGAGTCGTTTTTTGGCTTCTTCAAGACCGCCCGCGCGGAGCCAACTTGGTAAACGCGAGTCGAGCGAAGTCGAGCTCGCCGTATAAGCATATTGATCGACGGTAACCATCAACCCGCGACTGCGTGCATCACGAACGAGCCCGATGGTCATGGGAGTTTGTCCCCACAGTTTCTTACTGCTGATCTTGAAATGTGAGATCTCTACAGGCAGCCCGGCTTGTTCTCCGATTTGAATGCTCTCGCGAATGGCATCGGCAACTTTCTCGCCTTCGTTGCGCATGTGCGTCGCGTAGATGCCGCCGTAACGAGCGACAACACGTGCGAGGCTCGTGATCTCGTCAGTCCTGGCATAGGTTCCGGGAACGTAGATCAGCCCGGTTGATAATCCGACCGCTCCGTCTTTCATTCCCTGCTCTACAAGTTGCTCCATCTTCCGCGATTCGTCAGGAGTTGGGGCGCGATCGTCAGATCCCATCGCCTGGCGACGCACTGATCCATGCGCAATCAAGGTTGCGAGATTTACCGCTAGGGGTTTCTCTTTTATTCGTCCGAGAAATTGAGCGATGTCGGTGGCGGACGCACCGCAATTGCCAGTGACCAGGGTTGTCACGCCCATACGGACAAAATTCTCTGCTGCCGGCAGGCTGTAGATTGATTCGACGTGTGTGTGAACATCGATGAAGCCCGGCGCGACAATCTGGTTGGCGGCGTCGATGGTCTTCGCAGCATCCTCCGCGCGGAGCCGCCCGATGCTGGCAATGCGACCGTTCTTGATGCCGATATCCGCGCGAAACCAGGGATTGCCCGAACCATCGATTACACGAGCATTGGTGATGAGGAGATCGTAAGGCTTTTCCGGCGTGATGGAGTGTGCAGCTGAATTACTCAGCAGGTTCAGTGAGAAGAATACTGCGAGAGCGATCAGGCTGGGATGTTTTAGATAACGAATCATCGAGACAAATTCAGTCGGTGGCCAATTGAGCATTTGATGATGGCTCAATCAACCACCGACCCTTTAACAATTCCGGACGTTTCCTGGATCCGTTTAGAAAAGAATCCTAAACCCAAACCTTACGGCTCGGGGAGATTGATACAAGTATGGCAACTTGTAACGTATGTCGCTTCGGTCTAGCCGCGAAGCCATGCGAGCCAGAATCGCATTCAAGCTAGCGCCGCTTGTGTAGCCGTTGGCATATTGCACCTGGGTCTGTCCGAGAGCTGCGGCATTAACCGGCGCCGTGCTGGGATTCATCACGGTGTAGATTGCCGTCACGGTTGACTGATCGAAGAGGTTCAAAAAGTTGAGATCGAAAGCCACCGTGTACTGCTTATCTGAACCGAACTTATAGCGGTGCGTCAGGTTCATATCTGTCTGAGAGAAGACGGGACTGCGACCCAAATCACCACGCCCCAGGAATATCTGCGGCGTCACTGTCGACGCGCCATAGATGGTCGTGGTTTGAGGCTGTCCAGAAGTGACAGTCTGGAAGGCTGATATTTCGGTTGAATTGGAGCGGCCTCCCATCCAGTCAATGATATACGCGCCGAAGATGTTGAAGACGTGCGGTCTATCAGTCTGAAGCCGACCGTTGTCCGTCTCACCTTTTGCCGTGAATCCGATGAAGGGCAAGTCAAAGGCGCGACTAACTCCGGGAGCGAGTCTGCCGTCGATCAGATGCGGCTCATCAGAGCTGGCTAATCCGGAGTAGTTACCGAACAACCGGCTATAGGTGTAGTTGGCATTGAAGTACCAGTTGTTGGATAAGCGCTTATCGAGTACGACTTCCAAGCCATCATAGCGACGCTGCGGGCGTGTCGACTTGGCGTATCCGAGCGCTTGAAGTGTTGACAAGTGCAAACCCCTGCCAGGATTGCCGATGATGTAAGCCTCGCTGCCAGCGGCATTCACGACACCTGCATCTTCAACAGCTTCATCGACGTTCTTGTAGGTATAACGAGCGCGCAAAACGTAGTTCTGACTCAATTGGCGTTCTACACCAACCGTGAACTCCGACTGCCGGAAGGGCCTCAGATCGGGATCGACTGCTCCATTTAGAAAAGCCGAAGCGCCCGGTTCGTTGGCATTCACGCGGAAGTTTTTCTGGCACCTACTCAGAGCACCAGAAGCGATAAAGCCGGTTGTTGGACAGACGCTCGGCCCGGTAAAGCCGCCGACCACATTTGCGATATTAAAACTGGTCGCAGTTTGCCCGGGGAAAATCTCGAAGTAGTCCTCGAGGAAAATGTCTCCTCCGAACAAACCTCTTGGAAGCGCAAACTTCACGCGGTCGAAGAACCTGCCGTAACTTGCGAAGAGTTTCGTTTTGCCGTCGCCGGAAACATCGTATGCGAACCCAAGCCTGGGAGCGATCTTGTCGCCCCAGCCAAAGTTTATTGCACTTGGAAACTCGTTGAACGAAGGAAGATCTTCCTTCTCGAAACGAACGCCGAGATTCAGCGTGAGCCGGCGAGTCGGCTGATACTTGTCCTGGATGAAAATGCCCTGGCTCAGATTGGATCCATGGCCATTCGTTCCCTGACGCCTGAAGGTGCCGGACCCAACCGCTCCAGGTGTAGGCGTTACGTTTCCACCGATGAGCGTGTTTATGGAAGTTCCGTAACTAAAGGTGATTCGTCCGTTAGTCGTATTCCCCGACTCAACATCGTTGAAAATAGTGAAGCGCTGATATCCACCCCTTAGCTCGTGCTGTCCACCGGCATTGAATATGTACGCGACCGATGACTCATACGACTGCCGAATCGAAATGTCCTTTCGAGTGATGGTATTTGCGCCAGTCGGGGAGCAGGGGAAGGCGGCGAATAGGGGTCCACAAATGATCTGAGCACCGTCAGGAATGAAATAATTCCCGAGTTTTTCGTTCAGGAAGCCGCGAGTGTAGCGCCCGTCAAATACAAGTTTGCTCGTGGCTGTGTAGACACCCCCGATCGTAAAGAGGTTGGAGCTCTGACGCCCACCCTGGAGGTCTGTAAACTCATGGCCCCGCAAAGTGCCAATACTGCCACCGAAAATCGCCGTGGGGATGCTGGCGAACCCTATAGAGGCATTACTTGCATTCGAGAAGCTGGTTGTGGGAATACTGCCGTGGTCGATCACAGGATTCCAGAGGAACGTACTAGTAAGTCTCAACTTGCTAAACGGACTCGCGTCGAGACGACCAAACGAGTATTCATATCGTCGGGTCCGTTTGTACGTGTCGCTTACGATGTAAGACCTTTGTGCAGCGGGCAAATCTGTAAAGTAAGCCGTGTCGATCGTTGTCTGAAACACTTGCGGCGTATAACTGGTAAAAAACCACAGCCGGTCTTTGATGATCTTCCCACTAAGGTTGGCAGTGGGAAAGACGTTGGTTCCTCTTGCCTTCACTGGCTGGAAATACTCAGCAGTCTGGATGAAACTCGGCGAGTCTCCAGCTCCTGAAGTGAACCGTCTAAGAAGTTGCCGGGGCTCGCCGTTGAACTGAGGTACTTCAAACTGCACGCCAAACTCGCCGTGATAGTCGTTGCCGCCCGAACGCGTAACAACACTAACCACGCCTCCCGTCGCGCCACCGTAGATGGCGTCAAATCCGCTCGACTTCACCTGAACTTCCTGAACTAGCTGGATCGGGACATTATATGTTTCGTTCAGAGTGCCGGTGCGGTAGTTGGTCACTTCCTGACCGTCGATAACGAAAACGTTTTCACCGCCTGACGCCCCATCGACAGAGTATCCTCCCGTGCGGCTTTCCTGCCGGGTTCCAGGTATTGTTTTCAGAAGGCTGGCAAAACCACTCCCCTTGGGAAGCAACTCGATTCTCTGCGCGTTGATGGTGGTCTGAATTGCGTTATTGCTCGTATCAATCAGCGCCGTTTCCGAGGTAGACACGTCTACGGTGACGGCGGTGCTTCCCGGAGAAATCGTTACATCTAACTGCGTAGCTTTTCCGATAGCGACCACAACGTTTTCATACCTTGCTTCGCCGAAGCCGCTTGAAGCTGTTGTGACTACGTCATAGTTTCCCGGCGGAAGTTGCAAGAGACGGAAGTTGCCTTCGTCATTGGTCGTGATTGACCGTTTGAAGGCCCCTCCGGCACCGGTGGTCGTCGTGGTAGTGGCGCTCTCTTTGGCGGACGTAACTGTTAAGGTCATGTTAGGCACCACCGCTCCGGTTGCATCTCTCACTGTGCCTTCGATGCTTCCAGTTGTTTCCTGGGCGATAGCCAACGAGCCGGTGGTTACTACGATTGCCGCGAGAAGAAACATCCTAACGGCCTTAAGCTTATTCATGGATAGACTCCTTATCGAGATAGAGACAGAATTTTTGGGCAAGGGATGCAGGCTAGAAGCGCTCAGGCGACCCTTTCGAATCATGCTCCCAGGGGAACCCTCTGAAGTTGAACTCCGAGACCGACCGATTCCTTGTTGGATAACGAAAACAAGATGGTGCTCAGCATCCAGAAGTCTCCTTCATCGATGCGAGCTACTATTTCGCTTGGTTAGAATAGAGCGTAAAGAACTGACGAACGCCCAGTTGGTTGCCGACCAGGTACCAAGTATACGGTCGGACGGGGAATAATGGTAGCTAAAGATTCTTATTCAACCGATAAATCTTTCTGATGAGGCAAGACTCAGGTCTCACGTCTCAAGTCTGCGTCTCTCAATCGAACTCGCTCACGGCACATGGCGTTGAATCAGAGTGTTAGCATGAGACCTGACACTTGACACTTGAGACTTCAAAACTGGAACCCGAAACCTGTCGAGACCTGAAACTTGAGACCTGAGACTTCCATGATTGAGGCAACGTTTGGCTCGCCTGATGTGCAAGCAAGAAAGTTGCCGCTTCGATTTGATTCGCCGATCGAGATCCTCACCGCCACACAACTCTCAGACGTTCTTCCCCTCCTGAAAGCAGTCGAAGCAGCTTCAAAGTCGGGCCATTGGGTGGCCTTGATGTTGTGCTATGAGGCCGCACCGGCCTTTGACGCGGCATTGAAGACAAGGTCACCAGGAGAACTTCCCCTCGCGTGGGCAGCAGTCTTCGATCACCCGTCGCAAGATAACTCAAACAACGATTCGGGCCCTTACGAGGCAGGTCAGTGGACGCCTCGCGTTAGTAGAGCGGAGTTCGGAAATGCAATCGCCCGGATCCGCGAGTTGATTGCCTCTGGCGACACCTATCAGGTCAATTACACCTTTCCCCTGACCGCGAAGTTTTCCGGCGACTCACATTCCTGGTTTCGCAATCTCTCCGAGGCTCAGGGAGCGACCTATTGCGCTTACTTCGACCTCGGCAGATTCAAGATGCTGTCGCTGTCGCCCGAACTATTCTTCGAAATCAAAGGCCGAACGATTCTCACGCGGCCGATGAAAGGGACGATCAAGCGCGGGAGGTGGCCAGAAGAAGACAAATACTTCGCAGGAAGACTTGAGCAATCAGCCAAGGACCGCGCGGAGAATGTGATGATCGTCGATCTCCTGCGCAATGACCTGGGTCGAGTCTCAGTTAACGGCTCTGTAAAAGTGTCGCGGCTGTTTGAGATCGAGCGTTATGAAACGCTCTGGCAGATGACCTCGACGATCGAAGCGACTCTGCGCGATGACCTGACTTTGCCGGAATTGATGCGCGGACTCTTTCCCTGCGGCTCGATCACTGGCGCGCCAAAGGTCCGCACGATGGAGATCATTCGCGACCTCGAGCCTTATCCGCGCGGCGTTTACACAGGAACACTTGGCTTCCTGCGACCTGGAGGGGATGCGACGCTCAATGTTGCAATCCGCACAGTCGTGATCGATTCGGAACTTGGTGAAGCGACGTTCGGCGTCGGTGGCGGCATAACTTACGATTCGACCGCTGAGAGCGAATATGAGGAGTGCCTGGTCAAGAGTTCCTTCCTAAACACAGCTCATGTCGAGTTTCAATTGCTTGAGTCGCTGCTTCTTGAGAATGGAGAGTGGTTCTTGCTGGAACGACACCTAGCGCGAATGAGAGCCACCGCTGACTATTTTGGTTTTCATCTTAATGAAGCGGAAGTCTCTTCCGAACTGAATCGGATCAGTTCCGACCGATCAGGCGGGCGATGGAAGGTGCGTTTGCTCTCAACTAAAGATGGCAAATGTAACGCTGAGGCAATCGAGTTACGAGCGCCATGCGAAGAACCGCTGCGTGTGGGACTTGCTGCCGAGCCTGTGAATACAAATGACAGGTTCCTTTTCCACAAAACGACTAATCGAGCGGTGTATGACAAAGCCTTGGCTTCGCGAGACGACTGTGATGATGTGATTCTCTGGAATGAGAAGGGCGAGGTTACGGAATCAACAATCGCAAATGTTGTAGTTATGATCGGTGATGACTATTTCACGCCGCCGCGAGCATCCGGATTACTGGCCGGAACTTTCCGCGAGGAGCTACTGGCAAAGGGGAAGATACGCGAGCGCGTGATTCATCGAGAGGAATTGAACAAAGCCCGGGAAATCTATCTCATTAATTCGGTGCAGAAGTGGCGCAAGGTTCTGCTCGTTGAATAATCGTTGAAACACATCTTGGTCTTTGGTCTTGGGTCTTTGTACTTGGTTCTTTGTTCGTATGTGGTACCTGAGAGTTGCTCCTGCATATGAGCGACGAGAAGGAGTAAGGGTCAAAGACCAAAGACCCAAGTACAAAGCCCCAATCATTGATAGAGCAACACCTTAGCGCGCGCGGCCTTAAACTCCTCGAGCTTTGCCCCCCACGCTCGCTCAATCTCTTCCGGAGCGTCGCCACGCTTTACTCGTTCAAGAGTGTCGGCATTGACCAGCAACCTCAAATAAGAATCAACCTTCCAGTCGTTTGGATA
>Ga0157380_10002973_pt1 | contig 11536 bp, 8 predicted proteins | sample S35metaG_FD_119757 | JGI IMG/M metagenome (GOLD analysis project Ga0157380, IMG submission 119757) | Switchgrass rhizosphere microbial communities from Kellogg Biological Station, Michigan, USA - S3-5 metaG | ecosystem: Host-associated > Plants > Roots > Rhizosphere > Soil | place: USA: Michigan...
CGAGGCCACGTTGTTATAGCAGTCGAGGTAGCGCCGGCCGTCCGCGTCGTAGAGCCAGGTCCCCTCGCCGCGCACCAGGTGCACGGGACGATCGTAGAAGAGGCGATAGCTCGGCCCAAGCGCACGGCTGCGCCGCGCGCGCAACGACTCGATGTCCACGTCCGACGGCGCGCGGCCGACGCGGCCGCAGGCGGCGCGGTAGCGCTCGTGGACTTCCGTTCGGTCAAGTTCGAGGAACCGGGTCAGCGCACGCACGATGTCCGGCCGCTCTTCGGTCAGCCAGGCGGGCGGATCCTCCGTCGCGTGGATGCGGAAGTCGTAAAGATAGAGCGCCGTCGCGAGCCGGAGCAGCGTCAGGTCGTGCAGGACCTCCAGCTCCTCGTCCATGAGCGGCAGCACGGCGTTCCAGGACTCGACCTGCGCGACCGCGTTCTCGAGCGACATGGCCCCGTGCCGCGCGAAGCTCGCGAGCGTCACCGCGAGATCCTGCACCAGCGGCGCGTGCACCGTGTCGCCGAAGTCGATGACGCCGACGATTTCGTCCGTACCGGACTCGGGGCGCAGGAGGTTGTCCGCGTGCCCGTCGCTGTGCACGACCTGGGCGCGGAGCGCAGTCAGGCGTGGCAGCACTTCGCGCTGCAGGCGCGCGGCGAAATCCGCGCAGAGCGCCTTCGCGTCTTCGGCCACCCAGGCCTGCACACCGGGATCCAGCAGCAGCGCGCGCTGGATGTCCCAGGCAACGAAGTGCCGCGCGTGCGGGTGGAAGAATCCCCGCAATCCGCGCGCAAGCTTCGCCTGGAAGGCCGCGGCATGCCGGAGCACCGGGGTTTCGAGCGGCTTGCTTTGCGACAGCGGCGTGCCGGGCAGCCAGCTCAGCACGCGCACCATGTGGCGGCGGCCGTCCGCGGCGGCGATCCACTCGCGGTCGTTGCCGCCTTTCGAGGCGATGACGCGCGGCACGGGCAGCTCCGCCGCCGTGCGCTCGAGATGGCGCAACGCGGCGACCTGGAAGTCCACGGCGCCCTCGCTCTCGCCGGCGGCCGACACCTTGAGCACGTAGCGCGCACCGTCCGGCGTGGTCACGCGATGGTTCTGGTCGCGCTCGCCGTCAAGTGACACGAACTCGCCCTCGAGGCCCCAATGGTCGCGGGCGACATCCCGCAGCTGCCCGAGCGGAAACCGCGGCGGGTTGAAGTTGAGGTCGTTGGCGTTCAGAAAATGGCCTTCAGCACGTAGTTCGCGAAGTCTTCCAGCGAGAACACGGTCAGCAGCAGCGGCAGGAAGGGCGTCATCGTGATGATGGCGAGCCGCGTCACGTCGCGCCAGCCGAACGGCACGAAGCGCATCTCCTGCACGACGCTGAACGCGCTGGCGAGGTCGGACAGCGACTGGATGTCGCTGCTGCCGAGCAGCTCGCGCTCGCCCGGAGCGTCGGCGCGGAACCACTTCCCCTCGAACCCGCCGCTGTAGCGGCTTGCCAGGCGGCCGAGCTTCGCGAGCCCGCTGCGTTTCGCTTCGGCAACTGGAGGCGCGAATACCGTGACGGGAATGAGCGTGATGATGACGAAGAAGGCGAGGAACCCCACGATCTGCACCTTGAACTCGGGCAGCGCGTGCCCCGCGTGGAAGATCTGGCTGGCGATGATGCCCGCGAGCATCGCGCCCTGCGCCACCAGCACCGGCGCGAAGGCAGCCGTGCTCGTGCCGAGGAAGCCGAGACCCCCCGTGCGATCCGCATGCGTCGGGATCAGGTGCAGGTCGAGGCGCGAGACCCGGAACAGGAACAGGAACCAGAGCAGGAACCGGAAGTACCAGCGCAGCAGGACGAACTGGAAGATCGGCACGCTGACGAAGACGAACCACCAGCCGGCCGGCGTGAGGCGTATCCCACCGGCTTCCGGAACCGCGTACCAGCTCGCCGAGTCGAGCGCGACTTCACTGCGCCAGACCTGGATGCCCACCGTGTAGACGAGAGCGATCAGGCCGATTTCGATCCACACGGAGTTCCGCAGCCGCTGCGTGGATTCGACCGCCTGCTGGAACTTCGGCAGGTCTGCGTCGCTGACGATCCGCCGTTCCACGAACTGGCGCACGGCCGGCATCAGGCGGCGGTGCACGACGAGTTCGGCGGCGATGAGCAGCGGCAGCGCGACGAGGAAGCGCACGTGCGCCTCCAGGTCATGGAGGAACGGGATCCGGACCGCGTCGCCGAACGCCTGCCCCCATAGCAGCGACAGCAGGAACAGCGGAATCCAGGCGATCCCCATGAGCACGATCACCCGCCGCCAGAGCATTTCCAGCCCGTCGCCGGCCAGGTGCGCGCGGCGGAAGAGCTGGAACAGCGGCCCGCCCAGGACGAGCGAGAAGTCCGGGTTTGCCGGTACCGGGCTTTTTGTCGACATGTTCGTTTCCGCCGCCGAGACCAGCCGGAACTCTACACTGCAGCAACGGTTCCCGGCGCATAATGCCTCGTCGTTAACAATAGCCAAAACAAGGGAACAAGCGATGAACAAGCAACTTGCAGTCATGCTGCTGGCCCTGCCCATGTCTTTTCTTTCGAGCTGCGGCGGAAAGAAGGATGCTGCGCCCGAAGCCGCAACGCCCGCGGCCGAACCCCAGGCCGTTGCCGCCCCGAAGTCCCTCTACGACCGGCTCGGCGGCGAGGCGGCCATCAAGGCCGTCGTCGACGAGTTCGTCGCCAACGTCGCGGCGGATACCCGCATCAACAAGTGGTTCGCGAACGCCGACATCGACAAGCTCAAGGGAAATCTGGTGAACCAGATCGGCCAGGCGAGCGGCGGGCCGCAGGTCTACACGGGACGCGACATGAAGACCGCCCATGCCGGCATGGGCATCGATGACCCGGCGTTCGACGCATTGGTCGAGGACCTCGTGAAGGCGCTCGACAAGTTCGCCGTCCCGCAGCAGGAAAAGGACGAGCTCCTTGCCGTGCTCGGGCCGATGAGAAGCGACATCGTCGAGAAATAGGCCGGGTCTCCTGGCAACCGGTACCCGCTCACATTTCCGCGGGGGTGCCTTGACGCATCGATGATTTCATGATGATATCACTCTCATATCACACGGGAGAGTGAATCCATGGTCGCTCCGAATGCCCGCCCCTCGATCGAACTGGAACGCCAGCCGCTGAACGGCTGGGCCGCGCTCACTTTCGTCATCCTCTGGTTCATCGCGACCGTCGCTTTCTTCATATCGACCCTCCAGGCCGCGGAGAACGGCTCGCTGCCGCCGCCGGATATCGCGCAGCGGATGCTGGCGGGCATGCTGATGCTCGGCCTCGGCATCTTCTTCTGCTGCGGCTTCTTCACGCTCGAACCGAACGAGGGCCGTGTGCTGATCCTGTTCGGCAAGTACAAGGGCACGGCGCGCCAGAGCGGCTTTCACTGGGCGAACCCGCTCTACGCGCGCCAGCGCGGCGCGGTGCCTGGCTCGACCCCCGTTGCCACGCGCGTCAAGATCGGCTCGCTCTCGATGGCAGGCAGCGGCCTGTCGCAGCCGAAGCTCAAGACCAAGCTTTCGCTGCGCGCGCACAACTTCAACAGCGAGCGGCTGAAGGTCAACGACAAGCGCGGCAACCCGGTCGAGATCGCCGCCGTCATCGTCTGGCGCGTCGATGACACCGCCCAGGCCGTGTTCGACGTCGAGGACTACGAGAGCTACGTCCAGGTGCAGAGCGAGTCCGCGATCCGCGGCATCGCGAGTGAGTACGCCTACGACCACGCCGAGGCCGACGAGGTGACGCTGCGCGGCGGCGGCGACGTCGTGGCGCACGCCCTCAAGCAGGAGCTCACCGTGCGACTGGCCAAGGCCGGCGTCGCCGTCGAGGACGCGCGCCTCACCCACCTCGCCTACGCACCGGAGATCGCGCCCGCGATGCTGCGCCGCCAGCAGGCCGAGGCCGTCATCGCCGCGCGCGAGAAGATCGTGCTCGGCGCCGTCAGCATGGTCCAGATGGCGCTCGAGGAGCTCCAGCGCAAGGACGTCGTGCAGCTCGACGAGGAGCGCAAGGCCGCGATGGTGAGCAACCTGCTGGTCGTGCTGTGCGGCACCGAGGAAGCCGCGCCCGTCATCAACACCGGCACGCTGTACACCTAATTCGTGGCCGACGAGCGCAAGGCCTTCCTGCTGCGGCTGCCGCCCGGGCTCTGGAAGGAGCTCGAGAAATGGGCGGCGGCCGACCTGCGCAGCGTCAACGCACAGATCGAGTTCCTGCTGCGCGAGGCGGTCGCGCGCAGGAAAGGCGAGACGCCGGAGCGCAAGCAATAGCCCCGCGAGCTGGGACCAGGCCTCTACCAGTACAGCATCGGCGACGTGTCCAGAAGCTCGACGCCTGTTTCGGTGACGATGAAATTGTTCTCGAAGCCCGCGTCCCCCACGCCGGGCCGGCTTAGGAAGGCCTCTGTCGTGAGGATCATGCCCGGCGTTATGCGTTCCGAAAGGCGCCGGTAGCCAAACAAACCGATATCCTCGGCACCCATCGTCAGGGTGTAACCCGGGAACGAGGTCGCGAGTCCGTGGCCGAAGGCATGGCCCGAGTTGCCGCTCTCCGGATTCCCGCCATTAAAGTACCCCGCCTTCTTCTCGATCTCCTCCCAACGAATGCCGACCTCCGCCGGCGTGGCACCAGGCTTGATCGCGCGCATCATCTCGTCGGTGTACTTCGCGCAGTCCTCGACGAGCGAGCGCTGCGCTGCCGTCGGACGGGCGCCGCAAACGGACGACCGGCCTGGATCCATCCAATAGCCAGCGAAGATGGGGCCGTAAATCCAAACAGTCACCAGGTCGCCGGCGGCCGGCGCGGTCATGTTGTACCCGTAGTAATCCTTATTCAGCACGTCCTGCATCTGAGGGCCGTGGTTGACCGAGATGCGGTGGAAGCCACCGCCGCCGGCCATGAGGACCGACGCGGCGCGCGCAGCAGCCTCGCAGCTACGCTGTCCCGCGATGATTGCCTTCATCGCCGCGTCCAGCGCGGATGACACGAGGGCGCCCGCCTCCCGGTACACCTCCAGTTCGCGCGCGCTCTTGATGAGCTGCGGTCCCTCGAGCAGCTGGTGCGTCGCTACCCACTCAATCTGCGGCGTGTGGCGACGCAGCAGACGATCTGACATTCCGGGCAGCACATCGTCGCCAACGACCGCGACGCGCCCTTCAATGCCGGCATCGCGTAGGTACTCGGCGAACCGGACCATCATGTTGGGCTTGTGCATCACGATCTTGCCGACCACGATGTTTGGCCGGTCGATACTTCCCTCGTCCAAGCCGATGTGCAGCTCCGGTTCCCGCCCTTTCCGCATCAATACCGCGGCAAATGTCCACGGTGCGCCGGTCTCCTCCGTGGCAGGATCTTGTCCCGTGCCGTAGATCTGGAAGTTCGTCAGCCAGTAACCGTCGCCGACTTTGTCATAGGTGCCGGCCGAGCGCTGCCACACGACGAGATTCTCGAACCCGGCAGCTGCCATGGCCGCCTGCACGCGCGCCCACCGCGCCTCGTACTCCTCCCGAGAGAAACCGGTCGACGAACCCAGTGGCGGACCCGAGCCGTGCAGCTCCGCGCCCGCGGCGCGCGCGCCGAACCCGGCGGCCATCGAGGCGAACAGCGCCGACGTGGCGCCCGATTTCAGGAATCCTCGGCGGTCGATCGTCATACGGTTACCCTCACTCCGCCAGGAAGCGTGCGACGGCATCGTTGAACGCCGTATTCTGGTCGACCATGGTCATGTGCGCACTGCGCGGAATCTCCACCAGCAGCGAACCCGACAGCGCCCGGTGGGATTCCTCGGCTGTCGCGTCGCTGACCATGTCGTGATCGCCGTAGATCACCAGTGCGGGGATCTTCAGCTTGCGCAGCTCCGGCGTAAAGTCGAAGCCTTCCAGGTTGCCGTCGATGTGGAAGTCGCTCTTCGCGCCCCACATCTGGTTGAGCACGTCCCATCCAAGCGATTCGCCCGATTCACTCCAGGCCGGAGGGCGCACGAAGTAGCTGTACGGCGCTTCCGCCTGGTCCGCGAGCTGCCGGTATTCCGGGAGCTGCGCGCCGTCCGGGCCGATGATTCCACGCGCTTCCAGGGCCTCGATGCGCGCACGCAGGTCCTTGTCGAGCGAGTCCTTGATGGTCTTGAAGTCGGCATTGACCCGCGCCGCCGACGATCCGGTGCTCGCAAGGACCAGCCGGCGGATGCTGTCGGGATAGCGGACCGCCACGGCCTGGGCCAGGATGCCGCCGAAGGAATGGCCGAGCAGGTCGACCTGGCCGAGGCCGAGGGCAACCCGGACCGCTTCGACGTCGGCCGACATGGCCTCGAGGTTGTACTGGCCGTGGTCGTCCAGCCGCTGCGATTGCCCGCTCCCGCGCTCGTCGATGAACACGAGCTGCCGGCTCCTCGCCAGCGGCAGGACGTGGGGCAGGAAATAGTCGTGCGTCGAGCCCGGCCCGCCGTGCAGGAGGAGGAGCGGCCGCCCGCGGCCGATCGTCTTGTAGTAGATGATCGCGGACCCCGTGTCCACGAAGCCCTCGGATTGCGGGAACACCGCAGTCTCCGGGCTGGTTATCGCCGGTAATGCGGCGCCTGGAGCCAGGAGTGCGATCGCCAACAGCCATGAACCGGCTCGGGTCATGCGCATCTCCTCAGAAGTCGACAGCCAGGTTGAGGCCGATCGTCCGCGGCGGAGTCGAGATCTGCGTCCAGAAGACGCCCTCGATGCTGGTCGTCGCACCCTCGCTGATGTCCACGATGCCGTCCTCGTCGGTCAGGTTGCGGCCATAGAGGGACACTTCATAGCGCCCGGTGCGGTAGGCGGCGGTCGCGCCGATCGCGCCGTAGGACGGCCGGCGATTCTGCGTCGTGAATCCGCTGGGCACGGAACTCAGGTATGTCCAGTCCGCGCGGACGAACCAGGAGCGATCCTCCCCCAGCTCGCGGCCATACTCCGCGTCAAAGTTGAACTTCTCGCGCGGAATGCCCGGCAACGGATCCCCGGGCGTCGAGGCGCTCGCCAGCTGGTAGGCGTCGGCGATGGAAGTGAACTCGTCGTCCGTGTAGCTCGCGACCGCGGACAGGGTCAGGTTGTCGATCGGCCGCATCATGATCTCGGCCTCGACGCCCCGGCTGCGCGCCTCGCCCACGTTGGCGACGATGACGTAGCCGCACCCGGGATCAGCAACGGCCTGCTGCACGTCCTTCCAGTCGATGTGGTACAGGGCCACGTTGACCGAGAGCCGCCGCTGCAGGAACTCGGATTTGGCGCCCAGCTCGTAGTTCCAGACCGAGTCCGGGTCGTACAGCGGCTGGTAGGCATCCACGAGCGCGCAGCCGATGCCGTCGGGCAGGCCGACGTTCGGACCGCCGGGCCGGTAGCCGCGCGCAGCGGTCGCGTAGAACATGAGGTCGTCCGTCGGGCGGTAGGCGACGACGGCCCGCGGGCTCGTGCCGCTCGCATCGGCGCGAATCAGCGGCTGGTTGGGCGCCGCGAGCACGCCGGTCTGCACGTTCTCCAGGCTGCTGCGCAACTCGTAGTAGCGTGCGCCTACGGTCAGGTCGAGCTTTGGCGTCGCCGCATAGGTGACGTCGGCGAACACGGCGCCCTGGCGGTCGATGACTTCCTGTTCGAAGGTGTACAGGCTCGTGTCGCCGACCTGTCCGATCTCCGTCGCGAACGCCTCGCTGTCGAGCAGCTCGACCGAGTTCTGCTCGAAGCGGCTGAAGTACGCGCCCGCCACCCACGTCAGGCGCTGGTCGGACGGCGAGGTGAGGCGGAACTCCTGGATCAGCCCCTCGTTGTCGGAGGTAAAGCGATCCAGCGTCGGGTAATCGACGACCGGTACGCCGAACAGCGGCGCGAGGTTCACCATCAGGAGGCTGAGGTCGCGGTTGTTGTCCACGTCCCGCGTCAGCCAGGAGCTCGACGAGATGAGGGTCGCGAACCCGAGGTCCGCTTCGACGAGCAGGTTGCCGTTCACCGCCTCGCTCCTGGCGGGATTGGGGTAGGTCGCGGCGGACGTAAACCGAGGCAGGTTCGTTTGGTACTCCGAGTGGCCCCCCGCGTCGATCTCCGAGTACCAGAGGCTGGGCGTGATCTTGACCTTGTCGTTGATCTCCACCATTCCGAGGATGCGCCCGCTCAGGACGTCGGCGTCGTTGATTTCCCGGTCGCTGACCGGGAGATCCGGGTTCGCCTCGAACCAGTCGCCGGGAACGGCGCGGTCGACATAGCCGGGGATGCGCTCGAACGCGCCGACGAACCGGAGCGCGGCGTTGTCGCTGAGCGGGACATTGACGGCCGCCTTGCCGAGGTAGCCCGTCCCGCCGCCGTCCATCGTCGAGACGCCCGTCTCGGCCTTGGCGGAGAATCCGCCCGGATCCGGCTGCGCCGTCAGTACGCGCAAGGCGCCGCCCATCGAGCTCGATCCGTACAGCGTGCCCTGCGGGCCGCGCAGCACTTCCACGCGTTCGACGTCGAAGAAGTCGATGTCCTGGACGCCGGTGCTGCCGTCCGTGCGGATGTCGAGCGGCGTTTCGTTGAGGTAGTAGGACACGGCAGGCGCCAGCCCGTAGGCGGTGCCCACGCCGCGAATGGAAAGCGACGACTCGCCGGGGCCCTGCACGTCGAGCGAGAGGCTCGGCACCCTCGCCGCCAGGTCCGCATTGCCGAGCAGGTTCCGGCGGCTCAGGTTCTCGCCGCTCAGCGACGAGATCGCGGCGGGCACGTCCTGCAATCGCTGTTCACGGCGCTGGGCGGTCACGACGACCTCCTCCAGCACGCCTTCGCTCGCCGTTTGCGCCGACGCCTGGGCGGCCGCGAACAAGGACAACAACAGCGTCGATCGTTTGAAGTTCATGTGTGCCATTCCTGTGTCAGATCAACTCGAGCGCCTCCAGCGCGCCACGCCTGCCTTCGAGCATGGCGTGGGCCATGTTCATGTTTCCCTGCAGTTCCGAGTGCGCGAAGACGACCCGGCCGTGGGGCCTGCGGACGACCTCGTGCGGCGGCGGCTCGCCGTTCCTGCCGAAGAAGAAGCCGACGGGCGGCGCGAAATACGCGTGGCCCCAGCGGTTGAGCACGATCCCGGCGATGTCGCGCCGCGCATCGAATCCCGCAGCGCCGAACATCTCGGTCATCTGCGTGCGGATCTGCCGCTCGAGCTCGGCATACGAAGCGGACAGCAGCCGGGCCCGCGCCACGTTGCCCTGGACGTCCGGATCCACGCCGGAGTCCAGGAACGGTATGTAGAAGGTGAGGACGATCGGGCTGTCGGGCGTCAGGGGCGGCGCGTTCGTGTCGAACACGGCGTTTCGGCGGACACAGACTTGCCAGCCGAGGCCCGAGAACCAGCGCGCCACGCTGAAGCCGAGCGCGTCGAAGTAGCGCCAGTGGCGGACCGCCACGTTGGCGGTGAGAACCGGCCCGTAGCGAAACTGCGCATACGCCTGCGCGTGTGCGGCTGGAAGGTCCGCGACGATCCTGCGATTCACCCAGCCGCCCGACCCGAGCACCACGGCCCTGGCCCGGACGTTGTGGAGCTTCCCGTCCTTCGCGTAGGTGACTATCACCGAGCCGGCGGACGCCGGATCGCCGTCGTGGCGAACCTTGACGGCCGTCGATTCCAGCCGGATACGCACGGGTGCCCCGTGTTGGTCCAGGCGCGTGAAGTCCACGGCGCCCGTAGTGGTCGCCTTGAGCGAGCCGTCGCCGGCAATGGAGCCGGGGATGGTGCGCGCCACCATCCGGCGGATGATCGCGGCGTTGCCGCCCGGGAAGGAAATTCCCTCGACATCCGCGAAGCGGCTCGACTCGGTGCTGGCAATGGTTCCGGGAAGCGTCAGTCGCTTCGCGCCGTACGCTGAGATCGCGTTGCCGCAGACGCCGAAATTGCCGACGCCGAGCAGCGGATCGATGTAGCGCTTGACCTCGGGGCCGTAGCCCAGCTTGTCGAGCAGCTCGTAGTAACTCATCCCGTCGAGCCAGCGGTCCGGATCGGCCTGCGCCGAAACCTGGTCCCGCCGGTTGCCGGCGAAATCGGCCAGCTCCCGCTGCACGTGCACGGGCCAGGGCGTGTTCGCGAAGCCCGCCTCGATGGGATTGCGGGCCCAGCCCGCGCCCGGGAAGAAATAGCCGGCCGCAAACCGCTTTTCCATGATCATCGGCTCGAAGTGGTCGTTGGCGAGGTGGTATTTCTCCGCCCCGCCCGCCAGCGCCTCGAACTCGTAGCTCGAAGGCATGTCGAGCTCGCGGTAGTAGTCGGCGTAGGTCGCGTAGCGGCCGCCGACCTGGTCGGCCGGCTTCACCACGAGGCCCGCGTTGGAGCCTTGCGGGGCCACGAGCCGGCGCCCGTCGACGTCGAACTCGTTCTGCCGCGCCTCCCCGCCGAACATCGCGTGGTTCTCGAGCAGCAGGCAGGTCTGGCCCGGCTTGCGCCGCTTGTTGAACTCATAGGCCGCGGTCACGCCGGAGAAACCGCCGCCGACGATGACCAGGTCTACGGTTTCTTCTGCCGCGGATCCGGATACGTCGGCATAGGCGCCGTCACGGATGCCATGCGCGGCGTTGATCACGGCCTCCGTGTTGCCGTTCGCCCAGCGGTAATCGCCGACGCCGCCGTAGCCGGTCCACGGCGAGCCCGAAGGCGCGTAGGGATCCAGCGCGTCTGCGAGCGCCGGGTTGCGAGTCCACAGGAGCGCCGCTCCGCTTCCCACAAGGACCCCGTTGACGAAGTCGCGCCGCGTGATCGACGCGTCCATGCCGAGGCCGGAACTGCCGGTGTGCCGGTGTTTCATCGTGTTCCGCTCGCGGCAACCACCAGGGATGGCGCAACGGAATTGAGCTGCTCAATACGCAGGTGCCGCGCCGCGATGAGCAGGAACACGACGACCACGATCGCCAGGCATTCGACGGCGACCAGCGATGACTGCAGCGAATGGCTGCCCGCGCGCGGCGCGAGATAGTCGCTGATGAGCCCCACGAGCACGGGACCGACCGCAACCCCGAAAATCCCGCCGACCATCAGGGTGATCGCGCTGGTCGTCGCCCGCATCATCGGCGGTACCGAGATGAAGCACGCGGCCCAGAACGCGCCATTGGTCGCGAAGATGACGAAGGCGTACATCGCATTCAGCATCAGGGCCTGCTGGGCCGAAGATGCCAGCAGCATGGACAGCCCCAGCGGCAGCGCGATCGCGTACATCGTCGCCGGCAGCCACGCGAGCCAGCGGACGTCCGAGCGCACGAGGCGGTTGGCGACCAGCCCGCCGATGATGCTGCCCGGGATGCCGCCGCTCGCGATCGCGAGGCCGTAGGAGTAGCCGACGTCCTCCATCGCGAGGCCGAACTGGCGCACGTAGAAGGAAGGCAGCCACTGGTTCAGGCCGAACTCGACCAGCAGGCTGAAGCAGATCGCCAGCAGGACGAAGAGATAGGACTTCGTCGCCAGCAGGTGCTGCACGACCGCCTTCAACGGAAAGTGCCGGACTTCCGGCGCCGACGCGCTCGTGCCCTGCCGGGCCGGCTCGCGCAGCGTGAA
>Ga0157380_10002975_pt1 | contig 11536 bp, 7 predicted proteins | sample S35metaG_FD_119757 | JGI IMG/M metagenome (GOLD analysis project Ga0157380, IMG submission 119757) | Switchgrass rhizosphere microbial communities from Kellogg Biological Station, Michigan, USA - S3-5 metaG | ecosystem: Host-associated > Plants > Roots > Rhizosphere > Soil | place: USA: Michigan...
ATACGACCGTCCAAACCATGATGTATCGCCTGGAGGCCAAGAAGGCGATCCGGCGCGTGAAGAAGATCGGTAACGCCCACATCTTCGAAGCGCTGGTCACCCGCCGCGCGGCGCAAAGACGACTCATCGACGAACTGCTCGATTTCTTCGGCGGCAGCAGCCAGCCGGTCGTCGCGCACCTGATCGAGTCCGGCAACCTCACCCTCGAAGACGTGAAAGAGGCCGAGCAGACCCTCAAGAAAATCCGTGCAGAGCAAACGAAAGCGCGAGGTGGACGATGACCATCCACCTCGTGACCGATCATCTCTGGCAATCGACGCTCGTCGCGGCAGCGCTCGCGCTGCTGACGCTGGCATTGAAGCGCGCGCATGCCCAGGCGCGCTATGCGATCTGGCTCGCAGCGTCGCTCAAGTTCCTGATTCCGTTTTCGGCACTCACGTTACTCGGTGCCCAGCTCGGATGGCGAGACGCGCTACCTCAAACACCGCCGGAGTGGACGGCTGCGATTGAGACGGTGCGGCAACCGCTCTCGACTCCACCTTTGGGCTTTGTGTTGCCACAAGCGCTTCCTGCGAACACGGGCATTCCTCCCGCGGCGGCAGCCGGCGCGGTCTGGGCCATCGGCTTCGTGACGCTGACCGGCCTCTGGCTCGTGCGCTGGCGGCGCGTCGCGCGAGCGGTTCGCACTGGAACGCCGATCGTGTCCGGACGCACGCACGACACCTTCAAGGATCTCGCTGCGACGACCTCGCTGCCGCTGGTCGCATGCGACACCTCGCTGGAACCTGGTGTCTTCGGCATCCTGCGCCCGGTACTCCTCTGGCCCCGCGAAATCGACATGCGTCTGGACGATGCGCAGGTGCGCGCGGTGCTGGCCCACGAACTGACTCACGCTCGCCGGCGCGACAACCTCACGGCCACAATGCACATGTTCGTCGAGGCGGCGTTCTGGTTCCATCCTCTCGTCTGGTGGATCGGCACGCGGCTCGTTGACGAACGCGAGCGCGCATGCGACGAAGAGGTCGTGCGACTCGGCACCGATCCTGACGTGTACGCGGAAAGCATCCTGAAGACCTGTCACTTCTTCGTCGAGTCACCCCTCGCGTGCGTGCCCGGAGTGACGGGTTCGAATCTGAAGACACGAATCGAACGCATCATGTCGCATCGCCCGGGCAAACATCCGAGCCGGATGGCGAAGGCCTGCCTGATCGCGGCTGCGACTGCGACGATCGCAGCGCCTGTAGGCATCGGCGCGTTGACAACTCCGCCGCGTCCTGCCCCAGTGGGTCTCTCCCTCTCGAACCACGGACCGAGGTTCGCGGTCGCGAACGTGACGGCAAACACGACCGGCGCGATGCGCGTGACGATGCAGGTGCGGCCGGGCGGCGAATGGGAAGCCACCAACGTCACGCTCGAGTCGATGATCCGCCTCGCGTACCGGATCCAGGAATCACAGCTCGTTGGAGGTCCAGCCTGGATCTACAACGATCGCTTCGACATCGTCGCCACGTCGTCAAGAGGCGCTCCCGGACCTGAGTTCGGGCTGCGCATGCAGTCGCTGCTGGCCGAACGATTCGATCTCACACTTCACCGCGAGACGAGAGAGCTTCCTGTTTACGCATTGGTGAGCGGCAGCGCCCGGGGGCGTCGACTGTCGCCGTCAACGTTCGATTGCTCCGCGTTCGCCCGCAACAATCAACCGCCTCGTCCCTCGCCACCAGGAGAGCGGCCGACATGCGGCATGACGGCAGCACCGGGACGACTGACGGGCGGCGGCGTCACGATGGCGCAGATGGCGCAAACGCTCGCGCGCTACGCCGGACGCACGGTCATCGACGAGACGGGGCTCGCGGGCAATTTCGATTTCACCCTCGACTTCAAAGCCGACGGCGCACTGCGCGGCAGAGGACCGGGCGGTGGGCTTCCACCGGGGCCACCGCCTCCCGGAGCAGCGCCAGCCTCCGGCGGCGTTCCGATCTTTGCGGCGGTACAGGAGCAACTTGGCCTGCGGCTCGACGCCCGGCGCGCGCCCGTTGACGTGCTCGTGATCGACTCCGCCGCACCACCGGTTGCGAATTGAACGAAGGGGACACACGTGCTCAAGCGAATCGCGCTCGCCACTTTTTCAGCAACGATGGGGCCTGTCGTCATCATCGTGGTGATGGGATTGCGTCTCGAAGCTCAGATCACGCCGCCGGCGTCGGATGCGCCGACGTTTGAAGCCGCGTCAGTCAGGCCAGCTGCTGACACCGGACGCCGAGGCGGACGAGGAACGCCTGGGCGATTCCAGGGGATCAACCTTCCGGCGCGGCAACTCATTCGTCAGGCGTACGACATTCACGACGCGCAAATCGTCGGCGGCCCGGACTGGCTCGCGTCGGACGGGTTCGACATCAACGCGACAACGGGTGACAAGCCGCCCGATCAGATGCGATTCATGATGCAGTCACTGCTGCGCGATCGCTTCAAGCTCACCTTCCATACCGAGAAGCGTGAGCTACCGATCTATGCGCTGGTCGTCGCACGCAGCGACGGCAAAATCGGTTCAGGGCTGAAGAGAATTCCCGATGGAGAATGCCCGCCGCCCGGAGCGCGTCGGGGTGCTCCGCCAGCGGGAGGTCCTCCTGCCGCCTCACCGCCACCGATCGATCCCAACAGCCCGCAGCCGCCGTGCGGTGGGATGATCTTCGGGCCGGGACGATTGGTCGCTCATGGCGTTCCGATCGATCAGCTTGCGCGATCCATTGGCGCCCTCCCGGCGATCACCTCGTTCAATCGAATCGTCGTGAACGACACGAAGCTCGAGGGCCAGTACGACTTCGACTTCAAGTTCGCGAATGAGTTCGCTGGGCGCGGCGGGCCACCCGTCGGAGCGACTCCAGCGCCGGCGCCGGGCGACGAGCCGACGATGGTCACTGCGCTCCAGGAACAGCTCGGCCTGAAACTCGATGCGCGCCGCGCCACGGTGGATGTCCTGGTTGTGGATTCTGTCGAAAAGCCCGCGGAAAACTAGTGCACTCCCCGGCAGGAACTCCGTGCGAGACTCGGTGTCGAACACTGAAATCGTCCGTCCCCAAGCGAACCAACCAGAGGGACCGGACGTCATAACGTGCGTTCGCCCTCGGCAACAGCAACCTGCCGAGTCTCGAGTGGTACCGCCTGGAGACCAGCAATGAGACGACTGATCCTGATGGCGACCGCGTGCGCCGCATTCGTTACACTCGCGTTTCTCGGCGGCCCCTCTCTTCGCGCGCAAGCGCCCGCGGGCGCAACGTTTGAGGTCGCGTCCGTCAAGCCGAACAAGAGCGGCGACGGCCGTGTGATGGTGGGCATGCAGCCAGGGGGCCGTTTCAACGCGAGCAACGTACCGCTGCGTCTCCTCCTGCGCCAGGCCTTCAACATGCAGGACTTTCAGATCGTTGGCGGCCCTGACTGGATCACGTCCGATCGGTTCGACGTCATCGCCAAAGCGCCGGACGGTGTCGAGTTCACCGCCGACGCCATGAGGCCAATGCTTCGATCGCTGCTCGTCGAGCGATTCAAGCTCGCCTTTCACAACGAAACGCGCGACATGCCCGTCTATGCACTCATGAAGGCGCGACCGGACGGGAAGCTCGGCGCCGGTCTCACTCCTGCCACTGTCGACTGCTCGGGGCGAGGACGCCGCGGCGGCGGTCCGCCGCCGGCGCCCCCGCAGCCGGGCCAGAAGTTGGAGTGCGGAATGATGATCGGACCAGGCAGGTTGAACGCCGGCGGGATGCCGATGTCCAACCTGGTCACGGCACTGGCACCGCAGGTGGGCCGGATCGTCCTCGATAAGACAGAGCTCTCGGGTAACTACGACTTCGAACTGACCTACGCGCCCGAAGCGATTGGCAGCGTCGGCGGTCCTCCCTTGATCAACGGCGGTCCAGTGCCTGTTGATCCCAACGCACCAAATCTGTTCACGGCGCTGCAGGAACAACTCGGGCTCAAGCTCGATTCGCAGCGAGGACCCGTGGATGTCGTTGTAATCGATCGCATCGAACAACCGGTTGCTGATTGAGCGCTCCACGCGCATGCACACCCGCGGAAGCCGAGCCCTCGCGTATCTCCTGACGGCCGCGCTCGTCGCCGGATCGTTTCCCGTCACCGTGAGCGCGGCGGCCGAGTACTACGGCCAGGTCATCTTCGGCGGTGTGGCTGTCCCGGGTGCGCAGGTGACCGCGGTGCAAGGCGACACACGGCTCACCACGTCAACCGATGCGCAGGGCGTGTTCCGTATCCGCGACATTGCCGACGGCGGATGGACGATCCGCGTCGAGATGCGTGGGTTCGCCACACTCACGCGCGAGGTGATGGTTGGACCCGACGCGCAGCCGATGATGTGGGAGCTCTCGCTCCTGCCATTTGAGGAAATCAGCCGCGGACTGCCATCGCCTGCGCCGCGTCCCGCGCGAGCAGCCGAATCAGGGAGTCAATCTTCATCGACGCGCTCGCCGTCGAACGCGCCGAAGCCGGCCACACCACAGACCGGTTTTCAGCGCGCTGGAGTGGCCCCGTCACAAACGCCGCCACGACAGGCGGCCGCTGCGCCGCCTGCGGATGATCCGCCCGCGGAGTCGGCCGCCGCAGCGGATGGATTCCTGATCAACGGCAGCGTCAATAACGGCGCGGCTTCTCCGTTCGCGCAACCTTCGGCCTTCGGCAACAACCGGCGACGTCCCGGTGCGCTCTACAACGGTATGGTCGGCGGTCTCTTCAGCAACTCGGTGTGGGACGCCCGTCCCTATTCACTCACCGGTATCCCGACGCCGCGGCCCGACTACTACAACGTTCACGTGCTGGGAACCTTCGGCGGTCCGATCAAGGTTCCGCGCCTGCAGAATCGAATGAACGTCTTCGTCGGATTTCAGCGCACTGCCGACGACAACGGCGTGACGCGACCGGGTTTGATGCCGACCGCGCTCGAACGCTCCGGCAACTTCTCGCAGAGCCGCGACGCGTCTGGCCGCCCGATTCAGATCGTCGATCCGCTCACCGGCCTTCCCTTCCCCGGCAACACGATCCCCGGCGCTCGCATCAGCCCTCAGGCATCGTCACTGCTCGGATACTACCCGCAGCCGACGCGCGAGTCAGATGGCCGATACAACTACGAGGTACCGATCCTCTCCGCGATGCGACAAGAGAGCCTGCAGGCGCGCCTCACGCAGAACATCAACCAGCGGAACCAGGTCTTTGGCAACATGTCGTATCAACAAACCACGACCGAGGCCAATGACCTCTTCGGGTTCGAAGACCAAAACGCATCGTCTGCCGTGGACGCGCAAGTGAACTGGAACCATCGCATCGCGCAGCTCATGTCAGTGCGCCTCCGCTACCAGTTCACTCGTCAAACGACAGAGACGACGCCGTACTTCGCCTATCGGACGAACGTGTCCGGCGACGCCGGAATCAACGGGAACAATCAAGAGCCGGTCAACTGGGGACCGCCGAGTCTCAACTTCGCGAGCGGCATGGCTGGATTGAACGACGGACTGCCACGATTCACGCGCAACCAGACCAACGCGGGGGGTGGCGACATGTTCATGAGCCGCGGCCGCCACAACTTCACGATCGGCGGCGACGTGAAGCGGAACCACGTGGACATCCTTGCGCAGCAGGATCCACGCGGCGGCTTCGCGTTCACCGGAGCGCTGACCGGATCCGACTTCGCGGATTTCCTGCTTGGCGTTCCGGCCACGAGTCAGATCGCATACGGCAACGCCGACAAGTATCTCCGCGGCTTCGCCTACGACGCCTACGTCACCGACGACTGGAGAGTGGGGCCGTCGCTGACTGTCACGGCGGGCGTGCGATGGGAGTACGAGTCGCCGTTGAGCGAGCGATACGACCGTCTCGTCAATCTGGAGATTGGTCCAGGGTTCAAGTCGATCAGCCCGGTCGTGGCATCCGACCCGGCAGGCTCGCTGACCGGTGAAACGTTCCCATCCTCGCTGATGCACGCGAACTGGGCCGGGCTGCAGCCTCGTCTCGCCGTCGCGTGGCGGCCGGTGCCGGGATCGTCGGTCGTGGTTCGCGCGGGATATGGCATCTATCGCAATACGAACGTCTATCAATCAATCGCCACGCTGATGGCACAGCAGCCACCGCTCTCGCGCGCGCTGAGCATCGCCAACTCGCTGGCCAATCCGCTGACGCTCGCGAATGGCTTCGTCGCACCCGAAGGCGAGACGCTGAACACGTTCGCGGTCGATCCGGATTTCCGCATCGGATCCGCTCACAACTGGCAGGTCTCGATCCAGCGCGACCTTCCGGCCTCGCTCACGGTCAGCGCCACATATCTCGGCACCAGGGGAACCGGCCTGATCCAGGAGTTCCTGCCCAACACATATCCTCCCGGCTTTGGCGACCCGTGCGTGACTTGCCCGTCGGGCTTCGCGTACCTGTTGTCGAACGGCACCTCGTCGCGTCACGCGGGTCAGCTGCAAGTCCGGCGGAGATTGCGCAACGGTCTCACGGCGACGGTGCAATACACGCTTGCCAAAGCCACCGACGATGCCGCGTCATATGCGGGTGCGAATCTGAGTGGGACTGCGTTCGCGCAAAACTGGCTGGACCTCGAGGCCGAGCGCGGCCCATCGACCTTTGATCAGCGTCACCTGCTGTCGGTGCAGTTCCAGTACACGACGGGCGTCGGCGTGACAGGCGGTGCGCTCGTCGACGGCTGGCGCGGATCGCTTCTGAAGGGCTGGACGATCACCAGTCAGATCACGGGCGGAAGCGCACTGCCCACGACGCCTTACTACCTGACCACGACGCCCGGCACGGGATTTACCGGCGCCATTCGTGCGTCGCTCACGGGAGCGTCAAGCGATACGCCGGCCGGGTACTATCTGAACCCGGCGGCGTACACGACGCCTGCGTCGGGCGAATGGGGCGATGCGGGTCGCAACTCCGCGAGGGGCGCGCCGCAGTTCGGGATGAATGCGGGCATCACGCGGACATTTCCGTGGGGCAACCGTCTCAATATGGATTTCCGCATCGACGCCACCAACGTGCTCAATAGCGTCACCTACTCGAGCGTCAACGCGCTCGTCGGCAGCCCGCAGTTCGGCCTGCCGAGTGCGGCCAACCAGATGCGACGCGTGCAAACGAGCCTTCGACTGAGGTTCTAACGATGGCGCTCCCTGCCCTGTCGTGTCGCTGTCAACTCCCAACCCCCACCCCTCGACGTTGCTCGGGGTGGCCCGAGGGCCCATCGAGGGCCAAGAGATCCAACTCCCAACGTTGGGAGTTGTGGAGTTGGGGGTTGGGAGTTTGCCTGGCTCTGTGTGTAGTAATCAGTGGAGTCACGCACGCGCAGCAGCAGCCCGCGCAAAACCAACAGCCGGTCTTCCGAACCACGACCCGCCTCATCGTCCAGACCGTTACGGTGAAGGACAAGGACGGCAAGGTCATCGAAGGGCTCACCGCGAAAGACTTCGCGGTGACGGAAGACGGCGTGCCGCAGGACATCGCGTTCGTCGAGTTCCAGCGCATGAGCGCAGCCACGCCTGCACAGACACCCGCAGCGGCCGTCAATGCCCAGACGCCCACTCCGGCCGCTGTTGCGCCGCAACCTGCCGCAACGCCGGCACCAGCCAACAACAATCAGGTCGAACGCGCGACGGCTACCGCCATCGCAGCCCCTCCCGCCGGCGACATTCGTTATCAGGATCGTCGGCTGCTGGTGTTCTACTTCGACGGCGCGGCGATGTCGCCACCGGATCAGATCCGCGCCTATACCAACGCGTTGAAATACATCGACACGCAGATGACGCCGGCCGATCTGATCGCGATCATGGCGTTCCAGGAGGGCGCGGTCTCGGTCAAGAGCGACTTCACCGACAACAAGGCCGCGCTGCGCGAAGTCATTCAGATCCTGATCTACGGCGACGATCAGAACAACGACGGCATCGCAGATCACCCCGAGGGGACGGCGTTCGGACAGAACGACGCCGAGTTCAACATCTTCAACACCGATCGCCAGCTGGCGGCGCTGCAGACGGCTGTCTCGATGCTCCGAGCGCTGCCGGAACAAAAAACGCTGATGTACTTTGCGAGCGGCCTGCGCCTGAACGGCGCCGACAACCAGGCACAATTGCGCGCCACGGTGAATGCCGCCATTCGTGCGAACGTCACGCTCAACCCGATCGACGCACGCGGTCTGGTCGCCACGCCGCCCCTTGGTGACGCATCGCGTGCCTCACCCGGCGGTGTCGGCATGTTCACGGGCAAGCTCGCCGAAGCCGCGGTGACGAACTTCCAGCGCTCGCAGGACACGTTGTACTCGCTCGCCAAGGACACTGGCGGCAAGGCGATGCTCGACTACAACGACCTCTCTCTCGGCATCGTCCAGGCCGCGCAAGCCGTCAGTGACTACTACATCGTCGGGTACTACAGCACGCACACGGACGCCGACGGGAAGTTCCGTCGCGTGCGCATCACGTTGAACGGCGGGAAGGGTGGCGAGCTCGCGTACCGACAGGGCTACTACGCCGACAAGGCGTTCGGTCGCTTCAACGACGCCGACAAGGAACGGCAGCTCGAAGAGGCGCTGATGCTGGACGACCCGGTCACCGACATCGCGATCGCGTTGGAAGTGAACTACTTCCAGCTCAATCGCGCCGAATACTTCGTGCCGGTCGCGGTGAAGATTCCTGGCAGCGAGCTGGAGCTGGCGAGGAAGCGTGGCGCGGCGCGCACGTTGATCGATTTCATCGGCGAGGTGAAAGACAACTACGGCTACACGATTCAGAACGTCCGCGACAAACTCGATATCAAGCTGAGTGAAGAGGCGGCGAGCCAGTTGGGCACGCGCCCGATCCAGTACGAGACCGGGTTCACGCTCTTGCCCGGCAAGTACGTCATCAAGATTCTCGCGCGTGATTCGACGACGGGACGAATCGGGACGTATCAGGCGGCGTTCACCGTTCCCAACTTGATGCGCGAGGAGCTCCGGCTGCCAATCAGTTCCGTGGTCTTGAGCAGTCAGCGTGTGGCCATGGCCGACGCACTGCACACGGTGCAGAACGGCGCCGCGCAATTCACTCACCCGCTTGTCTACGACGGCGAGAAGCTGTTTCCGAGCGTCACTCGCGTTTTCAGTCGCACCCGGGAAATGTACGTGTATCTGCAAGCCTACGAGCGCGGTGCGGAAACGACGCAGCCGCTCGTTGCATTCGTCACGTTCTTCAAGGGCAACGACAAGGTCCTCGAAACTCAACCGCTTGCCGTAACCGACGGCCTCGATGCGCGGTCGAAGGCAGTGCCCGTGCGCCTCAGCATTCCTCTCGATGGCCTCGCACCGGGCCGCTACGACTGTCAGGTCAGCGTGCTCGAGCCAAACGGTCGCAAGGTCGCCTTCTGGCAGGCGCCCATCGCGATCGTGCCTTAGGCACGAACAGTGGCTGGCGGAGAGAAGGGGAAAGAAGGACTAGCCGATAATCCATTCATGCACATCCCAGGCGCCCGTAAGCGGAGGCTGGCAGGTCTCGCTCTCTGCGTAGCGGCCATCACAGCCGCAAGTGTCGCATCGGCGCAGATCGCCGCCCCTGCTGGCAAGAGTTTCCTCTGGAAGATCCACTCAGGCACCAAACTCGTGTACCTCGCGGGGTCGGTCCACGCGCTCAGCGCCGACGTCTACCCCCTGAGCCCGGCATTCGACCAGGCATTCAAGGCCTCGGGCACGCTCGTCGAGGAGATCGATCTCGGCGAGGCGGAAATGCTGACTGCCGCGCCCGCGATTCTCGCCAAGGGCATGTTTCTCGATGGGCGCCGCTTCGACAGCGTCGTGTCGAAGGAGACCGCGGCGCTCGTGAATGCGCGGCTCAAGGATTCGGGCCTGCCGGTCGAGATGTTTCAAGCGATGAAGCCGTGGATGGTCATGCTGACGGTCGCCGCACTCGACGCGCAGAAGGCGGGTCTCGACCCGACGCTCGGCCTCGACAAGCACTTCTACGACCGCGCGAAGGCCGACGGCAAGGCCATCATCGGTCTCGAGACCGCCGAGTCTCAGATCGATCGACTCGACTCGATGTCCAGCGATCTGCAGGAGCAACTGCTGCGAAGCTCATTGAGCGAGGCGGACACGACCAAGAACAGCCTGAAGACAATCGTGTCCGCGTGGCGTCGTGGAGACAGCACCTCGCTGGAGAAAACTCTGCTCAGCGATTTCACCCAGTACCCAGCCGCGTATCGCTCGCTCATCGTGGAGCGCAACAACAACTGGATTCCACAGATCGATGCCTGTCTCGTCCGCCCGCAGCCGTGTCTCGTGGTTGTCGGCGCCGCGCATCTCGTCGGGCCCGACGGGCTGCTGACGCTGCTCCAGCGCAAAGGCTACAAAATCGAGCAGCAGTAAGGCGGGCCTGAAGGCCCGCCTCTACAGGCCACGTAGCGGCGGGTCTTTCCTGGCCTGAGCACGTCGAAGGCAGACCCGCCGTACGAAATCGTGTGAAAGCGGCTGTTCGCCGCGGCGCCCTCCTGTCGTTGTCACCTGAAGCAAGCACAGGAGGGTGCGGGGATGGCGCTCTATGCCTTCGACGGGACCGGACACGAAGACACGGATCGATCCAGCAGGGATAGCAACGTCCTGGACTTCTTTCGCGCCTACGACGGCGGGCCGAAGAACGAAGATCCCTCGCTCAGGATTGGAAGCCTGTATGTGAAGGGCATCGGCAACCGGGCCCGTCACTTCGTCGGTCAGAGTCCGGCGGAGGCGTTCGGCGTCGGCGGGCACAGGCGCGTCCGTCAGGCCATCGATCGACTCGAGAACAACTTCGAGACCGGCGACACCGTCGTGGACGTGGCCGGCTTCAGCCGGGGCGCGGCGCTCGCGGTTTCATTCGCAAACGAACTCGCAGGCAAGTTTCCGCGCGTCATCATCCGCTTCATGGGCCTGTGGGACATGGTGGGACAGTTCGGCATGCCCGGCCGCCGGTTCAACGCCGGCCACGACCTCGGGATGCCGCCGAACGTCATGCGCTGCTATCACGCGATGGCACTCGACGAAACGCGACTCGCGTTCCCGTTGACGCGTCTCTCCGAGACCGATCCCGATAACGGCAGGTTGCTCGAAGTGTGGTTCCGGGGCGTGCACACCGATATCGGTGGCGGCAACGGCAACCGCGGTGTCAACTGGATCTCGCTGAACTGGCTGTTCGAGAACGCGCGGCGCGATGGCTTGCCGATCAACAGGGCTGCGATCCTCGCAAACGCAGCCGACGCCAGGCTCCCTCAACAGATCGGCGTCCATGACGCCGAGGAGCATCGACGCACGATCCTTGCGACCGATCTGCTTCATGCCAGCGTTCGTGTTCAGGGCGGCAGCACGGAGCGATCCTGCAACAACCCGTCCTGGCCGCTCGCGCGGATCGATGACGCTGGAAGGATTCAAGAATCCGTGTAGGTCTTGGTCCTTCGTTCTTGGTGCTTGGTGCTTCGTCCGTCCTTGGTCCTTCGTCCGTCCTTGGTCCTTCGTCCTTGGTCCTTCCGTCCTATGGGACGATGAAGG
>Ga0157380_10002976_pt1 | contig 11534 bp, 11 predicted proteins | sample S35metaG_FD_119757 | JGI IMG/M metagenome (GOLD analysis project Ga0157380, IMG submission 119757) | Switchgrass rhizosphere microbial communities from Kellogg Biological Station, Michigan, USA - S3-5 metaG | ecosystem: Host-associated > Plants > Roots > Rhizosphere > Soil | place: USA...
CGCAGCTTTGTTCGGACCGGTGTTCCTGCCCTGGCCCTACGATGCGAGTGATTGGAGTGCCTTTCGGGTTCCCCCGCTTTCGCCCGGCCATGTTCTGGGCACGGACAGCGTGGGCCGCGACCTGTTCGCGCGCACCCTGGTTGGCACGCGCGTGACACTGGCGGTCGCGCTGGCCGCGGCGCTGGTCTCGCTCATGATCGGTGTCGGCTGGGGGGCGCTCGCGGGCTGGGCGGGCGGCAAGGTCGATGAAGCGATGATGCGGATCGTCGACGCGCTGTATGCGCTGCCCTTCATGTTCGTCGTGATCCTGCTGATGGTCGTGTTCGGACGTTCGATCGTGCTGGTTTTCATCGGCATCGGCGCGGTGGAATGGCTGACGATGGCGCGGGTGGTGCGAGGCCAGGTGATCGTGCTCAAGGAACGGCCGTTCATCCTCGCTGCCGAGGCAGCAGGCGCGCCGCCCGCCGGCATCATCCTTCGTCACCTGCTCCCCAACGTGGCAGGGATCGCGCTTGTCTATCTGCTGCTGACGGTGCCGCAGGTCGTGATGATCGAGAGTTTCCTGTCTTTCCTGGGACTTGGCGTGCAGGAGCCACTGACGTCGCTCGGGATACTGGTGAAAGATGGCGCCGACGATATGGATATCGCGCCTTACGCCCTGCTGCTCCCCGGCGGTGTGCTGGTGCTGCTGCTTATTACGCTGACCCTGCTCGGCGAGCGCTTGCGCGACCGGATGAGCGCGTGACACTTTACGCGGTCAGGGACCTGACCGTCCGGATCGAAGGCCGTCAGGTCGTGAGCGGGATCGATTTCGCGCTGGATGCCGGTGAATGTCTCGCGCTGGTGGGCGCGTCGGGATCAGGCAAGAGCCAGACCTGCCTTGCGCCCTTCGGGCTGTCGCCCGGACGTGCCGGGGGATCGGCGGAACTGCTCGGACATGAGCTGATAGGACTGCCGGAAAAGACGCTTCGCGGACTGCGCGGACGCGAGGCCGGTTTCATCTTTCAGCAGCCGATGACCGCGTTGGCGCCGCACCTGAAGATCGGCCGCCAGCTTGCCGAAGCCTGGACGCAGGCGGGCGCTCCCCGCCCGTCCTCAACCGACCTGTCGGAGACGCTCCAAAGGGTCGGTCTGCCTCGGCCCGCCGAGCTGCTCGATCAGTATCCGCATCGTCTTTCGGGCGGGCAGCGCCAGCGGGTGATGATCGCCGCTGCCATTGCCCATCGCCCGAAGCTGCTGATCGCGGACGAGCCGACCACCGCGCTCGACGCCCCCCTGCGTGCCGAGATACTCGATCTCATATCCCGGCTGCGCGCCGAACAGGGTCTCGCGATGCTGCTGGTCAGCCATGATCTGGGAGCGGTGGCGGCGCATGCCGATCGAATCCTGGTGCTCAACGAGGGTCGTATGGTGGAGGTGGGTCGCGCGCGCGATATCCTGGAAAAGCCGAACGAAGCCTACACCAAGGCCCTGATCGCGGCCTCGCCACGCCTGTCCGATCCGCCGCCTGACCTGCCCGCCACCGGTACACCATTGCTGGAAGCTCGCCGAATTTCCGTCGCCTTTCCCAGGCCGGGCTGGCGACGTGGCGTTTTCACGGCGGTGGAAGATGCAGGTCTGACTCTATCGGAGGGCGAAGGTCTGGCGCTGATCGGCGGATCGGGTTCGGGCAAGTCCACTCTGGCGCGGGCCATCGCGCGGCTGGGACCGATGCGGGCGGGAGAGGTGTCGTGGGCCGGCGCTGCGTTACCGTCGCGACGGGATATACGGCCTTCCGATCGCCGCCACATCCAGCCCGTGTTCCAGGACCCTGTTGCCAGTCTCGATCCGCATTGGCGGGTAGGCGACATCGTCGCCGAACCTCTCGCTTACCTTCGGCCAGATCTCCCGGTCGCTCAACGCAAGGCCAAGGTAACCGCGCTGCTCGATGAGGTAGGGCTGCCGCCAGATTTCGTCAGCCGCAAGCCCGCGCAACTTTCCGGCGGGCAGGCGCAGCGGGTTGCCATTGCCCGTGCACTGATCGCGGACCCCGAACTATTGCTGCTCGACGAGGCTACGTCCGCCCTCGACGTGTTGGTGGCCGGACGCGTGCTTGAGTTGATCGCGGATCTCCAGCGCCGCCGCCAGCTCGCGATCCTGTTCATCAGCCATGACCTGGCGGTTGCACGCAGGATCTGCCATCGCATTGCCGTGATGGAGAACGGCAGGATCGTCGAGGAAGGGCCAACGGAAAGCGTGATTGCCCGGCCCGAGCATATCACCACCCGCAGGCTGGTTGATGCGGCGATGAAGGCGAATCTCTCGACTTAACCCTTCGCTCAACTAGATTGGGTCTCATGTCTTCGATCAATCCTCATGCCCTGTTCGACGCCTGGTACACCGAGGCTCGAACGCACGAACCCAATGACAGCAATGCGATGGCGCTCGCGACGGTCGATGCGAGCGGCCAGCCTTCGGTGCGGATGGTGCTGCTCAAAGGTCACGATTTGCGGGGTTTCGTGTTCTACACGAACCTCGGGAGCCGCAAGGCGGCCGAACTCGCCGTCAATCCCATGGCGGCCTTGTTGTTTCACTGGAAAAGTCTGCGCCGCCAGATCCGAATCGAAGGTCCTGTCGCGCGTGTCACCGAAGAGGAAGCCGACGCCTATTTCGCGACCCGCAGCCGCGATTCGCAGCTCGGTGCCTGGGCATCCGATCAATCGCGACCTCTCGAAAGCAGAAATCTGTTTGAAGCGCGATATGAGAAGATGGCCGCCCGCTTTGAAGGGCAGCCGGTGCCACGTCCGACGCATTGGTCCGGTTTTCGGCTGGCGCCCGAAAGGATCGAATTCTGGACCGATCGGGAGCATCGCCTGCATGAGCGCCGGTTGTTTGTTCGGGAAGGAAATGGCTGGCATGAAGGGCTGCTGTATCCATGAACGCGGGGACGCCGTCCGCCAACCTGACGCGTAACGCCGCGCTCGCAAGCGCCTCGGTGGCGATGCTGCTGATCGGGCTCAAGAGCTATGCGGCCTGGGCAACCAATTCGGTGGCGATGCTGGGTTCGCTTACCGACAGCGGGCTCGATCTTATCGCCTCATTGGTCACTCTCTATGGCGTACAGCTGGCCGCCGAGCCTGCGGACCGTGAGCACCGCTTCGGTCATGGCAAGGCCGAAGCGATCGCAGCGCTGTTCCAGGTGGTACTGATCACCATTTCCGCCATCGGCATCGCCGTGCGGGCGATCGATCGGCTACTCCACCGGGCCGCGACAGCGAATCTGGAATATGGAGTCGGCGTTTCGGTAATCGCGATCGGCGCAACCGGGCTGCTGGTCGCTTATCAGCGCCAGGTCATCAGGGCGACCGGTTCGGTCGCGATCAATGCCGACAACGTCCATTATCAAAGCGACCTCCTGCTCAACGGCTCGGTTATCGCCGCGTTGCTGCTCGATCAGTTCGCCGGTCTTCGCGGGATTGATCCGCTGTTCGGAGTGGGCATTTCGTTGTGGCTTGCCTGGGGAGCCTATCGGGCCTCGAACCAGGCGATCGATCAGCTCATGGATCGGGAATGGCCCCAGGAAAAGCGCCAGCAATTTCTCCGGGTCGCCTCGCAGCATCCGCAATTGAAGGGTATCCACGATCTGCGTACCCGCACCAGCGGCATGAAGGATTTCGTGCAATTCCATGTATGGGTGGCGCCCGACATGACAGTACTGGAAGCACACCGCGTGATGGATGAGATCGAAGCCAAACTTGGCGAGGAATTCCCCGGCGTGGAAATTCTGATCCATCCTGATCCCGAAGGCCATGTCGATCCGGGCGTCATCACATGAGGATGCGCTTCATCCAGGTCGATGCTTTTGCCGACCGTGCTTTCACAGGCAATCCGGCTGCGGTGATGCCGCTGGATGCCTGGCCTGACGATGCCACGATGCAGGCGATCGCGGCTGAGAATAATCTGGCCGAAACAGCATTCTTCGTGCCGACCGACGGCGATGCCGATTATGAGCTGCGCTGGTTCACGCCAGAGGTCGAGGTGGCATTGTGCGGTCATGCGACACTCGCGAGTGGCCACGTCGTCCTCACTGATGACCCGTCGCGTGCCAGCGTTCGGTTTCGCACGCGCCAGCGGGGCGTGCTTGAGGTCCGGCGCGCGGAAGTCGGTTATGAGCTCGATCTGCCGGCGCTTCCGCCATCACCGAGCGACGATCGGCGCAGCGCGAACGCGCTTGGCGTGATGCCGGTGACGACGCTGTTTCGCGAAGGCGGCTATTTCGTCACCGTGCTGGAATCCGAGGCGGAGCTTCGCGCGCTCTCGCCCGATTTCCACACACTCGGAGCAGCGGTGCCCGGTGACCCCAGTCATATTGTCACCGCGCCTGGCGAACATGTCGATTTTGTCAGCCGGATGTTTGCGCCAAATGCGGGGATCGACGAAGATTCCGTCACCGGCAGCGCTCATGCGGTGCTGACGCCTTATTGGGCGGAGCGGCTGGGGCGCGATACGCTGACCGCCTTTCAGGCCAGCAAGCGTGGCGGCCATCTGACCTGCCGATTCGCGGGAGATCGGGTTATATTGGGCGGGCGCTGCGTAACCGTGATCGAAGGCGAATTCAGGCTGTGACAAGCGCCGCCGGCACCGTCTCGGCGATCCATCCGCCGCCGAGCACATGGTCGCCGTCGTAGATCACCGCGGCCTGCCCCGGTGAAACGCCAAACGCGGGTGCATCGAAATGGACTGTTTCTCCGTCGAAACGTGCGGGCTCGGGTTTTGCAAGCGAGCGGACTTTCACCGCAATCGGGCCTTCATGATTGCCGCCGATCCAGTTGACGTCCTCCAGCCGCGCCGCCCGGACGGCCAGCGCCGCCTTCGGCCCGACCACCAGACGCTGCGTATCCGGTTCGAGCCGGATGACATATAAGGGTTCCGGGCTACCACCGATTTCGATCCCACGCCGCTGTCCGACGGTGAAATAGATAAGGCCACGATGCCGCCCGATCACTCGCCCTTCAAGATCGACGATCTCACCCGGCATCGCGGCGTCCGGCCGCACTTTCGCTACGATTCCCGCATAATCGCCATCCGGTACGAAGCAGATGTCCTGGCTGTCCGGCTTCGCGGCGATGCCGAGCCCAAGCCCCGCCGCGATCTCTCGCACCTTGGCCTTGGGCAGGTCGCCGAGCGGGAAGCGCAGGAAATCGAGCTGCGGGGCAGTGGTCGCGAACAGGAAATAGCTCTGGTCGCGCGCTGGATCGGCTGCCCGGTGCAGTTCAGCGCCGTTTGGTCCGAGCACGCGGCGGACATAATGACCGGTGGCAAGGCAATCGGCGCCGAGATCGCGCGCCATGCCGAGCAGATCGGTGAACTTCACCCCCTGATTACAGCGAACGCAGGGAATGGGTGTCCGTCCACGCGCATATTCGTCGGCGAAATCGGATATCACTGAATCACGGAACTTGCTTTCATAATCAAAAACATAATGTGCGATGCCAAGTTGGTCGGCGACGGCGCGTGCATCACGGATGTCCTGTCCCGCGCAGCAGCTTCCCGTCCGTCCGGTCGCGGAGCCATGATCGTAAAGCTGGAGCGTGATGCCGATCGTCTCGGCTCCGCTCGCGGCCGCCAGCGCGGCCACCACCGAGCTGTCCACGCCACCGGACATGGCCACGACAATCCGCCGCCCTGCGAGCGACGCATCGGGCGCATGGCCTTCTATCTGGAAATCGATCTCCACCACCGCCCCATAAGCCAGTGGCGCGAGAATCAAAACTGCCGGATTTACCGGACATTCAGTTATTCCGGCTATGCAACGGCCCCATGCGAATTGATCACAAGTTATTGAAGATACCCGCGGAAGCAGCGGCTATCGACTATCCGGGTCTCATGGCGGGCATATTGGCGAGCCAGGCGCTGAGTTGCTCGGCAACCGCCCAAATCCACCATGACGTAGGGCGCAGTGTTGCCGATGCCCCCCAACAGGCGATCGCGACGCTGATTCAGGCCCGGCCCGGCTGGCGGGCCGCAGCGGGGGCATTGGGTGGCAGCTTCCATCCGGGCGTCGCCGCGCTCGTCAGCGCTAACGGCTTATAAACGAAACTATCCGATACATTTACCTTGGCATTTTAGGCTTCTTTCAAGGGCTTTGCCCTAAAGCCAGGCCCAGGGGGACGCAGAAGGTCGCGAAGGCCAGGATTGAAGGTTAAGTGATGATCGAGAATCAGAAGATACGTCCCGCACAAGTGATCGGCCCGCTCGGCGAGCCGCTGACGCTGGATTCGCTGCCGCCGCCGAGCACCACGCGCTGGGTGGTCCGCCGCAAGGCCGAGGTCGTGGCCGCCGTCAACGGCGGCTTGCTGACCGTCGATGAAGTCTGTGATCGCTATGGCCTGACGGTTGAGGAATTCGCGACCTGGCAGCGTGCGATCGACCGCTCCGGCATGCCGGGCCTGCGGGTGACGCGCATTCAGCACTATAAGTCACTGTACGAGCGTCAGCAGAACTACTGATCGCCCGTCATTGCCGGGAATCGGCACGAAAGCGCCTTCGGGACAGGTTTCCGGAGGCGCTTTCATTTTCACTCCAGCTCGAAGCTCACCGAAACGTTGACGGACAGTTTCTGCTCGCCCGGCTCGATCGCGGTGTCCGCCGCTTTTTCGGCGCGGGCCATCATCACCGGCATGGGATAGGGCGGCGGCGCATAGCCCTGCGATTCGCTGATCGACAGGATCCGCTTCACCTTCAGCCCAGCGGCTTGCGCATAAAGATCCGCGCGGGCACGCGCTGACTTGATCGCGGCGACTCGTGCCTCGTCCAGTGCCGCATCCATCTTCTCGACCGAGAAGGCTGGGCCGTTGATCTGGTTTGCGCCTTGCGCGACCAGCGTATCGAGGATCGATCCGGCGCGCTTGATGTCGCGGAAGCGCACGCTGACCTGATTTGATGCCTGATAGCCGGTGATTTCAGGCGCTTTGTTGTCGGCATATCGGTATTGCGGACTAAGGTTGATGGCGGCGGTCTGAATGTCGCGGTCGGCGATACCCGCCTTCTTCAGCGCCGCCACGGTCGCCGCCATGCGGCCGGCATTCTGCTGCATGGCCACGGCGGCGGTAGGGGCCTGGGTCACTACGCCGGCGCTGATCGTGGCGAGATCCGGTGTGCGGTTGACCGCCCCTTCGGTGGTGATGTCGAGGCGAGTACCGCTGAGAACTGGCGCGGTCTGGGCATGACCTGCTTGTGCCAGCAGCAGCCCCACGCTGGCCAGCATATGGCACGGATTGGTTTTCATTCAGGCATCTCCTTCATCATTGCTGCCATCAGAGTCCGACTTAACGTGGCAGCGCATATCGAGCTTCATAGAAACCGTTTTCCTCGCTAACGGCCATGTCACCCCACGCTAGCATGAAGTCACGGCAATGACGGCACCGTTTTCGGTTGAACAGCGCAAGCCTTTGTCCTCGGGATTGCTGGACGATCTGAAGGCGGTCGTCGGGGACCGGCTCGCCGTCGGCGAAGCCATTCGGCTTCATTCGACCGAAGAGGTCGCCGCGATCGTCAAGCCCTGCGTCGCGTTGGGTGGTGACCAATTGGAACCGCTACCGTCACGCTCGCGGTCGTAGCACGGCCGTTTCTGCCACGGCATGGTCGATCTTCCGCATCACTGAGTGTAGGATCACCTCGGGAAGGCCAATCCGCAGGGGGATCGCGCGTGGGCACGGAGGATCGCCGGCCATTTGGCTTCTGGACGGCAACCGCCCTCGTGGTCGGCGGGATGATCGGATCCGGCATATTCATGATGCCAGCAAGCCTGGCGCCCTTCGGGTGGACCGGAGCGGTTGCGTGGATCATCAGCATCGCCGGTGCCTGCGCGATCGCATATGCGCTGGCGCGGCTGGCGCAGACCATGCCGGAGGCCAGTGGTGCCATCGCCGTCACGGGAGCGGTGCTGGGGGAATTCCCGGGGCTGTTGATCGGCTGGAGCTATTGGGTCTCGGTGTGGGCGGCCAATGCGGCGATAGCGATAGCAGCGACGAGCTATCTGCTGATATGCATGCCGACGCTCAATGCGACGCCGTTGAGCGGCGCCTTATTGTCGGTTTGCCTGATCTGGCTCCTGACGATTCTCAATCTCGCCGGCGCGAAGCGCGTGGGGGAATTTCAGGTGGTGACCACGCTTTTGAAACTCGCGCCGCTGGTCGCCGTGCTGCTGATCACGGCGGGGCTCGGCGCGGATCGCATTGCGCCGCCGCCGCTTGCCCTGCCGGGCAACCTGCTCTCCAGCCTGGGCGCGGCGGTTGCGCTGACCCTGTTTCCGTTGGTTGGTTTCGAGGCGGCAGGCATAGCGGCGGAGCGGGTGCGGGATCCGATCCGCAATGTCATGCGCGCGACGATGGCCGGCACGATCATGACCGGATTGCTACATTTGCTGGTGTGCTCAGCCTTCATTCTGACCCTTCCCGCGAATAAGGTTGCCGCCTCCTCCGCCCCGTTTCAGTTGTTCGTGAATACATTCTGGGGTCATGGTGCGGCGCTGGTCGTTGCGCTCTTTGCCGCCATCGCCGCGATCGGGGCGCTCAATTGCTGGGTGCTGATCCAGGGCGAAGTGCCGCTCGGCATGGCGCGGGCGGGCTTGCTGCCCGCATGGTTCGCGAAGGTGACGAAGCGTGACGTGCCCGCGCGCGTTCTGATTGTGTCTTCGATCCTGGCAAGCCTGCTCGTGCTCTTCAATTCCAGCAAGTCGCTGGGCGGCGTGTTTCAGTTCGCGGCAATGCTGACCACCTGTGCGACCCTTTGGCTTTATGCTGCGATCTGCATCGCGGCGCTGGTCCGTCGGGTCGCGATCATGGCAGCGATTATCGGCCTGCCCTTCACTCTGTTCGCCTTCTGGGGGGCGGGCTATCAGGCGAGCGGGCTCAGCCTGTTGCTGATGTTGAGCGGTATTCCTGTCTATCTGGTGCGTTCACGCGGCATGCTTGCGGAACAGCCGGCCTAGCAGCGACCGATCCTTCAGAATCTCATGCGCCGCGTTATGGCCCGGCGCGCCAGTCACGCCGCCGCCCGGATGCGTACCGGAACCGCACATGTACAATCCCCGGATCGGCGCGCGATAATCGCCATGCCCCAGCATCGGCCGTGCCGCCCAAAGCTGATCGAGGCTCATATGACCATGGAAGATATCACCGCCGATCAGCCCGAATTTGCGTTCCAGATCGAGCGGCGAATGTATCTGCCTCGCGACGATCGACGCCTTGAAGTTGGGCGCATGGTCATTGACCGTCTCGATGATCAGATCGGCGACCGTTTCGCGTTCGTCGTCCCAGCTGCGGCCATTCGGGAGAGCGGGCGCGAATTGCTGGCAGAACAGGCTGGCGATATGCATCCCCGGCGGTGCGAGGCTGTCGTCGACCGTCGTCGGCAGTTTCATCTCGACAATCGGTTTCATTGACCAGCCCGAGGCTTTCGCATCGGTGAAGGCCTGATCCATATAATCGAGCGTGGGCGCGATGATGATGCCGCAGCTGTGGTGCTCGGCCTTGTCCTTGCCGGGCAGCACCGTGAAGTCCGGCAATTCGGAGAGCGCGACATTCATCCGGAACGTGCCCGATCCCATCTTGAACTGGTCCATCCGCCGCGCGAACTCGGCAGGCATGTCGCTGCGGTCGACGAGCTGGCGGAAGAGCAGGGCCGGTCCGACATTGGCGGCAACGATATTGGCGGCGATCTCCTCGCCGCTTTCCAGACGAACGCCGGTCGCTTTTGTGCCATCCACGAGCACCTTGGCGACCGGAGCATCGAGGCTGATCTCGACGCCCGCTTCCTCGCATGCCTCCGCCATGAAGCGTGTGATCGCGCCCATGCCGCCGACCGAATGGCCCCACATGCCCTTCTTGCCGTTCACTTCGCCGAAGACATGGTGAAGCAGCACATAGGCGCTGCCCGGTGTATCCGGGCTTGCGTAATTGCCCACTACCGCGTCGAACCCGAACGCCGCCTTGACATGCTCATTCTCATACCAGCCATCCAGAAAATCGCGGGCGGACTTGACGAACAGGTCCATCACGTCGCGCTGCGCCTCGATCGGCATGCCGGCCAGCTTCCTGCCCTGCGACGCTGCGGCGAGCAGTGCCCGCACGCCGCCGCCGGCATTAGGCGGAGTCTTGAGCGACAGATCACGCAGCACGTCGGCCACGCGTTCGAGTGCTTCCTCATAACGGGGAAAGGTCTCGGCGTCCCGGTTGGAAAACCGCGCGAACTCGGCCTGGGTGCGAGCGGTGCCACCACCCAGCTTGAGATAGCCATCCTCATGCGGGAAGAAATTGCTGATCGTCCGCTCGATGATGCGCCAGCCCCGCTCATGGAGGCGCATGTCGCGGATGACTTTCGGCCGCAGCAGGCTGACGGTGTAGCTCGCGGTCGAATTGCGGAAGCCGGGATGGAATTCCTCGGTCACCGCCGCGCCGCCGACGATGGAACGCCGCTCAAGCACCCGCACCTTCAATCCCGCGCGGGCGAGATAGAAGGCGCAAACCAGGCCGTTGTGACCGCCGCCGATGATCACGGCATCATATGTCTTGGTCATCGCATGCCCTCGGCAGGTCTCGGTCTTCGGCTCCAGCCGGGCGCCGGCGCATGATGCTGGCGCGCCTCGGGAATGATCGCCCGGATTTTCCCGGCGAAACTCCTGAGGCAAACCTCGCTCTCGCCAATCGGCCCCACCGAGTAGCTGCTGGATGCCATGCCCTGCTGCACCCGCTCGATCAGCCAGGTATCCTCGGCATTGACCCTGCGGTTGATACGCCAGTTCGCGTAACGCACCAGCCTCATCGCGCGGCGATCGTCGGGAAGCGCGAACGCCATCTCGCGCAAAACGCTGGTCGTTGGCGTCAGCGGCAGCCACTGCATGAAATCGATCTGATCGGGGTAGACGTCGAAGGCCATGTTCGGCCAGAGCTTGTAGTAGAGCCACAAATGCTGGTTCGGTTCGGGCAGGTGCTCCACGCGCGGCAAATGCGTCTGGTAGAACCGCTCCCATGGATTGTCTGAAAGCCGATCGACGATGCGGCCGGACATCTTATCCACCCAGCCGCGCGCCTCGATCGCATAGCTTTTGCCGAACAGCCGCGACAGCCCGCCATGGGCAACGGGGATGTGGAGATTGTCCGAATAATTGTCGCCGATATTCTTCCAGTTCACTCGCCGTTCGCGGTGACGCACAGGGCTGATCGCCTCCATCTCCTCGAAACGGTAGGGCGCGATCTCTTCATCATACGGCGCCATCATCTCGGCCACCGACGGGCCGCTGCCTTCCAGCCGAACGAAAATGAAGCCGCGCCACAACTCCACGTCGACCGGAGTCAATCCGTTCCGGCTAACATCAAGGGCGGGATAGTCACTTCGCATCGGCACGCCGGTCAACCGGCCGTCGGTGCCATATGCCCAGGCATGATAAGGGCAGACGATCTGCTTGACCGAGCCCTTGGGCGCTTCCAGCAGGCGCATCGCCCGGTGACGGCACACATTCGTGAAGGCGCGTAGCACGCCGTCGTCGCCGCGCA
>Ga0157380_10002977_pt1 | contig 11532 bp, 6 predicted proteins | sample S35metaG_FD_119757 | JGI IMG/M metagenome (GOLD analysis project Ga0157380, IMG submission 119757) | Switchgrass rhizosphere microbial communities from Kellogg Biological Station, Michigan, USA - S3-5 metaG | ecosystem: Host-associated > Plants > Roots > Rhizosphere > Soil | place: USA: Michigan...
GCCGCCAGCTGCTTGTCGAGATAGTCGTGCCGCAACTGCACGAGCGGATCGCTGGCGCTCGGCACGCGCACGTTCTTCACTTCTGCGCGCAGGTCCTCAGCGGTCTTTGCGAGGTCCGCGATCGGCACCGGCGTGCCCGCGGGTTTCCACGCCGGGTCGCCGTAGTAGGCGTCCACGAAGTTCTCGTCGTGCTGTCCTACCTGGAGCGCGAGTTTCACGTAGCGTTCGGCAATCGAGTTCATATCCGGAGCCGGAGAGGACGCCGCACACCCGGCAGCCAGAATCGCGAATGCCAGCGAGTGAGCCACGAGTTTCATGTCCTTCATGAGTTTCATGGTTGATCGGTTCTTGGCAAGCGGTTTGACTTGCCGCGACGTTCCGGGGAAGCATTGGCGAGCGCCCCGCGCGCTTCATGTCTAACGCCGCAATCGAAACCCACGGCCTCAGGAAAGAATTCGGCGAGTTCGTTGCTGTCGATGGCATCGACCTCCTGGTCCCGCGCGGCAGCTTCTACGGATTCCTCGGACCGAACGGCGCCGGAAAATCAACCACGATCAAGTGCCTCACGGGATTGCTGCGGCCCTCCGCGGGAACGTTCACCATTCTCGATCTCGATCCGGTGCGGCAATCAGTCGCCGTGAAGCGCCAGGTCGGCGTGGTTCCCGAGGATCTGGCGCTTTTTGATCGGTTGAGCGGCGCGGAGACGCTCGCCTTCGTCGGACAGGTACACGGGCTCGATGCCAAGGCTATCCGTGAGCGATCGCAGGAGCTCCTGACGCTCATGGACCTGACCAAGGCCGCCAACGAGCTCGTCGCTGACTATTCGCACGGCATGCGCAAGAAGATCGCGCTCTCCGCCGCGCTGCTACCGGCGCCACGCCTGCTGTTCCTCGACGAGCCCTTCGAGGGCATCGACGCGATCGCCTCGCGGCAAATCAAGGATCTGCTCGCGGCATTCGTCAAAGGCGGCGGCACGGTGTTCATCACGACCCATGTGCTCGAGATCGTCGAGCGGCTCTGCGATCACATCGGCATCATCAGCAAGGGCCGGCTCGTGGCCCAGGGATCGATGATCGAACTTCGCGCCGGAGGAGTTTCGGGCCAATCGCTCGAAGAACGATTCATGGACATCGTGGGTGTGTTGCCGTCGGCGGCGCCAACGCTCGAGTGGCTGGCCTGAGGCTGGGGCGATCGATGTCGACTCTCCGCAGCCTCCGCGCCATCATGTGGCTCCGATGGCGCATTCTGAAAAACAGCGTCACCGGCAGCAAGAAGCGCGACATGCTCGAGCAGGTGTCGCGATCGATGGCGCTCGTCGTGCCGGTCGCGATCGCCTCGCTCTCCATCGGTACCTTCATCGCCGTCAGCATCGTGGGATTCCTGAGCGGCCGCGCGATTGGCGTCGGCCTGCTCGATGCGGCCCAGGGTCTGTTCGTGCTGAGGATTCTTCTGGCCGTGGCGATGTTCGCGATCATCGCGTTGTCCATGGCCACGCCGACACAAAGCGCCACTGCGCGATACACGCGGCTTCTGCTGCTGCCGATCCATCGACGCGTTCTCCATCTCGTGGAAGTCGCGTCGTCAATGGCCGATCCATGGCTCGCGATCATCGGCGCGGGTCTGTTCGCGTTTGCCATCGGCCTGTTGGCGGGAGGGCGAACGGGCGCCGGACTCGCTGGCCTGGCTGCGACGCTCGCGACCTTCGCGTTCCTCGTGTGCGCCGGATCGCTTGCAGGGTTTCTCGTCGCGTGGCTCATGCGCAGCCGCCGTCGAGGCGAGCTTTTCACGTTGATCTTCGTGATGGCGTTCACGCTCGTGTCGTTCATTCCCGCATTCGCGTCGAAATCCTTTTCGGAAAAGGGACAACCCGGCCAGTCCGGCCGCCAGCGGCAGTTCATTCCGCAGGAATTCGACAGACGATTGCCGGTGTGGACGCGATTCCTTCCGTCGGAGCTCCATGTCCGCGTGATTTCCGCCGGCCTCAGCCATCAGCCCGGCCGGGCCGCGGGCGCCATCGCGCTTCTGCTCGTTGAGGCCGCGCTGCTGTTCGACCTGTCATCGCGTGTGCATCGCCGCATGCTGAATTCGCTGGAAGGCGATTCCGGACGCAAGCGGACGACGGAGATCAAAGGACCGAGCCCGAAGCTGCCGTTTCTGTCCCCGGGAGCGTCGGCCGTGGCCTGGGCGCAGTTTCGCGGCGCGTTGCGCACCGTGCGCGGGCGTTTGACCGTTCTGCTGCCGGGCCCGATGCTCGGCATTCTGATGCTCGCGTTTCGCAACGTCCCGACCGAAACGTGGGCGGCCAATGCGGCCGAGCAGGGCTATCTGCTCCTGGGCGTGTCGCTCGTGTTCACGCTGTACTCGATCCACGCCGTCAGCATGAATTTGTTCGGATCCGATCGCGCAGGTTTGACCCTGCAGTTGCTCGCGCCGCTCAGCGATCGCGAGCTCGCATGGGGCAAGATCGCCGGCTTCGGAATGATCGTGGGACTCGGCAGCGTGATTTGCCTCGCGGTGTCCCTGAGCGTGGCCCGGAGCGGGCCACCCGAGTACTGGATTGCGACGATCCTCGCCGGCGCCGCGACGTTCTTTCTCATCAGCCCGCTCGCGATCTGGTTTTCCGCGCTGTTTCCCGTTCAGTCGGACCTGAGCAAGACCGGGGCCGGCGGCAATCCGCATCCTCTGCCGATGATCGTCGGCACGATCTGCACGGCGGCGTTCGTGATGCCGGCCGCATCCCTCGTGCTCGCGTCGGAGTTCTACTTTCACTCAGAGTTCGCGGCAGTTGTGCTGATGGTGCTCTGGCTCGCGGTCTCGATCGGCATCGCGATCCCGTGCGTGAATCTTGCGGCGAGAACGATTGCGATGAGGCGGGAAAATCTGGCGCTGGTTGCACAGGGGCGGTAGACCGGTCCCGCCGCCGCCACACACTCGCTTCACTCGTGGCTTCCGCTTTCGCCAAGGCTACGGCGGACCACCGAAGCGGCGAACGTAGAGAGCGACGCGCGAAGGTGGTCGGCGGGCAAGCCCGTTCGTTCCCGTTCGTTCCCGTCGTTGACTTAGTTCCCGTCGTTACCCGATGAACTTGTACCCCAGCCCATGCACCGTGAGGATGTACTGCGGATGCCGTGGATTGGGCTCGATCTTCTGTCTGAGCCACGCGACGTGCACGTCGACCGTCCGCGTCGACGGCATGGAGTGATAGCCCCAGACCTCGTTCAACAGTTCGTCACGTGACAGCGTCGCCTCGCGATGCTCGATGAAGTACTTGAGCAGCAGAAACTCGCGCGCTGAAAGTTCGAGCGCCGTGTCTGCGCGCACCACCTCGGCCTTGCGAAAATTCACGGTCACGTCGCCGAAGCGATACTCCGCGGCGCTCGTGCCCTGCACCGCCGATGCGCGGCGCAGCTGCACCTCGATCCGCGCCAGCAGCTCGAGCATGTCGAACGGCTTCGTCAGGTAGTCGTCCGCGCCGATCTTGAGGCCCAGGACTTTGTCCATGACCTGGCCGCGCGCCGTCAGCATGATGATCGGCGTCTTCAGGCCTTGCTGCCGCAGATCGCGGCAGACGTCGAATCCGCTCGCGCCCGGCAGCATCACGTCGAGCAGGATGACGTCGAACTGTTGCTTGGAGGCGGTCGCGAGCGCCGCCGGCGCATCCGTCGCGGACGACACCTGATAGCCCTCGCTCTTCAGACGATCGGTCAGCGTGATCACCAGACCGGGCTCGTCTTCGACGAGGAGTACTCGCTTGGGCGCTGGGGGAGAGGTCAGTGCGCTTTCCCCGGGTCTAAAGACCCGCTCCAGGCCGCGTGGGCCAGCGCACCGGTCGCCGCAGGCAGCGACAGCGTGAACGTGGAGCCCTGATCCGGCGCGGATTTCACCGTGATGCGGCCGCCGTGCGCTTCGACGATGCGCTTGACGAGGCTGAGGCCGAGACCATTGCCATGAATCTGCTGATCGAGCGCGAAGCGGCCGCGATAGAACGGCTCGAAGATGTGCGACAGCTCTTCCGTGGGAATGCCGCGGCCGCGATCCGTCACCGACACCAGCACGTGCTTGTCGTCGCGGCCGGATCCGGGTGCGACGCTGACGCCGACCCATCGGCCTTCGCCGGCGTATTTCACGGCATTGCTCACGAGATTGATCAGCGCGCGGCGGATCGCATCCTCGTCGGCCATCACGGCCGGCACGTGCTCGTCCACGCGGACATCGAAGGTGATGTCCTGCGATTCCGGCAGTGACTGTGAGCTGTTCACAACATCCGTGACGAGGGTGCCGAGATCGACAGGCCGGCTCGTCGGCGGCCGGCGATTGCCCGACAGGCCCGCGTACTCGAGCACCTGCTCGACCATGTCAGTGAGCCGCCGGCCCTCGGCGTCGATCAGCTCGCCGTATCGCTTGGCCTGATCGGCGTCCTGCACGACTCCGGCGGAAAGATTCTGTGCGGCCGAACGAATCACGGCCACCGGCGTGCGGAGCTCGTGCGAGACCGTGGCCACAAAATCCATCTGCTGAGCGGCAAGCTTCTCAGATCGCCGGGCGTTGATCATCACGAGGCCCGTGCTGAGCGCCAGAACGCCGAGTATGCCGAAGCTCAGCCACAGGTTGCGGCGGCGCGCATTTGCCACCGCGGCATCGAGTGATCCCGCCGCGTGTTGCAGACGGATCGTCCAGCCTTGCGAGGCCTGCAGTCGCAGCGCGGTTCCACCCATGCCGGCCGCGGCCATGGTCGCCGTGTGCTGCTGCTCGACGACCATCGACAGTCGATCGGAAATCACCGCCTCAGGCTTGGTCATCACAATGGCGCCGGAGACGGCGGGAGTAGCCGCAGACGGCTGTTCGCTGCCGCGTCTCACGGTTGTCCATTGCGTGGTGGATGTAGCCGGTACACCGCGGAACGTTTCGATTCGCATTCCGAAAAACGGCACCATCGCGTCGGTGCGCGTGAGCTCGAGCGTTTCGTTACCGGCGAGTCCACGCTTGAGAATCGGCTCGGACTTGGGACCGATGACCGCTACCTTGAAGCGATCGGCGCCGCTGTCGGAGAAGTGCCGATCGACGAGTGCCGGCAGCATGGTGCCGGCAATGAAGTCGCGATCGAGGAGCAGGACGACGCTCTTGCCGCTCGTGCGGACCGCCATCATCACGTCGAATCGTTCGCCCTCGGCGAGTGGCTTCGAGTTGGCTTTGAGCGGCTCGTGGGAGGCGGTCGGCGGCTCCGGCACGAGGAGCGCCGGTATTTCCGGGAACACGGTCGAGGTGCCGATCGTGAACACGCTCGCGCGGCCCATGGGCGTCTCGATCGTTTTCATCTGATTGTCCGCGAGCCGCATCCACACCGAATGCAGCACGTTCGGCCATTCGACCGGCTCGAGCGCGCGCGTGCTCGCGTTGTACTCGTACAACGTTGTCTTGCCGTCGCCCGTCACGAAGTACGCGGTTTTTACGAGCGCGGGAAATCGTGACGTTGTTTGCCACTCGTCGAATCGTTTGGCGAGCGACTCGGGCTCCGTCGCTGCGAGATCGGCGGATGGCCTGAAGAGCTGATAGGCACGGCCGAGTTCGCGATCGAAGTCGTCGGCGAATTCGCGCGCGCGTCGATCGAGTGACTGTTTCAATTGCGCGCGATCGGCTTCGCTCACTTGTCCGACCCAGCGGTACTGCAGCGCGCCAAGCGCCACCACAAGGATGACGAGCGAAACAGGCGCGAGCAACGCGAGCGGAATTCTTCGAGCCGCCATGTGTCCGGAGTCTAGCACGCGCATTTCGGCGAAATGAGCTTGTAAAGGCTTCAGTTTGAATGTTTTACCTTCTTAACAATCTCTTTGCCCGCGCTTAACCACGGCGTCCGGCGCACCGCGTCTAATCAAGTCGTTGGAGGTTGAAATGAAATCAGTGACGCGTGCGATTCAGGCGGTGTTCCTCACGATTCTCGCGGCGGAAGTGCTGGTGACGGCACAGGGCACGGACGCAAAGAAAGTGCTCGGTGAACTCCGGGCCGCACTCGGCGGCGAGGACAAGGTCGCTGCGGTGAAAACGATTGCGATTGAAGGGCAGTCCACGCGCGTGTCGCCTGACGGCGAAACGTCCATGGGATCGGACTTCGAGATGGCGTTCGAGCTGCCGGGCAAATACATGAAGAAGGAAATGTTCGCGAATCTCGGCGGACAGAAGCTGTACCGGCGCACCGGCTTCAACGGCGCGGAGTTGATCGAGGAGACGGACACGCCGCCAGGCATGGGCGGAGGTGGCATGCACGTGATGCGCATCGGCGGACCGATGCCCGGCGGCACGCCAACGCCCGAGCAGATCGAAACGCAGAAGACTCGATCGCTCACGTCCTCGCGCAGAGACTTTGCGAGATTGACGATCGGCATGCTCGGCTCGTCGTATTCGGCCTTCCCGGTGGAGTTCACCTATGCCGGGCAGGCGGAGGCGCCGGACGGCAAAGCGGACGTGCTCGAAGTGAAAGGCCCGGACGGATTCGTCGCCAAGCTGTTCGTTGATGGCAAAACGCACCTGCCGTTGATGCTGTCGTGGATGGACAAGGAGCCAATGCGAATGACCATGAGTCCGGGCGGGACGACCAGTGCGCGATCGGTCGGCGGCGGGAACGTTCAGATCATGACCGGCAGCAGTGGCGGCCAGCGCATGACTCCGGAAGACATCGAAAAGATGCAGAAGGACATGGCCGACCGGATGAAAGAGGCAGAGGCCAAGGCCCGCGTGGTCGAGTACCGAATCGTGTACGGCGAGTACAAGGCGTTTGGTGGCGTGAAGCTGCCCACAAAGTTCCAGCGGATTACCGACGGCCTTCCGACGGAAGAGCTGACGCTCGAGAAGGTCAAGGTCAACGAAAAGATCAGCCCATCGAAGTTCGAAGTTGGCAAATAGCGGCCAGGGACCTGAAGAGGAAATGGTTATGCAGCGGCTGGTGATTGCGATTCTCGTGCTGGCGTTCCTCGTAGTCGGCGGGCTGAAGCCCGCCGAGGCGCAAACGCCCGCGCCCGGCGGAAAACTCGTCGTCACCGTCCTCGATCCCAGCGGCGCCGCCATCCCGAATCCGACAGTGAAAGTTGCCGGACAGGATCCGGCGACGGTCAAGGCGATGGATGGAACTCCTCCTCCATCCGTCGCCACGACCGCCGCCGGACTCGCAACGATCGACGGCCTCGTTCCTGGCAGATACACCATCACCGTCGAATTCCCTGGCTTTGAAACCGTCACCATCCAGGACTTTCGCGTCCGGGCCGGGGACAACAAGCGGACCGTGACGCTTCCACTAAAGAAGGTGACTGAGGACGTGTCCGTCGGGCGAGACAAGCAGACGGCCGGCCTCGACCCGCGCGGCAACGCGTTTTCCACGGTACTGACGCGCGAACAGATCGCCGCGCTGCCCGACGATCCTGACGAAATGGAAGCCGCGCTCAAGGCGATGTCGCCTCCCGGCGCCATAATGCGCATCGACGGATTCTCCGGTGGCAAGCTGCCGCCGAAATCCCAAATTCGATCGATCCGGTTGCCGCGCATGGATCAAATGGCCGCCCAGAACCATGGCGGTATCACCGGCATGATGCATATCGACGTCATGACGCAGCCGGGCAACGGTCCGCTCGCCGGGTCATTCGACTTTGGTTTCAGAGACGATGCGCTGAACGCGCGGAATCCGTGTACGCCGGTGAAGGGCGACGAGGGCCTGCGGCAGGGCGCGTTTTCGATCAATGGATCGCTCGTGCCCAACAAGTCGTCGTTTTCGCTCACGGTCCAGCAGGCCAAGGCGTTCGACTCCGGCAACATTCTGGCGGCAGTGCCCGATGGATCGACGGTGGCGGCGCCGATTCGACGGCCGAGCCGTCGCACCAATATCAATGCGCGGTTCGATCAATCGATTGGCTCCGCCCATCTGCTGAAGTTTTCCTATCAACGCAACGGCAACGAGGCCAGGAACCAGGGAGTCGGCAGTTACGACCTGTTGGAGCGGGCATACCGCACCGACATGTCCGAGAACGTGTTCCGTGTCTCGGAGAACGGGCCGGTAGGACGCCGGTTCTTCAGCGAGTCGCGGCTACAGGTGCGCTCGTCCGAGACAGGCGCGCTGTCGGCGCTCGAGGCGCCGACTCTTCGAGTGCTCGACGCATTCACCGCGGGCGGTGCCCAGCGGCGCGGCGGCAATCGAGCCGTGGACTTCGAAGCGGCCTCCGATCTCGACTACGTTCGCGGCCTGCATTCGATGCGTGCGGGCTTCCTGGTCGAGGGCGGACGCTATCGATCGGACGATTCGTCGAATTATTTCGGCACCTACACGTTTGCGAGCCTGGCCGACTACGAGGCAGGGAAGCCGTCGAACTACACGCGCCGCACCGGCGACCCGAACGTCGCGTACTCGAATCTTCAGGCGGGGTTGTACTGGCAGGACGACTGGCGCTTCCGGAAATCGATGCTGTTGAGCTACGGCGTCCGGTACGAAGCACAGACGCTGCTCGACGACCAAAACAATTTCTCGCCGCGCGCGACACTGACGTGGTCGCCGTTCAAGAACGGCCGCACGAATTTTCGGGCCGGCACCGGCTGGTTCAACGACTGGCTCGGGACGAGCACGTACGAACAGACGCTGAGGGTCGATGGATTCCAACAACAGGAAATGAACGTCCTCAATCCCAGCTTCCCGAATGTCGATGCCGGCGGCCCGGCGTCGCCAAGCAATCGGTATCAGCTCACTGAAGGGCTTCAATTGCCGTCGTCGCTCAGCGCGAACGCAGGCATTGATCAGACGCTGACGACGTCGCTGCGGGTCAGTGGGACGTACACGTACCGCCGGAGCGCCACCCTGCTGCGCGGCCGGAACCTGAATGCACCGGTGAATGGCGTGCGGCCGGATCCGCGCTTCAGCAACGTCGTCGACGTCGTGAATGACGCCGGCTCGCGCACGCACATGGTTGGGGCGACCATCAGCTTCATCAAGATCAACTGGAAACAGACGTTCATCGTTGGTAACTACACCTGGTCGAAGGCGCAGGCGAATTCCACGGGCCCGTTCTCGCTGCCGGCCAATGGCGACGACCTGTCGACGGAGTGGGGACCCGCCCAGCCCGTTCACCGGCTGATGGGCAGCTTCAACATGACGCCGTTTGCGGGGATTGGCGTGGCCGTGAATTTCCGTGCGCAGTCGGGCACGCCGTACACCGTTACGAGTGGTCACGATCTGAATAGCGATGGCGTCTTCAACGATCGGCCGGCCGGTGTCACGCGCAACAGCGAAACGACCGCGACGCAGTGGGATCTCGGCGTGCGCCTGACGTACTCGCTCGGCTTCGGCACGAAACCGCCGGCCACCGCTGGTCCCGGCGGCGTCACCATCATGATGGGCGGCGGTGGCGGCATGGCAGGTGGCTTCGGCCAGGGCGCCACGAACAAGCGGTTCCAGTTGCAGTTCTACGCCGCCGCGCAGAACGTCACGAACCGCGCGAACTATATCGGCTACAGCGGCGTGATCACGTCGCCGTTCTTCGGCCAGCCGACGAACGTGCTGAACCCGCGCAAGGTCGAACTGGGCCTCCGCTTCGGGTTCTAACGATTGTCAGTTCGCACGGAGAGTCGGAGTTGGACGGAGACACGGAGAAAAAGAGCCTCTCGGAGTTCACCTTGGGGAACATGGGGGACATAGAGGACTGGCCTGGCGGCCGCCTCGGGCGGCCGGCGATGACGAGGACGAACCACGAAAACAAGAACTGCTCGGCTTTCGCTTGAATGCTCTTGTTTTCGCGGTTCATCCTCGTCATCGCTCGCCCCGCAAAGTGGGGCAACCAGGCCAGTCTCGGGCGTTGCTCTTCTCCGTGTTTCCGTCTATCTCCGTGCCTCCGTGCGAACTGACAACGCGCACAGATCGCGAGCGTTGACAGCACCACACTCCTGAGGCGACCATTCAGTTGGTCACCCGCAATTTCCCAGGAGGGTCGTCTGAGCCTGCGACGGTTCGCGCAAATCGCTCCATTCATGGTGCTTATGGGCGCTGTTGCGCTCCGGGCCAACGTTGCGCCCAGCGCGGCGACGCGGCCCGCGCCTGAGGCGACGACGACGGCCGACGACCTCGCGAAGCAGGCCTACGCCATTCTCAAAGCGAACTGCTTCGAGTGCCATGGCGCGACGAAGCGCTCCGGCCTCGACATGCGGACACACGCGTCGATCACGGCCGGCGGATCGAAGGGCCGCGCGATCGTTCCGCACGAGCCCGCGAAGAGCAATCTGTATCTCTTCGCGACGCAGGAGCACGACATCAAGATGCCGCCGCCTCCGCGGCCGAAGCTGTCGGACGACGACATCGACATTCTGAGGCAGTGGATTGAAGCAGGCGGCTCGCTCGAGGCCGTCGACGAAGCCAGCAAGACGGCGAAGAACATTGAAGAACTTCTGAAATCCGAAGACCGGCCGATCAAACCGGCCGAGCGTGAGTACTGGGCGTTCAAGGCGCCCGTGCGCGCGACGCTCCCGCAGCCAAAGACTCCCGGTTGGAACGCGAATCCGATCGACGCGTTCCTCGCCGGTGCAATGGAAGCCAAAGGTCTGAAGCCATCCGGGCCCGCGGATCGCCGGACGATGATCCGGCGCGTCCATCTCGACGTCCTTGGTTTACCGCCCTCACCTGAACAGGTCGAGGCGTTCGTTGCGGACAAGTCGCCAAACGCGTGGGAGAAAGTGGTCGATGAGGTGCTGGCCTCGCCGCATTACGGCGAGCGCTGGGCGCGGCATTGGATGGACCTCGTCCGCTATGCGGACTCGGAGGGTTTCGAGTTCGACAACGATCGCGCGCAGATGTATCGCTACCGCGATTACCTGGTCGAGGCATTCAACAAGGACAAGCCGTACGACCAGTTCGTGAAAGAGCAGCTGGCCGGCGACGAGTACGCGCCGGACTCGCAGGAAGCGATGATCGCAACGGGCTTTCTGCGGCTGGGTCCGTCTGGCGGCGGCAACCGGCAGGACGCGCTCGATGACTTGCTGAGCACCACGTCGCTCACGTTCATGGGCCTGACTGTTGGCTGCGCGCGCTGCCACAACCACAAGTTCGATCCGATTCCGCAGAAGGACTACTACCGTCTTCAGTCGGTCTTCTTTCCGACCGAGGGCGCGAACTTCCCCCTGGCGACGTCACGCGAAGTCGAGGACAACCGAGCGGCCACGCAGCGTATCGACGGCCTGCAGCGTCCGTTGCGCAACACGAAGACGCAGATCGAGGCGCCGTACCTGCAGATGATCGTCGACCGCGAGATCGCGAAACTGCCGGAGTACATGCAGGTCGCGTGGAAGACGCCGCCCGACCAGCGCACGCCCGGGCAGAAGCTCACGGTGACGCAGATCGAGAAGACGGTGACTCCCTCGGACACCACGCGCAAGCTGGTCAAGGAAGACGACATCGCCGCGCTGATGCCGGCCGACGTGAAGACCAAGCACGACGAGGTCAAGGCGCAGATTGCCGCGCTGGACAAGCTGAAGCCGCGTCCGTTGCCGACGTCGCTGTCGATTGGCGAGCGC
>Ga0157380_10002978_pt1 | contig 11532 bp, 9 predicted proteins | sample S35metaG_FD_119757 | JGI IMG/M metagenome (GOLD analysis project Ga0157380, IMG submission 119757) | Switchgrass rhizosphere microbial communities from Kellogg Biological Station, Michigan, USA - S3-5 metaG | ecosystem: Host-associated > Plants > Roots > Rhizosphere > Soil | place: USA: Michigan...
GAAGTACTTCTGCTGCAGCCACAGCTGGCCCTCGTCGTCGGACTTGCGCGTGCCGCGGTAGATCGCGCGCACGTTGAACTCCCAGGCGGTGCCGCCCAGGTAGCCGGGCGCCTTGAGCGGCACGCGGTCGCCGATCTTCCAGCCGAAGCGCTGAGCGAGCATCTGGCCGCTCACGATGCCCTGGCGGTCGGCGAGGTAGTCCTTCCACTGGTCGTCGGGAACCGCGTACTCGGGGTAGAGCCGTCGCCAGTCCTCGGGCTCGATCACGAACTGCGCGAAGAAGTTCTTGGGATCCTGGTAGACGCCGCCGAACCAGGTCACGTGCGCGACGTCCTTCACGCCCGGCAGCCTGCGGATGCGCTCCATGTACGGCAGCGGCAGCGGCTGGATCAGGCCGGTTCGCCCGACCACCACGAGCCGGTCCGCTCCCGCCACCTCGACGCCCTGCCGGAACCCCGCGCGCACCGCGGCCAAGAGGCCGAACAGGAACATCGCGACCGCGAACGACCCGATCGTGAGCGTCGTGCGGATCTTCTTGCGCTTCAGGTTGGCGAAGAGCAGCGGCAGGTACTTCACGACGCCACCATCGCCTTGCCTTGCGCGGCCTCGACCAGCACGCCCTTCTCGAGATGCAAAAGCGCGCTCGCGCGCTCGGCGGCGCGCGGGTCGTGGGTCACCATCAGGATCGTCTTGCCCCGCTCGGTCACCAGCAGCGACAGCAGGTCCAGGATCTCGTCGGCGCTCTTCCTGTCGAGGTCGCCCGTGGGCTCGTCGCACAGCAGGAAGGTCGGGTCGGCCACGATCGCGCGCGCGATCGCGACGCGCTGCTCCTGGCCGCCCGAGAGCTGGCGCGGGAAGTGGTGCATGCGCTCCTGGAGCCCCACGACGCGCAGCGCCGCCTCGACGTGCTGGCGCCGCTCGGCCTTGCCGAGCGGCGTGAGCAGCAGCGGCAGCTCGACGTTGCGGAACGCGGAGAGCACCGGGATCAGGTTGTAGGCCTGGAACACGAAGCCGACGTGGCGCGCGCGCCAGGCGGTGAGCCTTCGCCGCGACATCGAGGTGATCTCGTCGCCGGCCACGCTGACGGTCCCCGAGCTCGGCACGTCGAGCCCGCCCAGCAGGTTCAGGAGCGTCGTCTTGCCCGAGCCGCTCGGGCCCATGAAGGCGATGAACTCGCCCGCGCCCACGTCCAGGTTGAGCCCCTGGAGCACGTGGATCTCCTCGCCCCCGCGCACGTAGCTCTTGTCGAGCCCGCGCACGCTGATGAGCGAGCCGCTGCCGCTGAACCCGTCGACTCGAACCATTGGGAGACCCCCGCTCTCGAAACAAGCCTACGCGAGGTGGCCGAAAGCTGTTCCGCCGGATCGGCGAACGACCGCTCGCTGCCGGTCAGAAGCGGAGCAAGAGGCAACCCTGGGGGGTCTGGGGGGATGGAATCCCCCCAGAACAAGGAAGGAGGCAGCAGGCCTGGCCGCTCTTGCCCCTGGAACCATCGCTCTTGAAGAGCCACGGCTGGAAGATGCTTGAAACGCTTGTCGCTTGTGCGGGTCTGTAGAGGCGCTGTTACGCGAGCGGCTCCCTGAACCTCTCGCAGAGGTCCACGAGGGTCTTGACGCCGAAGCCGATGGCGCCGGCGTCGTAGTACTTCCACTCCTTCTCCTTGAACATCGGGCCTGCGATGTCCAGGTGGGCCCAGGCGGCGCCCGAAGGCACGAACTCGCGCAGGAAGAGGCCCGCGGTGATCGCGCCGGCGAGGCCGCCCGCCGCGATGTTGTTGAGGTCGGCGTAGGGGGTCTTGAGCGAGTCCCGGTACTCCTCGACGAGCGGCAGCTCCCAGAACGGCTCGCCGTGGTGCTCGCCCGAGCGGATCACGCGCTTGACCAGGCCCGCGTCGGTGCCCATCACGCCGGCGACGCTCGGCCCGAGCGCGCGCACGACGGCGCCCGTGAGCGTCGCGATGTCGACGATGTGGGTCGCGCCCTCCTCGCCGGCGCGGGCGAGGCCGTCGGTCAGCACCAGCCGGCCCTCGGCGTCGGTGTTGTCGACCATCACCGACTTGCCGTTCTTCGCGACGAAGATGTCGCCGGGCCGCTGCGCGTTCGCGTCGGGCATGTTCTCCGCGCAGCAGAGCACGCCCAGCACCTTGACGTCGGGGCGGATCTTGCCGATCGCGCGCATCGCGAAGAGCACCGCGGCGGCTCCCGCCATGTCGCCCTTCATCTCCCACATCTTGTCGCTCGGCTTGATGCTGATCCCGCCCGAGTCGAAGGTGATGCCCTTGCCGACGAGCGCGATCGTCTCCTTGGAGGGCTTGCGCGGCACGTGCCGCAACACCACCATCCGCCCCGGGTGCGGGCTGCCGGCGCCCACGTGCAGGATGCCCTGGTAGCCCTTGGCCTTGAGCGCCGCCGGCTCGAGCACCTCGAACTCGAGCTCGACCTCGCGCCCGATCTCGGCCGCCGTGGTCGCGATCACCTCCGGGGTCACGACGTCGCCCGGCTCGTTGATCAGGTCGCGCGCCCGGTTCACGTTTTCGGAGACCCACAGGTAGCGCGCGCGGCGCGCCTCGGCGTCGGCCTGGTGGTCGGGGTGGGTCAGGATCGTGAGCGAGGCCTCGCGCGAGAAGAAGTCGTCCTTCTCCTGGCGGTAGCGGTCGAAGACGTAGCTGCCGATCACGGCGCCCTCGACGGCCTTGCCCACGAGCGGAGCGGCCTCGGCGCTGTTCAGCACGAGGCCGATCTGCGGCAGGTGGTAGTCGCGCGCGAGGCGCAGCGCGCGCGCCGTGAACGTCTTCACGTTCTCCCACAGGTTGTAGCTCTTGATCTGCGGGCTCCAGTAGACGACCAGCGACTTCGCGGGCGAGCCCTCGGGCAGCGTCGCGTAGTACTCGCGCTTCAGGTTCTTCTCGCGGAAGCCCGCGGCGGCGCGCTCGACGTGCGACGCGACGAGCGCGTCGTCGATCGCGTGGAGCGCCGTGCCCTCGTCGAGCACCACGGCCAGGAGGTCGAGCGACGCGCGCGAGACGGGGGCGAACGAAAGCTTGACGTTCATGGGAGGGGCGATTATACCGCCCCGGCCCGGGGCGGGCTGCCGCCGCGCGCGAGGTCGCGCCGGCCGCGGCGCACCACGGCCCAGAGCGCCGTCGCCAGCAGCAGCACGGCGAGCACGACGGCGCCGACGAACAGCATCACGGTCGAGGACAGGATGCTGCGCTCGTCCATCTCGGCGCCGACCTCCAGCCGTCCGCCGTCGAGCGCCACGGACGTGTCCTGCGGCCAGCTCAGGATGTTCCCGCGCTCGACGCCGAAGGCAGCGTTCCGGTGGCCGTAGACCTTGCTCGGCAGGTGGAAGCGCACGGCCATCAGCCCCGCGCGGTCGTGCTCGCCTCCCGCGAGCGCGTCGAGCGGCCGCTGCCAGCTGCCGTCGAGGATCAGCCGGCCGCCCTCGCGCCGGACGCCGACCCTGAGGTCGGGGAAGGCCGGCGTGAACGAGATGCGATTGACGTCCTTGAAGTCCGCGGAGACGAAGAGGTAGCGCTGGCCGCGCCTGGTCGTGAGCGTGACGCGCTTGACCGAGAGGCCCGAGCGCTCGAAGAGCTCGGAGGCCTTGCGCTTCAGCTCGTCGGCGTCGCCCTGCGGGTCGAGCGGCAGGCTCTTGAACGCGGTCCACAGCGCCGGCCGTCCCGTGACGTTGACGGTGCCCGAGCCGTCGACGCGCAGCCAGATCTCGTGCTCGTACTCGTAGGTCGCGCAGCCGCGCAGCGCCGTGGCGGCGAAGAGCAGGGCCACGAGGCGGCGAAGCATGGCCGGGGGATTCTAGCCGAGCCTCGCCGCGGTTGGACGAAGCACGGCGCCCCGGACCAGAATCGCGGGCAGATGCCGCCGCCGACGACCGTGTACCTCGTGGACGGCTCCGGCCAGTTCCATCGCGCCTTCCACGCGATCCGCGGCCTCGCCACCAGCAAGGGCCTGCCCACCAACGCGACCTACGGCTTCACCACCATGCTGCGCAAGCTGGTGACCGACGAGAAGCCCGCTCACATCGCGGTCGTCTTCGATCCGCCCGGCAAGACCTTCCGCCACCAGGAGTTCTCCGCCTACAAGGCCAACCGGCCCCCGATGGACAGCGCGCTCGCGCTGCAGCTGCCCTACATCCGGCGCGTGTGCCAGGCGCTGCGCATGCCGATGGTGGAGGTGGCCGGGTTCGAGGCCGACGACGTGATCGCGACGCTCGTGCGCCAGGCGCTCGAGCGGGGGATCGAGGTGGTGGTGGTCTCGGCCGACAAGGACCTGCTGCAGCTGGTGCAGGACCACGTGCGCGTGCTGAACCCGGGCCGCGAGGGCTCGGGCTCGACCAGCTTCGACCGCAAGCTGGTCGAGGAGAAGTGGGGCGTGCCGCCCGAGCGGATCGTGGACGTGCTCGCGCTCGTCGGCGACTCGGTCGACAACATTCCCGGGGTCGCCGGGATCGGCGACAAGGGCGCGCGCGACCTGGTGCGCGAGTTCGGGCCCGTCGAGGCCGTGCTGGAGAACGCCGACAAGGTGAAGCGCGCGGCCTACCGGGAGGGACTCAAGGCCCACCGGGCCGAGGCGCTGCTCTCGAAGCAGCTGGTGACGCTGCGCCGCGACGTTCCCGTCGAGCTCGACCTGCCGGGTCTCGCGTTCGTCGGCCCCGACCACGCGGCCGCCCACGCGCTCTTCAAGGAGCTCGAGTTCCAGGTGCTCGCGCGCGAGTACGCGCCGGAGCTGCCGAACGTCACCGCAGAGCACCGGCTGGCCACGACGACGGCGGAGGTCGCGGACGTCGCGAAGGACGCGCGCGCCGCGGGCCGGCTCGCGCTCGGCGTCGTCGTGACGAGCGAGCAGGCGATGCGCGCCCACCCGCTCGGGATCGCGCTCGCCTGGGCGCCCGGCCGCTCGGCCTACGTGCCGCTCGGCCACTCGGCGATCGACCTGCCGCAGGCGCCCACGCGCACGGACGCGGTCGCGGCGCTGCGCCCGCTGCTCGAGGACGCGTCCGTTCCCAAGGTCTCCGCGCACGCCAAGCGCGACCAGGTCGTGCTCGGCCGGCTGGGAGTGGCGGTCGCCGGCCTCGGCTTCGACACGCTGCTCGCGAGCTACCTGCTCGACCCCGGCCGCCGCGCCTACGCGCTGGAGGACGTCGCGATGGAGCACCTGGGCGAGCGGCGCGCGCCGGGCACCGACGGCCTCGCGGCCCCGGACGCGGCCGCCGATCCCACCTCGCGCACCGCGGGCGCCGAGGCGGAGCTCGTGCTGCGGCTCGAGCAGCCGATGAAGGACAGGCTCGAGGCCGAGGGTCTGCGCACGATCTACGAGTCGATGGAGCTGCCGCTCGTCGCGGTGCTCGCCGACATGGAGCGCGCCGGCGTGAAGGTGGACACGAAGCTGCTCGCCGGCATGAGCCGCGACATGGACGCGCAGCTCCAGGCGCTCACGATCGAGATCTACCGCCTGGCCAAGGGCGAGTTCAACATCCAGTCGCCGATCCAGCTGCGCGAGGTGCTGTTCGAGCGGCTCGGGATGAAGAGCGCCAAGAAGACCGCGAAGACGCGCGCCGCCTCGACCGCGGAGGACGTGCTCGAGGAGCTCGCCCTCGTGCACGACCTGCCGCGCAAGATCCTCGAGTACCGCTCGGTGCAGAAGCTCAAGTCGACCTACGTCGACTCGCTGCCCGAGATGGTGAGCCCGGAGACCGGCCGCATCCACGCGACCTTCAACCAGACCGTGGCGGCGACCGGGCGGCTCTCGGCCACCGAGCCCAACCTGCAGAACATCCCGATCCGGACGGCGGAGGGCCGCCGCATTCGCCAGGCGTTCGTGGCCGAGCCCGGCCACCTGCTGCTGTCGGCCGACTACAGCCAGATCGAGCTGCGCGTGCTCGCGCACCTCTCGGGCGACGCGACGCTGATCGACACCTTCCGCAAGGGCGAGGACGTCCACGACCGCACCTCGCGCGAGATCTTCGGCGCGCTGTCGCCGATCCCGCCCGACGAGCAGCGCCGGATCTCCAAGATGGTCAACTACGCGCTGCTCTACGGGAAGAGCGCCTTCACGCTCGCCAAGGACATCGGCGTCTCGCGCGGCGAGGCGGCCCAGTTCATCGACGCCTACTTCGCGCGCTACCCGAAGGTGCGCGGCTTCATCGACGAGACGATCGCCCGCGCCCGCGAGACCGGCCACGTGCGGACCTTGCTCGGGCGGCTGCGGCGGCTGCCCGACCTGCGCTCGAAGAACGTCCCGGTGCGGATGGAGGCGGAGCGGCAGGCCATGAACACGCCCGTCCAGGGCTCCGCGGCCGATCTGATCAAGCGCGCCATGATCGACCTGCACGCGGCGCTCGGCGAGCAGAAGCTCCGCTCGCGCCTGATCCTGCAGATCCACGACGAGCTGCTGCTGGAGGTGCCCGAGGCCGAGGCCGAGACCGCCCAAAAGCTCGTGAAGCAGGTGATGGAGGGCGCGCTCGAGCTGGTGGTGCCGCTCGTGGCCGACGCCCGCCTGGGGCGCAGCTGGGCCGAGGTTCACTAGCCGCCCGGTCGGCCCGTCTTTGACCGCGGACGCGGCCGGATGCTACAAACGTTCGTTCGGAGGTTGCCGGGAATTGCCGCTATACGAGTACGAATGCCCGAAGCACGGCACGTTCGAGAAGATCCAGAAGTTCTCGGACCCGCCGCTCACCAAGTGCCCGACCTGCGGGGGACCGGTGGAGAGGCTGCTGTCGGCGCCCGCGATCCAGTTCAAGGGCACGGGCTGGTACATCACCGACTACGCCCGCAAGGGCGACTCCGGTGGCGGCAAGAAGGACGAGGCCAAGTCGGGCGGCGGCTCTTCCGATTCCTCGAAGGACACCTCGTCGAGCTCGTCCTCGAGCGACAGCAAGGCGGGATCCTCCAAGGGCTCTAGCGGCGGCGACAAGAAGTAGCCCGCTTCACGCGGCTCGCCCAGAGCAGCGCGCGCCTTTCGACAACGAGCTCCGCCACGGCGTCCCACGGCAGCTCTCGTCCCCAGGAGCGCACCGGATGCGACAGCAGCTGGCTGAGCCGCGTCTCGTGCACGAAGCGGCCGCCGTCCGCGAGCACCCGCGCGGCCTCGCGCAGCGCCTGGGCCCGCCGCGCGACGTGGTAGCAGGTGCCGAAGTCGACGACGAGGTCGAAGGAGGCGTCCGCGAAGGGCAGCTCGCGCACGTCGCCCGCGCGCAGCTCGACGGCGCGGCCCAGCGGCTTCACGCGCTCCCGTGCCCGCCCGAGCAGGGAAGTGTCGACGTCGAGGCCGACGAGGCGCCGCGGCTGCAGCAGGCGCGAGAGCACCGGCAGCGCCACGCCGCGCCCGCAGCCGACCTCCAGCACGCGGCCGCCGCCCGGTAGCTGGAGCGCCCAGACCATGGTGGGCAGCTCCAGGGACTGCTGCCAGCCGTTTCGGCGCGCCACGTCCGGGAACGGCACATATTCCGGGTCCGCGTCGCCGGCGAGGATGCGCGTTCCGCTGTAGCGCGTACGGACGAGAGCCGAAGCCTCCATTGCCGAGAACCCCCTCGCCTGTCTGTGAAGCAGGCGGCCGGGTTCGTTTCATCGCAGGATCAGCGGGCGTCCGGCGCGGGTGGGCTCTGGGGCGTGGCCGTCGTGCGCGTGGAAGCCGGCGAGCCGTTGCCAGAGGCCGGCCGATTCTCCTCCCACCACGCGCGGGCGCGCTCCGGCGTCCAGGCCTCGGCGGTGACGCACTCGGCGAGGCGGTCGGCCAGCCACTCCGCGGAGGGCGGGCGATCGTCGGGGTCCTTGGCGAGACAGGAGAGCACGAGCTGCTCGAGCGCCTCCGGGATCTCGCGGCCGACGCGCTCGGACGGCGGCAGCGGCGGCGTCTTCACGTGGTGCAGCAGCACCTCGACCGGCGTGCGGCCGACGAACACGCGCTCGCCCGTGAGCAGCCAGTACGCGACGCAGCCGAGACCGTAGATGTCGACGCGCGCGTCGAGCGGCACGCCGCCGAGCGCGGCCTCGGGAGCCATGTAGGCCGGCGTCCCGGTGATCGTGCCTTCCGAGGTGAGGTGATCGTCGGTGCCCATGTTCCAGGCGGTCTTGACCAGCCCGAAGTCGAGCACCTTGACGAAGTCCCACTTCAGGCCCCAGTGGCAGGTCAGGATGTTCGAGGGCTTGACGTCGCGGTGGATCAGCCCCGTCGCGTGCGCTTCCGCGAGCGAGTCGCAGGCCTGGATCAGGATGTGGATCGCACGCTCGGGCGGAACCGGCCCGTAGCGGCGCACGAGCGTCTCGAGGTCGAGCCCATCCAGCAGCTCCATCACGTAGTAGAAGGCTCCCTCCGGCGTCACGCCGAAGTCGTGGAGCGAGATCGTGTGCGACGAGTGGAGCGCCGAGGTCGCCAAGGCCTCGCGCTGGAAGCGCGCGACGAGCGACGCCGCCTCGACCGGCGTCTTCACGCCGAGCAGCTCGGGACGGATCAGCTTCACCGCGACCGGCCGCGCCAGCATGCGGTGGCGCGCGCGCCAGATCTCGCCCATGCCGCCGTGGTCGAGCTTCTCCTCGAGGTGATAGCAGCCGAGCTCCTGCAGCCCGCGTATCGTCCACACGGCGAACATGGCGGCCGCCACCGCGATGAAGCCGGCCGAGGAGTTGATGAACAGCACGTGGGCGGGCACGGCCGGGTTGCCCAAGGCGCGCCCCACGAAGTAACCGAGCGGCCACGTCGCTGCGGACGCCAGCCCGGCGACGAGCGCCCAGCGCGGCGCCGCCGGCACGAACACCGGGAAGATCACGATCCAGACGCAGAGCCAGGAGATCTGGTGGATCGTCAGCTCCGTTCGCATCGGCTCGAGGTGGTCGCCGAGCGAGATCGCGAGCGCCATGAACACCTGGTAGCCGAAGCTCAGGCGCAGGAGCTGCTTGGGCCCGATGCGGCCCGAGTGGGTCAGCCAAGCGGTCGCGACCGACGCCGCGATCATCGACGCGTGGATGACGTTCAGGTACGGCGAGAACCGGTGCCAGCCGGCCGCCTCGACCAGGCTGTTCAGCAGGATCGCGCCCGCCCAGGCGAGAGCCAGGCCGATGGCTGCCAGCCGCAGCCGCTGGGCCGCCTGACGCAGGAGCTCCGCGGGCATCGCCCAGGCGGGAGCTACGAGGCCGGCTCCCACCGGGCTGAGCGTCCGCGGCCGCGTCGCCGGACGGCTCGATCCGGCCCCCGACCCGTCCACCGGGCCGATCGCGGGCTCGGTCGGGACGTCCTCCTGCGAGAGCGCGAGCGACAGCAGGCAGGTCGAGCAGAGGTCCTCGACCACCGCCGCGCCGCCGAGCGCCGTGCCGCACTGTGGACAGCGACGGGGATCCGCGGCCACGGTCATGCCGCTCGGCCTCGCGTCACTTGTCGCTCCGCAGGGTCTCGAGCATCCAGCGAATCTCGGCGTCGACCTCGCCCGGGCTCGCGACCGTGCCGGCGACCTCCTCGCGCAGCACCTCGGCGAAGCGGCGGCGCAGCCGGTGTACGGCCACGCGCACCGTCGAGGCGCCGAGGCCGAGCTCCGGCGCCAGCCCGTCGTAGTCGCTCGGCGCCCCCTCGCCGGTGAGGAAGGGCTTGAGCCGCTCGAAGCGGGCGCGCGTGCCGGAAGCGGACTGCTCCGCGCGCAACCGCTCGACGCAGCGCGCGAGCAGCGCCGCGACCCACTGGCGCTCGAAGATCGCCTCGGGCGTCAGGTGGTCGACCGGCTCGAGCCGCAGCCGCTCCTCCGCGCTCGAGGCGTCGAGCGAGAGGTGGCGCGCGCCGCCGCCGCGCTTCTTGGCCTGCTCGCGGTCCCACTCGTTGGCCAGGAAGTGGGTGACGGAGGCGAGCAGGAACGTGCGGAAGCGGCCGACCTCGGGCCGGAAGGCGTTCACGTATCCCTTCTCGAAGAAGCGGGCGAAGTAGGCCTGCGTCAGGTCCTCGGCGTCGGCGGGCGCTCGCCCGCGCCTGCGGATGAAGGCGTAGACGGGAGGCCAGTAGCTCGTGCACAGGCTCGCGAGCGCCTCGCGCGCCGGAGTCGAGTGCGCGCTCCTGGCCTTCAGGATCAGGCTCCAGTTCGTGGTCTCGAACCGCACGCGCGCCTCCGCAGGGACGCTCTCGCCGCGTCCGTGGAGCGGACTCTCGCCCGGATGGTAAGGCAAAAGAGCAGGCGAAGGGTGGATAAGTGACGCGGCTGGGACTACAGGGACAACGTCTTGAGGTACTCCCGAAACGGCCCGCCGAGGTCGTCGCGCTTGAGCGCGAACTCGACGGTGGCCTTCAGGAAGCCGAGCTTGTTGCCCGCGTCGTGGCGCACGCCCGCGAACTGGTAGCCGTAGAGCGGCCGCTGCTCGGCCAGGCGGCGCAGGCCGTCGGTCAGCTGGATCTCGCCGCCCGTGCCGCGCTCGGTCTTCTCGATCTCCTCGAAGATGTCCGGCGTCAGCAGGTAGCGGCCGATGATCGCGAGGTCGCTCGGAGCATCTTCGGCCTTCGGCTTCTCGACCATGTCCTTCACGCGGTAGAGCCGGCCGGTGTCGCCCTCGGGCGTGCCGTCGATCACGCCGTAGGCCGAGATCTCCGCGCGCGGCACCTGCTGCACCGCCACCACCGGCCCGCCGTAGCTCTCGAAGACGTTCATCATCTGCTTCATGCACGGGACCGGCGCGTCGATGATGTCGTCCCCGAGCATGACCGCGAACGGCTCGTCGCCCACGAGGTCGCGCGCCTGCAGCACCGCGTGGCCGAGGCCGAGCTGCTCGCCCTGGCGCACGTACGACACGTTGATCAGGCTCGAGATCGCGCGCACCTGCTCGAGCTGTCCGGTCTGGCCGCGCGCCTCGAGGTGCCGCTCGAGGTCGTAAGAGACGTCGAAGTGGTCCTCGATCGCGTTCTTACCCCGGCCGGTCACGATGATGATCGAGGTCAGCCCCGAGGCGACCGCCTCCTCGATCACGTACTGGATGATCGGCTTGTCGACGAGCGGCAGCATCTCCTTGGGCTGTGCCTTGGTGGCGGGCAGGAAGCGCGTGCCGAGACCGGCCGCCGGGAACACGGCCTTGCGGATCTTGCGGAGGGAGGACATCTGGTCGGATCGTACCACGCGGATCCGGAGCGCCCGGTAGCGGCGTGTTATCCTGCGCGGTCATGCTGGACTTGAAGTTCGTGGTGGAGAACAAGGACGCGGTGCTCGCGGCGCTCGCCGCTCGCGGGCAGGGCCTCGCGGCGGTCCAGGCCTTCCCGGGCCTCGAGGGCGTCGACCCGTGGGCGCTCGACGGCGAGCGCCGGGCGCTGATCCAGGAGACCGAGGAGCTGCGCCACACGCAGCGCACGACGGGCGAGGAGATCGCCCGCCGCGGCAAGGCGAAGGAAGACGCGAGCGCCCTCAAGGCCGAGATGAAGGGCGTGGCCGAGCGCATCAAGCAGGGCGAGGCGCGCCTCGAGGACGTGAAGGCGAAGCTCGAGCGCTTCCTGATGGTCGTGCCGAACCTGCCCGACGCGAGCGTGCCGGTCGGCAAGGACGCGGCGGACAACA
>Ga0157380_10002979_pt1 | contig 11528 bp, 8 predicted proteins | sample S35metaG_FD_119757 | JGI IMG/M metagenome (GOLD analysis project Ga0157380, IMG submission 119757) | Switchgrass rhizosphere microbial communities from Kellogg Biological Station, Michigan, USA - S3-5 metaG | ecosystem: Host-associated > Plants > Roots > Rhizosphere > Soil | place: USA: Michigan...
ACGTTGATGACGCCGGCGACCGCATCGGAGCCGTAGGCCGCCGACGCGCCGCCCGTGACGATCTCGGTGCGCTCGACCAGCAGCGGCGGAATCAGGTTCAGATCGACATTGGCCGTGTCGGTGCTCGCGATGTGGCGGCGACCGTCGACGAGCGTCAACGTGCGGCCCGCGCCCAGCGCCCGGAGATTGGCGATCTGCGCGCCGACGTTGAAGCTGCCGAACCCGTTCGTCTCGGGCGTCAGGCTCGCCTTGTTCGCGGGCATCTGCTGCACCGCGGCGCCGACGTTGACGAAGCCGAGATCGAGCAAATAATCGTTGTCGATCGCCGTGACGGGTGTAGGCGAATCGAAGCCTTGGCGGCTGATGCGCGAACCCGTGACGAAAATTTCTTCGGTCGGTGCGCCTGCTGCCGCATCGACTTGGACCTGAGCATGAGCGGCACTGCCGATCACCGCCGCGACGGCGCTTGAAAGCAGCGTGCGGCGCATCCTCGGATGTAAGCGATACATGTGTGTTTCCCCCAAAGCTGCGTCCGCTTTGTTGATGATTGGCGCGTGAACCCCTGAGCGCGGACGCTAGTGGCGAGCCTACCACCGCCTCAGGCGCAGCGGCGTACCGCCTGGTTCGGTCGCTGTGGCGCGCGCGCTACATCCGAGGGGGGCGCGGTGCGGGTGGCGAGAGCCGTCGCGGCTATCGCCACCGCACCGAGCCAAAGACGCGTATGTCTATTCGAAGCTCACCGACATTCCCACGTACGCGCGCCGGCCGAGCACGTCGTAGAAGCCGCCGAGCGTCGTCGTGCCGCGCGTGTAGCGCGTCGCATTCGTGAACACCGGCTCCTCGTCGAGCAGGTTGTCGATGCCGTAGCGCAGCTGCCAGGTGTCCCCGATACCGAGCCCGCCGGACAGGTCGAACGCGTCGTACGACGGCGTGTCGATGGTCGTCGTATTCGGATTCGACACGAACGCCGACGGCTTGATCGTCGGCAGGTGCCGCCAGCGCAGACCGAGATTCCAGTCGTTCCTCGCGAAGCTCAACGTCGTGAACGTCCGGTACTCGAACGCGCCCGAGTTCAAGCCCGACAGGCCGGCCGGCCCCAATGTGCCCTTCCACTCGCTCCACGCCGCGGTCGGGCTCAGCTTCGTCTTCATGCTGTCGAGATAGCTCGTCAAGAAGTTCAAGCGGAGATTGCCTCCCGCCAGATCGGTGCCCCAATCGAGCTGCAGATCGACGCCGCTCGTCTCGACCGACGAGCTGTTGGAGTACGTGACGTCGACGGCTCCGATCTGGCCGTTCGTCGGATCGCGCAGGATCTGGTTGCACGCGGCTGTGAACGGCGAATAGGTCGGGTTGAACGCCGGGTCGTAACAGGTCCTGAACACCGATTCGCCGAGCTGCGCCGCAATGTAGTCAGTGATCGTGATCTCGTACGCGTCGATCGAGATCTGCGTGCTCTCGCCGAAATTCAGCACCGCGCCGATCGTCATCGTCTCGCCGTTCTCCGAATGCAGGTCCGCGTTGCCCGTGCGGTTGCCCAGCGTGCTGACGCCCGGAATGTTTCCCGGAGCGTAGTACGCTACCGCGCCGGTAACGCCCATCTGCGCCTCGCACATCGTGCGGACCTGCGCCGCGTTCGGGTTCAACGCCGGATTCGCGCTCAAGGCGCCGCCTGTGGTGTTGCTGGCGTAGCAGAGGTCGCCCAACACGCTGCCGCCCGCGCCGACGATCTGCGTCTTTGCCTCGAACAGCTCGCCGATGTTCGGCGCGCGGTTCGCGATGTTGCGGCCGCCGCGCAGCCGCAAGTGGTCGTTGACGCGCCAGTCGAACATCGCCTTGTACGTTTCGACGGCCTCCGTTGGGTCGTTGTCCGAGTAGCGGTAGCCGAGCTCGAGGTTGAACTCCTCGAAGACGCCGGCTTCGGACGCCAGAGGCAACAGCAACTCGCCGTAGATCTCCGACGTCGACACCTCGCCTGCCGAATTGCCGCCCGGGAAGATGCCGACCGCGCCGTCCAAGAACGAGGTCTGGCTCGCCAAGCCATCCTGAATATAGAAGTACGTGTTCTCGCGCTGCGACAAACCGCCTGCGAACCGCGCCTCACCCGCCCACATGTCGACGAGCTTGCCTTGCACGTTGAACTCGGCGATCGTCTGATCCATCTCCGACGTGCTCTGCAAATCCGCGACGATCGCGTCGATGCAGTCCTGCGACGGCGTGAACTCCTGGACGATCGGCAGACCGGTCGTGCAACGCAGCGTGCCGCCGGCGATGTGCGCGGCGCTGAAGTCGTTGCCCTGGTCGAACGCGTTGCGGCCGTAGTTCGGCAGGTTCACGAGGTAGCGATAGCGCTCGATCGAGATCACACCGCCGAACAGCGTCGACACGTCTGTCGAGCCGTGCGAGACGTAAGCTTCCCAGGTCAAGTCCCGGCCCTCGAGCTCGCCCTCGAATCCCGCGAGGAACTGATACGTCTGCACATCGTTGTCCGTCGTGCGCTTGCCTGCGTAATCCGTGAAGCTCGCCATCGACCACGGCACGTTGGCGTTGGTGCGGCTGTCGAGCAATTGCGACATCGCCTGCGACGTCGGCCAGACCTGCGAGTTCGTGCAGCCGCCGGTCGGCCCGCAGTTCAAGCCGTAAGCTCCGCCCGGTAGGTACGCCGGCAGCGTGGCGCCGCCCGCGCCGATCGAGGGAGCGTAGATCCCGGTGCCGTGCGGCACATAGGCGCCCCAGAACGAGCCCAGGTAGTTGTCACCGAGCTGCGTGTCGGTCTCGTCCTCGCTGAAGTTGACCTGCACGATCGCCGCGACATTGTCGGCAATCTCGAGCCGGCCGCTGCCGAACAACGCGTAGCGCTCCAGCGGGATCTCCATCATGCCCGTCGTGTCGATCTGGACGAGCTGGTTCTGAACGCTTGCCGGAGGCGGCACCTGTTGTTGCTCGTTGTCGATGCGATACTTCCGAAGCATCACATCGTCGCCCATCGAGCCGTTGAAGCAGTTCGAGCCGTCGGGCTGGAACTTCCACAGCGAGCCGGTTCCATCGAAGTTCGAGAAGAATTGCTGGCCGGTCGCGACGCTGACGTTGGTACCGGTGCGACACGGCATCAGATTGTTCGCGACGGTCTGATTCGGCAAGTTGCCGGCCTCGGTCACGTACGCCGTTTCGGTCGGGGCGAAAAAGTTGGCACCGACCGTCCGATCCTCCCAGATCGCGCGCTGCCAATCGCGATCGCGCGACCTGACTTCGCCACGCGACGAGTATTCGAAGCCCATGAGCACGTTGCCCTCGTCGTCGGCGAAGTTCGCGCCGTACACGCCCGCGACTCTCATCTCCTCGCCGTCGCCTTCCATCGTCTCGCCGTAGCGCACGTCGAAGTCGACGCCCTCGTAGTCCTTCTTCAGGATGAAGTTCACGACGCCGGCCATCGCGTCGGCGCCGTACACCGACGATGCGCCGCCCGTGATCGTCTCGACTCGCGCGACGGCGGCCGACGGAATCGAGTTGATGCTGATCGCGCCGAGCGCGTTCACCGGCATGCCGCGGCGGCCGTCGATCAGCACGAGGTTACGGTTCGCGCCGAGGCCGCGCAGGCTCAAGGTCGACGCACCCGGAGTGTTCGTCGCGCTCGCTTGCACGTCCGTGGTCGTGAACGGCGTGACGGCCGGCACGAACTGCGGCATCTGGTTCATGATCGTTTCGAGGCCGACCGACATCGTGTTGTCGAATGCGTCTTCCTCGACCGTGAGGATCGGGCTGTTCGCTTCGAAATCGCGGCGGACGATGCGCGACCCGGTAACAGTGATTTCTTCCAATGCCTGCTGCTGTTCCTGTTGTTGGGCGCGAGCGGCTCCCGGTAAGGAGAGACCGAGCAAGGCGGAGATCTGGACAGCAAGCGACGACAAGGCCAAGCGTTTCATGAATACATTCCCCCCAAGAAATGGCGACTCACAAACGGCGCGGACGAATTGTGCTGTTAGCAATTGGTGTGCGGCGGACGGCGCCCGTGCCTCCGCAGTTTTATCGTTCGAGTTTTCCCTGAATCGGCGATCGACGGGAATCCTAGCATGCTCGCGGTCTTGCACCTGCAACGATTCGCCATCCAGCAGCAAGGAGCGCTATCGTTGCGTGTGACGTCGGAGTAACAGGGGGACGCATGACGAACACAAAGTGGGTCGGGCTCGCCGTGGCCGGCATGCTCGCAACCGCGTGCGGCAGCGGAGGCGACGAGGCGGCGACGGCCGTCAGCCCGCGGCCCGACTTTTCGCGGGCGATTACGGCCGAGCGGCTACTCGCCGCCGCCAACGAGCCCGACAACTGGCTCACGCACGGCGGCACGTACTTGGAGCAGCGCCATTCGCCGCTGACGGGCATCAACAAGGACACGCTCGAGCGTCTCGCCCCCGCGTGGTACTACGAGTTCGACACGTATCGCGGTCAGGAGGCGACGCCGCTCGTCGTCGACGGCGTGCTGTACACGACGAGCGCCTGGAGCAAGGCGTATGCGCTAAACGCGGCGACCGGCGAGCTCATTTGGAGCTACGACCCGAAGGTGCCCGGCGCCGCCGGCGCCAAAGCGTGCTGCGACGTGAACTCGCGCGGCCCCGCGCTGTACGACAACAAGCTCATCATCGCGACGCTCGACGGCCGGCTCATCGCGCTCGACCGTGTCACGGGCGCGGAGATTTGGAGCACCGTCACCGTCGATCAAACGAAGATGTACACGATCACGGGCGCGCCGCGCGTCGTGAAGGACAAGGTCGTGATCGGCAACGCGGGCGCGGAGTTCGGCGTGCGCGGCTACGTCAGCGCCTACGAGGCCGACACCGGCGAGCTCGCGTGGCGCTTCTACGTCGTGCCCGGCGATCCGGCAGCCGCCCCCGACGGCGCGGCCTCCGATAAGGCCTTGGCCGACATCGCGGCGCCGACGTGGTTCGGCCGTTGGTACGAGATGGGCGGCGGCGGCACGCCGTGGGACGCGCTCGTCTACGACGCGGAGCTCGATCAGCTGTACGTCGGCACGGGCAACGGTAGCCCATGGAACCGCAACGTTCGCTCCGACGGCAAAGGCGACAATCTGTTTCTAGCGAGCGTGCTCGCGCTCGATCCCGACACCGGCGAATACCTCTGGCACTACCAGGAAGCGCCCGGCGAGTCGTGGGACTTCACGTCGACGCAGCCGATGATCCTCGCGGACCTCACCTTGGACGGCGAGCAGCGCAAAGTGATCATGCACGCGCCGAAGAACGGCTTCTTCTACGTGCTCGACCGGCGGACCGGCAAGGTCCTGTCGGCCAACAATTTCGTGCCCACCTATTGGGCGACGCACGTCGATCTCGCGACGGGGCGGCCTGCCATCGCGCCGAACGCGTACTACGACCAGGGGCCGTTCGTCGGCTCGCCGACGGGCTTGGGCGCGCACAATTGGTCGCCGATGTCGTACAGCCCGGTCACGGGCCTCGTGTATTTCCGCGCGTCGCGCGCCTCGCTGATCTATCGCAACGACCCCGAGTTCCGTTTCCGCGAAGGGCTGAACAACACCGGCATCTATCGCGGCCCGCCGACGGACGAGGACCGCGCGTTGAACGCCGCGAACCCGCCGCTCACCGGCTCGTCGCTGATCGCGTGGGATCCCGTCGCCGGCGGCCCGCGTTTCGAGATCGACGGCTTCGGCGGCGGCGTGTTGACGACCGCAGCGAACTTGCTGTTCCAAGGGCGCGGCACGATCACGGGCGAGCTCATCGCGTTCGACGCCGCGACCGGCGAGCAGCTCTGGTCGCACGAGACGCCGAACGCGATGGCGCCGGCCCCGATCAGCTATGCCGTCGGCGGCGAGCAGTACATCGCCGTCATGGCGGGCCGCGGGTTCTCCGGCGGCAACGACGCCGACGCGCGCGCGCGCAATCCGGGGCGCATCTTCGCGTTCAAGCTCGACGGCGCGGCCACGCTGCCGGCGGGCCCGGGCCCCGCGCCGCCCGCGAATCCGCCCGAAGAGATTTTCTCGCAAGCCGCCGAGGCGGCGGGTGCCGAGCAATATCGCGTGTACTGCTCGCGTTGCCACGGCGGCGAAACGCATTCGCTGAACATCATTCCGGATCTGCGCCGCTCCGCGGCGCTCACGAGCGCCGCGCTGTGGAAGAACATCGTCATCGATGGCGCGTTCGAGGTAAACGGCATGATCGGCTGGTCGGAGTTCTTGAGCCCCGAGGAAGCCGAGACGATTCGCGCCTATGTCGCCGCGCAAGCGCGCGACTTGCAAGAGGTCGAGGCACGAGGCGCCGCGCCCGCGACGCCGCCGCCGACGGCCGACACAACTGCCCTGTAACACACCGGAGCGTACGAACTGCTCATACCTCCTCGTTCTAGGTTGACATACCTCTAACGGGGAGGTACGGTCGAAGCGCGTGTTTGAGGCGTTAACCGAATCGTGGAGACGTCATCATGTTCGCGATCAGAGCTCCGTTTGCACTCGTCGCCGGCACGTTGATCAGCGTCGCGCTATTCCTCGCGTTGTCACAACTCGTCAGCGTGACGATCGACGTGAAGCCAGCCATCACCGTCAACTATGACTTCACACCGCAGATTCGTGAAACCCCGCCCGAGAACAAGCGCGATCCCAAAATCGTGCGGCCACCACCGCCCGAGATCGTCATCGTCGACGGTCCGGGCTGGACCAACACCGGAGTCACGAGCGTCGGGGGTTTCGCTGCGCCCCCCGTCATCATCGCGGGCCCGGGCCGTGGCGGCTTGCCCGTCGGTACCGACCGCGACGTGCTGCCGCTCGTGCGCGTCAATCCCGATTATCCAGCGGGTGCGGTCATCCGGGGCACCGAGGGTTGGGTCCAGGTGCAGTTCTCGGTAACGGCGACTGGCAGTGTTCGCGATCCTGTCGTCGTCGCCTCGGAGCCCGGCACGACTTTCGACGACGCGGCGCTCAAGGCCATCGCGCGGTGGCGCTACAACCCGCGCGTCGTTAACGGCGAGGCCGTCGAGCGCGTGGGGCTGCAAACCATCATCCGTTTCGAGCTTAAAGACTGAGGCCGATCAACTCGCTAGATCGGACTGGCGAGTACACCGAGTTGGGTCTATCGTCGTAGTCATGGCACAAACGAACCCGCCTTTTTTGACCGGCGTGCCCGAGCTGCTCGTGCTCAGAATGCTGAGCGGCCGCGAAATGTACGGCTACGAGATCGTGAAAGCGATGCGCCTCGTGACCGGCGAGGCCATCGGCTTCGGCGAAGGGGTCGTGTATCCCGTGCTGCACTCGCTCGAGGAGAACGGCGCGCTCAAAGCGCGCCGCAAAGCCGTGAACGGCCGCGAGCGCGTGTACTACGCGGTCACGACCAAGGGCAAACGCCGCCTCGAGCATCTGTCCGACGAATGGAAGCGTGTCAGCTCCGGCGTCAACTCCGCGCTCAACGGCGCGCACGGAGATCCTGAACATGCCTGACGAGCGGTTCGAGTCATTGAGACTCGAGCTGCTGCGCAGCGGCGTCGCTCCCCTCTACGTCGAACGAACCATTCTCGAGCTCGGCGAGCACTACGCCGATCTCGAGGGCGCCGCGCTGGCGGCCGGCTTCGGCGCCGAAGAAGCGGCCCGCGCCGCGCGGGCTGCGCTCGGTAACGAGCGCGCGATTGCGGCGGCGATCCTAGCGCGCCCCGAGCTACTGACGTTCAGCACGCGCTGGCCGCGCGTCGCGCACTGCCTGCACTCCGCCGCCACGCTACCGGGCTTGCCGCTGCTCTACTGCATCGAGCATCGGCCCGATCTCGCGCGGTGGGGCGCGGCCGTCGGTGTCGCCACCACCTTGATGGGCAGCATCCTCACCGTGCTGAACTGGCTGATCTTGCTCGCTTAGTGCGAGCTCGGCGCGCTACTCAGAACCGATCGAGGCACTCGTACGGGTGCACGGTGTTCTCGGGCTTCCAGACGAAGTAGCGCTTGAGATCGAACGGCCGCTCGAAGTTCTCCGGGTCCGTCGTCGTCAGCGTGTAGTCGAGCCGCGTGTAGTCGGCGTTCGGCGTGAACCGCTCGACGACCTTGATGTCGTCGCTCATCGGCGTGCCCTCGTGATCGAAGTAGCCGGCTTTGATGTGATCGGTCTCGACGACGAGCGTGTTGCCCTCGAAACGCCCGCGCGAGAAACCGAACAGCGTGTGCTCGGCCGGCGCTTGTGCGTTCGCGTTCATGTGGACCGTGCGCACGCTGTCGTATTCCTCGAGCCGCATCACGATCGTGTCGCCGACTTTCGTGAATTCCATCGGCAGCGGCGAGATCATGATCAGCGGCGTGCCTTTCGTGCCGCAGTGCAGCAGCGAGTTGTCGCGCGGATTCCATTGCGCAAGGCCCGCGCGGCCCGCGGCCGTCAGCGGATAGCCGCCTTTGAACATCGGGAACGCGGCCGGGTCGCTCATGATCGTCGACCAGACGCGGAAGATTCCGTCGGCCTTGGCCGTCGCCTCCGCGACATCGGCTTCGATCGTCGCGCGGCCGACGATGCGGCCCGACTTGCCTTCGGGGAAATAGGCCTGCGCGCCGCCGAACGTGAACTCGTAGCCGGACGAGAGCAACATGCTGCGCGCCAGGATCTCGTTGCGGCCGCGCACCGACGGCGCGCCCGCGATCGTCACGCGATCGCCGACGACGACGGCGCTCGGCTCCGCGCCGCGATTGCGCAGCACGGCGATCGACGCGGTCTCGGCATCCCATTCGGTTTCGGTGCCGTCGGCGTTCTTGGCCGTCAACAGGATCTGGCCGTGCGGATTGCGCCACGAGATCGTCTTGATGACGCCCGAGACCTCGATGTTCTTGGCCGAGTCGAAGATTCCGGCTTGGCTGTGATGCGCGGCTGCGAAGCCGGCGCCCAGCGTGACACCCGCCAACAGACTGACGACGCGAAGCGAACGCAACATGGCAAATCCCCCGTGATCGATGTGGCGATTCTAGCGCGCCGTGAGCTTCAAGAGGCGGCTCCCCTCCTCGAGCACCCAGATCGCGCCGTCGGGACCCTGCTCCACGGCTCGGATCCGCGCCCGCATGTTGTAGCGCGCGGCCTCGCGGGCGGTGCCCGGGATGCCATTGCCGCCGCCACCGCTACCGCCGAACTCGATGCGCACCAGCGACTGCGACGACAGCCCGCCGATGAACGCATCGCCCTGCCAGTCCGGAAACTCGCTGCCGCTGTAGAACAGCAGGCTCGACGGCGAGATCACGGGGTTCCAAAAAACCGCCGGCGCGTTGAACTCGGGCCGGGTGTCGTGATCGGGAATCGTCTGGCCGCTGTAGTGATCGCCGTTCGAGACGACGGGGTAGCCGTAGTTCCCGCCGCGCTGCACGAGGTTCAGCTCATCGCCGCCGCGCGGGCCCATCTCCACGTTCCAGAGCCGGCCATTCGCGTCGAATGCGAGCCCGAGCGGATTGCGGTGCCCGAGTGACCAGATCTCTTCGGCGACGCGGCCGCGCCCCGCGAACGGATTGTCGCGCGGCACGCTGCCGTCGGCGGCAAGCCGCACGATCTTGCCGAGATTCTGTTGCAGGTCTTGCGCCGGCGTGAACTTCTGCCGCTCGCCCGAGCTGATGTAGAGAAACCCGTCAGGCCCGAACGCGATGCGATGACCGTAATGGCCACGGCCGTCGACCTTCGGGCTCTGCCGCCAGATGACCGTGAGCCCTTCGAGCGCCGGCGCATTGGCGGGCTCGAGCACGAGCCGCGCGCGGGCGACGGCCGCGCCGGCCGTGCCGCGCTCGCCCTCTTCCGCATAGCTCAGGTAGACGAAGCCGTTGGCGGCGAAGTCGGGATGCAGCACGACGTCGCCGAAACCGCCTTGCCCCGCGTATTCGACGGCCGGGACATTGGCGACGTCCGCCGTTGCACCGGCGTCGAGGTCGTGCAGCTTCAGCGCGCCGCGTTTCTCAGTCACGAGTAAACGGCCGTCGGGCAGAAACGCCATCGCCCACGGCTCGCGGAACTCCGCGACCGCCGTGACGGTGAATGGCGGCGGTTGCGCAAGAGAGATGTCGTCGCTGCAAGCCGCAACGGCGGCGACGAAGGCGAGCAGCTTCACGTGCTTGAGCATGGGTGGGCTCCCGTGGCGCGCGGCTAAATGCGCTTGCGCGGCGTGCTTTGGTCGGTAGCGCGGAGGATACCAGCGGCGTATGGTTTGCCGCACGATGCGCATACCGACGCCATGGCTGCTTGCTCTGTTCGCGGCCGGCGTCGTCGCCGTCAGCGCCGAGAGCGCCTGCACGCCGCAAGAGCGAATCGCGGGGCCGATTTCCAAATTCATCGACGGCGACTCGTTCGAGATCGGCTCCACGGCCGTGCGCCTGTTCGGCGTCGACGCGCCCGAAGGCCGCCAACCCTGCATGAAAGACGGCCGCGAATGGCGCTGCGGCGACGCTGCCGCCGCCGAGTTGCGCCGCCTCGCCGGCTCGCGCTCCCTGAGTTGCGTGCAGCGCGACGTGGACAGCTACGGCCGCAGCGTCGCCGTGTGCCGCGTCGGCACGACGGACCTCGGCGCCGCTCTCGTAAGCGCCGGGCTCGCCGTGGCGTATCGGCGGTTTAGCGACGATTACGTCGACGAGGAACGCGCGGCGCAGGCGGCGCGGCGCGGCGTGTGGGCCGGCGAGTTCACGGCGCCCGAGGAGTATCGGCGGGATGATCGGCCGTCCGGCGCGGCGGCGCAGCGTTCGGAGCCGGCGCCGGCGTCGCGACGCGACGGCTGCCCCATCAAAGGCAACATCAACGGCCGCGGTGACCGCATCTATCACACCCAGCAGTCGCCGTCGTACGAGGAGACGGAGATCGACGAAAGCCGCGGCGAGCGCTGGTTCTGCACCGAGACCGAAGCGAGGAGCGCCGGCTGGCGCGCGCCGCGCGGCTGATTCTTCGGCGGGCGATCTTCGCGAACCGCCGCGGGCGTCCTTGCTGGCGACCCGAACCAACCCTCCGCGATTGATCTCGCAGGTTGCTTTAGGCGGCCGCTCTGGCGGCTGGTCAACCGGGCGCGCGCCGGTTGGCCAGCGTGGCCTCGCTGTCGGACCCTTCACGCGGTCTCCCGCGCGGTGAATTGGCGTACATTGTCCGCACCGCTGCACGGGAATTTCGAGGGGGACGAAGCCGTGATCCGCAACCACGTACACTCAGTGGCCACAACACACGCGCGCGCCGCCGCCGCCAACACCGCCGCCAACAAGACCGCGCAGGACGCGCTCGGCATCATCGCCATCGCGCTCGCCGTCGTCATCGTCGTCAGCGCACTCGCCGCGCTCGCCGGCGCCACAACCGCGAACGCGCAAGCGCTGCCGAATCCCTACCGCCAAGTCGAAGGCTGGGCCAAGTTGCCGGGCGGCCGACAGATCGGCGCGGTCGGCGACGTCGACATCGATATCGACGGGCGGCACGTCTGGGCCGTGTTGCGCTGCGATGCGCCCACGGAGCAATTCGGCTACGAGTGTCTCGAGAGCGACCTCGACGTCGTCGTGAAATTCGCGCCCGACGGCAACGCGGTTGAGAGCTTCGGCGGCG
>Ga0157380_10002982_pt1 | contig 11523 bp, 9 predicted proteins | sample S35metaG_FD_119757 | JGI IMG/M metagenome (GOLD analysis project Ga0157380, IMG submission 119757) | Switchgrass rhizosphere microbial communities from Kellogg Biological Station, Michigan, USA - S3-5 metaG | ecosystem: Host-associated > Plants > Roots > Rhizosphere > Soil | place: USA: Michigan...
AAAGACATTAATAACAATAACGAACTCGAGAGATTACAAAACGAGCTGTTCGGCGCAATCGATCTGGACGGCGAGTCGGGGATCGGCGGCGACCGGATTACTAACACGGCGGTTGCTACCTACTCTCCAAGTGGTCCGGATGCCATGTTCGATTTGGATTTTTGGGATTTCGATACGCAATCGAATACTCGTAATTGAACTTCCGCAGATCGGCGCCCGCAGTGAAGAGGAGAAAGTCATGAAAGAGAAAGACACCACTAAACTCGAAAGAATCGACGATGAGTTGTTCACTCCCCTCGACCCTGGTGAAGAGGCGTGGATGATCGGCGGCAGCAAAACGATAACCGGGGGCGTTACCTACTCGCCAAGCGGCCCTGATGCCTGGGCAGATATGGATTTTGGGGAGTTGAAGTCGTAGTAAACCTCATCAGCGTTCGCATTGCGAGGAGAAAGTCATGAAAGAGAAAGACACTTTTGAAGGTGAGGAACTCGAAAGAATTGACAACGAGTTGTTCAATGCATTCGACCCTGACGACGAGTCGTGGATGGTCGGCGGCAGCTATAGTCTCACGACCGGCATTACCCACACGCCAACCGGTTATGACGTCATCTACGATCTCGATTTTCCGGACATCGAAACGCAATCCACTTAAACACCTGTCGATCGTAGCGTAGAACCGGCGGACGACGTCGGAGAAGAGTCACAAGATGATCTGCGTCCTGAGTCAAGCCTTCATAGAAGGAACAACCGAAGTGGTGCTCGATTGGCTGCGGGCATGGGAAATCCCCCACGTCCGGATTAACGCGACCGACATCGCCAAGGCCCACGCGAATAGCAGGGCCGCCTTCTCGATAAGCAAAGGCGCGGTCAACGTCCGGCTTAATGTCGACGGTATCGACATCGATCCGTCGGATATCAAGGTGGTGTGGTTTCGCCGTTGGGCCTACAGCCCTGACGTGAGTGTTCCACAAGTGTTCGCCGACCCGTCGTATCGCACCGATTCCAACGTGTTCTTCGCTTGCAACCACATTTTTAAAGAGCTACAGGGAGTCACCAAATTCCTTTTCTCCAGCCTCTCATCCGCGAAGTGGCTTAGCGAACCAAAGACCGCAGCGCCTAATAAGTTGCAAGTGCTGAGAATGGCTGCTGAAGCCGGCCTGGACGTCCCCGACACGCTGGTCACCGCCAACGTCGATGAGCTGCAACGGTTCGTCGAAAAGCACGGTACCGTAATCACGAAGGCTATTGGAGACATGTTGTTGTGTAGTTTTGACGACCGTCAATTCGCCACGTACACGTCCGCGATCGACGAGCAATTCCTGACCGAGCATCGCGACCAGGCTTCTTTCCCTTCCTTGTACCAGGAGAAGCTCGAGAAGAAATACGAGATCAGGACGTTCTATCTCGACGGTGAGTGCTACAGCATGGCGATGTTCACGCAACAGCAGAAAGGTACTCAAGGTGACTTCCGAAAGTACTGTTACGCAGACCCTGTTCGTGAGGTGCCGTTCCAACTACCCGCCGAGATCGAAGCAGCCATACGGGAGTTGATGAATGATCTGGGCCTCGACACCGGTTCCATAGACATTGTCCGAACTACTGACGGTCGTTACGTCTTTCTCGAAGTTAACCCGGTGGGCCAGTTCGGTATGGTGTCCGTTCCCTGCAACTACAAACTAGAGCAAAAGGTGGCCAAGTACCTGGCCGATAGTTTTTATGCCGCAGCCTAACGACCCTTCACACTACTTTTCAGACGAAGAGACTCCTCTCCCGATGCACATGATGTTTATCGAGGAGATGCCGCGACCGAAGTACGCCTGCCGCTCATACGTGAGCAGCGCGGCTCGCGCGGCGCAATACGAGTGCTTCAACTTCTACAAACACATTTCAAGAGTGGTGCCGGCTGAGTTCACTCAGGAGGACCAACATGAATCAAGCGTCTGAAGTCTTTAAACTCTACGCTAACTGCCTTCCGGTGAAAGGCGCCCGCAGAAGTACGATCTGCGACCTTCAGAAACAGAGGATGAGACTTATCCCGAACGATCTGTTCTACATCCTGACCGACTGCGCCGGGTTGGCCACCACCGAGATCAAGCGTCGCTTCAACGGGAAGTGCGATGAGGTCATCGACGATTATTTTGCGATGCTGACGCAGGAGGCTTACGGGTTCTGGTGTGACGAACCGGAGCTATTTCCGGAGTTGGATGTTTCGTGGGAGCGGCCGGAAAAAATCACGAACGCCATCATCGACATAGACAGTTCGTCAAAGCATGACTAACCCAGTCTGCTCTCGCAACTGGACGAGTTGGGATGTCAGGCATTACAGATCCGGGCCTATGACGAACTATCGCTGGCAGATCTGGAAGAGATCCTTACTCACTGTCACAGTCACCGGTTCCGCCACGTGGATTTGGTGATCAAATTCCAGCCGGAGTTGACGAGCGAAACCCTCAACCAGTTCTGTTTGGACCACCAGGTCATCTCGCGGATCACGGTGCACTCGAGTCCGCAGAAGTCTCGGTTACGGGTGGACCCGTTCGCGATTATCGTCGACTATTACACGTTCCCCGTGACGCCTTCCTCATGCGGTGTGATTTCTCCACGCTTCTTTTCGTTGACGGTCGAGCATTTCACGGAGGCGCTGAGTTTCAACACCTGTCTTAACCGGAAGCTCAGTATTGCGGCCGACGGTGAAATAAAGTCATGCCCTGCAATGGGACACTCCTTCGGCAACGCCTGTAGCACTCAACTGAAAAGTGTCGTGAATGATCGTCAGTTGGTCCAAATCGGAAGCATCACGAAGGATCAGGTTGCAGTCTGTCGCGACTGCGAGTTCCGTTACGTTTGCACCGACTGCCGCGCCTACACGCAAGACGCTGACGACCCCTATTCAAAGCCGGCGAAATGCACGTACGACCCGTACACAGCAACCTGGGCCAACTAACCAATCAATATTCTCCTGCTTATCCGTGGTCCTCATGAGAGCTGCGTAAGCTGATGTGCGCAGATAGCAAGAACCCGGATTTACAAATTCAAGCTCACACAATGTTCAAGCGAAAACGATTTCCGATCTCTTATCAATTCGACACGATGGACTGCGGACCCTCGTGCCTGGAGATGGTTGCCCGCTATCACGGGCGAAAAGTCTCGAAGCAGTTCGTCAGGAGTCTGTGCCAGCAGGATCGGCAGGGAACGTCCCTGGCCGGCATCGCCCGCGCCGCGGAAAAGCTTGGGTTCCGCACGCTGGCAGTGAAGGTATCGTTCGATGACCTCAAACAGAAGGCGCCACTCCCGTGCATCGCATTCTGGCCGTATGGTCATTTTGTCGTCATCCATCGCATTCGCGGGGACGTCGTATATCTCGCGGATCCAGCGGCGGGTCTGACTACTTACACGAGGGCCGAATTCGAAACGTGCTGGCTGGACACGGACCAACAGAATTGGGGAGTGATATTGCTGCTTGAGCCGACGAAGCAGCTTCTCACAGTTGAGTCGAAGCCGCGCTTCACCGCTTTTTCCGATCTCTGGTGGCCGCTCTGGCGCGACGTAAGACGACACCTCTGGCCGTTAGGTATCGGTGTGGCGGTGGTGCTCCTGGTTCAACTTATCCTTCCGTTTCTGAGCGCCGCAGTCGTCGATGCCGGCGTGTTGAACCGCAACCTCAATTTGGTGTTCGTTGTTCTGCTCGCGCAACTGGTGCTGGTGTTCAGCCGAATGAGCGTCAACCTGTTGCAGGAATGCATGCTGTGCTACATCGGCATACGGATCGACATGAGACTGGTCTCACAGTTTCTCATGAAGCTGACGCGGCTCCCGCTTTCTTTCTTCGACGGGAAGCTGATCGGCGATCTGATGCAACGCATCAACGACCACAAGTCATTGCAACAGTTGCTGACGGGCACTCTGTGGCAGGTGCTGTTGGCCACGCTGACGTTGATGGTATTCGGGGCGGCACTCGGGCTCTTTCAGCCTTTGCTGTTCGCGATATACGTCGTCGGTTCCACCATGTATGTCGGATACATCGCACTCTTCATAAAGCGGCAACGACTGCTCAACTTCAAGACTTTCCACCTGTCGGCCCAGAAGCAGGGAATCGTCATCGAGTTCCTCGCCGGAATGCAGGAGATCAAACTCAACAACGCCGAGCAGCAGCGCCGTTGGCAGTGGGAAGCTGCGCAGCACGCCATCGGAAAAATCCAGGTCAGGTCGCAGATGCTAAACCAGCTTCAGGGTGCGGGCGGTCTGGCAATTAACGAGATCAAGAACCTGGTTCTGACCCTGTTGGTGGCCAAGGCCGTGATTAACGGCGAAATGTCACTCGGAACGATGGTTGCGGTTCAATACGTCATCGGACAACTGTCGTGGCCACTCAACCAGATTGCGATGTTGATCGGCCAGAGTCACGAAGCTGCCTTGAGCTACTCGCGCGCAAAGGAGATACACCAGATAAGCGATGAAGAAGACCCGTCGACCGCCGTGCAACCCGGTGAGCGGTCGGACATAGAGTTCAAGAACGTGGCTTTCGGATATGGCGGCACAAGCAGAAAGACTCTCTTCCGCAACCTGAGCTTTACGATCCCCGCGGGTAAGACAACAGCGATTGTGGGCCGGAGCGGAAGCGGGAAGACGACGCTGCTCCGGTTGATACTCAAGTTCTACACGCCCGATGGTGGAGAGATTTTGTTGGGCGACGCAAACCTCAACGACGTGTCACATCGGCAGTGGCGCGAACTCTGCGGGATCGTAATGCAGGACGGCTACATCTTTTCAGACACCGTGGCGCGGAACATCGCAGTTGCCGATGAGCAAGTGGATATGAAGCGCGTGGTCGAGGTCGCGCGGCTGGCCGAGATCGATAAGTTTCTCGAGTCGCTTTCACTTGGTTATGAAACACGAATCGGCCGCGATGGAGTCGGCATCAGTCGCGGGCAGGCGCAACGCATACTCATAGCGCGGGCGTTATACAAAGACCCGAAGTATATGTTCTTCGACGAAGCTACCAGTGCGCTGGACGCGGAGACCGAGAGCGTCATCGTGGCTCGACTGCGCGAAGTCATGCGCGGGAAAACCGCGGTCGTGATTGCCCATCGCATGAGCACTGTCAGACACGCTGACCAGATCATTCTGGTTGACGGAGGCGAAGTGGTTGAAGTCGGTACGCACGACGAGCTCGTGGGTTGTCGCGGTAGTTATTACAGCCTGGTGAGAAACCAGCTTGACCTTCGGTAACCGTTCACCCGCCGAGAGCTGAGGCTCGATATCAAGATGACAACACGTGACGAGAGACCCGGAGCAACGCCGGGCGAGGAGCCGAATTTCGGGATCCGGCGCCGTCCCCAAATCAAAGATACGCTCATGCCGGACGAGCCACCCAAGGTGTTAGGTCTGGCAATCCCGCTGGTCGCTATCTTTCTCATCCTCTTACTAGTGACCTTCCGTGTCGTCGAATATCAAGACGGCGTGCGCGTGAGCCTGACACTGAAGACGAAGCAATCATTCGGCCAGGCGTACGGGGAAGTTTACCTGCAGCAAGGGGAAGCGGCCGCGGTGCATGCGGAGCAGATAGTCGACATAGACCTTGGCGGGTATGCGGGAGCGAAGGGACGCCGCGTTCAGGCGAGGGTGGGCGAAGTGACCGCGTTGGACGTGACCTCGTTCTATCGTGTGCGAGTCGATCTCCCTCCGGATTTTCAAGTTGGTTCTCTTGCTGGCGCAGCGGCTGGTCCGATCCAGGTCGAGGCGAAAATCCTCACGCAAAAGAAGAATCTTTTCGACAAGTTGTTCGGAGCTTTCCGAGGTTTATCCCGCGATCTCTAATTAATCAGGAACACACACAATGGCAAACAAGAATGAAACATGTGCAGGGGACTGCGCAAAGATCCCGCTTGCTTTGTTCCTCAGCCCACAGTCGGTTTCACTGGACTGGACTCAACACACAGCGCGAGTCGGATCCGAAACCCTCATCGAGTGGTGGTACCGGCGCATGCGGCGCGTCGCCGGCGCGAGTACCTATATCATCGTTCAGAGTGACGCACAGCGACGATCACTGCTGGACCTGCACCTCGAAGGCGCCAACATCGTCAGCACGACTTTCTCCAGCTCAACGCGGGCCTTGGCTGAACTGACCGCGCGCGAGGAGTTGGACCACATTGCGCTTGTGTCACTCGGGACCGCGCTTGGTCCGGTCGAATTGGTCGAAGAAATGGCGAGCGTCCATTCGGCGTCAGATAACGACTTGACCCGAACGAGTGGCCTGCCTGGTGGGGTTGGCCCATGGATGTTCTCCCGCAGGCTACTCGAACGGCTGTCTTTACTCTCCGGCCCTGGAGTTCCTTCGCACCCCGCTCTCGCTTACAAGCGGTTGCGCGGCGCCACCTCGAAGGCGGCCTCGAAACTCCTTCGTGACGTGCGGGAAACGGTTATCGACGTCGGAGCGCGATACGGCACAACGCCGCAGAAGATGCCGGTGGCCGTAGCCTTTAATTCGCAGGCGGAAGTAGACATCGCGAACCAAGTGCTTCGTCTTAACAACGATCCCGAAGGCCTTGAGGCGTTGCTGCTCTGGAAGCGAGTGCAGATACGCGACAACGTCGAGCACCTCTCGTCACTTCACTTTCGTTCACCAGTATCGTCGACGCATGAAACGCCTTCGAGCCGGCCAAGAGTTCTTTATGTGTCCAACGCCTCGGCCTACTCAGGCGCGGAGGAGAGTCTGTGTCAGTTGGTTCGTAAGGTCGACCCTAAACGTTTCGAGAAATACGCTGTCGTCGGAATGCCCAGCCGCTTGGAGCGTGAATTGGAGAGTGCTGGGGCACACACCTTAACGCTCGCCGATGGCTTCTTCGATCCCACGGTCAAGAACTTCATCGCCGTCAGAAATTTGCTCGACGAGTTGAAGCCTGACGTGATCCACCTGAACGGTACGGATGGCTTCCCGTTCCTGTGGAATGCAGTGGAGAAAAAGATCCCCATCGTTCTGCACGTTCGCAATGGCGCCTTAGTGCCGTTTAAGGAGTACGCGGAGGCGGCCACCGCACTGATCGCCGTATCTCGCTTCTTACGCGACGACGTTCTGCGATACGCGATTGAAAGCGACCGAGTACATGTGATCTACGACGAGGCCGACACGGATTATTTCCGCCCAGGCGTCTGCGACGGAAAAGCTGTGCGGGAAAGACTCGGCATCGACGTCGACTCCAAAGTGATTGTCATGGTCGCGCGCTTCGCCCAGAACAAGCGCCACGACCTCATGCTGGACGCGTTCCAATTGGTGCGTGAGCAGTTGCCCACAGCGCGACTGGTTCTTAAGGGCGAGGTGTACTCGGAAGATGCTTATTACGATCGCATCTGGAAGCGTATCGACGAAATGAACTCCGATAACGCAATTCTGCACATACCGTTTGTTGACGACATCCGCGAGATACATGCTGCTGCTGACGTGCTGGTTCTGTGCTCTGACCGCGAAGGGCTCGGGCGATGTGTAGTCGAGGCGATGTGCATGGGAATACCGCCGGTCGTGACCGACACGGGCGGGAGTCACGAAATCGTAGAAGATGGAGTGAGCGGGTTTGTGGTCCCAGGCGGAAACGCTGCCGCGTTGGCCCAGAGGATAGTCCAGGTGCTGACCGATCAGAATTTGGCGCGGAGCTTCGGCAGAGAGGCGCGGCGTTCCGCCGAGAGCCACTTGTCGTCTGACATTTCAGCGGCGCGAGTAATGGATATTTACGATAGCGTGCTGAACTCCGGACCTATCGGACGGTCGTGGCCCGACATCACGAGTCTCAGTCACGTTTCCGACGCAAGTTCGACGATGGCGTCGGTTGGCGAAGGATGCGAAGGCAAAGAGTTGCTCGGAAGTTTTGCGAGCTAGCGAAAGGAGCATGAACGCGATGTTTTCACGGAATGTACGTTACGGCTTACGACAGCTTGTCAGGAACCGGGTGTTTGCGGTCGTCGCGATTCTAACCCTCGCGCTTGGCATCGGTATGACGGCGTCGATGTTCTCGGTTGTGTATGCGGTCCTGGTTCGTCCACTCCCATTCACTAACGCGGAGCAGGTAGTTCTGATCGGTCAAGCGACCTCTGAGAATCGTGCCGGCCCGTCATCACTGCCTGACATACGAGACTGGCGGGAGCAGAGTAAGACCTTCAACGATATCGCCTACTGGGAGCTTGCCGTTCAAAACCTCGAGAGCGGCGGTCAGATGAGGTCGGTGCCTGCGGTTCGTTGCAGTGCAAATCTGTTCGCTCTGTTAGGAAGTCGGGCGGCGCTGGGCAGAACTTTCTTTCCGAATGAAGACAAGCCGGACAGCACCGTTGCTGTTTTAAGCGCGTCAGTCTGGAAGAGTCTTTTCTCGTCAGATCCGGGCGTTATCAACAGCAACATCAAGATGGGCGAGGAGTACTACACCGTAATCGGCGTTATGCCCGACGACTTCTTCTTCCCTCTGACTCAGAGTGGGCCTGTCGTCTGGGTGCCAGTGCGGCCGAAGCCGGCGTGGGAAGATCGCAACACGGCGATGCTGCAAGCGGTGGGCCGTCTTAACGCGAACGTTCCTATCGACACCGCTGAAAATGAGCTCGCAGCTATCACCGGGAGGAGCAGAAGTAATGGTGCTCCCATTCCTCGCGTGCTGGTCAAAGACTACCGTCAATCCGTTACGGGTGACGTGCGCACGATGTTACTGCTGCTCGAATGTGCCGTAGTGGCAGTTTGGCTGGTGGCCTGCATTAACGTCATAGGAATTCTGCTGGCCCGCGCCACCAGCCGCCGGCGCGAGACGGCGATCCGTTGCGCGCTCGGCGCCGGTCGTTGGCAACTACTGAATCAATTCTTTGCTGAGAGCGCAGTTCTCGCCGGTATCGCGGCGACCGTTGGTTTGATCCTCTGTTTCATCACGACGACGGTAATACGTTCCTATCTCGGCGCGAAGTTGCCGTTCGCAGAAAACATCGAGGTGAACTTGCCGGTGCTCGCACTGATCCTGCTCATGTCGCTGGCGTCCACTGTCGTTTTCAGCATGTGGCCCGCGATCATTGCTTTCCGTGCGGCGCCGCAGGACGCGTTGCGCGAAGGCACGGGCGGTAGCGGCATCGGACGGCGGCAACGGCGCGTGAAGGACGCTCTGGTGATCTGCGAAGTTGCGCTTTCACTAGTACTGCTGCTCAACGCGGGTCTGCTGCTTCGGACGATGTACAACCTCCGCAGCGCGCCACTTGGATTTGTGCCTGAACACCTGATCGTCGGTCAGTTGATGGTATCGCAGGAAACTCAGATGGCGGGGAACGTTCAGTCTATCCATCAGTCGCTGTTGGAAGAGCTGCAAAGGACGCCGGGAGTGAGGCACGCAGCCATCGCGACGATACTGCCGATGAACCCGAACGTCACTGCGAAGATTCCTGTTCAGGTCTTCGGCAGATCTGGTCCAAGAGATAAAAACGCGAAGGCCCAGTTGAGGATCGTGAGCCCTGACATCTACAACACTCTTGGGACTCGTCTGGTGAAGGGCAGGCTCTTCACCGACGCGGACACGAGAAACACACCATGGGCCGTAATCGTCAACGAGAGTTTCGTGCGGAAGTATTTTCCGAATGAGGACCCGCTCGGGAAGCAGATACGTACCGGCGACGATGGACCACACAAATTCTCGGCGATCGTGGGGGTCGTCGAAGATGCGCGTCAGAAATCTCTCGCCGACGGCGTCGAGCCTGAAGTTGATATCAATCACGGTCAGCTCGGACCGGAAGATGACTTCAGCATTATGATGGGCTTCGCTATTCAAGTCGCGGTGCGAACGGAACACGATCCCGAAACGGTGGTGCCCGTTGTCCGCAGGATGCTTCAGCACGCGAGTCCCGGAGGGATATTTACCGTTTCCACAATGCAGGACGAGCTGGACAAATCAATTGCCGGCCAGAGATTGATCGCGCAGGTGATTTGGATGTTCGCCGGAGTCGCACTGCTGATCGCGCTCATCGGGCTATACGGATCACTGAGCTACAACGTCACCTCGTTAACCAGAGAAATCGCGCTTCGGCTCGCGCTCGGTGCGCCACGACATCGAGTCCTGGCGATGATCATCCGCCACGCGCTGATCGTTGTGGCGCTGGGAGTTGGTCTCGGACTCTTCGTCTGGCATCGCACGGTCGACATGTTGAAGCACTACCTTCACGGCGTCGGAACACATGATCCACTTACCATCGTTGGCGTAATCGGCATGTTGACGGCTTGCGGACTGTTAGCCGGCTACTTGCCCGCGCGCCGGGCGTCACTCGTCGAGCCGACGAAAACTCTGCGTCACGAATAAATAACAATACGGCTCTCTCAGTTACAGAAAGCGGGAACAAGTGAGTAGCCCGTCAGAAAAGTGTGATCACACGATGGTCCAAGCGGCAGGTAGCGTTCCGTTCGGGGGACCGGCGGCTGACTCCTCCCTCGGCCAGTTCCTGTTGTTGAACCGGTTCGACGAGATCGAGGAATGGGACGGTTCTCCGCTCGAGCCAGCCGAGAAGATCGGCGGAGCGGGTGAAACAGAACAGGAGACGCTCTTGATTTTCGGCGAGGGCGGTGCCGATCGGCACTTGTTTTTCAGCCGGTATGTTCCCGAGGTGTTGAAGCACCATCGGAGACAACGCTTCGTCTTTTACACCCAGCCGGTGTTGGCTCGATTCTTCGAGAATATTGGTGTCTCGATAGTGACCTCTGAACAGGAGGTCGAACGAGTCGTGGCGTCGAGCGGCCGCTGTCGTTGGGTGGGACTACTCAGCCTGCCGCAGAGGTTGGGAATATCGGAACCGATCATGCCGGTGCGCCATAGCGTAAACCGCGAAGAGGTTGGCCGGTTCGCGAGGCTGGTGGGTAGTGTTGGAAGCCTCGACGTCGGAATCTATTGGAGTGACGCCTCGAGGCAAACGAGCGCGCAAACCGTTCTCTCTTTTAACGACTTCGAACCGCTGTTCAAAGTACCTGGTTGCTCTTTCTATTCTCTCCGACGACCGCCGCCGCGATGCACGGACAATGGTGTAGTCGATCTGGCTTCACACTGTCACGATGTGGCCGACCTCGCAGCGGCGATCGAGAATCTGGATCTCGTCATTACCACAGACAGTCATTTTGCTCATGTAGCCGGCATGGTCGGTAAACCGACGTGGGTTCTTTGTTCCACCTCGTCCAGTTGGATCTGGGGTTGTCAGGGAGACGAAGTTGAGTGGTATCCATCAGTCCGGTTGTTTAGACACAGCGGAGGATCGCAGCGAGACGACCTGATGGAGCGAGTGTCAGCGACGTTAGACACGGCTGCGAGACTCCATATACGAACTCAGTCCGACCGCCGCCCAAGTCCGAAATCAGAACCCCGGAAAGTGAGCGCCCTAATCAAACGGCCTTGCCGGTATGGCGAGATGGCGTTTCACCATACAGACCACTGGGTCGGACGCTCATTAGATCTCTACGGCGAATGGTCTGAAGGCGAGGTGGAGTTATTCAGGAAAGTAGTAAAGCCGGGCGACGTGGTGATCGAGGC
>Ga0157380_10002983_pt1 | contig 11522 bp, 9 predicted proteins | sample S35metaG_FD_119757 | JGI IMG/M metagenome (GOLD analysis project Ga0157380, IMG submission 119757) | Switchgrass rhizosphere microbial communities from Kellogg Biological Station, Michigan, USA - S3-5 metaG | ecosystem: Host-associated > Plants > Roots > Rhizosphere > Soil | place: USA: Michigan...
CGTGGTTCCTTTGTCCGGATACCCAGGACAAAGGAACCAGGAGATGCCAGTGGACCGGGTATCGCGAGAGCTGCGGTTCCTTTGTCCGCCAGGAGAGGACAAAGGAACCACGGGATCGAGCGCACGGAGTGCCATAGCGAACTCGTGGGTCCTTTCGGTCTCAAGGAACCAATGTCCTAGGTCGTGCTGCCACCAACTGCCGAGAGGGAGGGACGGGTGCCCCTCTCCCGCCCGGCGTCCTGTTCCTCGCACAGACCACTCGGCGAGAGACGGCTTACTTAGAGGCGAGGAACCCAGGAAGGGAGAGGGGCACCCGTCCCTCCCCAACCCCCACCACCACAAGCCTTAAGCGAAGAACTCGCGAGCTCGTTCAGCAACCAGCTCAGGCATCTCGTCAGCGATGAAGTGGCCGCAGTTGTCGACCAGCTCCAGCTCCATCTCGGGAGCATGGCGCTCGTATCCGTCGAGGAGCTGGGGGCGAAGGGCTTTGTCGCCGGTTCCGAAGAGGAGCTTGGTGGGAACCTCGAGGCGGGCCTTGGCGTACTTGCCGCGGGCGATCTCCCGCGCCTCCTCGAGGTTGAAGACTCGGTAGGTCTGGACCGCCGCGTTGGCCCGCGCCGGCTCTTCGAAGGTGTCGCTGAAGGCGTTCAGGGTCGCCGGATCCCAGACCTGACGCTGAACCGAGGCGCCGGCCAGGACTTTCGGGATGAACTTGCCGCTGGTGTGCAGCCAGGGGCCGAGGCCCGGGCTGAGGATCATCCACTGGTACCAGAAGCGCCAGAAATGGGGCAGCATCGCCCGCATCGTGGTCCAGGGCGGAAGGATGTTGAGCGAGAGGTAGCGCTCGAACCGGTGCGGCGCCTTCAGCGCCAGCAGGAACCCGATCCAGCCGCCCCAGTCGTGGCCGACCAGCTTCACCCGCTGCAGCCCCAGCTCGTCGAGGACGGCGAGCACGTCGTCGGCCATGTTCTCCTTCTCGTAGCCGCTCGCGGGCGCGTCCGACCAGCCGTAGCCGCGCAGGTCGAGGGCGATGACCCGGTGGCGATCGGCCAGCGCCGGCATCAGGTGGCGCCACTCGTACCAGTGCTGCGGCCAGCCGTGCAGGCAGAGGACGACGTCATCGCCGCTCCCAGCTTCGGCGTAGTGAAAACGGACGCCGCGGGCGTCGATCCAGCGATGGCTGACGCCGTCTATCTCGGGTGGCTGGCTCACCAGCCAGACAGGCTACTCAGCGTCGATTGCTCAGTGCAGCGCGGCGGTCGCCGACCGGCGAAAGTCGGTCAGGATCGCCTCCATCGCGCCGACCTCGCAGGGCACCCCTTCGGGCCAGTCCTTCTCCGGGTGCTCGTGCAGGGTCTTGAGCCCGTTGCCGCTGATGATCGCGACCACGGTCTCGTCCGGGCCGATCTTGCCTTCCTGGGCCAGCCGCGCGGTCGAAGCGATCGTCGTCCCGCCTGCGGGCTCGGTGAGGATTCCCTCGGTCGCCCCCAGCAGGTCGATCGCGTTCCAGATCTCATCGTCGGAGGCCGTCGCCGCCGAGCCGCCGCGCGAGCGCACCGCGTCGACGACCAGGTTGCCGTCGCCGGGGGCGCCGATCGCCAGCGAGTGCGCCGCCGTCTCCGGCATCTGCGACTCGATCTCGCCACCGCCGACGATCGCGGTCGCGATCGGCGAGCAGCCGCTGGCCTGGGCGATGTTGATCTTCGAGCCGGCGGTCTCGGCGAGGCCGACCGTCTCCAGCTCGACCAGGCCCTTGTGGACGCGCGAGGAGAGGGTGCCGCCGGCAGCCGGGATGACGAAGTGGTCCGGCGCCTGCCAGCCCAGCTCCTCGACCACCTCGAAGGCCATCGTCTTCGCCCCCTCGGCGTAGAACGGCCGCAGGGTGATGTTGGCGAACTCCATCCCGGTCTCCAGCGCCAGCTCGCGGCAGGCGCGGTTGGCCTGGTCGTAGTTGGCGTCGAGCTGGATCACCTGGGCGCCCATCGCCCGGCAGGCCTTGGCCTTGCCCTTCTCCATGTTGCCCGGGTAGAAGATGTAGGGACGGGCGCCGGCCTGGGCCGCCAGCGCGGCGACCGCGGTGCCGACGTTGCCGGTCGAGACGCAGCCGACCTCGTCCTTGCCCAGCTCCAGCAGGCGGGCGATCGCCATCCCCACCACCCGGTCCTTGTAGGAGAGCGAGGGACGGTTGGTCGAGTCGTCCTTGAGGTAGAGCTTGCTGAGCCCGAGCTCGGCGCCGAGCCGCTCGGCGTGGATCAGCGGCGTTTTGCCGGCGAAGGCGCCGACCCGCTCTTTGGCCTTGAGGTTGAGGATCGGCAGCAGCTCCTCGAAGCGCCAGATGTTCCAGGGCCGCTCCGCCGCCGAGCGCTCGGCGATCCGCTTCCTGGCCAGCTCGTAGTCGTAGTCGACGTCGAGCCCTTCGCCGCAGGCCGGACACTTGAAGGACTTGTCGAGCAGGGGGGTGCGATAGCCGCAGTCGCGGCAGACGAGTTCGGTGGCGCAGGAACGGGTCCGGAGCCCGTAGGGCTCGGTGAGATGCGGATCTGCCGCGTCACTCATGACTCCTCCTTTGCCGCCGATGCCTCAGCTTTGGTCCGGTTATTCGCACGGGTATAACACATGACTGGGTACTGCTCAACGTATTCTGCGCAAATGCGAGGGAACCGATACCGTCGATCCCTTCCAGCAAGGTAGCGGAAGCCGCAGCGGGCGCAACCCTGCTGTAGCCTCTTGTCTGTAGAGGTTCTGTCAGCAACTCAGGAGGATCGCGCCGATGACCCCCCAGGAGCGCTTCGCCGTCAACCTGCGCAAGGCCCGCGTCGAGGCCGGCGTCTCCCAGGAAGAGCTGGGCTACATGTGCGACCTGCACCGCACCGAGGTCTCGCTGCTGGAGCGGGCCGGTCGCGAGCCGCGGATGGCGACCATCGTCAAGCTCTCCGGCGCCCTCGACACGACGGTCGCGGAGCTCTGCGAGGGCGTCTCCTGGCTGCCGAAAGCCAAGCGCTTCGACGTCAAGCGCCCGCCCAAGGCCTAGAAGCTCCCGAGCGGGTCTGCGGACAGTAAAACGCCGCGCGGTCGTGGCGCGCGGCGTTTAGAGCGAAAGATGAAGGGAGGCGGGGCGACGCCGGCCGAGCCGACGTGACCAGGATCCGTCATGACGATGTAGATCCTGGCTCAGGACTGGTCCTCCTTTGCCACCCCAAGGCGGTTTCCCATATCCGAGAGCCCCGCCTCCTTCACCGGTTGATCGCCCGGCAGGAACCATTCATAACAGAATCGGATCTATCAATCAAGGGTGTTTGCTCAATGGAGCGAATTCGCCTTTAAGGGGCGGGCGAGGGCGAGGGCGAGACCGGAATCTCGGCCTCCTCCGGCCAGCGCTCGAGCGCCTCGGCGCTGTCCTCGACGCCGAGATCCACCAGCAGCTCCTCCGCGATATGCGGCACGAAAGGCACCAGCGTCCGCGCCAGCAGGACGAGCGCGGCGAGCTGCGCCTCGGCGTCTGCGCGGTCCAGTTGCCCGCGCCGCTGGGCCACCCGCTTCTCGAAGTCCTGGATCCGCTCGAAGAGGCGGGTGATGTTGCGGATCGCCTTGTGCACCTGCAGTTGCTCGACGTCCTCGGTGATCCGCGCGAGGCCGTTCTCGCACCATTTGCGCAGCCGGTCGCGCATGTGCTCGGTGTCGGCTGCGGCCTCCGGGTCGTGGGCGAGACCGTCGAACGTCGCCAGGCGGTCGTGGCTGTAGATCCAGAGGCTGCGCAGGAAGCGGCTGGCGAAGCGAACCGCCCCGTCACTCCAGTTCAGCGTCTTCGCCGGCCCGGCCGCGTAGAGGACCGCCATCCGGACGGTGTCGGCGCCGTGCTGGGCGACCAGCTCGTCGGGGTTGACGACGTTGCCGAGATGCTTGCTCATCTTGCGCCCGTCGGCGATCACCATCTCGTGGAAGAGGCAGCCGGCGAACGGCTCCCCCTCCCCCATGAACTCGAACGGGCCGATGTCGCGCAGCGCCTTGGTGACGACGCGCTGGTCGAAGACGAAGCCGCCGCTGTCGTTGCCGGCGACCAGGCGCTCTGACGGCAGCCACTCGCGCAGCTCGGGGTGGGTGAACATCTGCTCGTCCCGGTCCTCGGGCGGGACCGCCGCCGGGACCCAGAGCCAGAGGGCGTCGAAGTGGCAGTCGAGGGTGTCGGTCTCGCGCCTGGCGCCGGCGCCGCACTTCGGGCACTCGACGTCGACGAAGTCGGGGCGCTCGGCCAGCGGGTTCCCTTCACCCGTGGGCTGCAGGTCGCGGGGCAGGACGACCGGCAGGTCCTCCTCGGGAACCGGCACCGGACCGCACTCCTCGCAGAGGACGATCGGGATCGGGCACCCCCAGGCGCGCTGGCGCGAGATCGAGAAGTCGTTGGCGCGGTAGCGGGTGGCCTCGCCGGCGCTCTCCACCGGCGCCGGGGCGGGCCCCTCGCCCTCGCCCTCGGGGGCGGCGGGGACCTCGACCCGGTCGAGGCGCTCGGCGAGGTCGCGGTCGGCCGCGTCGACGGCGGGGATTCCGAGCGCCGCCGTCGGCCCGTAGCGGGCGTCGACGATCGGCGAGACGACCACCGGGAGCTGCTCGCCACCGGGGCCGGCGATCGAGTTGCCGGTGTCGACCAGGGGCACCGAGCGGGCGTCGCGGGCGCTGCGGTCCCAGCCGCCGGAGCGCATCCGCTCCAGCTCCTCGCGCGCGGCCGGGTCGGTCGCCCAGGCGTCGACCTCGGGGTGGCGCGGCGAGAGCAGGACGAAGCTCGCCAACCCGGCGAACCTGGGGTGCGTCGTGAAGGCGGTCAGCGAGCGCCCGTCGCCGCCAAGGTCGAGCTCGACGCCGTCGGAGCGGCCGAGGATGTAGCGCTGGGTCGCGAGCGAGAGCTCGTCCCACCTGCCGCTCTGCTCCAGCAGCTCGATGTTGCGGTCGTTCTCCTCCAGGTAGGGGGTGATGCGCAGGAACCAGGTCGGGCGCCGGATCAGCCGCACCTCGTTGTGGCAGCGCCAGCAGCGGCCGTCCTCGACCTGGATCGAGGCGAGGGTGGTCTGGCAGGTGTCGCACCAGTCGACGGTGGCGTCGGCGCGGTAGATCAGGTCGTGCTCGAGCAGGGTGATGAACAGCCACTGCGACCAGCGGTACTGGCGCTCGTCGGAGCTGTAGAAGATGCGGTCGTAGTCGAAGGAGAAGCCGAGCCGCTTCATCTGGCCGAGCATCCGCTCGCCGCACTCCTCGACCCACTCGGCGGGCGGCACCTGGCGCTCGATCGCCGCCAGCTCGGCCGGCAGCCCGAAGGCGTCGAAGCCGAAGCCGAAGAGGACCGAGTCGCCTCGGCCGCGGCGGAAGCGGGCGTAGGAGTCCCCGATCGAGTAGTCGCGAACGTGACCCATGTGCAGGTTGCCCGAGGTGAACGGGCTCGAGGGCTTGACGTAGACCCGCTCGCCGCCGTCGCCCAGCTGCGGCGCCGCGAAGTCGCCGCGCCCCTCCCAGCTCTCCTGCCGCGCAGCCTCGATCGCCTGCGGGTCGTAGTTCGGCTTAGCGCTCATCTAGCTCAAGGCTAGCTGTGAGGTCCTCATTCGTCGAAGGTCCAGAGCTTGTTGCCGACGAAGTTGAACGGCATCGCGACCGCGACCGCGATCGCCTGGGCCGGGAGTTCGCCGACCACGTCGCCGGAGACCAGCAGTTCGAGGACCACGAGGTTGATGCCGAGCGAGGCGATGCTGACGGCGAAGAAGCGGGCGGCCTGGAAGTGCGCCGGCCGCTCCCCGGGCTCGAAGGTCCAGTGGCGGTTCCAGAAGAAGTTGTTGCTGACGGCGACGACGAACGCCCCGACCGCCGCGGCGATGTGGTGGATGCCGAACGCGCTCGCCAGCAGGGCGAAGACGGCGAGGTTGATCAGGTAGCCGGAACCGCCGACGAGGCAGAATTTGAGCAGCTGCATCCATTTTTCCGGCTGCTTGGCGGCAGCCCCGATCCGGGTGGCGATTTCGGTGGCGGGAGTCATCGCGAACGGATCAGGTTAACGAGAGCAGAGGCGCTGGACCCGATCCGCGTAGTCTTCCCGCCTCGATGGGCACGAGGAACGCAACGGTGGCAGCCGTGGCGCTGGCCGCCGCGGGCGTGGCGCTGGCGCTCGTCTTCGGCGGCAAGAAGACCCCGGAGAGCGCCCAGGCCGAGCAGGGCATCCCCGGCGCGCCCAGCGTCGAAATCATCTCCCCGCGCAACGGCGCCCGCCAGACCAGCCACGCCGCCGTGGTCAAGGTCGCGGTCGAGAACTTCCAGCTCGCGCCCCGCCAGTTCGGCGGCGAACCGCAGCTCGGCGAGGGCCATCTGCGCTTCAGCCTCAAGCGCGTCCCCGACTGCGTCGACCCGAAGAAGCTGGCCGACGCGATCAACAGCCCGGTCGGCAAAGGGCGGCTGGTCGGCAAATCCTTCGACTACCCCGGCTACGCGGGCGCCAACGGCGCCCTCGCCGAGCTGATCGGCTCGGCCGGCAGCTACTCCCCCGCCACCCGGCCGGAGATCTACTACCACGGGCTCCCCCCCGGCTTCTACCGCCTGATCGTCAACCTCGCCCAAAACAGCGGCATGCCGACCCAGTTCCACGACGTCACCAACTTCCAGATCCTCCCCCGCCGCAACAAGGGCCCGAAACCCTGCGCGCCGGGCAAAGTCCCCAGCGCCAATGCGGCCCAGCGCCTCCAGTAGGCCATTACTTCACTTTGTATAGTGGTTAGGTGCGCACGTATCGCCGCCTGATGGGATTCCTGCGCCCTTACCGGGCGCAGCTTTGGGGCTCGCTGATCTTTGCCTGGGCGGCGATGGGGATGACGGTCCTGATCCCGTACCTGATCGGGCAGGCGATCAACGCGATCGTGGAGGGCGACAAGCCCGACCTGCTGCCGCTGGCGCTGGCGATCCTCGGGGCCGCCGTCCTGCGGCTGGGGCTGATCGTGGTCCGGCGGGTGGTGGCCGGCAAGGTCTCGCTCGGGGTCGAGTTCGACCTGCGGCAGGTCTTCTACGCCCACCTGCAGCGGCTCGAGCTCGGCTTCTTCGACGGCCAGCAGACCGGGCAGCTGATGTCGCGGGCGACGGTCGACCTGCAATCGATCCGCTTCTTCCTCGGTTACGGCTTGATCTTCATCACCCAGACCGTGCTGACGATCGTCCTTGCCAGCGCGGTGATGTTCGTGATCAACCCCTGGCTGGCCCTGCTGGCGCTGGCGCCGGCGCCGCTGGTCGTCTACGTCGCCTCGCGCTATAACCGCGTCTCCCGTCCCGCCCAGCAGGAGGTCCAACAGCGGATCGCCGAGCTGACCGCGGAGGCCGAGGAGAACGTCTCCGGGATCCGCATCGTCAAGGCCTTCGCCCGCGAGGAACACCAGCTAGGCCGCTTCCAGCGGGCGGTGTCGCGGGTCTTCGACCAGAGCATCTACTCGACCAAATTGCAGGCGTTCTTCTCCCCCCTGCTCGGGCTGCTGCCGCAGCTGGGAATCGCCCTGGTGCTGCTGATCGGCGGCCGCGAGGTGATCGCCGGCAACCTCAGCCTCGGTGACTTCACCGCCTTCTACACCTACCTGGTGATGCTGGCCGGGCCGATGCGGATGCTGGGGATGACGATGGGGATGGCCCAGCGGGCGATCGCATCCGGCAACCGCCTCTTCGAGATCCTCGACCGCGAACCGCGGATCCAGAGCCCGCCGGAGGCGCCGGCGCTGCCGGACGGCGGCGGCCGGGTCGAGCTGCGCGGCGTAACCCTGCACTACGAGGGCGCCGAAGAGGTGCCGGCGCTGGAGGACGTCGACCTCACGGTCGAGGCCGGCAGGACGGTCGCGCTCGTCGGCCCCTCGGGTTCGGGCAAGACCAGCCTGGTGGCGCTGATTGCGCGGCTGTATGACCCGAACGCGGGCGAGGTGGCGGTCGACGGGGCCGACGTGCGTGCCGTCGACGTCGGCTCGCTGCGATCGGAGGTCGCCTTCGTCGCCGACGACAGCTTCCTCTTCTCCGCGACCGTCGCCGAGAACATCGCCTACGCGCGCCCCGAGGCCAGCATCGAGGAGATCGAAGCGGCGGCGCGGCGAGCGCAGGCCGACGAGTTCATCCGCGCCCTTCCCGACGGCTACGACACCCGCGTCGGCGAGCGCGGCCTCACCCTCTCCGGCGGCCAGCGCCAGCGGGTGGCGATCGCCCGCGCCCTGCTCGCCGACCCGCGGATCCTGATCCTCGACGACGCCACCTCGTCGGTCGACGCGACCACCGAGGCGGCGATCAAAGCCGGGCTGCGCGAGGCGATGGCCGGGCGCACGACCTTCATCATCGCCCACCGCCTCTCCACCGTCTCGCTGGCCGACCAGATCGTCGTCCTCGACGGCGGCCGGATCGTCGACCGCGGCACCCACGAGGAGCTGATGGAGGGCTGCGGCTTCTACCGCGAGATCGCCGAGCACGGCCTCGCCGACTCGGTCTTCCTCCAGCGCGACCTCGAGCAGCGGGAGGAGGTGGCGCGGCTGTGAACGAGAGCGGTCCCAACATCGGCAACATCGGCCGCCTCTTCGCCTCGCTCTGGCAGTTGATCCGCGGCGAGGACCAGCGCGGGCGCAAGGTCCGCTGGCTGATCGCCCAGCTGCGGCCCTACCGCGGCCGCGTCGCCCTGATGTTCCTCGGATTGCTGGCGGCGACCGGCGCCGGCCTCGCCCCTCCCTACCTGGCCGGGAAGGCGATCGACTCCGGGATCATCACCGGCGACGTCTCCCCCCTCGACTGGATCGTCGCGGCCTTCGTCGCGGTGGCGATCGTCTACGCGGCGGCGACCTACCTGCAGACCTACATGGTCGGCTGGGTCGGGACGCGGGTGCTGCAGGACCTGCGCGAGCGCGTCTTCTCCCACATCCAGTCGATGCCGATCGGCTTCTTCACCCGCCGCAGCCCTGGGGTGCTGATCTCGCGCATGACCAACGACATCGAGGCGCTGAACCAGCTGGTCACCACCGGCGTGGTGACGATGTTCTCCAGCACCCTGACCCTGATCGGCGTGGTCGTGATCCTGCTCCTGCTCGACGTCCAGCTGGCGCTGGTCACCTTCCTCACCTTCCCGCTACTGATGATCGCCAGCCTCGTCTTCCGCATCGTCTCGGCCGGCGCCTACAAGGCGACCCGGGAGCGGATCGCGGCGATCACCGCCTACCTGCAGGAGTCGCTCAGCGGCGTGCGGGTGGTCCGCAGCTTCGGCCAGGAGCCGCGCCACCTCGACGAGATGACGGCCCTGAACGAGGCCAACCGGGAGGTGAACATGAAGACGGTCTACCTCAACGCCTCCTACTTCCCCGCGGTGGAAATGCTCTCCGCCATCGGCACCGCGGTGATCCTGCTCTATGGCGGCAGCCAGGCGATCGACGGGGCGATCCAGATCGGCGTCATCGTCGCCTTCGTCGGCTACCTCAACACCTTCTTCGAACCGATCCAGCAGCTCTCCCAGCTCTACACGACCTACCAGCAGGGGATGGCGGCGCTGGACAAGATCTTCGACCTCCTCGACACCCCGCCCGACATGGTCGACGCCCCGGACGCGATCGACCCCGGACCGCTGCGCGGCGAGATCGAGCTCGACGGCGTCTGGTTCTCCTATGCCGAAGACGAGGAGCCGAGCGACGGCGAATGGGCGCTGCGCGACGTCGACCTGCACGTGCCCCCGGGCCAGACCCTGGCCCTGGTCGGGGCAACCGGGGCGGGCAAGTCGACCTTCGCCAAGCTGGTCGCCCGCTTCTACGACCCGCAGCAGGGAGTCGTCAGGGTGGACGGCCACGACCTCCGCACCCTGCGGCAGCAGGCGCTGCGCCGGCAGCTGGGAATCGTGCCGCAGGAGGGCTTCCTCTTCAGCGGCAGCGTCCGCGAGAACGTCGCCTTCGGCCAGCCCGAGGCGAGCGAGGAGGAGGTCGAGGCGGCGATCGCCGCGGTCGGCGCAACCGAGTTCGTCTCCGCCCTGCCCGACGGCCTCGACACCCAGGTCGGCGAGCGCGGGATCCAGCTCTCCGCCGGCCAGCGCCAGCTCGTCGCCTTCGCCCGCGCCCTCCTCGCCGAGCCCCGCATCCTGATCCTCGACGAGGCGACCTCCAACGTCGACGTGCGGACCGAGAAGACGATCGAGCGCGGCCTCGAGCGGCTCCTCCACGGTCGCACCGCGATCGTCATCGCCCACCGCCTCTCCACCATCCGCCGGGCCGGCAAGATCGTCGTCCTCGAGGGCGGGAGGATCGCCGAGCAGGGGACGCACGACGAGCTGATCGAGGCGGGCGGCGTATACGCCAAGCTCTACGGGGCGTGGGCTGAGTCCGCGGCCTAGCGTTGCGGTTGGGGAGGGATGGGTGCCCCTCTCCCTTCCTGGGTTGCTCGCCTTTAACTGAACTTCTCTCGCCGAGTGAACTGTGCGAGCAACAGGACGCCGGGCGGGAGAGGGCACCCATCCCTCTACTCACAGGTTTCGGCAGAACGCCCAGGGTCCGGCGAAGAACGGCCACTGCTGCTGAGGGGCGGGTGTCCCCTGGCCGACCGGCGTCCTGTTCCTCGCACAGACCAGTTAGCGAGAGAAGGCGAGTTAAAGGCGAGGAACCCAGGGAGGTCAGGGGGGCACCCGCCCCTCCCCTGCAGCAAACCCTGAATCAGCCGGGGCCGACGCCGCCGCTGCTGCCGCCCGTTTCGGGTTCCGGCGCAGGAGCTTCTTCGACCCCCCCGCCGGCACCGCCGGTTTCGGGCGCCACTTCTTCTTCGGGCACGATTTCTTCTTCGGGCGCCGGTTCGACGTATTCGGGTTCGACCCCGCCTTCTTCGCCTTCGAATTCTTCGCCGCCCGGCGCGGCTTCGCCGCTGCCGGCCGGGGTCGGCAGGGCGCCCGGTTCCTCGCTGCAGTCTTCGAAGCCGTAGAGCTCCGCCTGCGACTGGAATTCTTCCAGCGCCGCGCTCGCTTCCTGGCTGGCTTCTTCCATCGCCGCGACGTCTTCGCGTTCGGCCGCCAGTTTCAGTTCGCCCTCGACTTTGGCCAGCTGTTCGGTCGCTTCCGAGAACTGCATGAAGTCGGTGTCGTTTTCCTCCGGCGCTCCCAGGTCCTGGAGCCGTTCGACCATGCCGAGGTAGAGGTTGGCGACTTTTTCGCTCTGTTCGGGCGAGCCGGCTTCTTCGCTCACCGAGGAGGTCAGGGCGCCGACTGCGGCATTGACCTCGGCGCAGATCCCGTCGCCCTGCTCGATCAGTTCGTCCTTGGTCAGCGCGACCGGTTCTTCGACGGTCGGCGTCGTCGTTTCGGTCTCGTCGCCACCACCGCCGCAGCCGGCGACGACGAGCGCCGTCAGCGCCGCGAGCAGGAGCAGGATGGTCTTGTGGCCGGGTCTCCTCACGGGGGCGAAGCTAGCAAAGGGATTAGACGCCTTTGCAGGGGTTCAATCGAGCTGCGGCCCAGGGACTCGAACCCCGACTGCCTCTTCCAGAGAGAGGTGTGCTGCCATTACACCAGGCCGCAA
>Ga0157380_10002984_pt1 | contig 11522 bp, 4 predicted proteins | sample S35metaG_FD_119757 | JGI IMG/M metagenome (GOLD analysis project Ga0157380, IMG submission 119757) | Switchgrass rhizosphere microbial communities from Kellogg Biological Station, Michigan, USA - S3-5 metaG | ecosystem: Host-associated > Plants > Roots > Rhizosphere > Soil | place: USA: Michigan...
AGGACTTGCTATTGGTATGTCGGTTTTTCTACTGATTGCCTTGTATGTTCAATTCGAGGAAAGTTACGAAGATTTTATTCCTGGTCGTCAAAATATCTATCGCCTGTCGCTAACAACATATGTTAACAACGAACTGGCTATCTCCAGCGCAGAGAATTATCCAGCTGCCGGACCAGCTATCAAAGACGAGCTTCCCGAAGTGGAGGACTATGCCAGGCTGTATAATCTTGGCTACAAGAACAACGTAATTATCACCTACGAAGAAGCTAAGCCCGATCCCATTGCTTTAAGACAACGGAGATTTCTCTATGCCGATTCGTCTTTCCTTCCGATGATGGGTTATCCGATGATGTCAGGCGATCCCAAAACGGTATTGTCGCAACCTTTTACTGCCGTGCTTTCGGAAACCTATGCCAAACTGTATTTCGGAAACGGTGACCCTGTGGGCAAGATGATACGCATGCAGGATGATGATGGTAACAATGAACTGGTAAAAATTACGGGAGTCTTTAAAGACCTTCCAGCAAACACACATCTGAAGTTCGATATTTTGTTCTCCTACAAAACTTTGTTCGGCAGGTATAAGGGGACAGATCGGGCTCGTGACCGTTATGATCTTGCGTGGTGGCGAAAGGATATGTACACGTTTATCAAAGTCAGGCCCGGTACAGATCCACGAGTCTTGGAGAAAAAATTTCCCGCTATTGTAGAGAAGCGTAACCCAGAAGCAAAAGAACGAAATCAACGGGACGTCCTTTCCCTTCAGCCTCTTGGGGATATACACCTTACCTCCAATCTATCTGAAGAGGCAGAAGCGAACGGCGATGCCCGAATCGTAATGTTCATGACGGTGATCGGACTGTTTGTGTTGGTCATCGCCTGGATCAATTATGTGAATCTTTCGACAGCGAAAGTATTGGAACGAGCAAAAGAAGTAGGAGTTCGCAAGGTAATGGGCGCCCTTAAAGGGCAACTCATTCGCCAGTTTTTGGTGGAGGCGTCGATGGTCAATCTGCTCTCGGTAATTTTAGCACTGCTCATCGTAGGCCTGGTCATACCATTTTTCAATTCTCTATCCGGATTACAACTTCAGACATCAGATCTTAGTCGGCCGTGGGTTCTGGTGTTGGTCTGCTCACTATGGATTATCGGTACAATGCTGTCCGGGTCTTATCCGGCGCTAATCCTATCATCCTTCAAGCCAGTGACGGTCTTGAAAGGAAAATTAAGGAATACCACTGGTGGCATCGCATTGCGGAAGTCCCTTGTTGTGTTTCAGTTCATGGCTTCGGTAGCCCTTATCGCTGGTACGCTCATAGTTTATCGCCAGCTTGATTTTATGATGCACCAGGACTTGGGCTTGAACATCGATCAAGTATTGGTGGTGGAACGTCCAGGCATTGTAGCACGCGACGAAAATGAATATAACTCCGCCATTGATGTATTCAGAAATGAGCTGATCAAAAATCCTTCCGTTGAAGGAATGTCAACTTCCATTACCATTCCCGGAAAGCAAAGAGAGTATCAAAGTGTGGTTCGCAGATACGGCGTTCCCGAGGATCAGGCAGTGACGTTGCGCAGAAATAGTATGGACTATGAATTTTTGAAAGTCTTCAAGATGAAATTGATAGCCGGGCGGATTTTTTCCGAAGATCACACCGATGATCCCGATACCGCTGTTATTATTTCCGAATCGGCTTCTCGACTATTGGGATTTAATAAACCTGAGGATGCAGTAGGCCAGTCGTTAACGTTCGAGGGGTGGGGACATTGGAGTCCCATCATCGTTGGTGTTGTTAATGACTATCACCAGGTTTCCCTGAAGAAATCATTGGATCCTATGCTGTTTACTTGCACACCCCATCAAGGGGAATACTATTCAGTGAGGATCAGGACGGATGATCTGTCCGGAAGTGTGTCACACGTAAGGCAGGCGTGGGAAAAAGCATTTCCAGGTAATCCTTTTGAATACTTCTTTCTCGATGATTTTTTTAACAGGCAGTATGAGAATGAACGTAAATTCGGAAAGCTGTTCACAACATTTTCGGTACTGGCGATGGTTGTGGGATGCCTGGGTTTGTTTGGACTCTCTGCTTACACCGCAACCCAGCGCACAAAAGAGATTGGTATTCGAAAAGCATTGGGATCGTCCGGTCAGGGCATTTTTATCTTGTTGTCGAAAGAGTACGTGAAGCTGGTTTTTTTATCTATAGTTCTATCCGTACCGTTGGTTTGGTTCTTTATGAATGGATGGATACAGAGTTTTCCTTACCGGATAACAATATCACCCATGATCTTTGTGATCGCGGGAGTTACGGTCCTGGCAGTTTCGCTTCTTACAGTTAGTTATCAAACTATTAAAGCGGCCCGGACCAATCCCATCGATTCGTTACGTTACGAGTAAAGCTCAACTCGCTTATCAAAAACTTCCCGAAAGTTTTAAACTTTCGGCAAGTTGCCCGGAGCGAAGCCCCGGGCTACCAATAGGATGAAATCGGTGTCGACTACGCGCGTAATTTGGAAGGCTGATATTTCCAGCTACACCACTTGCGCCATTTCTTGATTGCATTTGAACTTCCCAAAGTTTAAAACTTTCGGGAAGTTGGAATTAAAAAACTTAAACAAACGCTTTGCGCGCCTGCCGGTCAGGATCGTTTTTCACGACGCAGTTGTCATCAAGGATCATTGTCTCCCCATTCGCACTCGTATAAGCCGGCCAGCGAGGCATGGATCCGCCATTCGGATTGCCGCTTTTCATAAACGCTAGCAATGAATCACTCATTTTAGTGGCAAGCTTGCGTGGCCTTGCGCCTCCGCCGGTGTGTGTTAACATTATATCCGTGTTATAAAACCAGAAGCAAATATCTGCACAATGAAAAGCCCGCATCCGGTTGTCGAACAGGGGTGGTTGCCAACCGAACCAGGCAAGATAAACGCCGGCAGCTTGCTTTGATTTGGCGTCGGCCAGCGCGATCGCATTCTGCCGGTTGCTGGCGATCATAGACCAGATTTCGATGGGTCGTTTGTCAGGAAATGCTTTTGTGTAGGCATCGACAAGACTTCCGGTTTTGTCACCAAAACGTTCTTTGAGTTTGTCTTTCACACCATTGATGTCAATGTTTTCAAGCGTAGAATCTGTTCTGCTGGGCGACTGTTCGTTAAAGGTTGAACAAATCAGGAGTGGTACCTCTGCAGCAGACGGAGCCGGTTCGGCATGATAAGGATGTTGAGGCAGGTACGTCCCGTCAACGACAGGTGCAAAACCGCCTCCGCCTCCGAAAGCAGGCAGCTTCATTTCCTCTCTGTACTTTGCTAACGCCCGGGTCGCAAACTCGTAATATTGTTTCCAAGGCATTTGCTGGAGCTTATCCATATCGTTGTAAGTAAGGCCCGCTTCCTTTAAAACGTATGACGCCAATTTTTCTGCGTTCTCTTTTTCTACCGCCTTTAACGCTGCCCCACTCAGGACAACAGCTTTTTGAAATAATCCTTTTGCCGCTGGCATGGCTGTCAGCACGCAGACCTTTGCGCCGCCGCCAGATTGTCCCATGATCGTAACATTGCCGGGGTCCCCTCCGAAATTCGTGATGTTATCGCGCACCCATTCGAGAGCAGCGACGCAATCCATCATGCCTACGTTGCCGGACGCGGCAAATTTTTCACCCGCTGCTCCGAAGTGAGCATATCCCAGCGGACCGAGCCGATGATTGATGGACACAAATACAACGTCGCCTTTGCGAGTGAAATTTTCGCCATGGTATCCATCTTGTTCAATAGCATTGCCGTTGGTATAGCCACCGCCGTGTAACCAAACCATAACGGGGCGTTTCTTGCCATCGTTTATGCCCGGTGTCCATACGTTGAGTTTAAGGCAGTCCTCGCTGACGTCATCGTAATTCCAATGGTCTATGAAGGATCCATAAACATTCGCATACCTTTTTTCCATATTTTGGGGCGCTGTATTTCCCCACCACACAGTTGGCAGGACCTCAGTCCACGGATTTGGTTTTTGTGGTGGCATGAATCGGTTCGCCCCGGAAGTATCAGCGCCATAAGGAATCCCGAGGAAGGTATTGATCCCGCGCAGCACGAATCCTTTTACTTTGCCGTATGCCGTGCTCGCTACGGCAATATTGTCCCCGATGAGCAAGACCTGTCCGTCTTTGTCCGCGTTGTCCTTGACAGGGGAGGCTAACCCGGGTACAGTGACTCCAAGAGCTGCGGCACTTAATCCTGCATTCTGAATAAATTTTCGGCGATTGGTCTTCATAGGTTAATTATTTTATCGAATGGGTTGAACAAGAAATATCAAAATAATCCTCTGTATTAGGTGGAATATCATTGCGTCGTGGATACACAATAGTATCAAAAAATATTACAATGCGTTATGATTGACTTCCGCAAAGGTAAATCTGCTTTTTGTACGGTGATGAAGTAGCATTTTCTTCAGCGGCGTGCTGTTTACCTTTTTGTTGTTAAGGTCGCACAATTCATTTAATAGGATGAATTGTTGTTCCCCTGAAAATGCTCTAAGGTTCCGGATAAATCCATCCCGGCGGTTGGCAAGGTTAGAGGGAAATAAGGTGTTTACAAAGGGAGCGGCTACGTGGTACTCAGAACTTTTCTTTCGGAAGAACTTAGCAATCTGTGCCCAGGTCATACCGTCTTCCGTGTGCGCCAGCACCTGGGCGGAATAGTTTATTAAGTTATCGTTTATCTGGAATCTCATATAACGAATATTCTGCCATCAGTTTAATCATCGTGCACATATCAAAGAACGATTTAAAAAAAACTTTGGGTAAAGACTTTTCAGCATATCTTGTGTACAAATCAAACATGGACTCACATTGAATGCCTGGTTGAGATGAGTGCTAAAAAATTAAAAAATTACAGTGGTTTGTATGGTGACCTCGACACCGACGCCTCCCCGTTTTATGTTTACTCTGAATTAATTGAAGATCGCAGTGGCTTGTTCGACTGGACTATCGAGCCACATTTACATACCAACTTGTATCAATTTTTTCTTGTTCAGGCCGGCAAAGCGAGTGTCGACACGACATCGGGAGCGTACGACTTACGGCCACCCGGTGTTGTTATCATCCCGCCGGGGACGGTCCATGGATTTCGCTACGATCCCACAGTTAAGGGTAGAATTGTAACAGTAGCCGATACGGTTCTTGAAGGACTTGCTAAGGAACTACCCAACATCTTGCTGACCCTAAAAACCTTTAGTATTGTTGACGACTTGAAAGAGGGTTCACTATTTACCGATTTGATTGACATCACTGTGAGAATCGAAGGGGAGAATTCCAGTCGGCAGCCCGAAAAAGATTTTGCTTTGCAATCCTGGTTACAGATACTTGTCATCAAGCTATACCGCTTACTCGCGTTGTCGCACACGCAAACCAATACCCTTAGCTTGAATGAAAAATACTTTCTCAGCTTTCAAAACAGCCTTAAGTCAAGCGCGCCGTTTTCAAAAGGAGTTGCAGATTATGCACACGAGTTGAGCATCACTCCTGTTCATCTGAATCGTGTCTGCCAGTCCGTTGCGGGGAAAACAGCGTCATGGCTTATGCAGGAACATGCTGTTCGCGAAGCGCAAAAGTTGTTGCGTTACACGGTGCTCTCCGTTTCGGAGATTGCCTACCAACTCAATTTTTCCGCCCCGACGTATTTTGCTCGTTTATTCAAAAAACATATTGGCAAAACTCCTGAGGCTTATCGAAAAAGCTAACAACGAATATCTGTTCGGGCGGTGAGGCTTCAACGTTAGTCCCAAACGCCAATCATTATTGCAAGACCTTATATTTTTTAGTTCGTGAATCGTCAATTTTTCCCTTCCAGTTTAAGCCAAAAGCAAAGTCGTACGAATTACCTTCGGAATCTTTATGCACCTGCATGTCATGTGGCACGTCTTCCAGTTGTGACTCCACGGTCTCCATGTTCGCGGGCATTTGAATCGGTAATAACCCACTCGGTTCTATTTTGCCAGACACGACATCTAATATCGCTTGATGTTGAACGCCGAACCCCATCAAAATGCCGTCAACGTTTGACTCAAATTCTTTAAAGATCATCGGGTTGGAAGCACTTACCACAACGATGACTGGCTTTCCATTCATCGCTTTTTTCGTATCCAACACCGATCGTAAATCAGACAGATTTGCTGCCGTGATGCTTTTATCTTTGTAGGACCTGTTATTGATCGTCGAATCGAGCACTGGATCACCCGCCGCAATACTTTTTGCCCTGGACGTGGTCGCTGTATAGGTTTCGTATTGCAAACTTATCGGCAAGTATCCATTGCCACCTTTTTGTCTGTCCTCACGACTATATCCCGTTCCGCTTTCCGGGCTATCAATAAAAACAAATGCATAGTCGGCTTTTGAAGGATCGTCCGTGACATTAAAATATTTTTTTAGGAGATCAACGCTCACGGGATCTTCATTTTTTTCAGGCGTTACGTTTCCAAACCAGTCGCGCCTTGCTGGAACGGTTCTCTTCGGAACGTAAACCGTTTTTCTACCAACTACCGGCAGCACATTAGACTTATTTTTCAATAACACCAAAGACTTTAACTGTGCTTCATAACCGGCCTTCATAAACTCCGGATTTCCCACGGTCGCTTTTGTTTTTGAGGGATCCACGTATGGATTTTCAAATAACCCTAACCGAAAGATATTTCTTAGCAACCGCACAGCAGATTCTTCAAATCGCTTTCGCATGAAAGCTTCGCCGTGTTCTTTAACACCCATTTGATATGCTTCCAGAATGGGACGCGCTGCATTGTTTCCCCCAAATTGATCCACCCCGGCCATGAGAACTTTATAATGTTTCTCCACCTCATTTAATTTTTCCACTCCCCACGGTCTCCCTACAAATTCATCAAGGAATTTGCCTTCACCGCGCGTTATGCCCCAGTCGGTACATACCACACCGTCATAATTGTATTCTTTTCTAAGTAAGTCGTGAATAATGTATTTTGAAAATCCATTTCCAACGTTCTCACTGTACGCAATATCTTGTTGATAGGAGATCGTATAATAGGGCATTACCGCCGACGCCATTTTAGTCTTGCCGTTTAATTTGAACGCGCCTTCGGTAAATGGAATAAGCTGCGTTTTAAATCCGTGCCCGGGATAAACAGCAAACTTACCATAGGCAAAATGCCCATCTCTGCCACCTTCTTCAGGACCCCCGCCAGGCCAATGTTTGACCATAGCATTCACGCTGGAAAAACCCCAGCCATCCTTGATCTCATCTTTGCCTTTCGAGGTTTGAAAGCCATCGATGTATGCCCTGCCCAAATCCGTCGTTAGTTTTGGGTCTTCGCCAAACGTACCGTCAATTCTATTCCAGCGTGGTTCAGTTCCCAGGTCGACTTGAGGGGACAAGGCCGTGCCGATGCCCAGCGCACGATATTCTTTTGCAGCGATTGATCCAAATTTTTCAACCAGCTGCGCATCGAAGGTGGCGGCGAGACCTAGCGATTCAGGCCACATCGATATTTTACCTCCGCTTCCGGCATTATATTCGGTACTGGCAATAGCGGTGTGCCTGGGATCCGAACTGGTGTTGACCGGGACACCCAAACCATTTCCTTCCACCAGGGCTTGAGCATTGTTATTCCATGTAGCGGCAACTTCAGGACTTGTAACTGTGGTAATAAGCACGTGTCTCAGTTGATCCTTAGTGAGAAATTCTTTTTGCTGATCAGATAAGTCCGAGGGTAGGCCGCCGCTTTCCTTTAGGGTTTTACCGTTGTAGGTTCCGCGGCCGAACCCAGCCTCTCTGGCAGGAATGGCCTGGTGAGCGCTGTATAGCATTAATCCTGCAATTTGTTCAATGGACATTTTTGCAGAAAGATCTTTGGCACGTTCATCGGTTGGCAACCGCCAGTCTTCATATTTATCCAATGTCCCGTTCCTGTTAAGATCTTTGAAGGAGAGGTCGCCGTCCTTGAGAATTTTCACACCTGACGACGGCGAATATCCTAACGTAATTCCTTTCGGCTGTTCGACGATCTTAAACGTCTGAACATTTTGTGCCATTAGAAAAGGGGTTTGTAAAAAAAAGATAAAAATTAGCAGCCGTCTCATAGGGAAGGTTTTAGGGTTCAATGTGTAAATATAACACAATGAATTTTTTATCGCACTTTTAAATGGCCAGGGCTGGCTATTTTGAATTGTAATAATTTATCTTTTATGAGCACAAATCGAACAAGAACCAAGCATGACCGTTGTTATTGTTGGAGAGATTTCCAGTATCTGATTCTTTAGGATGCCACAAAGACCTAAGACTCGAAGGTTCCCAAAGGCCGAAATTGTTATTAGGAAAGGGGATTGGGGCCAAAGAAATAAAAAGTTCAAAAATAACTTGTAACCTTGTTAAACAAAGTCGGTATTCTCATTGTACCCAAAATTCCAACATTATGAGCCAACTTATCCGCATCCTTTTTAGCTTCCTGATAGTTTCCCTTGCTTCCATGCCAGCGTTTTCACAGGAGGCTAAACCCAAGAAAGAAAGTACAAAACCTGCAAAGGAAGTGGCCGAATCCGACGAGGACGATGAGGATTCAGACAGATCAGCGGGCTTGAGAAAGATCGCCAGTGGGCGAAGCGATATAGATATCGATGTTCAAATTGATGAAGAAGCGCTCGAATCCGATATACAGATGGCAGTAGAAAATGCCATGGAAACTGTCGAGGTGGTCCTTGAAAACCTCGTTATCGATGTTGAGGGTGTCGAGGTCAATATTCCGGACATGGACTTTAATATCGAGCCTGTCGAAGTTATCCTGAACGATATGGAAATCGATATGGATATGGATATGGACATGGACATGGATATGGACATCGATGTCGACATGGATATGGATCGGGATGATTTCAACTGGGATGAAGATGATGACAACGAAGACGATTCCAGTTTGATCAGCGATGATAAAGACAAGAATCAGCAGAAGGACAAGGACAAGCAGAAAGACAAAGTGAAGGATAAATCCGAAAAAGAAAAAGACAAGTCAGACAAAACCGAAGAGGATAAATCAAAAGGGCTGAAGAAGCTAAACTAGGTTTACGCGTTATTGCTAGCTCACAAATATCGACCAAGCAAATCGGCGTCACTTCTCACGGAAAATTTTAACAGACTCATGTAATTATGGTGCACGACAATGGGTGTTGTGCAACAAAAAGATCCCCTACTGCAACTCGCATCCCGCGCCGCGTTAACCATCAATTTTTTTATTTGATGTAAACCTTAAAGCAAATATGCGAAAAAGCGGCGCGGTCGTTTACCTTTCAAAGCGGAATGGTTAAATTAAGCTACCCTTGAAATTCAAACAGGGCTACCAATGGGCCGTTGTCTTTTCATCCCCGCATTGGTTTTACTCGGTCAATTGGGGTTTTCCCAATCACAATATCGGTTTCGACATTTTGATACAAACGACGGACTTGCCTCTGCTTATGTCCAAACGTTGACTCAAGATAGCTTGGGCTTTTTATGGGCACAATATCCTGGCGGATTGACCCGTTTTGACGGTTATAATTTCAAAGTTTATAAACACGATACCGAAAACATTGAAAGGTCGCCCGGGTCAGGTCCGATAACAAAGGTAACTACTGATCGCCAGGGAAACCTCTGGGCAATTGAACAATACAGAGTTCCCTTTTTAATTCTAAATAAATACGACAGAAGAACCGATGGTTTTTTAAAATATAAGATCAACATATCAAACCCGGTTGCAGGTCCGATCGAAGGGGACGTCGTTCAGTCCGTTCGTTTCGAGAAATCAGGGGATACCATATGGGTGTCCACGCGATCAGGGTTATACAGCTTTGATACCGGGACTCAACTAACAGCCAACCATTTGAACAACGAAGGAGATGCCTCGGAGAAGTTGTTAAATAATTATGTTACAGACGTCGGTATACACGATTCATTTTTATTGCTGTCTACGAGAAACGGTCTCTGGAAATTTAACAAGAAGGAAAAAACGTTTAGGCGTCCAGAGTGCGCGCCAGTCGATTCTAGCTGGCTCTATCATGCTGAATTTTGGGCAATCTGCGACGGGCCAAATTATAATGACAATGACACCTGGTTAGTAGGCAACGATGGATTTTGTAAAATCGATAAGAATCTCGCCGTTATCAAGCGCTTTGATCTCCCGGGTGGGTTATACGGTTTTGGTGTTTATACCTATGCCCGGGACAAGGAAGGCTTATTTTGGATCGCATCTATTACGAAGGGGTTATATAGGTATAATCCTTCCGACGATTCTTTTGTCGACGTCAAGCAGATGATTGAGGACCCCACCGTCTTTTCTGACAATGTAGTAAACTCATCATTCGTGGACGCTGATAAGAATGTATGGGTGGCGACTGACAGGGGAATCACGAGGCTACAAAAGAAGATCCTTAATTTTTACAATTTCGAAATACCAAAAGGTGATTCATCGGTTGTATTCAGCGGGATTCATTCGAGCATTGTTTATAAGACAAAGGAAAAAGACTATTTGGTTATCAATCATTACAAAAAAAATGATGTCCACGAGATCTTGGCATCACCGATAATTCCCGATCGTTTACACTCACATAAATTTTTTCCCGCAATAAGAGCGATCAGCGGAAGGGCTATTAACTCATTTTTTCAAGGCAAAAAAAATTTCTGGATATCGTTCTGGGGTACTGGAATAAAACGTGTGCCAATGGATGCGAAAACAGGAATGTTTAAAAACACTCCGGTTGAAACCATAACACACGAGATCAAAAATAAAAATACCATTTCTTCCAATTTTCCTCGCGCAATTATGGAAGATGCACAGGAAAATTTATGGATTGGAACTGAGGACAAGGGACTGAACAAAGTTCTGCCTGGTATCCCGTATGGCGCTGAAGGATCAGTTGTGCGATACCAGAAAGTAGAGGGGGATTCCAATTCACTAATTTCCAACACAGTATTGGGTCTCTATCCGGAAGACGAAAATTCATTTTGGATTATTACCGATGTTGGCGTGGACTTGTTTATGAATGGTAGGTTTAAACATGTCTTCAGAAATGGAAATATCCCCCGCGCGATTCATAAGGCCAATGATAATATGTTATTCATCGGAACGTCCGCAGGATTGTATCAAGGGGAAAAGAAAGAAAATGAGTACGTTTTTAAGAAAACAAGACTATTAAAGAATGATGATATTCTGGCCATTCAAGAAGATAACATCGGCCGGTTATGGATATCAAATACACAAGGCGTTATATGTTATGATCGAAAAGAAAATACGGCGATAGAATTTAATGAGAAGGATGGCATGAATCACTGGCGATCTATGTATGCAGATTACATTCAATACCAAACCAGAGGCGGAATAATTGCAATCTCCGACTATGACGGTATTTCACAGTTTGACCCAATGACGTTTCGTATCAACAGAGCAAAAACGTTTCCGGTATTAACCCGCTTGTCAATTAACAACGAGGCCGCTTTTATTGGAGCAAAATCGAACGGTAAAAATCAATTCAGCA
>Ga0157380_10002986_pt1 | contig 11519 bp, 8 predicted proteins | sample S35metaG_FD_119757 | JGI IMG/M metagenome (GOLD analysis project Ga0157380, IMG submission 119757) | Switchgrass rhizosphere microbial communities from Kellogg Biological Station, Michigan, USA - S3-5 metaG | ecosystem: Host-associated > Plants > Roots > Rhizosphere > Soil | place: USA: Michigan...
ACACGAAGCTATGCGATCGGATGGACGCACTCGACGAGAAGCTGACGAACCGGATGGACACGCTCGATGCGCGTCTGTCCCAGCGTATCGACACCCTGCAGCGCGATCTCAGCTCGGCCAAAGTATGGGCGCTGCTGCTGTACATCACGCTGGCGGCCGCCGTTTACGGGACGCTGGCGCGCACGATGGGTTGGATCTAGGGCCCGCGAGCCGGCACTGAGCGAGCGGAGCCGGACCGAACCGGCTCGTTCGAACCTCGCGTTGCTCCTCCTGGCGATCTACGCAAGAATGCGCTCGAGCAGGCGCATCTCGTAACAGGCTATGTCCGTGCTGAGAAGCATTCTCACCTCCGTCGCGTTGGTTGCCATGGGCACCGCGTGCAGCCAGCGTGACGCTGCCGTCGACCGGCCGAATTTCTCCGGGCTCTACCGCCCCGCCGGCCTCGAGGTGCAGCCGTGCGGCCGCAACGAGTGGATGCGCCGTTCGTTCGAGACCGATACTTTTTGCGGCGGCGACGCGAGTGCATTCCCGTACAAGCCCGAGGGGCTCGAGCGCTGGAAGGCCTACAACGTCATGGACGATCCGGTGCTCGGCTGCGTCGAGGATTTTCCGCGCAACGCGATGCGCGGGCGGCCGATGCGCGTGACGCTCGGCGACGAAACGACGGAAATCGCGTACTGGTTCAACAACGCGTGGTTCATGCGCACGGTGCACATGAACGGCGCCCCTGCCCCCGCCGATACACCGGTCTCCGTCACGGGCTATTCCACGGGGCGCTGGGTCGGCGACACGTTGGTCGTCGAGACTACCCACACGCGCGGCGGGCCGATGTTCAACGATCACAAGCAGAACAGCACGGCGGCCAAGTTTACGGAGCGCTTCTGGCTCGCGCCCGACGGGCAGAACCTGCTGATGGACATCGCGCTCGACGACCCCGAGAACTATACGAAGCCGTTTCTGCTGAACCGCCAGGAATGGATCGCGGCCGGTCCCGATTATCAGGTCAGCCAAGACGCATGCGAGCCGAGCTCGATTTGGGAGCGGCGCATGCGCGCCAAAGCGGGCCAGTGAGCTCGGCTTCGAGGAGAACGAACACAATGAAACCGCAAAGACTCCATCGCCTCGCGCTACTCGGGGCCGCGAGCGCGCTCGTCGTGCTTGCAAGCACGGCAACCGCGCACCACTCCGATTCACTCTACTTCGTCGACGACCGCTCGGCCGACGGCGGCGCCATCCGCATCGAGGGCACGATCTCGCGCGTGCGCTGGATCAACCCGCATTCGGAGTTCTTCGTCGACGTGCCGAGCACAACGGGCGGCGAGCCGGCGGTGTGGGCCATCGAGACCGATTCGGTCAACCAACTGCGCGGCCTCGGCTGGGACGAGAAGACACTGCAAGTCGGCGACAAGGTTGTCGTCGTCGTCTCGAAGTCGAAGTTCGACGACACCGCGGGCCGCCTGCGCGACATGCTCGTCTACGGCTCGACGGCCGACGAGCCGGCCGCCATGTACCTCGAGTTCAAGGGCGACGGCAAACCCGAGTGGGCGGCGCCGTATGACGTCTACAAGAAGCACACGCCATGCCCCGGCACCGTGCCATTCGACGCCGAGCGCCAGCCAGGCAAAGAGACTCTGCTCTGCGCGCGGGTCTCTGCCGAAGAGCTCGCGGCCGCCAAGAGCGAATTCGGGCCGCGCGTGCTGCTGCTTCGCGACGCGAAGTAAGAGCGCGGACGATGATGGCCATGCGATCTCTATCGCTCGGCGCAACGTTGGCGCTGGCGTGCTTCGCAGCGCGCCTCGACGCCCACCACTCCACGGCGATCTATGACTCCGATAATCCGATCGAGCTCGCGGGCAGCGTCGTCGAGTGGCAATTCGTGAATCCGCACGTCTTCATCCTCCTCGAGGTCGTCGATACGACGACCGGCGACAAAAAAGTCTGGAGCCTCGAAGGCGGCAACACCGCGGGCCTGTTCCGCCGCGGCTGGACACCGAACACACTGAAGGCCGGCGACCAGATCATGCTGACCGTGCGACCGCTGCGCAGCGGCTCGCCGGGCGGCAACTACAGCAATCCGCGATGGGCCGACGGCAAAGCCATCGAGCCGAAACCCGCGGCGGCCGGTTGAGGGCATCCGTGCGCCGGCGCCTCGCGCTCCGCGTCACTGCGCTGCTCGTCGTCGGCGCCGCCGCGAGCTGCACGAACGAACCGGCCGCGCCCATGAATCCTTACCCCGATTGGAGCGGCCAGTGGGCGCGCATCGGCAGCTTGAACTGGGAGCCCGACGGCTACGAGAAAGTCGGCCCACCCCCGCTGACGCCCGAGTACCAAGCCATCCGCGAGCAATACCTCGCGCAGCGCGAGCAAGGCATCTTGGCCGGCGATCCGCCGGCGACCTGTTTGCCGCCCGGCATGCCGCGCGTCATGACGATGTCGTTTCCGATGGAGATCATCGTCACGCCGAAGGTCACGTACATCTACGCCGATTGGGAGAGCCAGGTCCGGCGCGTCTACACCGACGGCCGCAATTGGCCCGAGTACATCCTGCCCGAGTTCAACGGCTACTCGATCGGCCAATGGCAAGACGAGAACAGCGACGGCGTTTACGACATGCTGTCGATCGAGACGCGCGGCATGAAAGGCCCGCGCTCGTTCGACTCGGCGGCCGTCGTGCTGCACGACAACAATCAAACAGTCGTGCATGAAGAAATTCGGCGCGTCGACGAGAGCACGCTCGAGGATCGCATCACGCCGATCGACGACGCGCTCACGGGCCCGTGGACCGTGAGCCGCCGGTATCGCCTCGAGCAGGACAATCCCGTCTGGGTCGAGTATGTCTGCGCCGAAGGCAACCGCCACATCAAGCTCGGCGACGAGTGGTACTTCGTCAATGACGAAACCGGTACGCTCGATCCGACGCGCGTCGGGCAGCCGCGACTGGTGCCGGAAGCGCACTGATCCCACGCGAGCACCCACCTTCCGTGCGGCCGCGTACGAAAAAATAACGCGGCGCGCCGAACTGATCGGTCTCGTTATCGCACCGACCGGTTCGCGTTGCCCTGTAGCAACACTTGCGCCGCCATCCGCGTTTTATCCGGGTATGAGGAGTGTTTGCAGCCGCACTAACTTGGTCCATACTCGGCCGGGGCTTCGTTACCGCGTGAGTTTTTCTTAGGGGGAATTTCGCATGCGTACGCAGAACTTGCGCTTGGCTGCGCTATCAGCAGCCGTCATCAGCTGCATTCCGTTCGGTGCTTCGGGACAATTAGAGGAAATCATCGTCACCGCCACTCGGCGCGAGACGGACCTTCAGAGCACACCGCTCTCCATCCAAGCGTTCACGACAGAGCAACTCGAGCTCGGCGGCATCACCAACGGACGCGACCTCGGCATCATGGTGCCGAACGTCGTGCTCAATCCGTCCACCGGCGGAGGCCAAGCCGTGTTCCGCGTTCGCGGCTTACCCGGCGTCGGCCTGTACGTGGACGGCGTGTGGCAAGACGCATTCGGTTTCCAACAAACGAATTTCACGGAGTTCGAGCGCGTCGAGGTGTTGCGCGGTCCGCAAGGGACGTTGTTCGGCCGCAATACCAATGGCGGCGCGGTCAACATGACAACCAAGCGGCCCGGCGATGAGTTCGGCGCGCGCGTCAAGCTCGACGTCGGCGACTTCAATCGCCGCGACGCGCAGATCGCGGTGGACCTGCCGATCACCGAGAACCTCAAGACCAAGTTCATCGGCGCAACCTTCAAGAACGACGGATTTCTCACTGGATTGACCGCACCCTGGGACTTCGGTGCGCAGGACGACACCATTCTGCGCGGCGACGTGCTATTCGAGCCGACGGACAATTTTTCGTTGCGCTTCACGTATAACGACGAGCAGAAACGCGGCACGGATCCGAAAGTCCACCGAATGACGCGTTACGACGGCTCGCGCGTCTATTCCTACAATGTGATGCTCGGCGTATTCCAGAACGCCGCGAACGCAGCCTGTGCGGCAGACCCGGCGCGCTGCCTCGCGGTCGGCGCCAGCGGCGCCACCATCCCACTCGCCGCAGGTCAGGGTGGCGGAACGACGAGCGCCAATTTCGCCGGCCCGGGCGGCACCACGTGGCTACCACCCCCGCAGATCGGCCTCGGAACGCGGTACACGGGCCAAGCGCCTGCCGCCTACAACCCGGCCACGCACACGACGCACTACCCCAACGGGTTCCTCGGGGCGCAGACCAGTGACTACCGCACCGCGCTGATCCCGGACACCAACTTCGGTCCCGCTCAGGTCGGGAAGTGGCAGACGAAGTCCGACTCAATGGAGGACGGCATCACGGCCGACCTCGAGTACGCCACGGTGACCGCGCGGTGGGATATCACGGACAACTTGAACTTCGAGGCAATCTTGTCGGACTGGCAGCAGTTCCAACGGCAGGTCATCGACTTCGACGGCACCGAGTTCCTGATTACCACGGACGATCTCAGCACTGAACGCGAAAACCAGACGATGGAGTTCCATCTGTCGGGCACGGCGCTGAACGACCGGATCAGTTGGCTCGGCGGGTACTACTCGCTCGAAGAGGAGACCAAGAATCGCGTCGTGCGGTGGGGCATGTATGAGTGGGCTATACACGGCGGGGCGACCACCACCCCCGCTGGCGTTCCCATAGCTCCGCGCATCAACGTCGCCGCTGCCGAGTATGTGCGGCAAACGGCCACGTTGCTCGGTTTGAACGGCCTCATCCAACCGGGCTCCGCCAACGTGCCGTCCGGCGGAAACATGCTGACAGGACCGGCCACGACCGTCGGCGGCGCTGGCGCCGCCAACCGGTACCCGTGGCTATTCACGAACATCAGTACCGATAACTTGACCGGCAACTGGGACGATGACAGCGCCTGGTTCGGTGAGGCGACGTTCTCGGTTACCGAGAAGCTCGATCTCACGGTAGGTGCACGCCGCAGCGACAAGAAGGGCGGTGACTTCACTTACACGCCGACGGATGCGTTCCGCACGCCCGATCCGGCGGTCGAGCCGCAAGGCGATCTGTTCGCCGGGCCCCAGGTGTTGGCGTTGGTGGATCCCGATCAGCCGGCGATCGACACCTACAAGTTCTCGGCGGCGTACGAGTTCACCCCCGACATGATGGTGTACCTGACCTACGCGGAAGGGTTTACCGAGTCCGGCGAGCCGCTGGTCACGATCGGCCCGAATTCCGTGGTGCCGCCCGGCGGGACGCGCGTCGACGAAACGCGCGCGAGGATCCCTCTGCCGGCCGAGGTCATCGAAAACACGGAGATCGGGCTGCGTTCCGACTGGGTCGACGGCCGACTGCGATTCAACGCGACGTACTTCGACTCAAAATGGAACGGCATGCGCGTCACGCTGCTGCCGGTCGACGCACTCGGCAACACTCAGCCGTTCCCCTATAACTCGGGCGACGGCGCCGGGACCGCAAGCGGCTTCGAATTCGAGGTCGTCTACGCGGCGACCGAGCGGTTGACGTTGAACTTCGGCTTGGGCTTGATCGACACGGAGTACATCCAAGCAGGCGTGTTCGATGGCGTAACGGGCAATTACCCCGGAGCGCCGTTCGCTTACGCCGCCGAGGAGAGTGGAACCATCGGCGCTCAGTACGAGATTCCGACCGCCAACGGCGGGCGGTTCCTGATCGTCGGCAATGCCGGCTATATGGGCGACTACGCACGCGACGCCGCGTATCAGCGCACGCTGATCGATCCGGTCACCCTGCAGCCGGTGCTCGAGCCGGCCTACACGATCCTCAATACGCGGTTCGTCTACGAGCCGCCAGCTCGAAACTACAGCGTCGAAGTTTGGGGCAAGAACCTGCTGGACGAGATTTACGTCAACGGCGGGTTCGACACTCGCGACACGTGGGGCTACGACTTCTCGATCGTCGGTCGGTCCCGCGAGGTCGGTGTCGGTCTCAGCTTTCAGTTCTAGTCGCGGCGGACCAGAAGAAACCGAGGCGGCCCATTGGGCCGCCTCGGCTTTTTCATTTCGGCAACGCAGCAAGCGAGCGGGCCTCCGCCAAACCAGCCAGTCTGGGCGAAAAATTTGTTGGCTGCGGGCAACACACCGCCTACGACCCAAGCAGCAAGCGGTTCCTAGTGTTTGCGCAAAAACAAAATTGGGTGATACTGCCCAGCTAGTTCTTCTGCCATCGCTATCGTTTGAGGGGGCTTCCTATGCAAGTTACCAAGACTTATCGCTTGGCTGCGTTATCCGCAGCCGTGCTCGCCGCACTGCCTTACGCGGCATCGGCGCAGCTAGAAGAAATCGTCGTCACGGCCACTCGCCGTGAAACCGACCTGCAAAGCACGCCACTCTCGGTGGCGGCATTCACGGCGGAGCAACTCGAGCTCGGCGGCATCACCAACGGCCGCGACCTCGGCATCATGGTGCCTAACGTCGTGTTGAATCCGGGCACGGGCGGTGCCCAGTCGCAGTTCTACATTCGCGGCCTGCCCGGCGTCGGCTTGTACGTCGACGGCGTATGGCAGGACGGCTTCGGCTTCCAACAGATGAATTTCTCCGAGATGGAGCGCGTCGAAGTCTTGCGCGGCCCGCAGGGCACACTATTCGGCCGTAACACCAACGGCGGCGCGGTCAACATGACCACGCGCCTGCCGGCGGACGAGTTCGGCGCGCGCGTCAAGCTCGATGTCGGCGACTACAACCGCCGCGATGCATCGTTGGCCGTCGACGTGCCGATCACGGAGACGTTGAAGACCAAGTTCATGATGGCGACCGCCAAGAACGACGGTTTCCTCACGGGGCTCACGACGCCGTGGGATTTCGGCTCGCAAGACGACACGATCTATCGCGCCGACATCCTGTGGGAGGCGGCCGACACGTTCTCTCTGCGCTTCACCTACAACGACGAGCAGAAGCGCGGCACCGATCCCAAGATTCACCGCATGACGCGCTACGACAACTCGAAGCTCTACGCGTACAACATGATGCTCGGCGCCTTCCAGCAGCAAGCGAATGCGGCGTGCGCGGCCGGCTTCACATCGGCGCTGGCGCCGGCAGCCGGCGTCGCGGGGCCCACCTGCGGCCCAGGCGGTTGGACGCCGCCGCCGGCCAATACCATCGGCACGCGGTATACGGGCGTGAAAACGGCGGCGCTCGACCCGTCCACGCATACGACCAACTATCCGGACGGCTTCATCGGCGCAACGACCAGCCAATTCGGCAACTACGCGCAGGTCTTGAACGCCGCGGGCCAGCCGTTCGAGACCCTGGGCACGGCGTACACGCCTAATGCACGCATGCCGGACGTGCCGTTCGGTCCGGGCCAAGTCGGCAAGTGGCAGACCAAGTCCGACTCGATGGAGGACGGCATCACGGCCGATCTCGAGTACTACACGCTCAATGCCAAGTGGGACATCACGGATAACCTGAACTTCGAAGCGATCTTGTCCGACTGGCAGCAGTTCCAGCGCCAGGTCATCGACTTCGACGGCACGGAATTCCTGATCACGACCGACGACATCCCGCAGGAGCGAGAAAATCAAACGATCGAGCTGCACCTGTCGGGTAGCGCGTTGGATGACCGGCTCAGCTGGATTGCCGGCTACTACTCGCTCGATGAAGATTTGACGCAGCGCTTCTATCGCTGGGCCATGTGGGAGTTCACGGTTCCGGCAACCTCGACCGTCAACCCGATAACCGGTTTCGTGGACCCGGCAGCAACCAATTTGGCCTATGCCGAGTACGTGCGGCAGACCGCGGGGCTGCTCAATCTGAACGGCTTCTCGGGCGGCAACATGCTTACACTAGCCGCGACGACGCCGGGAGCGACGTATCCCTGGTTCTTCAACGTCAGCGACGACGCGCTGACCAACCGCTGGGATGAGGACGAGGCGTTTTTCGGCGAGCTCACCTTCGGCCTAACCGAGAAGCTCGACCTGACGTTTGGCGCGCGCAATAGCGACAAGTCCGGCGGCAACTTCCGCTACGTGCCCACCGACGCGTTCCGCACGCCGGATCCGGCCGTGCGACCGCAGGGCGATCCGTTCGCGTATACCACGGTCGCGACGGCCACTGTCGATCCCGAGACGCCAACCATCGATACGTACAAGTTCTCGGCGGCGTATCAGGCCACCACCGACATGATGTTCTACCTCACCTACTCTGAGGGCTTCACGTCGGCCTCTAGCCCGATCGTCACCATCGGCCCGACCGCAGTGATCGAGTCGATGCCGGCAAGCATGAATCCGCGCCGAGTGAGCCCCACGCAGGCGCAAATCGATTTGCCGCCCGAGCTCATCGACAACACGGAGATCGGCCTGCGCTCCGACTGGCTCGACGGCAAGCTGCGGTTCAACGCCACCTACTTCGAGTCGGATTGGGACGGCATGCGCGTCGCACTGTTACCCACGGACGCGGCAGGCAACACGCAACCCTTCCCGTATAACTCCGGTGAGGGCGCAGGCACTGCCAGCGGTTGGGAGTTCGAGGTGGTGTGGGCGCCCACGGATCGACTCAACTTGAACTACGGGCTCGGCCTCATCGACACGGAGTACATCCAAGCGGGTGTGCTGACCGGTCCGCCGGGCCAGGCGAGCATCACGGGCAACTACCCCGGCGCTCCGTTCGCCTACGCCCCCGAGCAGAGCTACTCGATCGGCGCTCAGTATGAAATCCCGACGCCGAACGGTGGACGCTTCTTGCTCGTCGGCAACTACGGCTGGAGGGACGACTACGCGCGCGACGCCGCTTATCAGCGTACGTTCATCGACCAGAACGGCAACCCGGTCCTCGAGCCGGCTTACGGCATCTTGAACGCGCGGTTCGTCTACGAGCCGGCGGCGCGCAACTTCAGCGTCGAGCTCTGGGGTAAGAACCTCACGGACGAGCTGTACATCAACGGCGGCTTCGACACGCGCGACATCTGGGGCTACGACTTCTCGATCGTCGGGCGCGCACGCGAAGTCGGCGTGAGCCTGGGCTTTACGTTCTAACGATCGCGAGACTGAACGAGACAGAGGCGGCCACGAGGCCGCCTCTTTCTTTTGCGGCTAGCGGCGGCTTACGCCCGCCCCCCCGCTCGAATTGACGTTGACCGTGCTCGGGTCGCCCGTGTAGCTGATGTCGCTGCCGCCGGATGCGTTGCCGACGATCTTGTCGCGCACGCCGATCGAGAGATCGGAGCCCCCACTGCTGTTGACGTCCGCTTCATCCGCCATGAGCCCACTGGCGTTCAAGTCGCTGCCGCCGCTCGATTGCACGCGTGCCGAGCGCGCACTACCGCTCAAGCGCACGTCCGATCCACCGGACGCTTGCACGTCCAAGGCGGCGACCGAGACGTCGATGACTACGTCGCTGCCACCGGATGCAACGAGCCGCAGCCTGTCGCCCGAAAAGGAACCCTCGGTCGCGACGTCCGAGCCGCCCGATGCCGTCAGCGCCGCGAGCGACGGCAACGTCACCCTCACGGAGCCGTGATCGCCCCAATCGAAGAAGCCGCGCTTGGGTCGGCTGATCTCCAATGTCCCGGTGTGCACCTCGGTGATGATGTCGGCGAGATCCTCCGACGATACTTCGACGACGAAGCGGTCGCCCTGACGCAGAAAGAGGTCGATGCCGCCACCCACCGCGACGGAGGTGAAATCCGCGAGTGGGCGAGTCTCCGTTTGCTGTGCGTACGCGGGCAACGACGCAGAGAGAAGGATCAGTTGGACGACGATAGAACCGGTGCCGGTCTTCATGCTTGCCCCCTGGGGAGGTGCGCCCAAGGCGACGATACTCCGCCTTCGGAAGGCAGTCGAGATCGCCTACAATGAACGGATAAGGCGCGCGCGACCGGAGAGTCTCGTGAACACTGCGACGCTATCCCGCCTCGGTACCCTGACTCTGCTGCTGACGCTGCCCGCGCTCGCTCACCACGGCGTGGCGCCGCACTACGACGACAGCAAACAGGTCACGATCGACGGCACCGTCGCCGAGTTTCAGTTCATCAATCCGCACTCGTTCATTTATCTGCGCGTCGTGGCCGCCGACGGCAAGGAGGCGGTCTGGCATTGCGAGCTCGCGTCCCGCAGCGTTCTCGCACGCAACGGCCTGACGGAGCAGATGTTCGCCGCCGGCAAGCATGTGCAAATCACGGGCAGCCAGGCGCGCCAAAATCCAACGGGTTGCGCGGTGCGGGAGGCGCATTTCGACGACGGCAGCGTGCTGCGCTCCTCGACACTCTTCGGCGCGACGCCGGCGACGGCGGCCCTGCCGGCGGCGCAAAGCGAGTCAATCGAAGGCGTTTGGGCCATGAAGAGGTTCGCCGTGTCACGCTACATCGGCGCGCTCACGGAGGAAGGCGAGCGCTTGCGCGCGGCCTTCGATCCCGTCAAGGACGACCCGGCCATCTACTGCGATCCCGCGAGCCCCGTGCGCTTTTGGGTCAACGTCAACGAGCCGTTCGAGATCAAACGCCAGAGCACGGCCGTCGTCGTCGAGCATCAGTTCATGGACAGCCGCCGCGTGATCCACCTGGACGAGACCGCTCCACCCGAAGGCACGACGCGCAGCGCGATGGGCTACTCGACGGGGCGCTTCGACGGCAAGGCGCTCGTCGTCGAGACGACGAATTTCGTCGCGGCGGCGCTCGAGCCGCGTTACGGCGTCATGCATTCGGCCGACTTGAAGCTCACGGAGCGCATCGAAGTCAACGACGCCACGCACGAGCTCGAGATCACCTGGACGATCGACGATCCCGTCGTGTTCAAAGAGCCGCACACGCAGAAAGAAACCTTCGTCCGCACCGAGCGCTGGAGCGAGCCCTACAACTGCAAACCCGGCTACCAACAGTGACGGCCACCATCGTCAACGCAGAGATCAACTACACGGGCTCGATGAGCGAGCGCCCGCAGTTCCATGCGAACGATCAATCGCTCGATCGCCTCGCGCCCGATCCTCGCGTCGTGCCGATCAGCGACGCGCGGTCGCACCGCGAACCGCCGAGCCTCGCGCGCGAAGGCTTCGAGCTGCTGAAGTGCCCGACCCGCGTTGCGGATTTCCGAGATCCGGACGAGGTAGCTGCGACCCACCCTGAAGAGGTTCGCCGATTCATTCTTGACGTCACGGGCGCAGACGCCGTCGTAGTGACGGGGCCCGGCATCCTACGTTTCGGCGAAGGGTCGCCCGAAGCCGGAACGCGCGACAACTCGCGCGCCGCGCGGCTCGTGCACATCGACACCAGCGATAGCGCCGCCGCGGAGTTCGCGCAGCAAGCCGCGCCCGCCGGCCGCACGCGCTTTCGGCGGGTTGCGCAACACAATATCTGGCGGACGTTCTCAGCGCCGCCGCAAGACGTGCCGCTTGCCGTCTGCGACGCACGAACCGTCGCGGCCGACGACTTGGTGCCCGCGGACGCTCGATTCGACCGCGACGGCACGGTGCGCTGGTCGTTCGAAGCGTTGCTGCTACGTTACAACCCGGCGCACCGTTGGGCCTTCTTCTCGAACATGCTGCGCGACGACGTGCTGGTCTTCAAACGCCACGATAC
>Ga0157380_10002987_pt1 | contig 11516 bp, 10 predicted proteins | sample S35metaG_FD_119757 | JGI IMG/M metagenome (GOLD analysis project Ga0157380, IMG submission 119757) | Switchgrass rhizosphere microbial communities from Kellogg Biological Station, Michigan, USA - S3-5 metaG | ecosystem: Host-associated > Plants > Roots > Rhizosphere > Soil | place: USA...
GGTGTGCCCGTCTGCCGTCGAGACCCCGATCCTCGACAAGGGCGCGATCGGCGGATTCGTGGGCCGCAACTACTTTCTTCAGGGCCAGGGCGTGCGCACGGCCTACGACCCCGACCGGCTGGCGCAAGACACCTTGCGTGCCATCGAGAAGAACAAGGCGATCCTGGTGACACCGCGACCGGCACATCCCCAGTGGCTGTTCGCCCGGCTGGCGCCGACTCTGATGAACCGGGTGTCGGTCGGCTTCATCGAACGGCAGCGGGCCAGCCAGGCCACAACGCGTTCGTAGATTCGCCGAGCAATCCGCGGTTCGAGCGACGCAACCTGGCTACGGTATGCCCGTGGCCGCAATGGATACCGAGTTCACGCTGACACAGAAGCGTGCGCTGGCGGTCGCGACCGCCGTCGCCATCCTGTTCGGCGCCTATTTCCTGCGTGGTTACTTCATCCTCATCGTGGTGGCCGCGGTGGCGGCCTACCTGTTCACGCCATTGTTCAATCGGCTCAACAAGCGGTTCGGCACCGGGTTGTCGGCGACGCTGACCCTGCTGGCGGCGATCGCTGCGGTCGTGGTGCCGATGGCGCTGTTCGTGTTCCTCGCCGTCGTGCAGATCACCAACATGGTGGAGCGAGTAGCCGAATGGGTCGGACGAACGGACCTGTCCGCACTCGGCGATCAGGCGCTGCGCTTCGTCAACGACGTGTTGCACCGGGTGCCGTTCATCGACGTGACGGTCACGCCGGATTCGTTGCGGAGTTCGATGGCCACCGCCGCACAGAAGGTCGGCGAGTGGCTGCTCGGCCTCCTGCAAGGCGCCGCGGGCAGCGTGTTCGGTGGCGTCACGGCCGCGATCCTGTTCCTGTACGTGTTCATCTCACTGCTCGTGAACCGCGAAGGCGTGCTGAGGATCATCCGCCAACTCAACCCGCTCGGCGAGGAGGTCACCGACCTCTACATGGCGAAGATGGGCGCGATGGTCAAGGGCACCGTCATGGGGCAGTTCGTGATCGCCGTCTGCCAGGGTGTCGCGGGCGCAGCCTCGATCTACATCGCCGGTTTCCACGAGGGTTTCTTCCTTTTCGCGGTGCTGCTGTCCGCGCTGTCGGTGATTCCGCTCGGCAGCGGCATCGTGACGATCCCGTTCGGGATCGGAATGATCCTCTTCGGCAACGTTTTCGGCGGTGCTTTCGTCATCCTCTTCCACCTTATCGTGGTGACGAACATCGACAACTTCCTGCGCCCGATCCTGGTGCCGAAAGCGGCTCGCCTCGACTCGGCGCTGATGCTTCTCGCCGTCTTCTCCGGCATCGCCATGTTCGGCGCGTGGGGCATCGTGATCGGCCCGGTGCTGATGATCGTGATCGTCACGACGATCAGCGTCTACCTCGCGGTGTACAAGGACGTGCCGATGGCGGCGCCGGAGGACGACGAAAAGCCAAAGCAGCGCAAGCTTCTCGGCCGGCTCGCGCGGCGAGGCGGCAAGCAGAAGCCAGTCGCGGCGCCGGCTAAACCAGCCGCTCCTTGAGGAACTCGACTACCCGTTTGCGCGCTTCATAGGCCGGGTGCCCGTCCTGCTCGCGGACCTCCAGCGTCAGTACTGAGTGGGCCATCTTGCCGAAGCCGTGTTCGTTGCCCTTCTTCGAATTGATCTCGATGACCTCGAATGCATCGCCGAGCCGGGCCTTCAACGTCTTGAAGCGCTCCCCCGGGGCCAACGGATCCTCGCTGAACCGCAGCCCAAGCGCGCACAGGCCGTCATTCGCGGCGCGCTGTTCGACGACCTTGAGCTCACCTTCGGACAGTCCGGGATCACGCTTCATCCTGGGCGTCAGCGCAATTGGCACCGACGGCTGGCTCAGCACAGGAGCCAACACGCTGTCGTCGACCGCGACCGCCAGGGCGAAGCCACCGGTGAAGCACTGGCCGATGACCCCGACTCCCTTGCCGGGCGTCTTTTCGTTGAGGTCGCGCGCCAGCGCGCGCAGGTAGTGCGCGACGGGCCGGTCCGCGTTCGTTGCAAATCCCGCGAATTCCTTCGCCACGCAGCCACGCAACATGATCGGCACCATCCCCGGCCTTATTGCAGGCGCCCCAGGGACGCCGAACAAGGACGGGCATGCCACGGTGAACGCGTTGTCCACCAAGTGATTACCCAGACCCAGCACGCCGGGAGTGATGCCTGGCAACTCGGGAATCAGCACCACACCGGGCCCCTCGCCCTTGCGGTATACGTCGTGGGTGTACCCGGCCGCCGAAAACGGTTCGACGGCCCATCCGGTCAGGTCGGCTTCCGGCGCGGTCATGCGGCTCCGTCCTATCGAGCGGTCAGCGGCGACTGGGTCTGCGTCGCCTCCGCCAGCGTACGGTACTCGTGCGTACCTGCAGCGCCTGTGATCGCGATCTGCGCCGGCTCGCCCGCCCCGTTGAGTCGGGTGGTCCACACCGGCTCCGCCTCCTTGCCATTCTGGCCTGTCCCCTCGTACACCACCCATTTCACGCCGGCGACATCCTGCGTCCCCGTCGGGTAGAGGTCGTTGTTGATCGACGCGACGAGCTTGTCCTCGTCGGCATTGCTCTGCGTCAGGCTGATGTACATGCCGCTGGGCGCGAGGTATCCGACGGTCGAGCTGACAGCACGGGACGGCAGGCCCGTGGCCGGATCGGTGCGGCCACCGTCGATGCCCTTGCGGCTACCGGAGTTGGCCTGCCAGCCGTCGGGCAGCTTCGGCAGCCGGATCGGGATCTTAAGGGCGTCGGCGTCGGCCTGTAGCGCGGCAGGGGCGTCGTAGGACGGCGCGGGCCCCTTTCCCGGCCCGTTCGGCGCGAACGAGCACATGCCGAGCATGCCCGCCAGCACGATGCACGCGATCACCAGCGGCGCGATCGACCAGAACATGTCCCGGCCGTCCTGCAGGATCCTCGGCTTTTGCGGCTTGGGGGCTGGAGCCGCTTGGCCGGTGACATTCGGGCTGGGCTGCGGCTTCCTACTCACATAGCCAGTATCCCAGCTCCCTATCGATGACCGGCTAATGGGAGAATCTGGCGCATGAGCCCGTCGCGTCGTGAAGCCCCTGATCGCAACCTCGCCCTCGAACTCGTGCGAGTCACGGAGGCCGGCGCCATGGCGGCTGGCCGCTGGGTCGGCAGGGGCGATAAGGAGGGCGGCGACGGCGCGGCGGTCGACGCCATGCGCGAGCTGGTGAACACGGTGTCGATGCGCGGCGTCGTGGTGATCGGCGAGGGCGAAAAGGACAATGCGCCGATGCTCTATAACGGTGAGGAGGTCGGCAACGGCGACGGTCCCGAATGTGACTTCGCCGTCGACCCGATCGACGGCACCACGTTGATGAGCAAGGGTTTGCCCAACGCGATCTCGGTGCTCGCGGTTGCCGAGCGCGGCGCGATGTTCGACCCGTCCGCGGTGTTCTACATGAACAAGATCGCGGTCGGACCCGAAGCGGTGGACGGCATCGACATCACGGCGCCGATCGGTGAGAACGTCCGCTCGGTCGCCAAGGCGAAACACCTGTCGGTCTCAGACATGACGGTGTGCATCCTGGACCGGCCCCGGCACGAGCAGCTGATCAACGAGGTTCGCGAGGCCGGCGCCCGGATCCGGCTCATCACCGACGGCGACGTGGCAGGCGCCATCTCCGCGTGCAGGCCGAACTCGGGCACCGACCTGCTCGCCGGAATCGGTGGCACACCGGAGGGCATCATCGCTGCAGCCGCGATCCGCTGCATGGGCGGCGCGATCCAGGGCAAGCTGGCGCCGAAGGACGACGAAGAACGCCAGAAGGCCGTCGACGCCGGCTACGACCTCGACCAGATCCTGTCCACCGAGGACCTGGTGTCCGGCGAGAACGTCTTCTTCTGCGCCACCGGGGTCACCGACGGCGACCTGCTCAAGGGCGTCCAGTACTACGGCGGCGGCTGCACGACGCAGTCGATCGTCATGCGCTCGAAGTCGGGCACGGTGCGAATGATCGAGGCCTACCACCGCCTGTCAAAGCTCAACGAATACTCCGCCATCGATTTCACCGGCGACAGCAACGCTTTCCAACCGCTGCCGTAACTCCTCACTGAAAAGGAAACACATGAGCGTCGACTCATCCTCGAAGGAAGACGTCGAGTACCGCATCGAGCACGACACCATGGGCGAAGTCCGAGTGCCCATCAACGCTCTGTGGCGCGCACAGACTCAACGGGCGGTGGAGAACTTCCCGATCTCCGGGCGCGGTCTGGAGCGCACACAGATCCGGGCGCTCGGATTGCTGAAAGGTGCGTGCGCCCAAGTGAACAAGGATCTCGCATTGCTCGCGCCGGAGAAGGCCGACGCCATTATCGCGGCGGCAGGCGAGATCGCCGACGGCCTGCACGACGACCAGTTCCCGATCGACGTGTTCCAGACCGGCTCGGGCACCAGCTCGAACATGAACACCAACGAGGTGATCGCCAGCATCGCCGCGCAGAACGGCGTAACCGTACATCCCAACGACGACGTCAACATGTCGCAGTCGTCAAACGACACCTTCCCCACCGCCACGCATATCGCGGCCACGGAAGCCGCTGTGCGGCACTTGATTCCGGCGCTCGAGGTGCTGCACGAGTCGCTGAAGGGCAAGGCGCGGCAATGGCGCAGCGTGGTGAAGTCGGGGCGCACCCACTTGATGGACGCCGTGCCCGTGACGCTGGGCCAGGAGTTTTCCGGCTATGCCCGTCAGGTCGAAGCCGGCATCGAGCGCGTCAAGGCCACGCTGCCGCGGCTGGGTGAACTCGCCATCGGCGGCACGGCCGTCGGCACCGGTCTGAACGCACCCGACGATTTCGACGTGCGTGTGGTGGCCGTGCTGACCGAACAGACCGGGCTCGCCGAATTACGGGTCGCGGCAAACCATTTCGAGGCACAGGCCGCGCGCGACGGCCTCGTCGAAGCATCCGGTGCGCTGCGCACGATCGCGGTCTCGCTCACCAAGATCGCCAACGACCTGCGGTGGATGGGCTCGGGCCCGCTGACCGGTCTCGGCGAGATTCAGCTGCCGGATCTGCAGCCGGGCAGCTCGATCATGCCTGGCAAGGTCAATCCGGTTATCCCGGAGGCTGTTACGCAGGTCGCCGCGCAGGTGGTCGGCAACGACGCCGCGGTTGCGTGGGGCGGCGCATCCGGAGCGTTTGAACTCAACGTGTACATCCCGATGATGGCCCGCAACCTGCTGGAGTCGTTCAAGATCCTGACGAACGCCGCCAAGCTGTTCGCCGAACGCTGCATCGACGGCCTGGTCGCCAACGAGGCGCGGCTGCGGGAGCTCGCGGAGTCGTCGCCGTCGATCGTGACCCCGCTGAACTCCGCGATCGGCTACGAGGAAGCGGCCGCAGTCGCCAAGCAGGCGCTGAAGGAGAAGAAGACCATCCGCCAGACGGTCATCGACCGGGGTCTGATCGGCGACAAACTGTCGGTGGAGGAGCTGGACCGCCGACTCGACGTGCTCGCCATGGCCAAGGTAAAGCCGGGCGACGTATAGCAACCGCGCACAGATGGAACCGACTGCGGACGGTAACTAACATTCTTCGGGAGTGACCGCGGGCCAGGCCAGCCGCCCCGCCGAGGAACAGGCCCTCGGCGAGTTCCTCGCTGCCGCGACCAACTCGCCGTCGGCGCTGTTGGTCGACGGCGAGGCTGGAATCGGCAAGACCACCGTCTGGCTGGCGGGCCTCAAACAAGCACGTGAACATGGGTTTCGGGTGCTATCGGCCCATGCGTGAGTGCCGAATCCGTGCTGGCCTACGCGTCACTGGCGGATCTGCTGACCGACGTGGATCAGGACATCTGGGCCGACCTGCCCGAGCCTCAGCGGATCGCGGTCGATCGGGTGCTGTTACGGGAGCAGACCGCCGACGGCGTCACCGACCAGCGCGCGGTGGCAGCCGCGTTTCTCTCGGTCGTCGATCGGCTCTCCGACCATGGCCCGCTCCTGCTGGCGATCGACGACCTGCAATGGCTCGATCCGTCCAGCCAACACGTGCTCGCATTCGCGGCGCGCCGGCTGTCCGGTCCGGTGGGACTGCTGGCCACTGTCCGCACCGAACATGACGGCAGCGATTCCATCTCATGGCTGCAGTTACCCCGTCCCGACGCCATCCACCGAATCCCGGTGCATCCGTTGGCTTCACGTGAGCTGCACACCGTGGTAAAGGATAAGCTGGGTCACCCGATACCGACGCGCGGCGATGGCGCGAATCCACCAGCTCTCCGCCGGAAATCCGTTCTATGCCATCGAATTGGCGCGCGCGTTGACCGAAAGCGCCGACGAGGTGGCGCCCGGCACGTTGGCGGAGTTGGTACGGGCCAGAATCGGCAGCCTCGATCCCGCCGTCCATGACGTGTTACTCGCCGCCGCCTGCCTGGCCGTGTCGACCGTGGAGCTGGTCGGCGAGGCGACCGCGGCCGACCACGGCCGACTGATCGAGCTCCTCGAGGTCGCCGAGCGGCACGGCATCGTCTCCATCGGAGGCAACCGGATCCGCTTCACCCATCCCCTGTTGGCAGGTGGCGTACACCGACGCTTCGCCTACCGAGCGCAAGCTCATGCACCGTCGCCTCGCCGAGGTGGTCGTCGAGTCCGAACTGCGGGCACGGCATCTCGCGCTGGCGTCAACCACCGGTGATCGCGAGACTCTTGAAGCGCTTGACGATGCGGCGGCTTCCGCGCAAGCGCGCGGAACACCGGCCGCGGCGGCCGAGCTGCTCGAACTGGCGATCGCGCTCGGCGGTGGAGGCGATGACCGCGCTCGGCCGCGCTGATGAAGCCGAGCCACTTGTCGAGGCTCTGCAACGCAATGGAGACAGAGTCGACCGCGCGTGGATGCTGGCAGTCGGCGCTCGCTGCCGCGCCATGGTGCTGGCCGCCCGCGGTGATGTGAACGCCGCAGTGCAGAGCGCGCGGCGCGCGCTGGCCGAGCACGACCGGTTGCCGATGCCGTTCGAGCGTGCGAGGACTCAGCTGCTGCTCGGGCAGCTCTTGCGGCGAGACCGGTCAGAGGCAACCGCCATGCTGCGTGACGCGCTTTGGGTCTTCGAACAGCTCGGCACCCAGCTGTGGGCCGACCGGGCCCGCGCCGAACTGACAGGCACCAGCTCTCGATCACGGGCAAACGGGCGCGACAGGCTCACGCCCGCAGAACAACGCGTTGCCGAGTTGGTGGCGTCGGGGATGACGAACCGCGACGTGGCGGCCAAGCTGTACATCAGCGCAAAGACGGTTGAGGCCACGCTCGCGCGCGTGTATCGCAAGCTCGGCATCCGGTCGCGCGCCGAGCTCGGAAGGCATGTGAATAGAATTCGGAAATAGCCGGTAAACATACTATTGCGGATGTTGCCGGCTCGTGCGGTCGAGCCTAGTTGACACAAAGGGTAGACCGATCCGTTGTTAGCTGGAATTGTTTGAGCTGTGCCGGGAGTGGCCGTGGAGAGCCGTCCGACAGAGAATCGGATGATCGCTGGCTTCTTGGCGTCTGCGACTTCTGAGCCGTCGGCTTTGCTGATCGAGGGCGAACCAGGCATCGGCAAGACCACCCTCTGGTTGGAAGCCCTGGACCTGGCGGAGGCGAAGGGCTTCCGGGTGTTGTCGGCGCGCGCCGCAGCGGCCGAATCCGTGCTGGCCTACACGGCCCTGGCCGATCTGCTGGACGGGGTGCCCGCATCCGCTTGGGCTGACCTGCCCGAACCCCAGCGCTTGGCGGTCGATCAGGTGCTGATGCGGGCGGACAACGACACCGCCACCGATCAGCGCGCCGTGGCCGCAGCCTTCCTTTCGGTCGTCGAATACCTCACCGACGGCGGGCCGCTGCTGTTGGCGATCGATGACCTGCAATGGATCGACCCATCGAGCATGCACGTGGTGGCGTTCGCGGCGAGGCGGCTCACCGGGCCGGTCGGCATTCTTGGCAGTGTGCGCACAGACGCCGTCGACGGCACCGGCGCGTCCTGGCTGCAAATGCCCCGCCCTGACACGGTTGCCCGAGTTCGATTGCGTCCGTTGAGTATCCACGATTTGAACGCAGCGATATCGGCGCGGCTGCGGCGACCCTTTTCGCGCCCGACGATGGGCCGGATTCACGAAGTGTCGGGCGGAAACCCTTTCTATGCAATTGAATTGGCACGGGCTATCGCCGAAAGCGCGCCAGGTGTCGAGACATCGCTGCCACGCACGCTGGCCGACGTCGTGCGGGCCCGGCTCAGCGGCCTCGATCCCCACGTGCATGATGCGCTGCTCGCGGCATCGTGCATGGCTGCGCCGACCGTGGAGCTGGTGTCGACCGCGACGAGAAGCGACGACGACCGCTTGATCGAGCTGCTCGAGAACGCGGAAAGCAACGGCATCATCGCGATCGACGGCAACCGGATCCACTTCGCCCATCCCCTGCTGGCCAGGGGCGTATACACCGAAGCCGCGCCAGGCCAACGCCGGACGATGCATCGCCGCCTCGCCGACATCGTCGACGAGCCCGAGTTGCGGGCGCGGCACCTGGCGCTGGCCGCAACCAGTGGCGACCAAGTCACGCTGCGGGCGCTCGATACAGCGGCCGAGTCCGCCCGCGTCCGCGGCGCTCCCGTGGCAGCCGCCGAGTTGATGGACCTCGCGATCGGCCTCGGCGGTGACACCCCGGAGCGTCGACTCCGGTCCGCCCTACACCATTTCGACGCAGGCGACCACGAGCGAGCGCGCGCCATGCTCGAGGAGACCATCGATCGACTGGCGCCCGGCGACCTGCGAGCAGAGGCTTTGAGCCGGCTTGCTGTCGTGCGACTGTACGGCGACGGCTTCTTCGAGGGAGCCGGCCTGCTGCAGCGCGCGCTCAGCGAGGTGCACCCCGACAGCCCGCTGCGCGCGCAAGTCCTGATCACCTTGGCCTACGCACTGCTCCAGGCCAATCAGCCCCAAGCCAGCGTGCAGATGGCCGAGGAGGCCGTCGCCCAAGCCGAGCGCGTCAACCAGCCGCACCTGCTGGGCCTGGCACTCGGTATGCGCGTGATCCTGCGGTTCCTGAGCGGCGAAGGCTTCGACGAAGACCAGCTCCGTCGCGCAGTGGAGTTGGAGGACCCCGAGATCTTCACGCCCTTGGTGTTTCGACCATCGGTCCAGCGCGCCCTGCTGCTGGAGTGGACGGGCAGCCTGCACGAGGCGCACGAGGTGCTCGAAGGCGTCCGGCGCCGCTGCGTGGAAAAGGGTGAGGAAGGCGAGCTCATCTTCATCGCCCAGCACGTGGTGCTGAGCAGCATTTGGCGTGGCGACTTCGTCGAGGCCGGTCTGGTCGCCGAGGACGCCATGGAGCGCGCCCGCCAGCTCGGTGGCGACACCCCGCTGTTCTTGGCGCACAGCCTGCGGGCGAAGTTGGCGGTGTACGCCGGTCGCGAAGCAGACGCCAGGCAGGCAGCCGCCGAAGCGCTCGAGGCGGGCAGGCGCACAGGAGCGGTTCGGTTGACGGACAGGGTCATTGGTGCACTCGGATTCCTGGACGTGTCGCTGGGTCACTACGAGGCCGCGGTTGCCACGCTGCAGCCACTGGTGGCCAAGTTCAATCCGGCGTCGACACCGACCGAGCTTCCCAATGCGACGTTTTTGGTGGACGCCATCGAGGCCCTGATTCAAGTGGGCCGGGGTACCGAGGCGGAGCCGCTCATCGGCGCCCTCGAACGCAACGGCGAGCGGCGGGACCGCCCCTGGATGCTCGCCGCCGGCGCCCGTGGCAGAAGCATGCTGCTGGCCGCCCGAGGTGACCTCGACGCCGCGGGCGAGGTCGCCACGCGCGCGATCGCCGCACACGACCGGCTGCAAATGCCGTTCGAGCGTGCTCGAACGCTGTTGCTACTGGGCCAAATACGGCGCCGGCAGCGGAAGAAGGAAACGGCGTCGGCGAGCCTGCAGGAAGCCCTCGCCATCTTCGAGCGTCTGCATGTCCCGCTGTGGGCCGACAAGGCCCGCGCCGAGCTCGCCCGCGCGAACGTCGGCCCGCGCCGGAGCGGACAGCTCACCCCGTCGGAGCAACGGGTCGCCGAGCTTGCCGCCTCGGGCATGAAGAACCGCGACGTGGCGACCGCTCTATTCATCAGCCCGAAGACCGTCGAGGCGAACCTGGCCCGGATCTACCGCAAGCTCGGCATCAAGTCGCGCGCTGAACTCGGCCGTCACATGAGTAAGGCGTAGACCGGCAGCCTAAGAAGCGAGGAATAGGGAAACACCCTATTTCTCAGCATTGTTGAGCGAATTAGCGTCAACCACGCGCGCAGGTCAAGCGACCGAAGGAGGATTGTTGCCCGTCGACCACAACTCATTGGCCAGTCAGAACCAAGCCGCCCTGGTGACGACGGCGACCAGCCAACCCGCATTGCGCACCGGCTTCGCGATGCTTGGCCTGGTCTCACTGCTGGATCTGCCGAAAGCCGACAGGGCCGACAGGGTGGTGGCGTTTTGCGGCGCGGCGGCCGCGGGGTGGTTTCTGGTCAGGGGTGGGCGGCTCCGCTAGACGTTCGGTGGCGCCGTCTTCTGCGGCACCTGGGCGGGCCACAGCCGAATGCCGATCGGTGCGGTCAGGCTGTGCACCACGAGGCTCACGGTGACGGTGACGACGACCGCCTGCATGATCGTGGTCGACTGCCGGATCTCGCCTCGCTCGACCATCAACAATCCGAGAACCAGAGTGCCGATCCCGCGAGGCCCGAACCAGCCGATGAACAGTCTGCTGCGGGCGGGCAGGTCGCTGCCGATCAGCGCGGTAGACACCCCCACCAGACGCACCACGATCAGCGCGACGACGGCGAAAAGCACCACGCGCCAATCCGCATCGCGCCATCCGACGAAGACGGCATAACTGCCGAACATCGCGAACACGATCAGCTCCAGCAACTGACCAGCCGCATCGGTCACCTGCGACGGTATCTGCGCGCCCGCCCTGTTCATCATCATCGAGTAGGCCAGGCCGCCCGCGAAGGCGGTGACGAATCCGCTGCCCTGCAACCGCTCTCCGACTTCGAAACACACCAACGCCAACGCGACGGTGGCCAACTGGGCCCAGGTATCGCTCATCCACCCGCGCTGGCGGGACCTCACGATCACCAGGCCACCGACCGCACCGATGCCGAGGCCCACCAGCAGAGAAACCCCCTCGGTACGGAGCGCGAACAGTGCCCACCGGCTCGGATCCGGGTCGTTCTGCTGAGACGCGAGCGCCACGGCGGCCAGCATCGCCGCCAACGCGATCCCGTCGTTGCAGCCACTTTCGGCTGACATTGCATGCCGGACGGCCTCGGGGATACGACGGTCCTCGAGCAGTGCGTCGATCAGCGCAACTTCCGTCGGCACCACGATGGTTGCGAGGCACACCGCCTCCCACAACGGCATCACCGGCATCACCAGCAGCGCCACGACCGTGCCGAGGACGATGGACAACGGTATTCCGATCGCCAACAACCGCACGGTGATATGGCCGCGGCGGACCACGGACGGCAGGTCGAGCA
>Ga0157380_10002990_pt1 | contig 11515 bp, 10 predicted proteins | sample S35metaG_FD_119757 | JGI IMG/M metagenome (GOLD analysis project Ga0157380, IMG submission 119757) | Switchgrass rhizosphere microbial communities from Kellogg Biological Station, Michigan, USA - S3-5 metaG | ecosystem: Host-associated > Plants > Roots > Rhizosphere > Soil | place: USA...
AAAGTCCGTGATCAATGGGCGCCACGCCGGTGGAAAGCGCCCGCCCGTGGTGGCCTTGTACTCGGGACTCTCCAGCACTTCGGCTGCGGCGAGCGTGTACATGGCACGGTACTTCGGCTCGCTTGGGGCAATCGCCACGAAGCGTTGTCCGGAGCGCCAGCCGGGCACGCTGCGAAACGCGTGCAAGGCATGGTCCGAATACCATTCGTTCCAGCCTGCTTCCTGCGAAGGATCGTTAAAGCCGTGTTCGACCATGTAAATCATCGATCACCTCGTCGCTGTCATGCGCTCGTCGGGCCGGCGGCGTCCCGCCTGATCGTCACATTCAACTCCGGCACCGGCAGCGTCGCATGCAGTCGCCACTGACTGACGCCGGCCGGAATCGCCGGCGGCGGTCCCAGGCGGCCGGTCGTCAGCACGACGCACGGCGCATCGCTCAACGGCACGTCGTGGATGAGATGTTTTACGAACCACTGCGCGGCGTGCAGAGGGTTTCCCATCACGTCCTTGCCGGCGCCGCGGCTCTTGAGCTGAGCATCACAGTAGAGTTCGCAGCTGAAGCTGCCCAACGGGTCGATGAGATCCGCGGCAAACGGCGTAGGCTCGCCGACAATGAGAAATTGATGCGCGCACAAATCCGCCGCCTGGTCGGCGACGATGGGCGGGCCCGCGGGGTAGCCGGTGTCGATGACCTCCAGCCCGAGCGCATACCATTCGATCTGTGACTCGATCGGAGCATCGCGCCGGGCGCCACGCTTCAAGCCGAAAACGATCTCCGGTTCCACCTCGGGCGAGCGCAGGCCGGGCAAGGCCACTTCGCGCGCGGACTCCACGTAAGTGGCAGCAAAAACCGGGGCCCACAGCGGCCCGGCCAGTCCCACCGAGGGCCATACCGCCGGATTGGTGAAGCCGAGCTTGGCACCGATGACACGATCGCCCCGAGCCCGCCTCGCCTCCAACAGGACTCGCGCGATCTGGTAGCCCTCATCCAGCGTCAGTGGCTCTCGGGTACTGGGGCGCTGCACCGGCAGGCCGAGCTTGCGAGCTCGCATCAGATCGGCAGCGATCGCTTCGATTGTTGTCTTGTCCACGAACTGTGACTCGGCCGTCGCGTGGTCTGGATCGCCGCGGCGTGCGTTACATCGCCGGGCCTGGTTGGGTCACGCGGTGGCGCGCACCGGAATCGGCGTGCCGCTGGGCCGCTCGATCAGCTCCAGTTCGTATTTGTGCCCGACCACCTCCTCGTAGAGTCGCCCAGTCGGCTCGCCCTGAATGCTGGCCTTCCAGAGATGTCGCGGATGGGAGCCCGGCCGGTGATCGTAGTCGCGCACCGCCACGTGCATGAGACAGCGGTTGTCCCACATCACCAGATCGTTCACGTTCCAGACGTGCCGATAGCAGAACTCGGCGCGCGTTGCATGAGCGCTCAGAAAAGCCAGGATCGGCGCGCTCTCCTCTTCCGTCATGCCGAGGAAGCCACGCACGTGCTCGCCCAGGTACAGTGCCCGCCGGTTGGTCTCCGGATGGATGCGCGCCAGCGGATGTAACACCGTCGGGAACTGGACCGCCATCATCGCGGCCGCCTTGCGGGTCTGCAGATGGATGGCGGACAGGTCGTCGACCAGCGAGCGAAAGCGCGGCGACAACGCCTCATAGGCCATGTATTGATTGGCGAAGAGCGTGTTGCCGCCGACCGGGGGGAGTTCCTTGGCATTGAGCAACGTGTACGACGTCGGCGCCACCTTGAACGAACGATCGGTGTGCCAGTTCTCGCCGTTCTTGAACGTCTCCCACGGCTTGCCGGTGAACGCCTTGCTGCTGATCATGGTGACATAAGGATTCTGCGGATCGCGATGCTTCACCGTTGCGTTGTCATCGACCTCGCCCATCAGGCCCGCGAAGGCCACCATCTGCTCCTGCGTCAGGTTCTGACCCGGGAAGCACAACAGCAGGTGCTCCAGGCTGGCCTGGCGGATGGCCTGCACGGTCTTGGCATCCAGCGGCCGGCGCAGGTCCACCCCCGTGACCTCGGCTCCCAACGCATAGCCAATTCGACGAATCGTCAGCTCGGACATGGCACGGATCCCCCAATGACCGCTATTTGATGGCGGCGGCTCGCACAGAATGAACAGTCATTCAACGAAGTCATCTTCTCTCCACGCCTCACCAGTGTCAACTGCCGACAGCCGATACCGGCAGGCAGGTCGGCCACGGCGGCAAGCTCAGTCGCCGGGAGCAAGTTTCGTGATTACGACTGCGGGGGACGCCGCAAAAACCACGCCAGCGGCAGCACCATGATGGTGACCAGCGCGAGCGCGAAAAAAACATTGGCATACGCAATGGCGCTCGCCTGCCGCACAATCTCCGCCACCAGCCGGGCGGTCTCGCCGTCCGCGGCCGGCTCGAAGCCCAGCGCCATCCAGAGTTGCGTCGAATAAGCATCGAAACGCTCGGCCAGATAGCTTTGATTGGCCTGCGTCGAGCGCGCGAGCATGGCGACGCAGAACGACACGCCAATGGAGGAACCCATGGTGCGCACGAGCACCTGCATCGCGCCGGCCTCGGCTCGCAGCCCAGGCTGCAGCGTAACGTAAGCCATGACCGATAGCGGCACGAACACTAAGGGCGTGCTCAGGCCGTTGACCAGCCCGGCCAACACCATCCACTGCCTGGGGGTATCCACCGACAGCTCCGCCAGCAGCAGCAGCGAGGCAGCTCCGAACATCACGCCGGCAGCGACCAGGACTCGCGGCGACATGACCGGTGTCAGGCGAGCGGCCAGCACGATCGCCACCATCGCGCCGACGCCCCGCGACGCCTGGATCATCCCGGCGTCGGTGGCCGGGTAGCCTTGGATCGTCTGCAGGAAGGTCGGGACCAGCACGCTGGGAGTGACGATGCTCAGACCAACCACGAACATCAGCACCAGGGTGAGCGCATAGTTGCGATCGAGAAACATGCGCGGTTCCACGAAAGCATGGCGCGACGAAAGCATGTGCACGACGAACATGTAGAAGCACAGCGCGGCGAGCAGGGCCTCGATGACGATCTCCAGCGACGAGAACCAACCCAGGCTCTGGCCGCGATCCAGCATCAGTTGCAGGCTGGCCAGCGCCACGCACAGCAGTGCGAAGCCGAGCCAGTCGAAAGGACGCGCCCCCTTGATATCGCTCCCGGACGACAGCCCCCGCCACACGGCGATACCGGCCAGCACACCGAAGGGAACGTTGATGAGGAAGGCCCAGCGCCAGCTCATCTCATCCGTGAACCAGCCCCCCAACGACGGCCCGATGATGGGGCCGATCATGACGCCGGTGGTCCACAGCGCCATCACCTTGCCATGCTTCTCGGGCGGAAACTCCCGCAACAGCACGACTTGCGACAGTGGCGTCAGCGCCGCGCCGAAAGCTCCCTGGACGATGCGCGCCAGGACCATTGTTTCCAGTCCGCCCGCGATACCGCATAACACCGAAGCTGCCGTGAAGCCCACGATGGCGATACATAAAACGGGCCGTAGTCCGTGACGCATGCCCAGCCAGCCGGCGAGCGGCAAAGAAATGGCACTCGCCACGATATACGAGGTGATGACCCAGGCGATCTGATCCTGGGTCGCCCCGAGCGTGCCCTGCATGTGCGGCAAGGCGACGTTCACGATGGTGGTATCGATCGTATACAGCAGCGCCGCGGTCACCGCGCCGGCGGCGACCAACGAACGACGATCGCGGAATGCAATCACTTGCCTTGCCCGAAGACTGCCGCGCTCCGCATGTCGACCGGCAGCTCCACTTGTCAGCCTCGCACCCGCGTCAGCCAACGCTGCATGCGAGTCGGCGCGTCTGTCTGGATCGTTACTTCTGCGCTTGCGCCGCTGCGCAGGGCGGGCCGGGAAGCATCCGGATCCAGCACGATCCGAACCGGGACTCGCTGCACCACCTTCACCCAGTTCCCGGAAGCATTCTGCGCCGGCAGCAGCGCAAACTCCGCGCCGGTCGCCTGTGCGACGCTTTCGACGCGGCCGGTCCAGACGAGTCCGGGATAGATGTCCACGACCACTCGCGCCGGTTGACCGGGCCGCACGGCGCCGAGATCGGTCTCGTTCAAGTTTGCTTCCACATAAACCGCGTCGCTCAGGATCAATGCAAATGCGGCTCGCCCCGCGGCGACATAGGCGCCTACCTGGGGCAACCGACTCACGATGCCCGGCTGCGGGGCTCGGATGACTGTCTGGGTCAGTTCGACGTGGACTCTTTGCAGCTCCGCCTGCGCCGCCCGCACCAATGGATGTTCATCTACGGCGACCGCCGGATTGCCGGCGAGCCGGGCCTTGGCCTCGGCGAGCTGCAATTCCAGCACCGAGATCTCGCCGTTCGCGGCGAGCGCCACCCGGTGCGCTTCATCCAGCACGGCATCGGCCACCAATTTTCTTGCGACGAGCTCGGTCTGTCGCGTGTATTGACGATTCAAATAGTGCGCCGTGGTGCGCGCCAGTTCGACTTCAGCAAGCTTCGCTCGATAGTTGAAGCGCATCGTCTCCACGGCGAGATGTGCATTGGCCAGATCGGCGCTGGCGCGCGCGTGCGCCGCACGCAGTCGAGCATCATCCAGTTCCAGAATGACGTCACCTTGCCGTACCCGTGCGTTCTCTCGAACCAGAACGCGAACCACACTGGCGGCAATCTGCGCCGTTACATCCACCCGGTCCTGCTTCACGTAGGCATTGTCGGTTTCGGCGATCGTTCCGCCGCGACCGAACTGATAACCGGCGATCAGCAACACCATGCCCGGCAGGCCCCACAACAGCACCGCTCGACCCGGCCAGCGGCGCTCGCCGGGAACGGCTGCCGCCGCATCAGCGCTCATGACCGCGACGAATAATCCTGCCGCCTTGTCGCCCGACCGTCATCGGCGACAGCCCCAATCGCTGGGCAAGCTCGGTTTGGCGAGAGCCTGGATGGCGTTGGTACGCGACGACTCACTTGCCGGCGAGCACGTCTGCGGATGATCGGGCTCAGCGCGGGGCGCGGCTTTCTTCAGTCTCCGCACGTGTGCCTCACTTGCGAGGTGGGTTGTCATCGGGGAGCGCCTGCTCGTGAACCGACGGCGTGGCCCGGTAGCGGCCCTGGAACTCGAACATCCAGCCCGGATACTCCGGCGGCAGCCGGCTGACCTCATCGAGCACCGCCAGATCTTCGGCGTTCAACTCAACGTCCGCGGCCGCGAGGTTTTCGCGCAGCTGGTCGGTGGTCTTCGCGCCGACGATCACCGATGACACCCACGGCCTCGACAGCAGCCAGGCCAACGCGATCTGCGATACCGTCGCCCCCGATCGCGTGGCGATGGTGCGCATCGCGTCGACACATTGAAACGCGCGCGCCTTGTCGACGATGGGAAAGTCGAACTGCGCCCGGCGGGCTCCCGCGGGCCCCTGCTCCTGCGCGCTGAATTTACCGCTGAGCAGCCCGCCCGCGAGCGGACTCCACACGGTCAGCCCAACCTGCTGATCACGCACCAGGGGCACCAGCTCGCGTTCCACATCCCGCCCGGCGATGGTGTAGTACACCTGGATACACTCGAAACGCGGCCAGTTGCGCCGTTCGCTGATGGCCAGCGCCTTCATCAGCTGCCAGGCGGCCACGTTCGACAATCCGATATATCGCACCATGCCACTGCGCACCATATCCGCCAGCACGGACAACGTCTCCTCGATCGGCGTCAGCTGATCGAACGAGTGCAACTGGTACAGATCGATATGATCGACCTGCAATCGCTCCAGGCTGGCCGACAGAGCGTGCATCAGGTGGTAGCGCGACTGCCCTCTGCCGTTGGGCGTGTTCTCCTCCATGATCAAGCCACCCTTGGTGGCAATGACCACCCGGTCACGGGCAATGGACAGATCCTTGAGCGCCTGGCCCAGCAACCGCTCCGCCTCGCCGTACGAATAGACATTGGCGCTGTCGATGAAATTCACCCCGGCCTCGAAGGCGAGCCGCACCTGTTCGGTCACCGCGGCCTGGCGCAAGGTGCCCATCTTCTCGAAATAACCGATGCCTCCGAACGTCATGGTGCCCAGGCACAACTCGGAAACATACATGCCGGTGCGGCCGAGCAGCCGGTATCTCATGGTCATATCGCATCCAGACCGCGCGCCGCCCGGAGCATGTTGATGTTGAGGCGCAGGCCCTCCTGCAGCGAATGCACCGGCGCGTAGCCGATCTCCCTTTCGGCAGCTTGCGCGTCATAGTGCAGATCATCGCCCCAGCGACCGGGCTTCACCTCGATACTCGCTTTCGGCATCAGCTCCGACATGACGGCCGCAACGTCGCGCACCGTGCGACGCTGCCCGCAGATATTTACAGCGACGGCACGCGTCTGTGCTTTCTCGCTGGCAAGCAAAACCGCGCGCGCGGCGTCGCCCACATACACCCAGTCCATGACCGCGTCACCATGGTCGACCACGCTGGCCTCGCCCGCTGCGGGCCGATCGATGAGATCGATCATGAAGCCGACCCGCGTGCCACGTTCGAGCGTGAGGTTCTTGCCATAGCCGTAAGTGTTAGCGAAGCGCAGGCCGATGGCGTTCAACCCGCGATGGCGTGCATAGAAATTCGCCATCCGCTCGCTGAAGGACTTGCAGATGCCATAGACGCCGTGCGGCTTATGCGGCGCATCGTTGTCCAGATAGATGGCAGAGTCCTCCGGCTGATCGCCGGACCTGGCCACGCCCGCGGTGCCGAAGACGCCGATGGAACTGGCCCAGACGACCTTGCTGACATTGCAGGCCAGCGCAGCCTCGAAAATATTCAGCGTGCCTTCGCAGTTCACACGCAGCGCTCGAATCGGATTCTGGTCGCTGCGCAAGCTCAACAGCGCGGCAAGATGCACGACGCGCTCGGCGCCGCAATCACGCATCGCGTGCAGCACGGAGAATGCATCTGCAACGTCGCCGGAGGTGACATTGACCTTCGATTCATCCTCACCCAACACGAAGCGCAGAAACGATCGGTTCGGCGCGATATCGAACAGGCTTACCTCGTGGCCGGCCGCGACCAGGGCCCGTACCGCGTGCGCACCGATGAAGCCGGTGCCGCCCGTGACCAGATATCTCATCCGCCCCCCTTGGCGCCGCGCTCGCCGCTGTCGGCGCTCTTCTTCACCGTTCTGAACGGCACATTGATATCTGCTGCCGCTTCACGCGGCATGCGCAACACCCGTTCGCTGATGACATTCCTCGCCATCTCCGTGCTGCCGCCGCCAAGGCTGGTGGCTTGCCGGAACAGGAAGGCGCTGCCGAAATCGCCAGTCGCAGGCCCGCTCGCGTGCTCATCGACAGCGGCCGCATAAGAGCCTGCGACAGCCAGACCGGCGTCGACGCATTTCCAGTCGCACTCGGCATGAAACAACCGGAGCATGGCCGCCGCCTCGATGGGCATGGTCTTGGCTCGCACGGCGGCCGTGATCCGCGTGGCCAGGGCATCTCGCGCTGTTTCCATCACATAGGCGTCGATGACGGCATCGGGGATCGGCTCGTGCGGCCAGGCATCGCGATGGACGCGCAACAGCGCATGCGCACCTTCGACTTTCATACCGCGCGATATCGCCACCGATTGATCGTGGTCGCCGCTGCAGTAGGGATTGCCGCCGCCCAGCGCCGTGCGGGAAAAGAAGAATCGATCGGTGGCGACCTCCCAGCCGCCGTTGACAGTGCCGAGCACGGCCTCCGGTCCGACCGCCACGTTGTCGAAGAACTCTTCGCAGAATTCGCTGTTGCCGTTGACTTGCCGGATCCGACGCACGGTCACGCCGGGCGCGCGCACCGGCACCAGGAACATCGTCAGGCCCTTGTGCTTCGGCACGTCCCAATCGGTGCGCGCCAGACACATACCGTAGTCGCCAACGTACGCCGAGGAGGTCCAGATCTTGGAGCCGTTGAGAATCCACTGACTGCCATTCCACTCCGCGCGCGTGCGTGCCCCGGCGAGATCCGAACCCGAGTGCGACTCGGACAGGAACTCCACCAGCACTTCCTCACCGCGGATCACAGCGCCAAGGTGTTGCTTCTTCTGCTGCTCCGTGCCGACTTTCAGGAGGGTGGGTGCGCAGATGGCGAGCGTGGGAAGATTGAGCAGCAGCGGCAGTTCGTAGTCGTGGGATTCTTCGGTGAAGATCGCCTGATGCGCCGGAGTCAGTCCCTGCCCTCCGTACTCCCGCGGGAAGCAGATTCCCGCGAACCCGCCGTCATAAAGAATCTTCTGCAACTCGCGCGCGCGGGCCCAGCGCTCCTCATCGGAGATGTCTTTTCTTGCATCGGCAGCCAATGGCAAGTTGTCACGCAGCCACTCGCGGCAGCGCCGGCGATAGCTCGCCAGATCGATCTGCGTCTCGGCACCTTCACGACTTGCCTCGTTCACGCTTCACCCTCCGACTTCCCCAGCAGATCGCGCAGCGCCCGCGTTTGCTCCTCCGGCGTGCCGTACATCGCGCTGTTGACGACCGCTCGCCGCAAAAAAATGTGCAGATCGTGTTCCCAGGTCACCCCGATACCGCCGTGGATCTGCACGCAGTCCTGGATGATTTCCAGCGACCGCGCGCTTACCAAGCGGCTCGCGGCCCGCGTCAGCAGACCGGAATCGCGAGCTCCTGCTTCGAACGCCTGCGCAGCCCGCTCCGTGATCGCGTGCATGGCTTCGAGCCAGGTCCTCATGCCGGCGCAGCGATGTTTGATCGCTTGATAGGACGCCAGCGGACGCCCGAACGAATAGCGATCGAAGGCCCATTGCATTGTCAACTCGAACACCCGGGCAGTGACGCCCACCGTCTCGGCGCTTTGCAGGATGAACAACTGTTGGCATTGACGCTCGATGGCGGCTGCGGCGCCGCGCTCGAACTCGACCCGCGCCTCGGCGGACAGCTCAACGCTCTCGAACGCGACCGTCGCGAACTGCCTCGTCAGATCCAAACTGCGCATGCGTTCCACGCGCACGCCCGCCTGTTTGGCCGGCACCAGGAACTGGGCCGGCTCGCCCGCCAGTTCGGCGGTCACCAGCAACAGGTCCGCCTGATCTCCCGCTTCCACCCGATCCTTGGAGCCGGTCAGCCGATAGCCGTTCGATGTGCGCTCGGCACGCAGCCGCGGCGCCGACGGCGCCCAAGCGCAGCCTGGCTCATACAGCGCCAGCGTCGCCACCGCCTCTGCGGACAGCAGCCCCTCCATCTGTGCGGCATATCGGCTGCTGTTGCGCGCCTGACTCAATGCCGACAGAACCGTCATGGACACACTCAGCGGACCGGGTGCCACCACGCGCCCCAGTTCCTGTGTCAGCCATACAGTGTCCAGAACCGGATGTTCCGACAAGCTCGCGCCCCCCATCGCTTCGGGAACGGCAAGCGACAACCAGCCCAGGCCGGCGCCATCGATCCACCACTGTCGATCGAAGCCCACACGGCGCTCCGAGAGCTCGCGCAGGTATGAGGTAGGCGACTGGCGTTCCAGGAACTTGCGCGTGGACTCCAGGAACAGATCGCGTTCCGCGGAGGCTGCCACTAGCGTCATATGTTTTTTACCTCGGCGATATCGGCGACCCCCATGGTGCACACGCCGTCTTCGGTGGCCAGAACGAACGGCAGACTGCAGGCCTGCCTGCGATCGAGCGGCGCCGTCCCCCGGCAAATCACGGTCCGGCCCAGATACACGGGAGTCTGTAGATTCAGCTTGAGCCGCGTAATGCGCGAATCGTCCCCAACCCATCCCGTCAGGGCCTTGACGGCAAGGGCCAGCTGAAAGCTGTAGCTCAGAAACGCGGTGGCATGACCGGCCGCCCGGGCGGCATCCACGTCGTGATGAAGCGGAGAGAAGTCGCGCACAGCGCCCGCCCCCACCACCAATCGGGTCATGGTGATCGGCATCGGCACGGACAGCAGCCCGACGTGCCCGTCCGGAACCTGTAGCGCCGATTCCGCCGGGCGGACAGACACGACGCGCGGGCCATCGCTCGACTGGGGGCCGCGCCGGAAACGAAACATCGTATTGGTCGTTTTCGCCACCACGGTGCCGAGCTGAGTACGGTGCTCGATTTCCTCGGTCACGAAAAAGCCTTCGCCGAGCCGGGTCCGCTTCGGCGTGATCGCCGTGATGGTACTGCTCGTGGCGACGATATCGCCGCAGAACAAGGGCTGGAAATAGTGCTGCTCGATGGCGGTATTGACCGACGAATCGACCGGCAGGGGCACCAGCATGGCACGCATGAAATGATTCGCGCCGTGTGCATCGGCCGGGCGCCAGTTGGGGACGCGCGAGGCAATGGTCACGAATGACGGCGGAGCCTGCACCGCTTCGCCGGCGTGCAGTCGCGCCGCCAGGCGCTCATCCTCCAGCGCCTCGGCCAGATAGCCGATGGCCGCCTGGCTGACCGGATAGGGACCGGGCACCGCCGCACCTTGCGAGCCCAGCCACGATTGCCACGAAGTCTCGGCGTTCATCGATCCGGCTCGAACTGGTAAAGCGTCACGTCGTGCCCGGGCACGTCGAGGTAGCAGACTCGCAGCGGCATGTCGATGCGAATGTCCTCGATAGCGCAGCCGACGAGGTTGCCCATCACGATCATGGTCCGCGGTTGCTCCAGCAACTTCACCACGGCGACGGTGTAGGGTCCGTCGCGGCCGAACGATTTCGGCCCGACGTACACGGTCGAGTAGGAATACAGGTCCCCACGGCCCGACACCTCGATCCAGTCGTGCTCTTCCGACAAACAGCTGCGACAGGCCGGATAAGGCGTCCAGTTGAAGTCGCCGCACGCCCGACAGCGCGGCACCAGGAACTTGCGTTGACGCAGACCCGCGTAGAAAGGCGCGCTGTGTTCGGTGATCGTCGGTAGCGGGCGAAGCCAGTTCGTCATGTTCACACTCCCATCACCAGCACGCCGGCCCCACCGTGGATGGCCATGCCTTGCGTCAGGGCAGCGCCGATCTTCGCGTTCGGCACCTGTCGCGCCGGATCGACTTCGCGACGCAACTGGCGCGCCACTTCGATGACGTGCATCCCGCCGGGATGACCGTTGTGACTGCTGGAAAGGCAGCCGCCATCGGTGTTCACCGGCATCGAACCGCCGAGGCGCGTGTGACCTTCCTCCACGAAGGCGGCGCCGGCACCGATCTCGCAGAAGCCCATTTCCTCCAGATCGCGAGCCACGGTCACGGTGAAACAATCGTAGAGGCCGGCCACGTCGACATCGGTGCGCTTGACGCCTGCCATGTCGAACGCGAGGTTCGACGCCCGTCTCACAGCGCCGCCTTCCTTACGAAACATCGGATACGGCACGTTGTGGTAATAATCAACATAGGCCGCTTCCGCGGCGCCGAGTATATATACGGGAGGCTTGCGAAGGTCCCGCGCCCGCTCGGCGGTCGTGACGACGATCGCGTATCCGCCATCGTTGTCCAGGGCGCAATCCAGCAACCGGAATGGCGAGGCGATCATGCGGGATGTCACGACATCCTCCACCGTGATCTCACCTCGCCT
>Ga0157380_10002991_pt1 | contig 11513 bp, 8 predicted proteins | sample S35metaG_FD_119757 | JGI IMG/M metagenome (GOLD analysis project Ga0157380, IMG submission 119757) | Switchgrass rhizosphere microbial communities from Kellogg Biological Station, Michigan, USA - S3-5 metaG | ecosystem: Host-associated > Plants > Roots > Rhizosphere > Soil | place: USA: Michigan...
GCCGAGCTCGCCGGTGAAGCTGACGCGGAACAGCATGGCCGGGCTGCCCGCGACCTTGCCGTGCGCAACCGCCATGTGCGGCAGCGCCGCCGGCGCGAGGTCGATGCCGGCGACGAGCGGCCCGATCACGCGCCGCGCGAGCGGGCCCTGCACCGCGATCACGGCCCACTGCTCGGTCGTCGAGGTGAGCCACACCGCGAGCTCGGGCCACTCGGTCTGCCGGTAGTCCTCCATCATCGCGAGCACCCGCGCCGCGCCGCCGGTGGTCGTCGTGACGTGGAATCGGTCTGCGGCGAGCCGCGCGATGACGCCGTCATCGAACACGAACCCGTCCTCGCGCAGCAGGATCCCGTAGCGGCAGCGGTTTACGGCGAGCGAGGTGAAGTCGTTGACGTAGAGGCGGTTCAGGAACTCCGCGGCATCCGGGCCGGCGACCGCGATCTTGCCGAGCGTCGAGGCATCGAAGATGCCGCAGGCGCCGCGGACCGCCCGGCACTCGCGCGCGACCGCGGCGTGCATGTCCTCACCGGCCAGCGGGAAGTAGCGCGCGCGCTTCCATTGCCCGACGTCCTCGAACACGGCGCCGGCGGCGACGGCCTGCTCGTGCATCGGCGTCGTGCGCACCGGGTCGAACAGCGCGCCTCGCGCGCAGCCCGCCAGAGTCGCGAACGTCACCGGCGTGTACGGCATGCGGAACGTCGTGTGGCCGACCTCCGGCACTGGCTTGCCGGTGCGCGCGGCGACCAGGCCGAGCGCGTTCAGGTTCGAGGTCTTGCCCTGGTCGGTCGCCATGCCGACGGTCGTGTAGCGCTTCACGTGCTCGATGGAACGGAAGCCCTCCTGCGCGGCCAGCGCGAGGTCCCGCGTCGTCACGTCATTCTGGAAATCCACGAAGGCCTTGCCGCCGCCCCCGGTCTCGCGCGGTGCGGGGCCGGGCGCTTCGCGCGACGCCGTTTCGCCCGCGACCTCGTGGCGCTGCGCGGTGCCCGTGAACCCGCAGGCCCTCGCGGCGGCGAGGCCGGCCGCGGCCCCGTCCGCGAGCGCCGCGGCGAGCCCGTAGATGCCGCGGCAGGCGCCTGCGGAGCGCTCCCGCTCCGCCGATTGCGACGGGACAAAGCAGCGCGCGGCATCGCTCCACGTGAGCCGCCCGCGCGATTGCGAGAAGAGGTGCACGGAGGGCACGTGGCCGCCGGACATCAGCACCAGGTCGCAGGCGATCGTCCGGCCGCCGATCGTGATGCCGCTGACACGCCGGCTGCCGCGCGTGCCCTCGACCGCGGCGCCCATGAGCACCTCGATGCCGGCGCGCCGCGCAGCCTCGGCCCAGGTTCCCGGCGCCGCAGGCCGCAAGTCCGCGATGGCCGCGACGACGACGCCGGCGGCGTGCAGGTCGAGCGCAGCGAGGTACGCGGCGTCCGTCGCCGTCACGAGCACCGCGCGCGTGCCGGCCCGCACGCCATAGCGATTCAGGTAACTGCGCGCGGCCCCGGCGAGCATCACGCCCGGCCGGTCGTTGCCGGAATACACGAGCGGCTGCTCGATCGCGCCGGCCGCGAGCACGACCTCGCGCGCGCGCACCTGCCAAAGCCGCTCGCGCACGCCGCCTGCGGGCGGCTCGGCGAGGTGATCCGTGCAGCGCTCGGCGAGCGCGATGTAGTTGTGCGCGAAATAGCCGAACGCCGTCGTGCGCGCGAGCAGGCGCACACGCGGGTTGCCGGCGAAGGCGTTGACCGTGCGCGCGAGCCAGTCGCCGGCCGCCAGGCCGTCGATGTGCGCCTGTCCGCCGTCGAGCAGCGTGCCGCCGGGCTCGGCCTGCTCGTCGCAGAGGAGCACGCGCGCGCCGGCGTCCGCCGCGGCGCGCGCGGCCGCGAGCCCCGCCGGCCGCGCGCCCACGACCAGCACGTCGCAGTGCGCATAGCGCCTCGTGTAGTTGTCGGGATCGGGCGCCGCCGGCGCGCGCCCGAGGCCCGCCGCGCGGCGGATCAGCGGCTCATAGAGCTTCGACCACGCGGAACGCGGCCACATGAACGTCTTGTAGTAGAAGCCCGCGGGGAAGAGCGGCGACAGGAAGTCGGCGATGCCCCCGACGTCGAACGCGAGGCTGGGCCAGCGGTTCTGCGATTCCGCGACGAGCCCGTCGTAGAGCTCCACCTGGGTGGCACGCAGGTTCGGCGTCTCGCGCGCCGCGTCGCGGCGCACGGTCACGAGCGCGTTCGGCTCCTCGGGGCCGGCCGTCAGGATGCCGCGCGGCCGGTGGTACTTGAAGGAGCGCCCGACGAGGTGCACGCCGTTCGCGAGCAGCGCCGAGGCGAGCGTGTCGCCGGCGAGCCCCTCGTACGCAGTGCCGTCGAACGTGAAGCGGAGCGTCTTCGCCCGGTCGACGCGGCCGCCGCTCCCGGTGCGGTGCGCGCTCACGGTGGCGGTTCCCCGATGCCATAGGCCGCGGCGATGCGGTCGGTGGTCGTGTCGCGGATCACGTTGAAGAAGCGCCCGCAGCCGCGCAGGTGCCGCCAGCGCTCGGCGTTGCGGCCACGCGGGTTGTCGCGCACGTAGATGTGGCGGCTCCACTCCTCGTCGCTGAGGTCCGCGGGGCGCTGCGGCCGCTCGCGGTGCGCCTGGCCGCCGTAGGAGAACTCGATTTCCGGCCGCTCACCGCAGTACGGGCAGGGAATGAGCAGCATCAGTGGGCGACCCCGGACGCGGCGGCCTCGTCGATCATCGCCCCGTCGCGGAACCGCTGGAGCGAGAACGGCGCGGCGTACGGGTGCGGCTCGTCCTTCGCCATCGTCCAGGCGAAGACGTGCGCCGACCCCGGCGTCGCCTTGAAGCCGCCCGTGCCCCAGCCGCAGTTCAGGTACAGGCCCGGCACCTCTGTCTTGCCGATGATCGGCGAGCGGTCCACCGTCACGTCGACGATGCCCGCCCAGTTGCGCAGCATGCGCAGGCGACGGAACTGCGGGAACAGCTCGCAGATCGCCTCCATGGTGTGCAGGTTCACGTGCAGCGCCCCGCGCTGCGTGTACGACGTGTAGCTGTCCGTATGCGCGCCGATGACGAGCTCGCCCTTGTCCGACTGGCTGATGTAGGCGTGGATCGCGTTCGACATGACGACGCAGGGAAACACCGGCTTCACCGGCTCCGAGACCAGCGCCTGCAGCGGGTAGCTCTCGAGCGGCAGGCGGATGCCGGCCATGCGCGCCACGACGCTGGAGTTGCCGGCGGCGACCACGCCCACCTTGGGCGTGCGGATCAGGCCGCGCGTCGTCTCGAGCGCCTCCACCGCGCCGCCCGCGCCGCGCCGGATACCGGTGACCTCGCAGTTCTCGAGGATGTCGACGCCGAGCGAGTCGGCCGCGCGCGCGTAGCCCCAGGCGACGGCGTCGTGCCGTGCCGTGCCGGCGCGCCGCTGCAGCGTGGCGCCGAGGACCGGATAGCGAAGGTCTCCGCGGATCTCGAGCGGCGGGCAGTACGCCTTCGCCTGCTCCGGCGTGAGCCACTCGTTGTCGACGCCGTTCGCGCGGTTCGAGTGCATGATCCGCTTCAGGACCTGGGCGTCGTGCACGCTGTGCGCGAGCATCATCACGCCGCGCGGCGAGTACATGACGTTGTAGTTGAGGGCCTGCGACAGGCCTTCCCACAGCTTCAGCGCGTGCTCGTAGATCGCGATGCTCTCGTCGAACAGGTAGTTCGAACGGATGATGGTGGTGTTCCGGCCGGTGTTGCCGCCGCCGATCCAGCCCTTCTCGACCACGGCGATGTTCGTCATCCCGTGCTCGGCCGCGAGGTAGAACGCCGTGCCGAGCCCGTGGCCGCCACCGCCGACGATGACCGCGTCATAGGACGCCTTCGGCTCCGGCTTGCGCCATTGCTCGCGCCAGCCGGCGTGGCGCGAAAGGCTCCCGAGCAGGAGCGACAGGCCGGACCAGGCTTGGCGCTTCAGGCGCGGAGTTCCTTGTTCTCGGGGTCGTAGGGCGAGTCGACCAGCACCGTCGCCTCGCGGCGCTCGCCGAGGATCTCGATCGCGATCTTCGTGCCGACCTCGGCGAACTCTGGCTTCACGTAGCCGATCGCGAGGCTCTTCTTCAGCACGTGCCCGTAGAAACCCGAGGTCGCGCGGCCGATCATGCGCCCCTTGCCGTCGAACAGCGGCTCGTTGCCGAGCGGGTCCGCGTCCGTGACCCCGTGCACCTCGAGCGTGACGAAGCGGTTCGGCACGCCCTTCGCGAGCTGCGCCTCGAGCGCCGCCCGGCCCGTGAAGTCGCCCTTCCCCATCCGCACGAAACGGTCGAGGCTCGCCTCGAAGGGCGAGTTTTCGCGGGTCAGGTCGCTGCCCCACATGCGGTACGACTTCTCCATGCGCAGCGACTCCATCGCGCGCATGCCGGCCATCCCGATGCCATGCTCCGCCCCGGCGGTGAAGACGGCGACGAACAGGTGGCGCGCGTATTCGATCGGGAAGTGCAGCTCCCAGCCGAGGCTGCCGACGAAGTTGACGCGCAGCAGGTACACGTCCGTCGCGAGGCCGACCTCGGCGACCTGGCCCGTGAGCCAGGGGAACGCCTGGTTGTCGAGCGGCGTGTCGGTCAGTTTCGCGAGGACGTCGCGCGAGCGCGGGCCCGCGACGACGAAGCAGCCGCGCGAGGTCGTGATGTTCGAAAGCCGCACCGAGCCGTCGGACGGCAGGCGCTTGTGCAGCAGGTCCGTATCGTAGCGTTCCGCCGCGCCCGCGCTGACGACGTAGAAACGCTCCTCGGCCAGCTTCGTGATCGTGAACTCCGAACGGATGCCGCCGCGCTTCGTCAGCGCGTGCGAGAGCGCCATCCGGCCGACCTTCGCCGGAACCTTGTTCGCGACCAGCGAGTCGAGCCACGCTTCCGCGCCCGGGCCCTCGACGACGTGCTTCGTGAACGGAGTGAGGTCGATGACGCCGACGCGCTCGCGCAGGCCCCGGCATTCGTTCCCGACGTGCTCGAACCAGTTCGTGCGCCGGAAGCTCCAGTCGTCCTTCGCCTCGACGCCCGTCGGCGCAAACCAGTTGGCGCGCTCCCAGCCGTAGCGCTGGCCGAACACGGCGCCCATGTGCTTCAGCCGGTCGTAGACCGGGCTCGTCTTCGCCGGTCGCGCATCCGGGCGCTCCTCGTCCGGGTAGTGGATCGTGAAGACGTTGCGGTAGGTCTCCTCGTTCTTCTGCACCAGGTAGCGCTTGCCCGTGTACGGGCCGAAACGGCGCGGGTCGATCGCCAGCATGTCGATGCCCGGCTCGCCCTCGACGATCCACTCCGCGAGCTGCCAGCCCGCGCCGCCCGCTGCCGTGATGCCGAAGCTGTGCCCTTCGTTCAGCCAGACGTTCGGCAAGCCCCAGGCCGGGCCGATCAGCGCGCTGCCGTCCGGCGTATAGGAAATCGGCCCGTTGACGACGTCCTTGATGCCGCAGTTCGCGAGCGCCGGCACGCGCCGCTGCGCGCCCTCGATGTGCGGGATGAGCCGCTCGAGGTCGCCGTCGAAGAGGCTCTTGCCGAACCAGGACGGCACGCCGTCGGCGAAGCGTGCGGGCGCGCCGGCCTCGTAGGGCCCGAGGATCCAGCCCATGCGCTCCTCGCGGATGTAGTACGACTGGTCGGGCTCGCGCATGACGGCGAGTTCGCGCCCGCCCCCTTGCCGATAGGCCTTCAGTTCCGGGGATTCCTCGTAGACGATGTACTGGTGCTCGACCGGGATCGCGGGCACGTGGAGACCGAACATCCTCCCGGTCTGGCGCGCGTAGTTGCCGGTCGCGCAGACGACGTGCTCGCAGGTGATCTCGCCCTTCGTCGTCGTGAGCTTCCACTCGCCGCTGCGGCCGCGCGTGGCTGCAGTCACTTCCGTGTGTTCGTATATTTCCGCGCCCTTCGCGCGGGCACCTTTCCTGAGCGCCATCGTCAGGTCGGCCGGGGCGATGTGCCCGTCCTGCGGGTGGTAGAGCGCGCCGACGATCGCCGCCGTGTCGGCCGTGCCGCCGAGCTCGAGCAGCGGCCACAGCGCCTTCACTTCCTTCGGCCCGATGATCTCGAAGGGCACGCCGATCGTGTTCGCCGTCCCGCAGTACTTGCGGAACTCGTCCATGCGGTCGCGCGACGTGGCGAGGCGCAGGTTCCCGGTCGCGTGGAAGCTGACGTCCTGCCCGGTCTCGGCCTGCAGCCGCTTGTAGAGGTCGACCGAATACTTGTGCAGCTGGCCGACCGTGTAGCTCATGTTGAAGAGCGGCAGCAGGCCGGCGGCATGCCAGGTCGAGCCCGCGGTCAGCTCGGAGCGCTCGACGAGCGCGATGTCGGACCAGCCCTTGTGCGCGAGGTGATAGAGGGTGCTGACGCCGACGGCGCCGCCGCCGATCACGACCACCCGAGCGTGCGATTTCATCCCGGCGACCCCCACGCAGCGACCCCGAAAGTGTAGCGGGTGGCGAATCGCAGGCAGCCCTGAATGCGACCCTCTTGTGTCGGAAACAGACATCCCGCGCGACAGCGGTGGCATACTCGATCGCGCATGGAGACGACCCGCTACGCCTTCCTGACGCTGGCGAACTACTCGCTGATCGCGGTCACCAATGCGCTCGAGCCGCTGCGCATGGCCAACCGGGTGGTCGGAAAACCGGCCTACGAATGGTCGCTCGTGAGCCTCGATGGCCGGCCAGCCGCGGCCAGCAGCGCGCTCGAGCTCGAACCGACGATCGCGCTCGAGAAGCTGGGCAAGGTCGAAATCCTCTTCATCTGTGGCGGCATCAACGTCCGCGAGGCGGTCACTCCGCCGCTCCTCGCGGCGCTGCGCCGGTTGGCCGAGCGGCGGGTGGGCCTGGGTGCGCTTTGCACCGGCGGCTACGCGCTCGCGCGGGCGGGCCTCCTCGACCAGTACCGCGCCACCATCCATTGGGAGAACCTGTCCGCGCTGCGCGAGGAGTTCCCGCGCGTGCAGCTCAACGACCAGGTGTTCAGCATCGACCGCGACCGGTACACCGCTTCCGGGGGTACAGCGCCCCTGGACCTGATGCTTAACCTCATCCGGTTGAAGCATGGCCCGCGGATTTCACAGCAGGTTTCCGAGCAGTTCGTACTGGAACGCGTTCGCAGCGCCGAGGATCGCCAGGTCGTGCCGCTGCGCGCCCTGGTCGGGAGCTCGCACCGCGGCATGATCGAGGTCGCGCAGCTCATGGAAGAGAACATCGAGAAGCCGTTGTCGCTCGAGCGCATTGCCCACGCGACTGGCCTGTCGCGGCGCCAGATCGAGCGGCTGTTCCGGCGCCACCTCGATTGCGTCCCGAAACGCTACTACCTCGAGATGCGCCTGCGGCGGGCCCGGGAGCTGCTGCTGCAGACCGCCATGCCGATCATGGACGTGACGACCTCCTGCGGCTTCAAGTCGCCCCCCCATTTCTCCCGTTGCTACCGGGCCCTGTTCGGCCACCCCCCCAGCGCAGAGCGCCGCGTCCCCCGTTGACGGCGGGTCAGCGCTTTCATATTCGGGGCGGGGTCTGGCCCCTCCGTTCACAGTTCCGGGGTTCCGTCGCGTTAAGGCAAGTCCTTGTCGTAAAAGGACTAGTCCCGCACGCGGCCTTTGTTTAACATCCGTTCAATAACGCCGCACCGGAGCGTGCAGATGGCTGAGTCCCCCGAAGGCGAGTTTGACCTACGCTCGCTCGACGACGCCGAGCTGATCGAACAGGTCCACGACGACATGTACAACGGCCTCAAGGCCGAAGTCGAAGAAGCGACCCGCATCTTCCTCGAGCGCAAGTGGGGGCCCGCCCAGGTGCTGAACGACGCCCTGGTCGAGGGCATGCGCATCGTCGGCATCGATTTCCGCGACGGCATCCTGTTCGTGCCCGAAGTGCTGCTCGCCGCCAACGCGATGAAGGGCGGCATGGCGATCCTGCGGCCGCTGCTCGCCGAGACCGGCGCCGAGCCGATCGGCAAGATCGTGATCGGCACCGTGAAGGGCGACATCCACGACATCGGCAAGAACCTGGTCGGGATGATGCTCGAGGGCGCGGGCTTCGAGGTCATCGACCTCGGCATCAACAACGCGGTCGAGAAATACTTGGCCGCACTCGAGGAACACAAGCCCGACTTCCTTGGGATGTCGGCGCTGCTGACCACGACCATGCCGTACATGAAGGTCGTGATCGACACGCTCAAGGAAAAGCAGCTGCGCGACAAGTACATCGTGCTGGTCGGCGGCGCGCCGCTCAACGAGGAATTCGGCAAGGCGATCGGCGCCGATGCCTACTGCCGCGATGCGGCCATCGCCGTCGAGACCGCCAAGCGGTTGCTCGCCGAGCGAAGGGCGGCCGCGCATGCAGCCTAGGCGGCTCATCGTCGCCTGCGGCGCCCTCGCGCACGAGATAGCGGCGCTGCGCAAGGCCAACGGCTGGTCCAGCCTGGACGTCGTCTGCCTCCCGCCGGAGCTGCACAACCGGCCGGAAAAGATCGCAGGCGCGGTGCGGGAGAAAATCCGCGAGCACCGCAAGGACTACGAGGCCATCTTCGTCGCCTACGGCGACTGCGGAACGGGCGGGGCGCTCGACAAGGTGCTGGCCGAGGAGGGCGTCGAGCGAATCCCCGGCGTGCACTGCTACGAATTCTTCGCCGGCACCGCCGCGTTCGCCGATCTGGCGGAGTCCGAGCCCGGCACCTTCTACCTGACGGACTTCCTGCTGCGGCATTTCGACCGGCTGGTGATCCAGGCGCTTGGCATCGACCGCCACCCGGAACTGCAGCCGGTTTATTTCGGCAACTACCGCCGCCTCGTCTACCTCGCGCAGTCGCCGAAGCCGGGCGCGCAAGCCGAGGCGCAGAAAGTCGCCGACCGCCTCGGGCTCGAGCTGGTCGTGCGGCAGACCGGTTACGGCGGACTCGGCGCAAGCCTCGCCGGCTTCGCGGGGCGTCCGTGGATGCCTGCATGGCCAGCCTGACCATCATTTCCTGGCGCGACATCCCGGCCCAGGTCGTCGTCCGGCGTGGGCGGGAAACCGCGAAGGCCAAGCTGTCCGAACGCTTCCAGGAAGCGGTCGATCGCGCCGCGATGCGCGCGGGCAAGGGCAGTTCCGACCTCTACCTCGCCGAGTGGAAGCGCTCCGCGGCGACGCCCTGCGGCGACGACATCCAGCAGGAAGCCGACCTGGAGGCGCGCCGCATCGAGGAACGCTACAGCGACGAGGACCTCGAGCGCCTGGTGCGCGCGAAAGGGCTCGCCGAGGGAACCGTCGCCGAAGGAACCGAATGACCGACACCGTCGTCTCTTCCGCCACCCGCGAAGTCGTGATCGGCTTCGACCGGCCATTCGTCATCATCGGCGAGCGCATCAACCCGACCGGGCGCAAGCTGCTCGCCGCCGAGATGGCAGCCGGCGACTTCAGCCGCGTCGAGGCCGATGCGCGTGCCCAGGTCGAGGCAGGCGCCCAGATGCTGGACGTCAACGCCGGCATCCCGCTCGCCGACGAGCCGGCGATCCTCGCGAAGGCCGTGCAGCTCGTGCAGTCGATCACCGACGTGCCGCTGTCCATCGACTCCTCGATCGTGGCTGCGCTCGAGGCGGGCCTCGCGGTCTACAAGGGCAAGGCGCTCGTCAACTCCGTCACCGGGGAGGAGGAGCGCCTCGAAGCCGTGCTGCCCCTCATCAAGAAGTACGGCGCGGCCGTGGTCGCGATCTCGAACGACGAGACGGGCATCTCCGAGGATCCCGACGTGCGCTTCGCGGTCGCGAAGAAGATCGTCGAGCGCGCCGCGGATTACGGCATTCCGCGCTGCGACGTCGTGGTCGACCCGCTCGTGATGCCGATCGGCGCGATCAACACGGCCGGCGTGCAGGTGATGCGCCTCGTGCAGCGCTTGCAGGGCGAACTGAAGGTCAACACCACCTGCGGCGCTTCCAACGTCAGCTTCGGCCTGCCGAACCGCGGGGGCATCAACAGCGCCTTCCTCACCATGGCGATCGCTTCCGGCCTCACCTCGGCGATCACGAACCCGCTGCACGTCGAGACCATCCAGGCCTGCCTCGGCGCGGACGTCATGATGGGCCACGACCCGCACTGCGCGCGCTGGATCCAGCGCTTCCGCGAAGCGCCCCCGCCGGGCGCGGACGGCGAAGCCACACGCGGCCGCCGCGAGAGGCGTCGCCCCGTTCCGGCCTGAGCGGCGGCCCATGGCCGACCGGGACCCGCTCGTCGTCTTCACGCCCTCCGGCAAGCGCGGCCGGTTCCCGGCCGGCACGCCGCTCCTCTCGGCCGCGCGCACGCTCGGCGTCGACCTAGATTCCGTCTGCGGCGGGCGCGGCATCTGCGGCCGCTGCCAGGTACTGATCGCCGAGGGCGAGTTCGCCAAGCACGGCGTGCGCTCGGGGGCGGCGAGCGTCTCGCCGGTCAGCGAGACGGAGCTGCGCTACGCGAAGCGCCGCGGCCTCCCGTCCGGGCACCGCCTGTCGTGCTCGACCCGGGTCGAGAGCGACGTCGTGGTCGACGTGCCGCCCGGCAGCCAGGTCCACCGCCAGGTCGTGCGCAAGGACGCCGACGCGCGCGTCATCAAGCTGAACCCCGTCGTGCGCCTGCACTACGTCGAGGTGCGCGAGCCGGACATGCACGACCCGTCCGGCGACCTCAGGCGCCTGTACGAGGCGCTGGAGCGCGAGTGGCAGCTGACCGCGCTCTCCTGCGACTTCTCGATCCTCGGCGAGCTGCAGGCGGCGCTGCGCAAGGGCGAGTGGAAAGTGACCGTCGCCGTGCACGACGCCTCGCAGGTGATCGCGCTGTGGCCGGGCTTCCACGAAAAGGCCTTCGGCATGGCGGTGGACGTCGGCTCGACGACGGTCGCGGCGCACCTGTGCGACCTCGAGACCGGCGAGCTGGTCGCCGCCGCGGGCACGATGAACCCGCAGATCCGCTTCGGCGAAGACCTCATGAGCCGGGTCTCGTACGCGATGATGAACCCGGGCGGCGCGGCGATGATGACGGCCGCGATCCGCGGCGCGCTCGGGCAGCTCGCCGCCGAGCTCGCGCGCGAGGCGGGGATCGCGACCCACGACATCCTGGAGATGACGCTGGTCGGCAACCCGATCATGCATCACCTGGTGCTCGGCATCGACCCGGTCGAGCTCGGCGGCGCGCCGTTCGCGCTCGCGGTCGACAGCTCGCTGACGGTGCCCGCCTCCGCGCTCGGCATCGCCGTGCACCCGAACGCGCGCGTCTACGTGCTGCCCTGCATCGCCGGCCACGTCGGCGCGGATGCCGCCGGCGTGATCCTTGCCGAGCGGCCCGACCTCGCCCCCGAGGTCACGCTGCTGGTCGACGTCGGCACCAATGCCGAGATCGTGCTCGGCAACCGCCAGCGCCTGCTCGCATGCTCGAGCCCGACCGGCCCCGCGTTCGAGGGCGCCCAGATCAGCTGCGGCCAGCGCGCGGCGCCCGGCGCCATCGAGCGCGTGCGCATCGATCCCGCGACCCTCGAGCCGCGCGTCAAGGTGATCGGCAGCGACCTCTGGTCCGACGA
>Ga0157380_10002992_pt1 | contig 11512 bp, 7 predicted proteins | sample S35metaG_FD_119757 | JGI IMG/M metagenome (GOLD analysis project Ga0157380, IMG submission 119757) | Switchgrass rhizosphere microbial communities from Kellogg Biological Station, Michigan, USA - S3-5 metaG | ecosystem: Host-associated > Plants > Roots > Rhizosphere > Soil | place: USA: Michigan...
AATGATTTTGATCCTACAGGAATGGGAGAGCCGGCATTTCCTCCGGTATTTGCAGCTCTCGCCAACGCATTATATAAATTAACCGGAAAACGATTTTATGATCAGCCTTTTTCTATGAATCTGAAAGGTGCGCAGGGATCAGAATGATTATATTGTTTTTTAAACACAAAGTAAAACGAAGTTTTCACAAAGGCCACAAAGGGATTAATAGTGAATGGTAAGGCCTTGTAATCTCTTTGTGTTCCTTCGTGAAATACTTTGTTTCCTCTGAGTTAAAAAAATCTGCGAAACCTGTGCCTTAATCTGTTTGATCTGTGGTTAACCATTTTTAAATCGGCTTCTTCAACATCCTATTTCCCAAATTTCCCATCATCCAGATGGTTTCGCCATCGGGGAATATCACAAAAAATACTTTTTCAGAACCACCGTTAACACGCATGGTGCCGTTCTGCCTATTAAAGTAATAATCGCCTGCATTATAAAATCCCCATTCATAATATGTAAACCTTGACCCCGAAAATTCAACTTTATCATAGGTACCACTCACTACCCAACGAATATCATCCAGGTTTATATCGGCATTTGTATTTATTCGTGATTGTACAATGGTAACGCCTTTTGTATCGTCACCAATAAAATTCTTCATCGTACTATCTGCTGTAAGTTCGGCTTTAAGTTGTTTGCCATCAGAAAAATTCAATACAAGTTGTAGATCATCCAGTTTCCAGGTTCCACTTACATCTTCTTTGGTTTCGTGCCAGGAAAAACTTCCATCCGTTGAAAACTTAATACTAAAAGGTTCGGGGTCCCACATTGACTTGTATTGCAATGTGCCTGTCCATATCTTTTCTTTTAGTAAACTGGCGTACCTGGATTCGGTTTCTTTTTTGCATCCGGGCATTGTTAATATAAACAGCGATGATGCAATGATGAATAATGCTTTTTTCATAATAAAGGTTTTAATTTGATTGAATGTTCCCGCAGAAATAAATCCGACAGGTTTAAGGATAAATCAGGTTTATTCTGAAATACCCTACATAATCAAATTAGACGCAGAATCATGAACAAGGGGAACAAAAAAGCCACAGTTGACCGAATCAATTCATTCAGGTGGAGATCAAACATTGACCGGTAAGGAAAATTATTTTACTTGTCCAATTTTCTATAAATTTAACACTCGCATAACCCCTAACTATACATGTGATGAAAAGAGTACTGTTATTTTTCGTAGGAAGCATTCTCCTATTTTCATTCGGCAGTTCCAAATTAATCGGCGACAAAAATTTTTCTGATTTAAGCACTGGAGATTTTTTATTTGAGCCTCCGGTTCTTTACAATGTAACACCTTCCATTGCAGGCGAGGGCGATACGGTTTTATTGACTGGCAAATTCCTAACCGGCACCACAGGGGTATTTTTCGGAGACGTGGATACACCTGCTCATTCTTTCCGTGTACTTTCAGATACAACTGTAGAAGTTATTGTTCCGCAACAGGGAACGAACAAACTGAAAATTTCCACGTCATTGGGAAGCACAACAATGTATAATAATTTTACGCATAAAGGGCCCAATTTTACCAATGCTACACCTATTTTCGGGGGAACGGGATCGTCTCACGTATTAACCGGTTCCAATATGTCGTCGGTAAGCGAAGTAAAGGTTAGTGGCGTACCGGTAATTTCCTTTACCATTCTTAATCCAAATCAGATTCGCTTTATTAAAAATACAGCTCCCTCCGGTCCCGTATCCGTAAAAAATCCGTACGGCACTACAGTAGCGGCTTACATCACCGACAGTGATCCGAGAATTGATTCTATCAAACCGATTAGCGGCACACAAGGCGATACCATAATTGCTTATGGTAGATTTATGTACGATCCCGCTGCCGTTACTGTGGGTGGCACTAACGTAACTAAATTTTGGGTGATTGGTCCTACATACGATAATAAAGTGTTTTTCATTCTGGGTAGTGGCTCGAGTGGAACAGTGACATTTTCCGGTCCATCTGGTACCCGCAGTTTTGGCGATTTTATTTATTTCAAGAAAGTGCTGTTATGCCCCGGTGCAAGTATTGCGTTGCCTGCTGGCAAAACCGGATCGACTTATGGATGGCAGGTGAATAAAGGCAATGGGTTTGAAGCAATAGGCGATACCGGTATATATAGTGGAACCAGTACAGCCACGCTTAACCTGAATGCTGTTCCTTCTACTTATTACGGTTATGCATATAGGTGCAGTATCGATGGTCAGTATAACGACCAGCAACGTATATATTTCAGAAACAATTGGGTGGGTGGCAGTGGCAATAGCTGGGAAAATCCCGCAAATTGGCAATGCGGTTCGCTGCCTGAAGCCAATACAGATGTATTTATTCCAGCTGGCAATATTACAATCAATTCAAATGTAGTTTGTCGTAGTCTTAGGCTCGCGACAGGTGCAACGGTTACTGTTGCACCGGGATACAACCTGACGATAACAAATTAACTTATCATTGTTCCATTTACAAACAATTTCATTCATTGCTCTCCAATAGAGCAGACATTATCTTCCGTTGTTAAATAACGTATATTAAATTAATGCAAACCTGATATTATCTCGATGCGAGGGGATGCATCTTATCATATTTTCTATTTAATGAAGGTCAGCAACTCGATTTTTCGGGTATGCACCCGGGGTGAATAAAATCATACAATACTTTACCTATTCCCGATCAATCACCCAAAATCTATAATCCACAACAAGGTTTTATGCAGATTTTCGATCTTCCATTTCGCATATCGCCCACTAACTCAAACCTTTAATACCTGTTTTAGCTTAACCAAGAGGAATCCTGACTTAATTTATTATTTACAACTTGTCAATAATAAATTATGTTTTTTTTAATAAATGTTTTTAAATTGGGTTCGGTTCAAAAAGGTTACTTAACTGTAAACAAAACTAACTAACAAACATGAGAAAAAATCTAACTGGTTTTTTACTAGCAATGTTATGCTTCGTCATTGCTGGTAAAGCACAGGTCTTGTCCATCTCCGGCAAGATTACAGATGAAAAAGGAGTTCCCATTCCTTTTGCTTCTATTGTTATCAAAGGCAAATCAAAAACAGGTACTACATCAGATGAACAGGGTAATTTTAAAATTTCGGCCTCTACGGGCGATGTTTTAGAAATATCCGGAGTCAATTTTACTTCAAGGGAAGTAAAAGTAGGATCAGCCACTTCAATTAATGTAGTGCTTAGTCCTGGTAAAGGAGATTTATCCGAAGTAGTTGTAACGGCGATGGGTATTAAACGATCAGAGAAAGCATTGGGATATGCTGTATCGAAAGTTGATCCCTCTACATTATTACAGAAATCGGAACCAAATCTTCTGAATTCGCTTGCCGGTAAAGTACCGGGGGTGGACATAAGGGCTGGTCAGGGTGCACCCGGTGCGGCTTCGCGTATCCAAATCAGGGGTGTATCTTCTTTTAGCGGAGGTGAACCCTTAATCGTAGTTGACGGAGTTCCTTACAGCAACCCAATTGTAAATACCACAAGTCCATTCAGTGGTGGGGGTACCTACGGTTCCGGATTAAATAACATTGACCCTAACGACATTGAATCTATCAACGTATTGAAGGGTGCCGCGGCTGCATCGTTGTATGGCTCAAGAGCGGCCAATGGGGTGTTGCTTATAACTACTAAATCGGGCGCTCCTAAAAAAGGCGCAAAATCACTTAATATAACATACAGAGGTGGATACAGCGTCGAAAAAATAGCTGATATACCTGAGTTCCAGAATTTATATGGTGCAGGTGCCAACTTCAGGGCACAATCTTCCAATGGTTCATGGGGAGCCAAATTTGGAAAAGGGGTTATTTATGATGCGGGTGGTTTGGTAATCGGAAATTCTGCGTCTGGAATAGACTCCATTCCTGCTACTACATGGGCTACCATGTATGCTTCATATCCGGAGCTTTTTCCAAATGGAAAAATTGCTTATAAAGCCAACCCGGAAAACGTGTCATCTTTATTCAATACCGGCAGCCTTCTGGAAAATTCCATTGGTCTGGCTGGCGGCGAAGGAAATTCACTGTTTAACGTAACGATGTCGCGTGTTGACCAAAAAGGATATATCACCAATTCGAGCTATACAAAACACAATATTAGCGTGGGTGGTCAAACAGCCGTTGGCAACCTGACCATTGGAGGTAGTGTATCATATGCCAGGTCTAAACAGATCGGTGGCTTCATCGGACAGGCTCAAAGTTTTATATCACAGTGGGGTCGTACCTATACGATGGCCAGGAACTGGGATATCGTAGGTTGGCCTTCTGAAGACAGGCAAGGTCGACAGATCGGTTTCAATGATGGCCAGTATACAAACCCTGTATGGGGTGCCTACCACAACGTCATCACATCAATCGATGATCGGGTAACTGCAAACGTTAGGGCTTCGTACAAAGTCAATAACTGGATTCGGGTGGATGCCAATGCTGGTATTAACAGCTATGCACTTTTCAGGGACCAGATTATTGACAAATCTTCTTATGGAAGTGCGGATAACACATTAGGTACACTTACCGAAGTTGTCAACAGGCAACAAGAGATTCAAGGTAAAATCGTTGCCGTATTCAGTCCCAAGTTTTCGAATAAGAACTGGACACTGGATGTTAACCTGGGTAGTGATATAAACGAAAGAACCAGTCGCGCCCAACAGGTATATGGAGTTGATTTCGTAATTCCTGGTCTTTATAATCTTACCAATACACGCCGCCAAACATTTAGCGGTGATTCCAGAACGAAAAGAAGGCTGGTTGGTTTCTTCGCTGATGCCTCTTTGGGTTATAAAAACTTTGCATTCATTAACCTGACTGGAAGAGAGGATCTTACTTCAACGCTTCCTTATCAAAATGCGCAATATTTCTACCCCGGTATTTCCGGATCGCTGGTTTGGTCGGATGCATTTAAACTTAAATCCAACTGGTTTGATTATGGTAAAATCCGTGCAGGTTATGCCCGTGTTGGTAACGATGCTGCCCCTCACAATGGCGAACCTATTTTCAATCTCAACGCTTCAGGTTTTCTTGGTCAACCGCTTGCAACAAGAGGTGGATCTACTTACGATCCTGAGCTGACACCTGAGTTTACAACAGAACTTGAACTTGGTTCTGATTTGCGTTTCTTTAAAGGAAGAGTTGGCCTGGAAGTAACCTGGTACGACAAGAGATCAACCGATCTTATTTATGCGATCGGTCTTCCACAAACAACAGGTTATAGTTCTTTCTTCACCAATCTTGGAGAGATCCGAAATACAGGTTGGGAAGTTATGCTGGATTTAAGACCATTGATGGTTAAAGATTTCATTTGGGATATCCGTGGAATTCTTACCAGAAACGTCAATACAGTAGAAAGATTAGTGGAAGGTCTTACAAGAGATCAACTCGGTGGCTTTAACTGGATTGAAGCTGGATTCCCCTATGGTTACCTGAGAGGATCACACTCTGCCCGTGCAGATGACGGTACATTGCTGATCAACCCAACTTCAGGTATGCCTTTCCTTGATCCTAACCAGGATATGGTAGGTGATCCAAATGCCGACTATAAAATTGGTCTAAGCAACACATTTAGTTATAAAGGATTTCAATTTAATGTTTTGTTTGATGTAACTGTGGGTGGTGATTTCTATTCTGAAACCATTAGCAGTATGTTAGGAAGAGGTGTAACAAGAGATACTGAAATCAGGGAGATGAACCGTGTTATCACTGGTGTTTATGGAAATCCAACACCCGTTACCGGTGCAGATGGACTGAACCATTATACACCAATGATGGTGAATGGTAAACCGGTACAAAACCAAACAAGAGTTACTACCAACGACCTGTTTTTCACTGCTGGTACAGGTGCAAGCTTTGCCACCAACGGAGCATTTGAATATGCGGTATTCGATGGTACAGTTTATAGATTAAGGGAATTAAGTCTGGCATACACGCTGCCTGCAAAATGGATAAGCAAAGCCAAAATAACTGCGATTACCTTATCACTTACCGGCCGTAATCTTTGGTATCTCGCGCCTAATATTCCTAAGTATACAAGGTTCGACCCAGACATTAACTCAGTGGTTAATGCCGGTACACAGGGTGTTGAAACAGGTGGCGCACCAAGTACAAAAAGATTCGGTTTCAACTTAAACTTGACTTTCTAATATCATAAAGCAAATTTTCAATTATGAGAAAGAAACATATTATATATATTTTTACAACGGTATCACTCCTCCTGACGATGGGGACCGGTTGTAAAAAATTCCTCGATGTCAACAAAAACGTTAACAGCCCTACACCATCCTCCGTACAGTTGTCGATGGTATTGAGTGCCGCTGAGCGCAACATTGCAGGCAACATGGCGCTTGGTACAGGCTTGGGCAGTACGATGGGAATTTATACGCACCAGATCACTGGACGTGTGGGTGCCGACAGGTATGGCGCTGGTGCATCCGGATGGGAAGCTTTATACTCCGCCATTGCAAATCTGAATGTGATTATTACTCGCGGAGCTGAAGAAAATCGTTTTGTGTATGCAGGCATTGCCAAAATATTGAAGGCATATACGTTCAGCATATTGGTAGATGTTTATGGAGATGTTCCTTATTCCGAGTTCGATAAGTTTGCAGAAGGCATTACACAACCGAAGTCTGATAAAGGATCCGATATCTATCCTGACCTTATTAAATTGTTGGATGAAGGTATCGCCGATATCAATAACACAACTATCAATCCGTCTAAACCCGCAGGCGATGATTATATCTATAAAGGGAATACCACCAATTGGATAAAGGCAGCAAATACCATCAAACTTAAATTGTATACACAGGTAAGATTGGTACAGGACGTCAAGACACAGGTTACTGCATTGCTGGCCTCTCCAAATACACTGATCAATTCTCAGGCTGAAAGTTTTATGATGCCTTATGGTCCTATCGGTGCCACCGATGATCGGCACCCTGCTTTCGGTGACTATAACGCTACACAGCGTGGTGGTCAACTTTTCAGCCCTTGGTTGTACGAGATCATGAAAGGATGGAATACGAAAATTCTTACCGGAATCGTTGATCCAAGAATTCCTTATTATATATACAACCAGAAATCAGCAGCGGGCGGAGTAAACCCTACACCTGAAAATTGCACCGAGTACCGCGATGGTGGTTTCATTTCCATTCTGTTTGGTTCAAGTGGACCTTGTCGCGATGGTTCAAACAGCCAAACCTATTCGCTGTTGGGGATTTATCCCGCAGGTGGACGCTTTAATGATAGCGCCGCAAAAAGCGTTAACTCAATCGGCGCACAGAACGCAGGAACAGGCGCCCGTCCGCATGAATTCATAACTTATGCAGACCGCTTATACCTGGAAGCAGAATTAATACTTTTAGGTCTGGCCCCTGGTGATGCAACAGCTACATTCAGCAAAGCATTGGATGCTTCTTTTGCCCAGGTTGATTTCATAATTAGCACTCACATTAAGCCAGGTTCAGCAGGTGCTGCGCAAACAGTTCCTGTTATATCAACACTGGCTGCAACCACAGCTTACAAAGCCGCTGTAATGGCAGCTTATGGAGCAGGAAACAATGCTAAAAAGCTGGAGTATATTATCACTGAAAAATGGATAAACAGGATTGAGAACCCAATAGATAGTTATACCGACTATAGAAGAACAACTTATCCTGTGTTGTTTGCTCCCGCCCCGGAAGGAACCGTTACAAGTGTAACTGGTCCCGATGGAAAGGTAACACCGGTATCGAACGACCGCAAGTACCCATGGTCCTTACCATTTAGCGCGAATGAGATTGCATTGAACTCCAACGCACCTCCCCAGAAGGTACCTGAATCATTTAAAGTATTCTGGCAACCTTAATAGTTCAATTACTAATTAAACAAACAGATTATGAAACTTAGAAAAATAAAGATATTTACAGCCGTTGCGTTGGGTGCTGTTATTGCGTTCACCGCATGCACCAAGGATGATGGTGCTATTCCGAACAGAATTGGAATTGAAGATGTGCCCGCCGTTACAACGAACACTAAAACTGGCGGTACAACCGGCACCATTACTTTTACCAACCAGGCCGCTTTCCTTGGCGAATTCAAGGTGGCACTTTATTTTGCCGGTGCATTACCACCCACTAAGGTGGATGTGGTAGTAAGAAAGAACGCTTCTGCAGCAAACGTAAAAGTGTTTAAAGCTGATGTTACAACTTTACCGAGCGACCTTACAGTAACCGCTGCACAAATTGTGGCCCTGTTTGGTGATACACTCAAGTTGAATGACACTTATGATTTTGCTCCGAATATTTATGTCCTTGATAAAAAATATGAAGCTTTTCCTGCTGTTGGATTAGGCTCGGGTCAAGGTATTACAGGAATGTCGACAATAGGTTTTGGAGAGTATGTTCGTTATTCTGTAAAATAGATCCTATAGACTGATTCAAATTTAACTGACAGTCTCTCTAATAGAAAGAGTGTCCCGCCAAGCCGGGACACTCTTTTTTATTTGGAGTCGGCGGATGATAATAAATAAATATTTTTAAAAGTGCTTGTATAAATGAAAAATCCACGTTAACTTTGAAATACAAAGTACTTTTTGACTTGATCTAAAGCAAGTGTTTAGGCTCTTACTAACCCCGATTATTCAATGTCATACTCTGATAACATGAAAAACGAAATTCTATCAAATCTAACCAACCCTGGGCAGCTTGAAAGATTATATAGAACAGACAAACAAAGTTTTAAGCGCGCATTTAAAGCTTTGTATCCTGAACTTAAAGACAATACCCTTCTCGGCTTTTGGAATGAAAGACTAAATTTCGCTTCCGAAGATATCTCCTGGGGTGCCCGTAAGGATCTGGTATTTGTAATTATAGCTTCGATAATTGCTGGAGTTATCGCAAAGCTGCCGGCAATTTTATCAATTGATAAAGATTTTTTCTATACCAGGAACATCGGATTTATAGTCTTCCCGATGCTAACAGCTTTCTTCGCCCGGAAGAATAAATTAGCAATCAATAAAATTAGTTTGATAGTTGGAATAAGCCTCGCTGGTTTAGTTTTTATCAATTCCCTTCCCGATGTGAGTAATAGTGATACGCTAATGCAATCAAGTATTCATATATTATTATTTCTCTGGTCAATATTAGGGTTCGCTTTTGTGGGTGATATCCGAAACAATTATGAGAAACGACTTAGCTATTTAAAGTTTAATGGAGATTTGGTAGTAATGACTACGCTCATTGTGATTGCCGGTGGAATCCTATCCGGAATTACTATTGGGCTTTTCTCTTTAATTGGCTTTAATATTGAAAAGTTTTACTTTGAGAATATTGTAATTTTCGGACTTCCCGCGGCACCCATCCTAGGCACTTATCTTACACAAACAAATCCGCAGTTAGTGGGAAGAGTTTCACCCGTCATTGCTAAAATTTTCAGTCCCCTGGTATTAGTGATGTTGGTAATTTATCTCATAGCAATGGTTTATTCTGGAAAGAACCCTTATAACGACCGGGAGTTTTTACTGATTTTTAATGCACTCTTAATTGGCGTAATGGCCCTCATTTTCTTTTCGGTGGCCGAAACATCAAAGACAAATAAAACTCCCGCGGAAACCTGGATCCTTTTTCTGTTATCCCTTGTAACCATCATTGTAAATGGCATTGCACTTTCGGCCATTGTATTCCGGATCTCAGAATTTGGGTTTTCACCCAATAGAGCCGCCGTGCTTGGAGGGAATGTTTTAATATTAATTAATCTTTTATTGGTAACAGTACAACTCTTTAAAGTGATTTCAAAGAAGGTAAACATAGAAGCAGTTGGAAAACAGATTGCATTTTTCTTACCCATTTACATCATATGGACCGTAATCGTAACTTTTGTATTTCCGTTTATATTCGGATTTAAATAAAGAATCAAAAAAGGTTTTCAATTTCTTTTACTCTTTACTTATGAGGGTTATCCTTTGTGCCCTCTGTGCTAAAACTTTGTATCCTTTGTGTTAAAAAAACAATTTATTATAGTGAATTACTGATTAAGCAGTCTTTCTATATTAACACAAAGGAGACAAAGGAACACAGAGGGCACAAAGAAAACCTAAATATTATCTTACTCATTCAAGCTCCAGCGCGGGGAGTTTGAGGAGAATTTTCGTACTGAAAATAGCTCAGTTGGTCATTTCCTTTCCCTGCTTCATTGAATAGCCTTAAAACAAGCCCCCTGGCTGGATAATTTTATGCTTCCAAAAATAAAATTATGCGCAGGCTATTATTCGTTTTATTCATTGCTCTTCCCTTTCTGGGCATTTCGCAGGTGCAAAAACCGGTAAAATGGTCCTTCACTTCAAAAAAGACCGCCGACAATAATTTTGAAATACACCTGACGGCCACTGTTGATAATGGATGGCATATCTATTCTCAGACTACACCAGAGGGAGGGCCCTTTCCAACCTCCATTCAATTTTCAAAAAACCCACTGGTCATAATGTCTGGAGAGTTAAAGGAAGTTGGTAAACTGGAAGTACACAACGAACCGCTTTTTGGCGTAGAAGTAAAACAATACTCGAATAAAGTGGATTTTTTGCAGACTATTAAGGTAAAAGGAAATGCAAAAACAACTGTAAAAGGTTCGGTTGAATTTATGGTGTGTAACAATAAGCAATGCCTGCCACCTGAAACTTTAGAATTTTCTGTGTCATTACAATAAACTGAATCATGCATCTTCTTCGTAAAATACTACTGGCCCTCCTATCGGCCAGTTTTTGTTTTCTTTCGCTACAAGCGCAGGATATTCATCCGGTGAATTTCAGCTATACCAAAGAAAGGACAAATGCCAATGAGGTATTGTTAACTATAAAAGCCTCCATTAAGCCAGGCATTAAATTGTACGCAGTTCAGCAAAGCTCACCTGATGGTGTTGGATCTTCCATTGATTTTGATACGGTTTTTACAAAAATTATGGATGGGGTAATTATTGAAAATGCGAATCCTATTGTAGAAAAAGACACTGTTTTAAATACGGAAGTAAAATATTTTACAGATTCAACGTTGTGGCAACAGCGGGTAAAAATAAACGAGATTGACAGTGCGATACTGAAAGGAACCATCAGCTACATGTATAAAGAAGGGGACGAGTATAAACCTGCGGCTGAGAAATTTAAATTCTATATTCAACCTGCACCTGTTTCCATTTCGGCCACAGATTCATCTAGCAACAACGTATCCAATAAGTCGCTGATATGGATTTTCCTTGCAGCCTTTGCTGGAGGTTTGCTGGCGCTATTGACTCCCTGTGTTTATTCGATGATACCAGTAACAGTAAGTTTTTTTACTAAACGCAGCAAGTCGAAGAAAGAAGGCATCCGCAATGCATTTTATTATGCTATTTCTATTGTAACCATTTTTACATTATTGGGCTTCCTGATCACCTTGATATTTGGACCGGCAGCTTTAAATAATCTTGCCACCAACTGGATTGCCAATCTATTATTCTTTGTA
>Ga0157380_10002993_pt1 | contig 11511 bp, 1 predicted proteins | sample S35metaG_FD_119757 | JGI IMG/M metagenome (GOLD analysis project Ga0157380, IMG submission 119757) | Switchgrass rhizosphere microbial communities from Kellogg Biological Station, Michigan, USA - S3-5 metaG | ecosystem: Host-associated > Plants > Roots > Rhizosphere > Soil | place: USA: Michigan...
GGGTATTACACACTGCTGCACTGTGGAAGAGCGGAGAGCGCCCGCAGCTGAAGACATCGGTGCTCGAAGGCGACGTTGGACTGTCGATTTGAGCATGCACCGAACGCCCGCCGGCTATGCCTCTCATGCACGTCCGTAGGGGCGCGGGTAATGCCTGGCGTTCGGCGCTTACGTCGAAGGTCAAAGGCCATGCAGAGAGCTATCGGAATCGTCCTTCTAAGCTCCGGTTTTATTTCGGGTGGTAATGAATTTTTAAATTGGGTAACTTGATTTCACAAAATGCTAAGTTCCAAGGCGCTTTCATAACCCCAAGGTCGGCGGTTCGATCCCGCCCCCGCTACCAATCCTTTCCTCTTCATCCTCAAAATCTAAAGAACTCCATGCTCTCAATTAAAATTTCGCGCGCGCACAATTTGAGTCCAGATGAACAGTACGCGACCGGTAAGAAACGTGAGCGAATGGCAAGGGATGGTAAAGAAAGGGAATTACGATCACCTTAACGCGGGCCACTCCGGTGCGCGGCCGGAATAAGTAATGACGAACAGTATGTCCTCGATCTGCTCGTTCTTGAATCTATTCTTCATGTCTTCGGTGTTCGGCAAGGCCAACTCCCACTCTCCGCTCGGCGCCTTTCCCACCATCGACGCCCAACTAGCAGCGTTGCTTCTGCGCGTACTGATGATACCGTCGACCGAGGTCGCGCTTCCTCCAGCAGGCGTTCGATCTCCGCGCTGAGTGAAATGCAGATGGTCTACTGGCACCTCGAACGATTGTCGGGCGGCTCGCGCAAAATAGAGCACCACATGTTGAATTCGCAGCTCGTCGAGGTTCGGCGGGAAGTCCTCGGGTACCGTGGTAAAGCGGACAGACATCGGCGTCGTTGTTTGCTCGGGATTGTTCAGGTCATACCACTGATCCGCGAACTGATGACGGAAGCTAAACGGCCGCTCGGCGCCAATAGCGCGATCCCGATTCAATTGCTGAGTTACTTGCTGATGGTAATCGAAGCTATCCAGCGCTGTGTATTCGATTGTTATCAGGACATCCGCGATTGTGTTGTAGTCGAAGAGATTGGCAGCTTTCGGGAGTTGGAATTCCCATTGCGCAGCCACGCCAGACCCCTCAAACGGCATCAGCATTTCTGCTTGCGGATCCAACTCAAAGAGTCCCGTTGCATCGCGAGGCGAACTCAGCGCCACCGACTCCGGATCGCGCCGCACCACCACTGTTTGAAAGATATTCCCGCCAATCACCACTCGCGATGTTCCGGTGGTGGCGAGGGTCGCTCGTATTCCTTGCGCCGGTGGCACAAGAGCAATCACCGAGGTGCGCACTCGCTTGATGAGGCGGAGATAGTGTCCCGGAAAGTCACGATCGAACATATCCATCGTGGTTTCGAATTGCATCACGCCACTCTCACGAAAGCGCTGAAATTCGGCCGGGGCCAGTCGGGCGAGTGAAATGGTTTTAATCAACTGGAGCTGGCGCTTGTTGGTTTCAAACGCATACTGATCGAGTTGGTAGATGTCTTGTAATAGCCGGGCTGACCCGGTAAGACCGCGCCGATCGGGTGACTGCCCCGCTGGGCTACCACTCGTCGGGCCATCCGTGAGCGCTTCCCAATAGTCAGCCTGAATAAACGTAGGGGAAGCTTGCTGGCGTTCAAAGGCGAGCTGGTTGGCGGCCAACTGCGCTATCGCCGTCGCCTGCTGTAGAAAAAAGTGGTAAACACGTTCCAGCACATTGCTCATCCATTCGTAAAGTTCGACATTTGTGAACTTGTTGGCGAGGAAATCGACGACGACCTCAGCATGCTCCGTCTGCATCGTCGCAATCAGCCGTTCCTGCCCCGCCACGATCACATGATCATTGGCAAGTCTGACCTGCTGCGCCCCGATTCGGACATCTTGCTCAGAGAGCGTACGCGAAAATTCCCACTCTTGGCTGCGTCTCTCGAAGCTTGCCTGCATTTGGAAGAGTGAAGAGGTTGCTGCTAATGCAGTACCCACCTCGCCGATGCCGCCAATACCCATGGTCATTGCCTCTGTGATTGCAGCGGCGACGTGAAAGTGCACAACCGCGGCAGTCTGAAATACAAGAGCGGCCACTTCCCATCCCGACAGCCCTTCACTGATCAGTCTTTGGTAGTGATTGACTTGAATCTGTGCCCTCGTCTGCTGAAGCGCTGCCAATCCCACCCCATCTTCTGCTTCCCGAACCCGCAAGTCCTGAAGCCGCACGCCGGCTCGAGCCAGGCGGGCATCCTGCCGAGCCCTGAGAAGGTTGTAGTATTCAGCGTCTCGCTTTTCGAGTGCGGACAGCAATCCCGCCTCGACTTGCCCAGCTAATTGAGCCAGTTGCTTCGCACGCTCAATCAGCACCGCGTAGCGATATTGCGTTGGACGCAATGGAGCCCTCCCCGGCAGCGGAAGACGACCACCTACGCCAATTTGCGGCAGTCCACTTATCGCATCGGTCGGCGCGGCATACGGTTCAACCTGTCGGAGCATTCCAGCGATATTCCGACAGTGGCGCAGCTTGTAGAGATTGAGTTCAGTGTGCAGTCGCAAGGCTCCCAGGACAGGATTCGGAGGAATGCAGAAATGAGCATAAAGAGGCGTGGACAGGTAAGCGCGATTATTCTGAATCACGGTTTGCCGGGGCTGACCCAACGGAGAGTTCACTGCCTTATCTTGCGTAGCGGTTGGCAACTCCGGCGACGATTGAAGCTGAGCTGCTTTTTGCGTAACGAGCGTTGCGGGGACAGAACCAGACTGCGTGCTGCGCACGAGATCCTGAGCAGCCATCGTGCCGACTTGTGTTAGGGCCGCAACAATCTCGGGTTGTGCCAGCAGGGCGTTATAAGATGCAGATAGACCGTTTGCTTTAGCATCCAACACGTCCGCGAGCGTCGAAGGTACAGGCGTTTCTGCCGCTGCCCTGGCGACAATTGTCTGCAGCGTCGCTAAGCGATCCTCCGAGGAATCGTTGTTCTTTAGCGTTGCCTTCGCGGCATTCAGAACAGTGTTTGCTTTGGCTAGAGTATCAATCCGGGAAAAATCTGTTGTGATGGTGTTCCACACGGGTAGCGATCGCGCATCGTTTACTAACAAACTCAGTTGCTGGAGCACGTTGTCGCAGGGAAATAGATTCTGGCGGAACGCCGGCAGATCCAGTAGTTCCAGCGCCGTCAAATATAAAATGCGCGCACGGCTGTTCGACTCGGACGTGTCGCGCGTGAACTCAGCGTCGGCGTATTCAAGCAGGCACGTGACCAGTGAGACGATGGTAAATCGTGTGTAGCTATTCCGCCGAGTGGAGGCCAACACGTGGGGATTGAGCGGATCGAGTAGCCACTCACCGGCCCGCCGGTACACCGCCGAGAGGGACGTCTCCAGTGTCAGCCCATAGTAAATCTTTCGTTGCTCCGGCGGTGCGCTGTAATCATAGACACTGCGGAACCAGTCAAGCGCCGCTGTGTACTGACCGCGCTGCTGTAGTTGCAAGCCGAGATACATAGGCACGAAGTAATAGGCCTCTTCGAGGTAGGCGATATTTGCTTGCGGAGTGCTCGCATTTGCTCGGAAGGCTGACTCGATCATCGTGCGTCGGCCTTGGAGATCGTCACCGGGCGCTGCCGACTTAATCTCGAAGAATGCCTCATTCGCCGAAGAGACACCAATCAGGCTTGGCGCAAGTGGGACACCCTCACTAGCTACTAAATCAAACCCCGAGCGGCTAAGCGTACGCCGCTCAATCCTCCCGTTGCTGCGTTGAATTGCGAATTGGGTGCGCACAGAAGATCCTGGAGGTTCCATGCCCGACGTCCAGACAAGGCGCGAAAAGCCTGGGCTGTCGGCAAGGGTACTGGCTGTAGAGACAGTGGTGAGTGTGACGAATCGGTATGAGGTGGAAATACCATCACCAAAAAAGACGCACAAATCGTGACTTCCCGGCCAGGTGAAGGCTCCGCGGAATGGGCCCGTGCCCACGGCAGAATACCCAGAACCGACTACTCTAATTGCCAGAATTTGTCCTGCGTCACTGCGTACGAGGTAATACTCTTCGTTGCCGACGCTCACACACGCCGCCAGTATCTCTCTGGACCGGGGAAACGAAGGATCACTCGGAAGCCGAGTTGAATGCCACTCACCACTATCCCAGCCGCTACCTTGTGGGTTGAGCGCGCGAAAATAAATTCCATCGAATGTGTTGATATGCAGGATCGGCTGCGCCGACTCCTGGGCAACTTGACGAACGACGACAGTGAAATCAATCCTTACCAGATTATTTATCTTGACTTCGAGTTCTGTGGGTTGTGAATCCCACTGTGCCCGATCCAGATCATATTTGTTGAAGAGCAGTTTGTTGTCATTAGTTCGTGCAAACAGGAAAATGAAGCGGCTCCCCGCCGGTACGTAATACGGTTGCGCTCCAGGGAGACTCCTCACACGTTCCAACCCGGGTACCTGCTTCCAGGATGTCTGAGCGTAACCTGATGCATTCGTGGGGTCATAAGTCGACCAGTAGATCTTTCCACTAAGGGTCGAGCGCGCAAATAGGTAGAGCAAAGTACGCTGGTCCCGGGCCGCACGATTGCGGCAACTCTCGCCGCTATAAATTTGTGTACGGGCTCTGCAAGTCGTTTCCAATGTGAGATTGCAGACCTCTCGGAGATACTCGGAGTACTCATTCGCGGCGAGGCAGGCTTGTTCCGGTGTCAGCCGGCGATTGGATTGCAGATCGTCAACCAACTTGCGGAAGACTGGCGTTTGCCACTTGCGCAAGCTGGGCAGCAGCAGGTTCTCCGGATAGAGGAAAACAAACATCGCCGCGCGCCAGGTCGCGTAAGAGCCGATCCATTCCCACTCGCCGTCGAAGTTGTCTGCGTTCAGCGCAAGCCGCGGGTAAGAATCCAGCAGCTGGCCCGTTCGCACCGAGAAGAGAACGCCCTGCAAGGTTTCAATCGCCTGAGCCACGCGGGTAGTCATTTGACACCCGCCGGCTTTGCTGTCGATCAGAAATTGATCGGTTACCCACTTGGCCTTGACGCCGAGATCGCCAGCCCCTGGAGCAGCGGCCATGATCAGAACGTCGCGCAGCATCGGCAGAGTGTTTTCTTCGGTCGCGCTGACGGCCTGTTGCAATGCCTCGACAACGGCCGTCTCCTGATTGGCGCGCGCTTGCAGGATTTCCCACCACTGACGAAGTGCGCCCGCACTTGCCCTCCAGGCAGGAAGCGGTTCTGGGTCCAGCGGTGAGAGTTCAGCGGCAGATGACTCCGGGATTTTAAAATGCGTCGGGCTCAGAGTAATGCGCGCTTCTCTTTCCTCCGTTCGCCAGGCTAAGAACCGGCCGCGTTTCCAGACCGCGACCAGAATAAAGTCAGCATCCCTCCATTCGGAGTCGAGCGGTGTCTGGCCGCTCATTACCAATTGCCCGATCTGACGTAGACGATTGAACGCTTCAAAACTGAGATTGAGTTCGCTGAGGCGCGCCGAGATGCTGTTGCCCTCGCTGCGTCCAACCTCCAAAGCCTGAAGTGCTTCTACCGCCGGCAGACCTGCAAGCTCCAGCATCCTCCTGAGCGCGATGCGGAAGTCTGCTCCTGCTTCTGTACGTATCCGCTGAAAATCGCGCAGGCGATCATCTATCCAGCGACTCCGTGTGCGCCAGAGATCGTAGGCAGCATCTCCTGGAGAAGGAGTTTTCAAATGACCAAGGTCGATCAGATCCGGATCAATGATGGGAGGAAGAGACCGCGTGGCCCAATCAGCGGGCCAATCCTGATCCTGCCAGAGGCCGTGCAGGTGTTCTAAACGCCAGGCTTGGAGCTGAGGTATTGAACCGGCGGCCAGCGGATTTCGCGACGTATCCACCAATCCGAAGAGCTGCTCCAGAACCGCCTCAGTGATCGCCGCAGGCTCCAGGAAAAGCTCGTTCAAGTGCGTGACGGGAATGCCCAGTCGATCTGCCAGTCTATTACGCTCGCCGGCGCTGGCGGTGCGAGATTGCCGTCCCTCTTCATACGACGTGCCAATTCTGGTAAGGAGAGATGTATATGCCGCCAGGCGGTATTGTTGCTCGGCTTGTACGCGTTCAGGGTTAAGCGGTCTCGTTCCGAGAAAACTTCGCAGGACCTCGATACAGATCCGCACTTGGCGAACCTGCTCCTCCGCCGATCTGCACGAGGCTCGCAACTCACCAAACGGTTGGTGAAATGTTTGTGTGAGAAATCGAAGCATAATCGGCGCATCAGCATTAGTCAGATGTGTCAGGGCATAGTCAAGCAGATCCACGAGGTAAGCCAGAGGGCTGAGCGCTGCCTCGCAATCTGTACACTGGCAGCGCACCTCGAAGAGACTCTGAATCCGTGGATTATCAATATCAAGCGAAAAGCCGTTCGCGAAATCGGAGGCGAAGTCTGTCCACACGTTACTGAGGAAGTTCGTCTGGGCCTGCGCCGTAACCTGCAACTGGTCCGCCTCAAAAGCGCCCAGTTTTTCCTGAACAGTAGTAACAAACTTTGAGCGGGTAACGTTCGCAATCGCCGCGGGACTGTCGTAGCCCTTCTGGATGAGGAAGGAATTGAGCTGCACATCGGATGACAACGTGGTAAGACGGGAGTGGGCCTCAAGAATCTTCACTGCGGGGGAATCGACGGCTACCGGCAGCCCGTCAAGATGGGTGAGGCCACCGGCTTTGCGAATATCATCGAGAGTTTGAATTCCAAGCTTGGCCAGGTGCGCAAGCAGTTTCTGGGGAAGATCTACTTTGATGATCTTGCCAAGCTCTGTCAGCGGGGACGATGCCGGCTTCTCAACCGCCGATGTCGGAACCAGCACCGGTGGGGGCTGCAGCGACGGCGAGAGCGCGTCCACCATCTTATTAATTAATGCGGCGGTCGCTCCATCAACCTCGCCCGTCTGTTTCAACCCTTGCTTAAGCTGAAAATCCTGAACGGCCTTGAAGGTCGAGTCGCCGAAGAGCGAGCTATCAGACTCCTTGTCAGCGATAGTGAATCCGAGTTGGCGCAACTCACTGTGAAGGAGTTTGACGTCGTCGCCTTGTGTCTTGATGGATAGCTTGCGATCCTGGAGTTTCATAAATCCTCCTACTTATCGATTGTTTAAAGCGTATCCTGGCCTTGGTTGCCTCTCATTGCACCTCTCATTGCATCTGGACTGACCATTATGAAAACAGGAGTCACGGTTCGTGATGCGCCCTCTATTACGGCTCTCCCGATTATTAGTAGAGCGGCTCCGCCAATCACCCACCAGGGTGTCGAAGTTCGCCTACCAACTGTCGGTGGGGGAGCACAAATCGCTTGAGGCGGCCGCTGGTTGGTTTGGTTCTGCCCTCCATTGCCTGAGGTTTGACCGCCACCTGAAGTACCGCCTCCTGGGCCTCTGGGAAAGATAAATCTTCCGTAAGCGGCCAAGGCAGGCCCAAGCCTTTGCAGTTCCTGGTTTGCTCTGGTTACCGCATATTGAATGTTCTCAACCGCTTGCGTGGCTTGATTGTTAAGAAGTGTTGAGACGCGGCTCAATAGCGCGCCAACTTGCGCAGTTCGCATCCCGGAAACAATTTGTTGTTGAAGGGCTGTCGAATAATTTCTTAACTGCTGAACCAGGCTCGCGCCGCTGGCGACGTCAGGATTGCTCTCGATCTGTTGAATTGTTCTCAACTGGGCTCGGGCCCCAAATTCGATAGGGTCAAGTAGATTTTGGAGGGCTGTATTACGGATGCCAGACGGGATCGCATTTATGTCACTTGTCAGCCGAGTGACTTGCCCCTGGGCGGCCTGCGCCTGCTGGCTAATTGTGGTTAGTGCTGGTTGAATCGCAGTGAGACCTCGTTCGATATTGTCTAAATCCTGATTAGTTGGGAGCGGATCCCGCCCGCTTGGATCATGAAAGCGTAAGGGGTTTCCTTGAGTGTACTGAAAAGGATTAATTCCAGCGGCGATACCTTCAGGATCGCAACTCACCCACCTGGCCAGCGATGGCGCATAGTAGCGCGCCTCATGATAGTAAAGCCCGCTCTCCTCATAGCGCTCCTTGCCTGTAAAGCGGTATCGCTTTTGCCCAAAGCTCCCGAAGCTGGTCTCGCCATAAGGTGTGTACTCCTCGCGGTTGGTCAAGGTACCTGCATGATCAATTACAAGGTTGCTGCTGCCGATATGATCCGCGAGGTGATACTTCACTGCCGGGGTGCGGTCGTCGTCGAAGGGAACGCCTACGCGGACAGTTCCGATGCGGCGCTGATCGTCCATGACATGCAAAGTGTTATTTGCTTCGGCCACCCCGCCGGCGACAACCCGGTGATGTTCAAATATTCCGTCCACGTAAACCGTGGTCTCCACCCGTCCACCCTGTTTGCGAACCAGCTTCTTCGCTCGCTGGCCGGCCGCGTCATAAAAGTAATGAGCGTGAACGGACGGTTCGGCACCGGCAGTTTGCGTGCGATACACGCGCATCCGGTCGCTATGGTCCCACTCGAAGTGGCGTGAAGAGGCTTCGCGGATCAAGTTGCCATTCGGATCATAAACATAGTCGTAAACGGTCGAGCCGATGGTCACCGTCGCCAAACGATTACTGCCGGGAGTAAAAGCAAAATCACGAGTGAAGCTGCCATCAGAGTGGTGCTGTAGCCTGGCGATGTTTCCGAGCGGATCGTATTGATAACCCTCTGTATAAGAGCGAGTCCGGGTCAGGTCAGCGCAACGCGGTTCGTCAAGCCACGGTGGCCCTGAAGGCGGCAGATCACACTCTCGCCCGGTGGCAGATAGCAACCGGTAAAGCGAATCGTAAGTAAAGATTCGATCGAGACGGTCTGGCTGAGCGGGCAGGCCGGCTCCAGGCGTTCGGTCGTGCAGCGCCAATAGGTTGCCTGAGAGATCATATTCGCACGCGAAGTCCTGGAGTGGATCGCTCGGCGCGGTTGAGCGATAAGTCAGCGTCGCTCCGGCGGGTTTGGCGTGGCGCTCGGTGCGCAATCGGCGGAGGAGGAACGTCTGTGGATCATAAGCGTACCGAGTCATCACGCCATTGCCATAAGCGATGAACGTTCGTTGACCCTTCGCGTTGTAGGCGATCTGATCAACATAGATCACCTCGTCAACTTCGACCTGGTCCAGGGCTCCGGCGCGATTGTAGCGAGGGCGCAGCAGCTTGCGCGCGCCATCAACAGTGTGCGGATAGCGCATCGTCTTAACGCGATTGAGCGCGTCATAAGTGAACGAGGTCTGGTAGGCATCAACGTCGAGCAATCCTCGAGCATGATCGTTCAGCGTTGTGCCGTCAGGTGATTGCCAATTCATGCGAAATGCATGCAACTCCCAGTTTGCTGGAGGTGGATTGAACACGGCCAAAATAGCGGCATCGCTGATGAGCTGTCGGGTTTTTTCCAGAACGTTGCCGTTGAAGTCGTAAGCCTCAAAAGACAGCAAGCCGGCTTCATCGTAATGCCTGTGCGGTTTGCCGAGCAGATTCGAAGACTGGGCGCGGGTGACGGTCAAGCCGGAATCGGCGCTATCTCCGTAGATCAGACACTCGCGCAAAGTGAGAGCCTGGCCCACGCCGTCGCGGGCCCACAAACGGACCGGACGACTCAAAACATCGTAGGCGTGCAGGATAAGCGCGCCCTTGCTGTCGCGCCGTTCAACCTCCTCGCCCCCCGCATTCAGTACTATTCGGTGCAGTCCGGCATCAATGTTCTCGATTCGCAGCGGTTTGTTCGCCAGATCGTAGACGTGGCGAAAAGCAACGCGACCCAACGCATCAGTGACGGTGAGCAGGTTCCCGCGAATGTCGTATCCAGAGCGGGTGATGTACCAGTCGGTGGACGAACTAGATCCGTTGCGCTCGACATTTTCAACGACACGCCCAAGCGCATCCATAATCACACTGGACGGCGTGTTCCAGTGTTGCCGATAGCTCGCAGCTGCGACAGCATGAGTACGGCCCGCGTTGTCGTTAGGGTCGTACGTGTAAGATTCCCAGGGTGTCGGTTCAAAGAGTTCAGGATTTGTCAAATGTGGCGCCCCGATGCTTCCCGGCACGCCATGGATCACGCGGTGCATTGAACCATCGGGATTAACTGTGCGGATCACCTGGCCGCGCGGATCGTAGTACATCATCGCCTTCTGGCCACGCTGACGGTCGCTTGGCGGTGAATATTCCCAGCCCGCGGAAAAGAAAGGCTCGTACTTCTCAATCAACTGGCCCTTGTTGTCGTAGACTTGCCACCCACTCACCACCACACGCGACGGCTCTCCCTCTTCGCGCCGGTGACCGACCGCGTCGCCTGGGGTGATTGTTTGATCCGCCGATAAGACATCACCACCAAAGACCGAGTCACCGAAGTTGACGTCCTCGGACTGAGTTCGTGTTTGCAGCAAACGACCGAAACCGTCTGAGTACTCAACCATCTCCACGGTCTCGTTGCGCTGCGGCAAGGGAAGGTCGATCTCATTGGCGTGGTGAACGCGCCGGATGGTGCGAACTGAAACCGGTTGCCTGCGGACCGGATCGGCGAAAGCCAAAAGGTCGTAGACTAGTCTGCTGCTGGGAGCAGTGGCCGTGTCGCCCAAACTTTCGCCGGTCTTCCCCATCACCGAGGTGCTTTCCAGCAAACCGAGTGGAGTGTACGTAAAAGCAGTTCGATTGCTGTTGGGATCCGTAACCTCACGGGGCTGAAGGACGCGGTAGTCGTAAGCGGACCTCACGGTTAGTCCGGCCGGGTCGGTGATCTCAACTGGCAGCAGGTCGTAATGATCGTAAGCAACAGAGGTTTGGTGTCCGAGGGGATCGCGCATCACCGTCGGCAACCCGCGACTGGTTCGACTTTGCTGAAAGTCATAACGACACTGTTGAGTTGCGACGAAGTAACCCCGGGCAAAGTTCCCGTCGTCCCCGCTGGCAAACCCGTAGCCGGCCGGCGTGATTTGCAATCCGGGCCTCGTGGGATCCAGCGGTTGCTGCGCTGGAAGCAGAGCGCGGAACTCTGCTGGGTAGTCAGTGGTCCAGGTGGGAACACCAGACGAGAGGTATGGCGGTTCTTCAGGAGGCGTGAGAACGTCGCTGCCGCTCTTATAAGCGTCATGCAGGAGTTGTTCATCGAGCACCAGCGTCTCGGTGCGCACGAGCGCGCCGTAGTCGCCGATGTGTCCAAAGGGCAAGCCCTGGAAGGCGGGACCATCGTAGAAGTTCAGACTCTGCCCGATCAGGCGCCGCGCTGCTGAACCGTCCACGATGCCGTCGTACAACGCAAACACGCTGGGCGATCCGTCATTGACGATTTCATAAGTCGTCGCGCGGGACACACGATCTGTTATGTACGGGCCCGCGGCGTCACGCCTGACATAATCCGTGATTGTGTGTGTAGCGAGGTACGGCTCACCCGGCACTCCACCTATACGAAAGTCACGACCCCGTGGGACGGCCAGAGCGGTCTGCGAACGCGGCTGACCGTACTCATCATAGTCACCGCTAAACTTGAATTGAGTCA
>Ga0157380_10002995_pt1 | contig 11507 bp, 7 predicted proteins | sample S35metaG_FD_119757 | JGI IMG/M metagenome (GOLD analysis project Ga0157380, IMG submission 119757) | Switchgrass rhizosphere microbial communities from Kellogg Biological Station, Michigan, USA - S3-5 metaG | ecosystem: Host-associated > Plants > Roots > Rhizosphere > Soil | place: USA: Michigan...
AAGTGCTAAGTTAAAAGTGAGCGTGATACAGGCGCGTGCAAATTGATAAGCGTCATTGCCGAGCCCCACACGGCTACACGCAATTCAGTGGTTTTGTCCCGACGAGGAGTCGGGATGGCAATCCCCAGCTATTACTCAGGCAGCCAACTAATTTATAAACCCTAATCTTTGAATGTTGAGCGTTCTTTTCCAGATCGGGGGATTGCCGCGCCCCCGTAAGTTTCCTTAAATGCAAGTTCGTACCGGGGGCTCGCAATGACGGAAAGATATACATTGCTCGCAATGACTTTAAGAAATGACGTCTCGAGAGTGATAGTGGTTCTCTTGAGACGTTAACCAATACACTTCTCACAACTACTCACGCTGTTGCTCCCCTCTCCGCGAGAGCCTGTCACGCCTTAGCGGGAAGAGGGGTTGGGGGTGAGGCGGCAACCACCGCATTACCTCACTCAATTCTTGCATTCATACGCATATGTTGCCTCCGCAAAATTCTCCCGCGGTGGAATGGAAGGATCAGGATTATAGGATAGCTTCCGGTGGTTTTCCTTTACCGGATAGTTATTTTCATATTCATAGCTTACGAAGTATTCCATATACCTAACAAATGCTCCACCCGATAGTGTGAGAAACTTTTGATGCACGATGTTGTTTTCCGGAATTGGTTCAAATCGATCAAGGGGAAATTCCTGTCCAAAATAGAATGGTGAAACTGGTTGACCAATCAAGGTGGCCTGAGGATTTATTTTGTTATCGTATTCATACTCGTAAATGATTTGTAGTTGCAATTCCTGTTCGTTCAGTTGATTTACGACATTATCCAATCCACTATTTACAGCGGCTGTACTTGACGGTCTGTACAACAACTTTCTTTTTGGGTTTTTTGAATGTCCTTCGTATTCGTAACGTGTCAGCACGAACCCCATAACATTCCCCTTTCTTTCGATCAACCGTTTGCGATTATCGTAGGTTAAAAATACCTGTTCAAGCAATTGATTATTGAAATCAAATCGATCAACGCGAACAAGTAGGTTGTTCTGATAGAACAGGTGATCTGTTTCAGCGATTCCATGAATGATAATTGGCCGATCGTGGTTATCGTATTCAAATGTGAGGATTTCCTGGGCTCCAAAAGTGAAGGTTAAATTGGTCAATAGCCTTTCGTTGTTGTATTCATAATCAAAAGTGCCGGAAAGCACGGGACCACCATTCCGGATAATCTGTTTAATCTGGCAGAGTTTTTTGGGAAGAGGGAAGTCGATTTTCTTACAGGAAAAACCAATCATGCTAACTGTTGCAAGCAGGATTAGCAGCTTTCTTTTCATAACAAAGGGTTTAAAAAGTGAACAATGAGAAATGCAATAACATGCCACTAAGAAGAGAAAACCCAAGCGTGCTTTGATGGGGTAGTATGAAAGGAATGTAAAGCTATACCAATCTCCGGCGTTTTCGGAAACTTAATTGTTTGAACCTGCCTGGTCGCCTTCCCGTAGCTTCGGCGGAGCAAGGCCGGCAGGCGGGCTGTGAATTTTATGATGAGTGTGATTGATGTGAGAAAGGCAATTGTATGAGGAACGCAGTCCCTTCACCTTCTTTGGTTTCTACTTTTATTTCACCGCCATGTGCTTTTATGATATCATAACTCAATGATAATCCCAATCCCGTTCCCTGGCCGGTTGGCTTGGTAGTGAAGAAGGGTTGAAATATTTTCTCCAATATATTTTTGGGAATGCCGGGGCCGTTGTCTCTTACGGTAATCAACACGTTGCTTCCATTCTTTTTAGTGGTTACCCAAATAGTAGGTTCGTAGGCCTGTTTTGCCGTTGTGTTTGCGGAGGCATGCTCGCTCATCGCATAAAATGCATTGGTAATTATATTCAGCAACACCCGGCCAATATCCTGGGAAACGATATTGATGGAACTGAGCGTATGATCATAATCCGTTTTCATTGTTGCATTCAATCCTGATTGCCCTGCGCCTATTGATTTATCCTTTGCACGCATACCATGATAAGCTAGTCGCAAATATTCATCCACCAACGCATTGATATCCGTTTTTTCTTTTTGCCCCGTACTGCTGCGACTGTGTTGCAACATCCCTTTCACAATAGCATCCGCTCTTTTGCCGTGATGATGAATTTTCTCCAGGTTCTGCTTTATATCCGCTGAAATCAATTTAGCTTCCTGCGCATTGCCTTTTTCTATTTCACTATTCATTTCATCCATTAACTCATTACTCAATTCGGAAAAATTATTGACAAAGTTCAGTGGGTTCTGTATCTCATGGGCAATGCCTGCCGTCAACTCTCCCAACGACGCCATTTTTTCCCGTTGGATAAGCTGTTGCTGTGTTGATTGAAGTTCAGTGAGCGTATCTTGTATCTGCTCTTTCTGCTGATGCAGCATACGGTTTAGTTTTTGTTTACGCCGGTTGGTATAAAAAAGAAATCCGGCGCCAGATAATAAAACAACCAATCCTCCGAGCAATAACCAGATCTTTGTTTTTGTTTGAGAAGTTATATTATCGAAGCGAAGCTGCTGCAATTCCTCCCTTTTCACCAAAAAGAGAGAATCATCGCTTTTAAGCATTTTACTGTTGAATTCATTACTTGCATTGAGTTGATCTGTTTGACGTATGTATAATGAATCTTTGATATCGATCAGGAGCGACTGGTAGCGATGGGCCATCGCATAATTGCCCTGATAGGAATAAATGGTGGATAGTCCTTTATAAATATCCACCAACTCAGGATCTAAGTTCAGTTCACGGGCAATTTTCACAGCTTCCTTATAAATGGGAATCGCCTTTTGCTGATTACCACTTAATAAATAAACAGCCCCCAATTCCTTAAGCGCTGAAACTTGTATGGGTTTTGATTTTGCTGCTGAAGCAGAATCATACGATCGCTGAAAGTGGCGATACGCATTATCCCATTCTTTCTTTTGTGCATAAGCCTTCCCCATGTTGATCCATACATAACACAAATCCTCCGTAGTCTGGCTCGTGAGCTCTGCTGCTTTCAAATAAAACAACGCGGAATCGGCGTTGGGCTGATCAAGATAAATCTCACTGAGTCCCATCGCCAAATTATATGAGTAGTAGGGAAGCTGGTTAGGTTGCGCAATCCAAAAGGCCTTCAGATAATAAAATTTAGCATGCGCATGGGTGGCCTTCTTATTCTTATAAACAGCCCCAATATTATTAAACGCGGCGAGCATGCGCCCGGTGTCTTTTGACATTTCCGAATTCCTCAAGGAGATAAAAGCAAATTCCAGCGATTTGGAATCATTTCCATTGTTACTATATATTGCCCCTATATTGGCTTGAAGATTTGCTATAAACGTAGTGTCTTTGAGTGATTCAAAAATGGAAAGTGATTGTCGCCAGTTTTCCATGGCCTCTGCGTAGAACCCTTTTTTATAATAGCCGATACCAATATTCTTAAGCGCCATGGCCTCACCTTTCTGAAAACCTATTCGCCCGGCAATTGCCCTTGCTTCGCTTGCCAACCGGATTACTTCATCATCATTGCCATTATTATTTAAAAGCGCTTTGCTTTGTTCAATCAGACTGTTCACCGTGGCGGTATCGCTCTGCGGTAAAGAAGCCGATTGTGTAAATCCAATAATTGAGAAGAATAAAAGGGGTATTAACAAGCGGGTTTTCTTCCCTCTCATAGTTAAATTTTTATCGGGGCTTTAATAGTAATCCTGAATGGAATAAGGTTTGAATACTATCTGCTGAACTCGCTCAACTCTTCCATCGAAGTATTGTATTAAAGTTAAGAAAATACATGTATGAAAGCCCCTTTCGGTGTCCCATCCTCATTTTTCATTCTTCATTCCTAACTTCTCCTATCCCTCACCAACTCCTGACCTTTACGAATTCCATTTGCATCCCGCATTTTTTGCGGGGACACCTTTTCTAATTTGCACATTCATCGTTCGCCATTCGCCATCCGCAAATCCGCCATATTCTTCCTACTCCCCATGCGGTTTCAAATCCGGCCACTTCTTCCCATCACGCAAATAATCATTAAACCAATTTATAGTTTGTTCATAAAAATCTTTGGTATGCTCAATCATTGAATGCTGTCCACCTTCATATAGTATAAAGCGGAAAGGTTGCTTCACTTCATATAATTTCTTTGCCAGATCGATCACCTGTCCGGCAGGAACACGCCAGTCACCAGTTCCTTGTACAATTAATATAGGAGTTGATTTATACATTCTGTCTGCAAAATGAGTAACAGAACGTTGCTTTAATACTTCTTCCCTCCTTGTGTTATAGTCGGGAATCATGAGCGACCAAACGCTATCTATATCGGGTCGCGCTTCCCGCGCCTGCGGTAAATCGGCCAGTCCGCTTAATACAACAGCTGCTTTAATCTTTGTTGTTTTCGTCAATACTAAGTAAGTCATCATACCTCCACGACTCAATCCAAACATTCCGATCCTTGAAGTATCGGCTTCTTTAATGGAAGAAAGTAATGGCATAAGATTAAGCACATCATTCAAATCTTTGCCGCCATATTCTTCTTTGCCTTCACCTCCGGCGTTTCCCCGGTACTGACTGGCAACTACTACATAACCGGCTCCCGCCATCCTACCGATCCATCTCAAAAAATTTCTATCATTAATCGCCGAAAATTCCCGGCTGCCTCCGCGATTATAAATTATACAGGGATGTTTTGTTCCATCCTTCGGAGTTGCGAGATACCCTTTTACTTTTAATCCATCCGATAAATAGGTTATGCGATAGAACCTGGTTTTTTCTACATCGGCACGAATACCAGGGATTATCGATTCCACTACGCCAATCACCGAGTCAGTATAGTTGTATTCTGTTTGTTCAATTAGTTTACCGTCTTGTGAAAAAGCAATATGCAGAAAGCATAGCGGAATAACCGTTAGCAGGAACATCTTTTTCATGAGGAAGAGTTTGAGTTGGTTACATGAAAGGTTTGATAAAATTAAATAATAACGGGTTTGTCTGAACTTTGATTTATATAATTTGATGAAGTGGAGGTTTATACCTCTCTTTTATCCGTTAAAAAACGGGATTGAAATCTGTCGTCGGGCATTAATTTTACTTAGCGTATCCGACTATATTAAACCTTTCATCTTACACCATTAAACCTTACAACTATGGCAAGGAAAATCTTATCCGCTTTGCCGCTGCTTGCTTTATGCTACGCAACGCATGCCACCGATCCTCGCTTTGAAAAAGAACAAGCCTGGTTTTCTGTTCGTGATCTTAATTACACCTCATTTGTCGAGCGATACACGCTCTATCGAAATCAGGGATTTATCATGATTGATCTTGATGCATATCCAACTCCATCGGGCTTGCTTTATTCAATGGTATGGGAAAAAAATAAAGATAACCGCGACTGGAAACTGTATAGCAACCTAACCGATGATCAATATAGAACAAAGTGGGAGCAACTGCGTGACAATGGATACCGCCCTACTGACATTGAAAGTTACCGGACAAATAATGGCCAACGCTACGACGGTATCTGGGTAAAGAACCTGGAAGATTATGCATGGTCCTCCAAACGCGGCATGACAAAGACTGCGTATGAACAGTATATAACTGAACAACGTGCGCTTGGAAAACGTATGGTAGACATGGAGATGTACGAAACAAATAGCGGCATACGATACTCTGCAATTTGGGTAAGCAATTCAAGCAATATTGATTGGAAAGAAGTTCACGGTCTTGGCCGGGATGCCTACCAGAATCGTTTGGAGGATTTGGTTAGCCAGGGATATCGTGTTACAAATTTTGATTCTTATACGGATGGATCCACACAACGTTATGCATTCATTTGTGAAAAAAGGAACGGCTTTGGTTACCAGGTGAGAAGTGATCGAACAGAATTAGAGTATGCGAATCTTTGGCGCGAATACCGGGATAGAGGTTATCGAATAGTTGATTTTGAATGTTATTCAACGCCACAAGGTTTACGTTATGCAGGTGTATGGTTAGAAAACAATCGTCGTTACCATTACGAAAAGAAAGATCGATTGGATAGTTTGATCAATAACTATCGAAATATAAACAATGTTATTCCTGGCATTTCAGTGGCTATTATTAAAAATGGAGAAATGCTCTATCGTCGAGGCTTCGGTTATGCCGACAAAGAACGGAAACGGGTTGCTCATGGAGAAACCATTTATCTGGCAGCCTCTGTATCAAAAGTCATTGGAGGAACTATCGCCGTCAAGTTACACGATGAGGGCCGGCTAAGAAATGGCAGGACTGTAAATTTAGATTTTAACAGAACAACACGCAGTTACCTTACTAATGTTCGACAAACCAATGGAACCAACGTGTCACTACCCGCGCGACACACGCATACGTTGGCCCAACTTTACTCGCATCTGGGTTGCATTCAGCATTATGAAGGACCCGAACCAGCTTCAAATCAGTATAATTTAGCAATAGATGCTTTGCCACAAATATGGAATGCCGCATTTGTAAATAATTGTGCCGTCGGCGCCGCTCCTCCTAATTATTCTACACATGCCCACACCTATTTAGCTGCAGTGTTGGAAACAGTAACCGGACAAAGGGCGGCTGAACTGATTCGAAACGAAATCGCGGTGCCCTACCACCTCGAATCCATGCGCGCCTTATATACTACTGCAAGTATTCCTAATGATTATGACAGAGCTATCCCTTATCAAGACAATAATAACCCGACAAATTTTGATAACAATAGTTGGAAAATTTTTGGTGGGGGCATTGAAATGAGCACAACGGATCTGGCATGGTTTGGATGGAAGGTATTAAATGGTGAAATCGTTCGCCCTGCTGCTCGTGATAATATCTTATGGACACGTGTGAGTGCTAACACAACATTTGGAATTGCCTGGGATATCCAAACCATCAGTGGAAAAAGAGTTGCGCAACACGGTGGTAGTTGGACTGGCGCCCATTCGTATATTAGAATATACCGTGATGATGGATTGATTATCGCCATTATGTCAAATCGCGACAATCATAAAGTAGACGATCTAAGCGGTTTGGCAAGGAAGATCGCGGAAATTGTGTTGTGATGAGATCTGTTTTGTTTTAATTGGTAGAATGCACGAACTATGATTATGCGATAGAGGGAATTGACTGAACGTTGATTTATGTGATTTTTCTGATGGATATGAAATACAATTGTCTGAACCTGCCTTCGCGTAGCTTCGGCGGATATCAGGAAATAATAGATGGAAGAAAAGTCCTGAAATTTCCTAAAAGAAAACGATATTCCTATTTCCCTACAAAAAACAAACCTTAACCAAATTTAAAAATGAAAACACTCAACGCATTGCTTCTTTGCATAGTGGCTTTTAGCTGCTCACCGATCAGTAAACTGTATGTGAAATTCGGAGAAGCCCAACCTAAATTAAATGACGAAGCAGCCAAAGAAGGTGTAATCCGTCTTTTCTTTGATCGGGAGGGCCAACTATATCCCGGCTTTAGAATATCAAACAGAGCGATAAAAAAGAGTGACAGCAGGCTTGAGTATCTATATCAGCGGGACACCGGTATTTTCCATACTGCCCTTCGCACTCACAATTTGCCGACGACCGCTTCAACAGAAGCTCTTCAATCCAAACTGATTGAAGAATCAATAGAAGAGATTGCCAGGGCATCTGCAGGAAAAAAATTAGTGTTCATCATTCATGGTTTTAACAAACATCATTCAAAACCAAGAAAGGAAAATGCTGTCGCTGAAAATGCTGCTATGCGTGAGCGGATACTCAACTCTTACCCCGGGGATTCATTTCAATTCGTAGAGATATATTGGGACGGCTGTTCGTGGGCCAACGCCACGAAAATACAGAGTCCATTCAACTCTATTAAAATCTGGAACAATGCGCAGCCGGCTGCTAATATTGTTGGATTGGAACTGCGTCGCATCTTTTCAAGGCTAACAAACGATACAACATATATAATTAGTCATAGCCTCGGCGCCCTTGTAACCAGTGCAGCTTTATTTAATGTTGACAATTTCGGAATTAAGCAAGCTGATGGGAGTTATAGCGCAAACCCTTTTCGGGAAGGGATACTGCAACAGTATGCAGACACGGTTTTATATCGAACGCCCGTATCGCAATTCCGGGTTGGGATGCTGGCACCCGCTACCCCCGGTACTAATACTTTCAATGAATTTTATTCGCGAACGCCGGATGACGACAAATCAGAACAAAACTATCATGTAAATGTCGGGTTTAACAAATACGACCGCGTGCTTAGAAAGTTTATCAACCGCCCGAAATATCATGGTGCCACTACTCTCGGAGCTTTGCAATCGGAAGTAGATGCAGTAGAAAAAATTGTCGACATCAACGGCAGGCAGCTATTCAGTATGACTGATTTTAGCTGGAAGATAAAGCCCAAAAATAGCAAAAGGGTGAAACAGAAGCAACATGCGTTTGTATGTTACGCAGAAAATCAATTGGCGATTTTGCCTTTCTTAAATTCAGTATTCAACCGATAGAAACTTTAGCATGCACAGACTATATTTAACCCACGCATTCCTTTTCGTATTCATTGCATTTCTTTCGAATTCCACGATTGCCCAGGAAAAATGTGTTGAGTGCAAGCCAAGGTGTTTGTGCAAAAAAATGATCGCCGATAAGTATCCGAAAAAGATTCGGAAATTGGTCAAAGCCAATTGGTCCGACTTTGAAGGACAGGAATTGGAAACGGCCTTACCGCCGACCGGCATTACAAATGTGCTTTCTATAAAATTTGATGGCTTTGGATGTGTATATCCTGATTTTATTGATGACAATCTTATTAAACGGGAATTCAAAAAAGACAAGGCCAAGAAGACCTATTTCCAGGCGTTGACATTTTTCTCGCTTCTTCGGGAACATCCCACTGCTCTTAAGAGATACTCCGAATACATGCAACATCAAAATTTCCTGGATTCAATTACGTCAATCGCAAGAACGGCAACCAAGGACACGGTGGCGATGGATTTATTCCGGTTTCGTGAAAAATGGAACGCACATTTCCTGCCACTAGTGCTGAAAAAGATCCAGGATAAAATTGAGAGTGCTAAAATTGAAAAGCTGTTATTTTTTATTCCGGGTTACAATGTGCCTTACAGTCTTGCACATTTGCAAGGGAACGCAATATTTGAAAATTATAAAGAGGTATTGGCAGTTAAGGCATCGGAACAAAACATTCTTTTTGTCCGGGTTTTTTGGCCAAGCAACAGCAAGAAATTTGCCATGTTTGGAAAACTGTTTTGTAGTATGTCCAATAAGATGAATATTAATTCGGCCCGGCTATATAATTATGTAACAAATCGTGCTTACATAGCTACGCTGACAATGCGTACATTGATCAATAATTTAAACACCGTTCCACAAACTGAAATCATTTCGCATTCGTTCGGAGCCGTAGTAAGTACAGGTGTTGTACTGCAGCCTTTTGAAAAAATGAAAGATACTACTTCAACTTTCAATACGAAGTTAATTGAACAATTTCGGGCGACGCAGATTCCGGTACACAATATTAAGCTGTATTTAAACGCTGCAGGTATACCAGGGGAAAGTACATTTCGTCCCCTCGACAGCAATACCAACCGCTATCATCAGTTTTATATTAGCTATAATGATATCGACAAAATTCTCAACAAACGCGTGTTGCCATTTGCAAAGTATTTCACCAGTGCAAACCACGGCAATAAAACTACCCTCGGTTGCAACTGGGCCGGTGAGGTTAGCCGGGTAGATACGATTTTTGCTAGTAAAGGATTGAGCATAAATGTATCCAGCCAAAGAACAAGTTTCAGAGGTAATCACGATATCTTTTGTTATTTAGCGCAGTCTGAGTTTCAAGACTATTTTGGGAAATTTGTGCGGGAAAGAAAGTAATTGTATGAATTGTGATTTATGTGATTATTGTGATGGATATGATATAGACAGTCTCGTAACTCATAAAAATCATTTTAATCAAACAAATCATAGCCTGCCTGCTCGCCTTCGCGTAGCTTCAGCAGAGCAAGGCCGGTAGGCTGGTTCAGACAAAAAGCCGGGACTCACACCAAGTTCTTCATTCTTCAATTTTCATTCTTCATTTCCTTCATCCGCCATCCTTCATTCGCAAATCCGCTATCTGCTTTAAATCTTCCCCAACTTTTCCTTAATCGCCTTCTTATAAGTTACCGATAAGGGAATTGTAGTCTCTACATTTTTCAACACAATCATCGAAACTCCGCCCCTACTTGTCACCTGTTGAACCTTTCTTAGATTGATAATATATGAACGGTGAGAAAAAATAATCAACGGATCATTGATCTGTTTAATAGCTTCCTTCATCGTCATCCGGATCAATTGTTTTTTTATAGTATGATTGTTCTCCCAAAACACGGTTATATAATTCTCCGTTGCTTCAATATATAGTAAGTCGTAATTCCTCAATGATAATTTCTCATTGGAGGAAAGCGGTGCAAGCTCAATTATCTTTTCATCGGAAGCGATTTTCCGGTTGGCCAATAACTCATTTATCTTTTTGGACTCTTCAACATCTTTTTTCAATCGCCAGTTCCTGACGAGAAGGGTACGGATGGTGACAGGTATAAATCCTAACAGTATGGTAGTAAAAAAGTAAATCAATATAGTCTTCACGCTTAGATCAGTGATGCCCCTAAAATATCCATAGAACAGGATGCCTGCGCTCACAAATAATAAAAAGAACAATGAGTGAATGATTTCCAGGCCAACCGTCCATGCACGATTTCCCCAATAAGCATTATACAAAAGATGGGCAAGTACTATATATAGGATCGCTGATGACACGCTTACCAGTCCGAAGCCAAACAAGGTTAGATTATTCAAACTGCTAAACCGATCGGGACGCAACAGGTAAAACAGGAATGAAGCTATTGCTCCGGATATACAGATATACAAAACCTCTTTCTTCAGCCCGCGGCTAAAAGGCATTGGTTCATGAAGGTTTATGCGCATGGTGATACAAAATTAAATGGACCACAGGCTCTATCGTACAAATTCCGTCACCAAAAAAGCTATTTGGTCACAGAAACTTGAAAACACTCTTTCCCTGCTACTAAATTCGATGAAACGCAATTAATCAGCTCAACAAAAAGAAAACATATGAAAAGATCTTATCTCCTTATCCCCATTCTGATCTCATTCATTCAGTCCTTTGCCCAAACCGATTTTAAAAAACTGCAACAGGAGTATATCTCCCGTAAACCCTATCTCGATACGATGCAAGCCTATCCGGCTGTTCCTTTCGATTCAATTAAAGTGCTTAACAAAGAGGGGATCAGGATTTCGTTTTGGTGGATGCCCCGCACAAAAAATAAAGGAACCATTTTACTGGTTCATGGTTTTATGATGAATAAGAGTCATATGCTGGCTCGTGCAAAAATGTATTATGAGATGGGATACAATACAATTGTTATGGATCTGCGGGCACGCGGGCAAAGTGGGGGAGATAGCGCGACAAGCGGTCCTGAGATCCGATC
>Ga0157380_10002997_pt1 | contig 11503 bp, 10 predicted proteins | sample S35metaG_FD_119757 | JGI IMG/M metagenome (GOLD analysis project Ga0157380, IMG submission 119757) | Switchgrass rhizosphere microbial communities from Kellogg Biological Station, Michigan, USA - S3-5 metaG | ecosystem: Host-associated > Plants > Roots > Rhizosphere > Soil | place: USA...
CTTGCCTACGGCCTCGCTCACAGGTTGTGACGAGGTATTGCCAGTGCCGGCGGCTCGTGACGAGTCGGCGGCCCCGTCGTGACCATTGCCATCGCGCGTGACGCGCAGTTGATTGGTCACATCCCGTACGCCGCTCGTCCGTTCAGCGACGTCTTCGGCGCGACGCTTCTGATCGCGGCTCATGACCGAGCCCGAGAGCGTCACTTCGCCGTTAATCACTTCGACGACAATCTCCGACGCGTCGAGCGCGGGATCGTCGGTCATGCAGTCGCAAATCTCCTCGCGGATGCGATCGTCGGGCCGCTTGTAACCCTTCGGGCCCCGGCCCGCGTACTGCGGGCGCGCGGCCTCGTACTGTCGCCAGTAGCCTCCACGCTCACGCGGTCCCCAGGCCGGCAGCCCGCCGTCGCGCGGGAGGTGCTGCCGTCCCCATTCTTCCGGGTTATGCGCGCTCCAGGTTCGATCATGGCGCTGGCGGTCGTAGAAATCGCGATCGTGGTAGCGGTCGTCGGTGCGATAGGTGCCGAAGGCGCGATCATCCGATGGACCTTCCCACCTTGAGCCTCGCTCTGATGACTCGTACCGCGTGTAGCGATCTTCGTCACCTGCCCTGTCAGGCCACTCGCGCTCGTGGTGCCGCGCGCTTACGTCGTGCCCTCGTTTGTAGTCCGCCATCGGTCCGCCTCCACTGCGTGCACCTCAGCGTGCGCGACAGTTGGAATGTCTGATTAGCTATGGACGAAAGCAAGCTTCCTGCCACGGATGCATGAGTCGTGGGCCGGAAAACGCGCCGGTTTTTCCGGCTCAAGAAACCGCGAATGCAGCGACGGACCTAACTAGGGAAGAACCTCACCCACCGTGTGCCGTCCTTCATGCCTCGTCAATCCATAGTCCAGCTTCGGCATCCCGCTTGCTTTGCGGATCCCGACCGAGTAGTTTCACTGAAGCCGATTGCCCAAGATAGGTACCGGTTTGTCCATTCAGGCCCAAAACGTCATGCGACACGAAGCCGCGTACGAGCGTAGAGCCAGCCTGTTGGAAGACGTCGGGGTTGGTGTCGCAGTCGCCGCCATGGCCGCTGCGGTCGTCGTTGGAATCGGCCTCTGGTATCACTACGTCACCGGGGCGCTCTTCATCCTCGCCACGGCGATCCTCGCCTGGCACAGCGGTTTTCGGCCCGCGCTGGTCAGCACGATCGTCAGCACTGCGGCCCTGGGCCCTCTTGTCAATGCGCTCGACGCCAATGCGGCTCTCATCAACATGCCGGTGCGGCTCGTGTCGATCGCCATCATCTCTCTGGTCGTTTCGTGGCTGTGCGGCAATCTCTACCGATCGCGTGAGCGGTTACTGATCGAGCAGTCACGCCTACGCGAAAGCGAGAACTTTCACCGGTTGATTGGGGAGCTGGCCTCCGATTTCGCCTTTCATGCGCGGATCGAGTCGGACGCAAAGATCGTGATTGATTCCGCGACAAGCGGCCTGCAAGTTTTACTCGGTTACACGCTCGATGATTTGCACGCCCGTCCCGGCCTCGCGTTGATTCACCCCGATGATCGGACCGATATCCAGGATGCGCTGAGCCGCGCCGGCGCCGGCGCAGAGGTCGACGGCGAGACCCGCGTCATCGCCAAGGACGGCCGTCTGGTTCACGTCGCCTACCGCGCGCACTCGGAGATGGCGCCTGACGGCGCCATCGCCGGTGTTCTCGGCGCGTTTCGAGACATCACGTTCCAGAAGCAGCAGGAAGCGGCGCTCACCAACGAGCGCCAGCGGTTGCTCGTCGACATTGCCAAGCGCCAGGAAATCGAAGCGCAGCTGCGGCAGGCAAAGGAAGAAGCAGAGCGGCGCGCCGATGAAGCGGAAGAGGCGCGTGCCGCGGTCAAGGATCGCGAACATCGGCTGCATTACGAAGCGCAATTGAAGGATGAATTCCTCGCCACTCTTGCCCACGAGCTTCGCAATCCGCTGGCGCCCTTGCGCAATGTGGCGGCCATCCTCCGCATGGAACAACTGTCGGGAACTGGACGCCATGCAACCGGGGTCATGGAGCGCCAGATCTCGCAGCTGGTACGGCTGATCGACGACCTGATGGACGTAAGCCGCATTACCCGCGGCCAGTTGACGCTCCGCAAGGAACGCGTCGACCTGCGATCGATCATCGAGAGCGCCGTCGAAACCGCGCAGCCGCAGCTCACGTCGGCTGGCGTCACGCTGACGCTCGAAATCCCGGAAGTGCCGTTGATGCTCGATGCGGATTCGACGCGCATCTCGCAAGTCGTCCTCAATCTGCTGACCAACGCCGCGAAGTTCACGCCGTCTGGCGGACACGTGTCGGTGATTGTCCAGCCTCAGACGGACCGCGTCTCGGTGAAGGTGAAGGACACGGGCGTCGGCATCGCCCCCGAGGACCAGGAAAAGGTGTTCGGGATGTTCGTCCAGTTGAATCGCGACATGAGGCGATCCCAGACCGGGCTCGGTATCGGACTGACGCTCGTCAAGCAGATGACCGAGATGCACGGCGGCGTGGTCGCGGTCTGGAGCGCTGGAACCGGCCACGGCAGCGAATTCACGATCACTCTCCCACTGGCGGTGACCGTCGACGGCGAAGCCGATCGCGACCGCGCCGAACCGGCCTCGCGCGCGATGCTCCGGATCCTCGTCGCCGATGACAGCCAGGACGGCGCCGACAGTCTCGCGTTCCTCCTGAAGGCCGCCGGGCACGAGGTCTTTACCGCATATGAGGGCCGGACGGCCATCCAACTCGCCGAACAGCATCGCCCGGATGCGGTGTTACTCGATATCGGCATGCCCGAAGTGTCCGGCTACGACGTGGCCCGCGCCATTCGCCGGGAGGCGTGGGGCCGGCCGATGCGGCTCATTGCATTGACGGGCTGGGGGCAGGCCGAGCATCGCCGGCGCTCGATCGAGGTCGGGTTCGACGATCACCTCGTCAAACCGGTTGAGCTGGCTCTTCTTGAAAGCGTTCTGCAGTTCGGCACGCCGTCACCCATTTCCGGCAAAGGCCAACCGATCAGCTAGGCGAAATGCGCAACCCGTCAGTGGCACGTCGTTTGTAGTAGCCAGCAGCGTTGCGCGCCATGGCGCACGGGAGGAACGGACTAGCGATGAGTGCCAGACACTGGTTGATCGCGAGCTTGCTCGCAATTTCGGTTGCGATGCCTGCCGCAGCTCAGCAATCGAACACACAGGATGAGCCTCGTGGGCGCGTAGCAACCACCATCGACGGCGATGCCGGTTTGTGGTGGCTTCCGGTCGCCGACACCAACGGCAAGAAGATGACGCGGGGGTCCGTCGAACGGAACTCGCGCAACACGCCGCAGGGGCAGATGAACGTCGCCACGTTCACGGCCAACGTTTCCTACGGCTTCACCGATCGACTCGACCTCTATGCGGGATGGGACTTCATCACGCGCGTCGATCGCGACAACCAGGTTCTCTATGTCCCAGCCGACCAGGAGCGCGGCGGCATCGACACTCAGGTGCCCTACGCGCGCGAGCGTTGGACCGGCAACAAGGTCGGCGACCTTCGAGTCGGCGTGAAGTACGCGTTCCTGAGCGAAGCTCAAGGCAGTCCGTTCAGCCTCGCCGGACGCGGAACGTTCAACCTGCCGACGGGTGACGCTGACGCCGGCGCGGGCCAGGGCTCCATCGCCGCGGATTTGTCCGGAGTCATCAGCCGGTGGGTGACAAACAAGGTCGTGCTCAGCGGCACGGCAGGATATAACTTCCGCAAGAACCCGACTGAGCCGGTGGTCGTGCACGTGCCGAACAACTTCCACTGGGGCGCGGGCGTCGGCATCAACCCGTCCCCATCGTGGTTGATTCACGGCGAGATTCTTGGCGACAACCCGGTTCGTGACAATGCGGCGCTCGACAATCAGCTGGTCGCGGAAGACGGCAGCATCAGCCCGCCCGTCAGCTTCGTCGATCATCAAACGTCGTTCACTGGCGGCGTCACCTGGTTTGCCAAGAACGGTTTCTTCATCGGTGCCGAAATCCGTCTCGATACGCCGATGCCGGAGCGCATCAACGCGTCGGAGGATTCGCGCTCCGATTATCTCGATTATCACGTCCGCATCGGTTGGGCGCCGCGAAAGCTGCCGCCTCCTCCGCCACCGCCGCCGGTGACCCCCGCGCCGGTCGCGGCACCGCCAGCGAATCGTCCGCCCACCGTCAAGGCGATGTGCGATCCCTGCACCGTCTATGTTGGCGAGAAGTCGCAGCTGAGCGCCGATGCCACCGATCCTGATGGCGACCAGCTCACGTATCGCTGGCAGACGCCGGCCGGCACGCTCGACAACGCGGCCATCGTGAAGCCGGTCTGGACCGCGCCCATGACCGTCGGTTCGGTGCCCGCGACCGTTACCGTCAACGACGGCAAGGGCGGCACAGCTTCCGACACGGTGACGCTGCAGGTGATTCAGCGCGCCGCCAAGGTTTACACGTTCGAAGACGTGCACTTCGACTTCGACCGATACACGCTGCGGCCGGAAGCGCTGCGCGTGCTCGAACAGGCGGTCTCCGCGATGAAGGAAGACGCGACGCTGCGCCTGACGATCGAAGGCAACACGTGCAGCATCGGCACGGCCGAGTACAACCTGGCGCTCGGTGAACGCCGCGCCAACGCAGTCCGCGACTATCTGACGTCGAACGGCGTCGCCGCCACTCGACTGCAGACGGTCAGCTACGGTGAAGAGAAGCCGAAGCACGACAACTCACGCGAAGAGACGCGAAGGCTGAACCGTCGCGCCGCGCTCGTCGTGCGACTTGATCGCTAGAAGGACGCGATGCTTGCTGACCTGACGATGATCGCCACCCAGCCCGTGGACGAGAACGCAGTGCAGAAAGCGACCGCGGAGGGTGAGGTGCAGGCGCAACAGCCGGAGACACCTCACCCTGTTCCCGGACTGCCAAAGGCACCGGAGCAGCCCATCCTGCCGCCCGATGATCCGCATCGAAAGGACGTCGACCGCGAGCCGAGCATCGATCCGCCGCCGATCGAACCGCCCGTGCAGGCTCCGTCGGAAAAACCCGGCATCACCGAGCCACCACGCCCCCGGGCGTGACATGACCATGACAAGACGCGCACAGACGGCGGCGGCCTTTCTCGCGATGGCAGTCGTCGCGGTAGCGTGCGATCGCACCGAAACGCGCACGCTCAGTGTCACGACGTCATCGCCGGCGGGCTCGTCCACCGTGCCGTCATCGGCCGCTGCCGAGCAGCGCGACAACGCGCTCGTGCGCGTGCTGCAAGTCGTACCTTCCGGCACCATGCTCGACTTGTTTGCCGGTGATCTGCTTCTCTTCGATGGGCTCGGCTTCAAGACCGTGACGCCGTATCGCGCAGTCGACGGCAAGCGCTACGCGTTTGCCCTCCGACCCGCGGGCATGACGCAAGCCAAGGCGCTATCGTCGAACACCGAGGACTTGAAGGACGGAGATTTCTACACCGCGATCGCGATGCCTGGAGACGGCCACGGACCGCTCCTTCGCGTCGTCAACGATCATCTTGACTCGCCCTCTGCGGACAAGGCGCGCCTGCGCATCGTCCATGCGGGCTCTGACGCGGGCCAGATCGACGTGCGCGCCGCCGGGTCGTCGAGCAACCTGTTTGAGGATGTCGACTATCAGACGGTCAGCGACTTCAAGGATGCGGCGCCGATGAACGGGCAGTTGGAAGTCGTCGGGGCCGGATCCTCCGCACCGGTTGAAGCCACAACCGTTGCACATCTCGAGGCCGGCCGGTTCTATACTCTCGTGATCGTTGCGAACGCCTCGACCCCCTCGAAGGTGGAAGTGTTTTTGATAGAGGACGCGTTGTCACGGTGAGAAAGCGCACACGCATCATCATCGGCACCCTGGTCGCAGTGATCGCGATCGCGGGTGTTGGGACGGCTGTCAGCCTGCGGTCCCTCGAACCGCGTCTGCATGACTGGGTGACATCCAACCTCAGCAAGTCACTCGATAGCAAAGTCGAACTCGGTGAGGTCCACCTCAGCTGGATGCCACTTCGGCTGCACGCCAAGAATCTGACGGTGCGACACCACGGCCGGACGGACATCCCCCCGATGCTCGTAGTTTCTTCCTTTACGGTCGACCTCAAACCGACTGAACTGTGGAGCTCAACGGTAGATCGCGTGTGGGTCGATGGACTGGAAATCAGCATCCCGCCCAAAGATCCTGAGACGGGCAAGCGGCCTTTGCCAAGCGCGTCCGGGGACGGTAAGAAGACCGGTGACGAGGGCTCGGGCTTCGTCATTCGGCAACTGCTTGCGACCAATACGCGGCTGGCGGTGATCCCGCGGGACTCGAACAAGAATCCCAAGGTTTGGGACGTTCATGAGCTCGACATGAAGAATCTCCGGGCCGCCGAGCCGGCGACGTTCACGGCATCGGTGATCAACCCGATCCCCTACGGCAATATCGAGGCGTCGGGACACTTCGGGCCATGGCAGTCGGGTGAGCCGGGCACCACCGCATTGAACGGTGAATACACGTTCGACGCGGATCTCGGCACCATCGACGGTCTCGGCGGCAAACTCGCCGCGATCGGTCAGATGAGCGGCACCATCGAACAGATTTCAACCCGGGGTCAAACAAAGACGCCGGACTTCCGGTTGACCGAACTCGATGGCACGAGCCTGCCGCTCCAAACCGCCTACGACGCCGTAGTTGACGGCACAAAGGGTGACGTCGAGCTGAAGCACGTCGATGTCACGCTCGGCAAGTCTCGCTTCGACGCGCGCGGTGTCGTCGAGGGAACAAAGGGCGTGAAGGGCAAACGCGTTGTCGTCAACGTCAAGAGCAGCTCCGCCAACCTCGGCGAGCTTCTGCACCTCGTCAGCAAGGGCCAGCCTGCGGCCGAAGGTACGTTGATCATCGATGCGGCCATGGATCTGCCGCAGGGCAAGGACAAAGTCCTTCGGCGCCTGGCGCTCGAAGGGTCGGTGCGTGCCGAGCGCGTCATGTTCGCGAACGACTCGGTGCAGAACAAAATCGATGAGCTGAGCCGGAAAGCCCAAGGCCGCCCGACCGACGAGTCGATCAACGACGTCGCGTCGCGAATGGCGACCCAGTTCGCTCTTCGTGACGGCGTCTTCACCTATCGGAGACTGTCGTTCAACGTCCAGGGCGCCTCAGTGCAACTCGACGGCACGCACTCGCTTCGCGCGAAGACGCTTGATTTGTCGGGAATCGTGCTGCTGAACGCCACGGTATCGCAAACGCAAACAGGGTTCAGGAGCCTGTTGCTCAAGCCGTTCGATCCGCTGTTCAAGAAGAATGGCGCCGGAACCCGCTTGGTCATCACGGTAGCCGGCACCCAGGATCAACCGAAGATCGGCCTGCAGCTGGGGCCGACCATCAAAGGCGAAGCGCCTAGCGGCCGCGTCGCATCGAAACGATGAATTCGCCGGCGTTGTCCGACCGCTCATCGTCATTCACTGCCAGATAGAGAATGCCGTCCAACGGCATCGGCACCCCAGCCTGATCGCCAATTCCGAACGGCTGACCGTTGCCAACGCGTCCGATGAGCGCGCCGGCATTCACCGTCGGCATCGGCGCACCGGGTGCCATCCGCGCCGTCCCCGCCGCGCGAGCCCGATCGCTGCGGTTGTCCGACAACTGCACCTCGCCGCTCGTGCTGAATGAGATCCACTCGCCCTTGCGAACGCGCATCCCGGTGGAGACCCAACCACCGCCTGCGGCAATGCGAAGCGCTCCGGGCGTATCCACGCCGGCCGCCAGGTCACTCGCGGAGTTGTTGGCGGCGCCGGTGGTCGCCGCAACGGGGAACGTTCCGAGATACACGCGCGACACCTGCTCGGGCGCATAACTCTGTTCGTTGCCGCTGGCGGCCCGGAACACGTAAGTGCGCGGCAAGTTCTCATTCGCCGACCCCTCGCCGCCGCGAATGGCAACGAGATGACCTTTTACGCTCGAACCGTTGCTCAATAACAGCAAGTGTTGCGAGCCGCTCGCTTCGCGAAGCTCCGTGTCCGGGAGCCCGCTTGCGCCGCCGACTTTGTCGATCAAAGCGACACTCGCCACGGGCACACGCCGCTGATCATGCTGGGACACCCGCACGAACAATTCACCGCTCGCCGTGAGCTCCTCGATTCGCCCTTCAAACCTCGAACCGTCACGCATCAGTACCGTCGCGCGGTCCTGAGCCGAGGCGATCGCGCCGATTCCGAGCCACGCCACCGTTAACGCACACACCCATCGTTGAAACATGACTTTCTCCCGGTTTGAGAACAAAGCAAGCCGCTAGCCAAGTCAGCCGTGCTCAGGCAAACAGGGCGATTCGGTACGCACGATGCAGTGTCTGGCCTCATGTTCAGCGGTTTTCGCCTAGGGGTAAACCCGGCCTAGCTCATCAAGAGGACCGCAAGGGAAGTGGTGGAGGACGGCTGCACGGGTATCGCCGCCGAGCTCGCCTACTACTTTGCGCTCGCGCTATTTCCCGCACTGCTGTTTCTGGTCGCTCTGGCAAGCTACCTCCCCTACAACATTGTGAACGACGTGGTTGCGGCGCTCGACCCAATCGCGCCGCCAGAGGTACTCACTATCATCCGCCAGCAGCTCGAAAGCATCGTTTCCGGCGATGCGACGAGCCTCCTCACGATCGGCATCCTTGGCGCACTGTGGAGCAGCTCCGGCGCCATGACTTCCATCGTGTCCGCCCTCAATACCGCCTATGACATTCCCGAGTCGCGGCCATGGTGGAAGGTCCGCCTCGTGTCAATCGCATTGACCATCGGTCTCGTGCTATTCGTGCTCTTCGCCTTCATGCTGATCGTGGCCGGACCGAATGCGGGTCACTGGCTGGCGAACTGGCTTGGGTTGTCGGACTTCTTCGACACGGCCTGGGTCTATTCCCGCTGGCCTCTCACATTTGCACTGGCAACGACGGGAATCGCGATCGTCTTCTACTACGCGCCCGACGCGGATCAGGATTGGGTGTGGATCACTCCTGGATCGATCCTCACCACGATGCTCTGGGTGTTGTTTTCTATGGCGTTTCGCTTATACGTGACGCGCGTCGGCGACTATGCCGCAACGTACGGCGCGCTGGCTGGCGCGGCGATTCTACTGTTGTGGCTGTATTTTTCCGGGCTCGCCTTGCTCATCGGCGGCGAGCTCAATAGCGAAATTGAACATGCGGCCAACCCGACGTTGAAGGCGCAAGCATCAGGCAGACGACGGTTCGTGGCATTCCGAAGATCGGTAAGAAATAACCACTCATTGGTCAATTCTCCACTCAGTTCGTCGCGCTGAGTTTTCAACTAGTCATGAAATCGCAGGAGTTTTGTCAACGATCCGTGGCATCCGAAATGCAACGATCCATGCCCGGAGCAGTCCCGATGATCAACCCGACCGAGAAAACGAAAGATGATCTCACGACTCGCGCCCGCGCGGAGTTCCGTGAGATGCCGGGGATGTGCCTGACGACGGCACAGGCGGCGCGGCTGTGGCAGCTGAGCCCGGCGCGCGCTGAACAACTTCTGAGCGAACTCGTGCAGTCCGGCTTCCTGGTCCGCCGTGAAGGCCAGCGCTATCGGCTTCCTTCCTCCGTGTAAGTCCCCACACATTCTGGACGAGGGACGGCGGTTGCCGTCCCTCGTTTCCCACGAATCGCTATCGACGTCCCCCACGCTGGCGCGTCGGATTCTTCGAACCATTTGCCGGACGATTGGCGCCGCTCGCGGCACGTGCCGAGGCCCCGGCCTGTTGTGAGTCTGCTGTAGAACGCGAGCCGGCTTCTTCGTCTTCTTCCATCTCGTCCTCCGACTCGCCCGCCGTCGCCGCGTCGTTGATGCCCGACTCGGCCAGCGCCGACAGTTTTTCATCGGCGGCCTTTTCTTCGGCGAGCGACTCGCCGAGCACTTCGGCCACTTCCGTCAGACCGAGCGCCTCGGCCCACGCGATGCATGTGCCGTACGCCGTGATCTCGTAATGCTCGACCCGCTGGGCGCCGGCAATCAGCATGGCGTCCATCACCGAATCCTCGGCATCCTCCTGGAGAGTGTCGCTGCCTTCTTCGAGAATGCCGGCCATTCCGGCGCAGTGCTTGCCGCGCGGCTTCTCATCGAGCAACTCGAATACGCGCTCGAGCCGCGTCACCTGATTTTCGGTTTCGTCGAGATGTGACTCGAACGCTTCGCGGAGCTCATCGCTCGTGGCGCCTTTCACCATCTTCGGCAACGCCTTGACGATCTGCTTTTCAGCGTTGTAGATGTCCTTGATTTCTTCCACGAGGGCTTCGCGGAGATTGGTTGGCATGTCTTGTCTCCTTCGTTTGACGGCACACGTCGACGTGATCTGTTGTGATTAGTCGACGTGATCTTGTTTGATCGATCGGTTGCAGGAATTATTCCGCGCGGCTCAGTGAGCCGGTGGGCCGAACGCCGGCGTCTGGACCTCAAGGTGACGCTTGAGCGCAAGAAGCCCTTCCCTTGTCAGCCTTGCCGGATCCTCGCCGGTCAATTTCGCGAGCCAGCTTGCGGCCTTCCCGCCTGGGGCGGCGTACTGTAAGTGCACGCGTACTTCGGTGCCGCCATTGCCAGGCACCGGCTTGAACGTGACCGAGCCGGCGCTCTGGATCGCTTCGCCGGGGAGCGTCTTCCAGCCAATCGTTTCGAACGGCACTTCGTTGATGATTTCAGCGTTCCACGTGAAGGGCACCTGGTCGAAAGCCCGCGCGGTCCACCGTGATCGTTTGGTGTCCAGCTGCTCAACCTTGGCGAGGTGCGGCATCACTTCAGGAAGGCGATCGAGCTGCCGCCAGAAGCGATAGACGCGATCGGCAGACGCGTTGATCGTGACGGATTCACGGATGTGAATACCGCGCCCCCCTGTCAACGCTCTTCTGGTATCGGTGCCGCTGACGCCGATTGCAGCGTAGGCTGGGCAATAACCCGTGGCGCCGCGCGCCAGCAGGCCGGCCGACGCCAGGCCCAGACTTTTCGAACCGTTTTTCCACGCATACCCCAGCAACGCAGCACCTGCCAGCACGGTGAAGAGCCGCTCATTACTGCTGACATTGGCGGCAGGCATGCGCGATGCGAGCTCATTTGCGCTCGGTAATGTGTAGGTATCTTCCATCTGCATCTCCCGTCATCGGGACGCTGCAATGGATGTGCCCTACGGCTGACGATCGCCGAGGATCTGGCTCAAGCCTGACAGCGATTCCACATGGTCGGCGACAGTCTTGATGATCATCAACACCGGAACGGCGAGGATAAGGCCGAGCGGCCCCCACATCCAGCCCCAGAACATCACCGAGACGAAAATCGACACCGAGTTGACGCTGGCCGCGCGGCCGAGCGCCATCGGCGCCAGCACGAAACCTTCCAGCGAGGTAATCGCCACGCCGACAATGGCCAGAATCACGGTGGTCGAGACCGATCGGAATTGGAGAAACGCCGCCCCGGCCGAGGCAAAGAGGATCAACGTCGGGCCGAAATACGGAATGCAATTC
>Ga0157380_10002998_pt1 | contig 11499 bp, 7 predicted proteins | sample S35metaG_FD_119757 | JGI IMG/M metagenome (GOLD analysis project Ga0157380, IMG submission 119757) | Switchgrass rhizosphere microbial communities from Kellogg Biological Station, Michigan, USA - S3-5 metaG | ecosystem: Host-associated > Plants > Roots > Rhizosphere > Soil | place: USA: Michigan...
ACGCCCGCGGCGGCCATGAGCGGAGTGATCCCCGAAGCGTTCGGCAGATCCACCAACGCTCCATGTCGGAGAAGCAGTTTCACCGCGGCCAAGTCGCTGGCGTGCGCAGCACGCAGCAGCGGTGTCGCACCGGTCGCCAACGTGTTGTCCTGGCCGCGCGCCAACCGTACGAACGGCGGACGCCACTGTTTCAGTTGACTGTTGGGGTTCGCCCCGCGCTCGAGAAGCAGCTCGGCGAGCGCCAAGCCCGACATCGGCGGTTTCGAATCCCGGCCGCGAGGCGGAGGATAGTCCGCCATGTCGATCGCCACATACAGCGGCGTACGGCCGTAGAGATCCCATTGGGCGATATCCGCGCCCTTCTCTACTAGATATGCGGCGAAATCATTCTGGAGATTCAGCGCCGCCACGACCAAAGGCGTGACGCCATAGGGGTCCGAGAGGTTGATATCGGCCCCGGCATCGAGCAACAGCTCGGCACATTCGATGCAGCCGGTTCGCGCAGCGAACATCAGCGGCGTGAGGCCGCCCTGGGCCAACTCCTTGGGCCGCGGCTCGCTACTGACTTTGCGGCTCCACTGCCGCACGGTCGAACGCGCGTCGACCTCCGCGCCGTTCGCCAGCAGTAGCTTCACCATCTCCGGCTGCAACTGCGCGCCGGCCCACATCAAGGCCGTCTGGCCCGCCCAGCTCTCTTTGGCATTGACGTCGGCGCCGGCATCGATCAGCAACTCGGCCGCGTCGAGTTGACCCGTTCGCACCACGAGCATCAACGCGGTTTCACCTTCCGGGTTCGGCGAATCCGGATCCACGCCCGCCGCCAACAGCTCGCGCATTACGGGCTCCGAGCCGATCAACGCAGCTTCCGACATCGGCGTCACACCGAATACGTTCGCGGCCGTGGTCTTGGCCCCTGCTCGGATCAATCGATCGACGACATCGGCGTCGCCATAGCGTGCCGCCCACATCAGAGGCGTGGTGCCGAGGGGATCAGCCGCGTTCACATCCGCCCCGTCCTCGATGAGCCGGACGGCCTGTTGCCGATCACCCGCACGAACCGCATCGCTCAGCGCGTCTGCCGAGGCTACGGTGCTGCCTCCGGCCAGTAACGCTGCTGCGAGCGCCAGCACGACCGATTCTTTCATCGCTATACCTCTGCCAAATCGCCCGTGCTGTTGCCGACCGAGTCGGTCGGAACGGCCGCGCGATCGAGCAGCGTCAACAGAAAGTTGTTGTAGGGCGTGTCTACCGCGTACACGAGATGCTGATTTCCCTTGATGCGGCCGCCGGCGCGCCCAAACACCGCGAGCGGCAATGGGCTGGAGTTGTGCAGATCGCTGTCACTCATGCCGCTTCCGTACAACAGCACGGAGTTATCCAACACCGACGAGCCATCGGCCTCGGGAAAGGCATCGAGCTTCGCGAGAAAGCGACTGACCACCTCGCTGTGGTAGGTCTGAATCCGGATCAGCTTCTCGTAGTTTTCTCGCCTGTGGCCGTGGTGGGAAATCGGATGGAACGCGTCCGAGATGCCAAGATTGGTGTAGGTTCTAACGGTCTGTTCCGCAGCCATTCTAAGGGTCGCCACGCGCGTGAGATCTGCTTGAAACGCCAAAGCGAGCAGGTCGAACATGATGTTGATTTGTTCGTCGACGTCGGCCGGTATGCCCACCGGTGCATCCGGCACGGCGACTCCGGAGAAATCCTTGGCGATCATGTTCTGAATCTGTCGCTCGACATCGCGCACCGAAGTCAGATAGTCGTCCATCCGCCCCCGGTCCGCCGGGCCGAGGGCTTGCTGAAACTGCTGCGCCTCTGCCTGAATACGGTCGAGAACGCTGCCAGTGCTCTCGAGAATCGAGGCGCGCTCGCGTAGCGAGTCGCCGGGCCCAAACAATCGGTCGAAAAGCTTGCGCGGGTTGTACTCCATCGGCAGCACCTGGTCGGCCGTTCGAAAAGAGTGCCCTCCGGTGTACAAGTCGGGCTCCGTCGCGAGCTCGAGGCTCGCAAACGACGTGTCGTGCCCAATCTCGCGCGCGGCGATCTGATCGATCGACATTCCCGCGTTCGGTCCGCCGTCACGAACCTCGACACCCTTCAGCCAGGCCTGTTCGGACGATTTATGGACACCGCCGGCACGATCTTCCTGGCCGCGATTGCGCAACCCCGAGACAACCGTCATCCGATCGCGGAATTTCTCGAGCGGCTTCAGAACCTGCGAAACCTCGAAGTTGCGCCCCTCGCCTGCCGGGGTCCATGAATTGATCTCGGTCCACTTGCCGGTGAACGCGCCGTGCGGAAAGTAGAAAAACGCCATGCGCGTTCGGGGCTTTACGGTTGTGTCCGCCAGGGCGACACCGGCTGGGATCATGGCGTCGAGAAGCGGCAACGCGATCGACGCACCGGCGCCGCGCAGAACCGCCCGTCTGGAAATACGCTTCTTGGTCAACAACACCACCGTGTCTCCTTCCCAGTCAGTCGTCGCTGCGCGACGAGTCGGGTTCCGAAGTCGCCAAGCCGCTCTCCAAGCGCGCCGACACTTCGGCGGGTTCGCCATCACCGGCATCGCGCGTAGTGAAAGGCGCGCTCTGGACGATGGCCAGCACCACTGCCGAAAACCGATAATCGTCAGCCGCACTCTGCCGAACCACTTGGCGAACGGCCGGCATGTCGTACCACTCGGTCGAGCGCCCCAGCGAGTACGCAAGCAGCTTCTCGACGAAGGTCTGCACGAACTGTTCAGGGCGCGCCAATAGCGCCTTACGCAATTCCTCCGGACCCGCGATCTTGGAACCGTCGGGCAACAAGCCGGAGGCATCGATCGGCCTGCCAGACTCCCGATCCACGTCCCGCCACGTGCCGTCGACGTCGAAATTCTCCAGAGCGAATCCCAACGGGTCCATGAGCCCATGACAGCCGTTGCAAGTCGGGTTTTCTCTGTGAATTGCGAGTCGTTCGCGGACCGTCAGGCTTTCCTCGGGAGCGACGCTATCGAGGTTCGTCTCCACCTCCGGCGGTGGAGGTGCCGGTGGAACACCGATGATGTTGCGCATCACGTATTCGCCGCGGAGAACGGGCGACGTGCGATTCGGATAGGACGAGGCTAGCAGCACGGCGCCCTTCCCGAGCAACCCCCAGCGCGTGGACTCCTCGAGATCGACTCGGCGGAAGTGATTGCCCCTGACGCCCTCGATCCCGTAGCGCCAAGCCAGCGTCTCGTTTACGAACGTGTGATTCGCTTGCAGCAAGTCGAGCACGCTCCGATCCTCGCGGAAGATACTGTCGACAAACAGTCCGATCTCACGCAAGAAATCAGCCCGCGGATCGAGCCGGCCCGCCGTCTCCGGAAACTTGGACGGATCGGGTCGGATCGCATCCATGCGGTTGAGATGCAGCCACTGGTAAGCGAAATCCACCGCGAGCGTTTCTGCGCGCACGTCGGCCAACATGCGCCGCACCTGCTGCTGGAGCACGTCCGGGTCGGACAGCCGACCCGTCTCAGCCAACAACAAGAGCTCTTCGTCGGGCAGGCTGCTCCAGAGAAAAAATGCGAGCTTCGAGGCCAGCTCGACATCGTTCAACCTATGAACGGATGCGACAGCAGACGCCGATTCAGTCGAGGTGCGGTTGGCTGGAGAATCCGCCGCCACGTCGTCGGTGCGGAACAAGAAGTGGGGACTGGCCAGAATACCGACGATCGCCGTGCGGATGCCGCTTTCGAAACCGTCCTTCTTTGCCGCGTGATAGTAGGCGAGGCGTTCCTCCATCTCGGTGTGCGACAGGGGGCGCCGGAAAGCGCGAGCCGCCAGCGTGCCGACGATCTCCTCCGCGCACGCGTCCTGTTCCTGCGCCGTCTCGGGATAACAGGTGAACACGCGGTTCCGGCTCGCCGTCGTGAGCGCAGTGCTGATCTCGAAAGGCCCTCTGATCTCGAAGCCCCTGAGTCTCAGCACCTCCATCCGAGCGCCCGCACCAACGCCCTCCGCGAACGCCGCGACCAAATCTTCGGATTCAGCGTGCGTCCTACGCGCGAACAACACGGCGACCTCGTGCTGTCCGGCCTCGACCGTGAAGCGAATGTCCTTCAGCCGACTATTGATGGCATCGACGCCCGCCGTCTGTTGCTGATCGATCGTGCGCAAATCTTCGTCGCCACCGATGCTCGTCTCGTAGACGATCCTGCCGTCCACGGTGACCACGATTCTGTTGCCGTACTGTGCGCCTACCGTGCTGATGGTCCGGACCATGTCATCGATCGACACGGCATACTCGCCGGCCACCGGAAAAGCATGCGTGACCACGAACCCGTCGCGCGCACCGAGCGGTAAGGCCGCAGCCTCATAGGGGCTTCCTAAGCGCGTGCTGCGCGACCTTCCAGCGTCGGAGGAGTAAACCTCGCTACCTAGCGCAGCCGTTTCGACTCCCACGGCCACGTTTGCCACCAGGCGAGCGGCTTCGACAAATTGACTGACGAACAACGGCGAAGCCGTGAGTGTGCTCGCGTTGTTGTCAAAACCGGCACTGGTGTCGTCCTGCGGCAGAAAGGCGGACGGATCGATCTCTACGTTCAATAGGTCTCTGACGGCGTTCGCGTACTCCCTGCGGTTGAGCCGCTGCAACCCGACGCGCCCCGACCTTGGCCGCTCCGCAGCCGACTCGTCGAGGTAGTCTTCCATCCAGCCAACGAACGATTCGACGCGCGCCGCATCGGGCTGCGTGTTGCCGGGCGGAGGCATGAGTCCGCCACGTAGTTTGCGCACGACGTGCTCGAAGGTCTCTGCCTCGTTCGGCACGTCCTCAGGATGCATGGCATCGAATGCGATGCCGGCAGTGAGCTCGGCGCTATTATGACAGTCGACGCAGTAGCTCTGGAGCAAGCCCCAATGTTCCCCGGCGCGTTCAGCGGCGGGACGAGGCCAATAGTGGGTCGCAAACCAACCGCCGATCGCGGCAACCCCAAGGACCGCGGCGCCGGCAGCGACTCTCATGCTAGGAATTCCGCGACCAGCCAAGAGTGCCCCCCACTCCTAGTAAAGCCGTACCGATCGATTCTAGCGCGACAAGCTCACGCGTCGGGCCCAAAGTGCAGGCCAAACCCGCGAAAAGCCAATCTCAAGAAAAATTCGGAGTCTCCGAAACGGTCGTCGAACTCTCGGGTTGGCGCCGCCGCCAACACGTCTGCGGGCTCCAGACCGGCGAAGAACATCGCTGCAAGTCGGTCGAAGATCGACACATACATCTCGCGCTGCTCTACGAGATCGGCCCGCGTCATGAGAGCGCCTTGACCGGGGACGATGCGGGTATCGTCGTCGGCCAGCTCGAGCAGGACGTCGAACGCGTCGACCAACCCACCGATCCAACCCCCTGTCCACCAGTCGAGAAGCGGCCAGCCGCTTGCCGAGATCGCGCCGCCCGTGACCAGCAACTTGGCGTCCGGGAAGTGGACGTACATATCGCCGTCGGTGTGGGCCTGCAGCAGATAGCCGTAGCGGATCTCCCGACTGCTCATCTCCATCGCGCCCGACTCGTAAAAAGCGGCATTGGGGCGAGCCTCCGGCGGTAAACGCCGAATCGTGCGGTTGTCCCACGGCGTCGTGACGTCACGACCGAGCCACAGGCGGGTGTTCTCGTGGGCGATGATCCTTGCGCCCGCAGCGCCGAGTGGCTCATTCAATCCGGTCCGATCCGGATGCCAACAACTGTTGAACAGCGTGTCGATGCGCGACACCGACAGGTCACTGCGAAGCAGCGACAAGAGCTCGGCAGAGCGCTCTTTCAGACCGCCGTCGATCACCACCGCCCCGTCCGCCGATCTTCCGTCGACTACGACGTTGCACCCCGCGCCGCCCACGATGAACAGGGCGTCGCCCAGCCTCGTGATCTCAAGCGTTGGCGCTACCGCCGCCTGGCCGAACACCGCGGCGCGTGGAAGGCACAACGCACCTACTCCGCCCGCTACCGCGCGAAGAATCGTCCTACGATCCAAAGTGTGTCTCATGCGATCGAGCAACGTAGCAGGTTACGCGAGCGGCGCGAAAGACTAGCCCTGCCTCTATTCAAGTAGGCTCGCGCCCTTGGCCGCCCCAGCCTTGGCGCACTCGTCGTCGGTCGCCTGGCTCGAGCCCGAGCTCGCAACTCCGCCGACGATTTCGCCGGCCGAGTAAATCGGCACGCCGCCACCGAGCGCGAGGATGCCGGGTACGTCGCGCTGCGCGAGACGCGTCGGATCGTTCGCTGTGTCGCTTTGGAATTCGATCGTGGAACCGCGGAACACGACGGCCGTATAAGCCTTGCTGCGCGCCATCTCGACGGTGACGGGGTGGGCGAGCTCATGACGGAGCACGACCATCAGATTTCCGGAACGATCGACCACTGCAACGCTCGTGCGAAATCCGCGCGACGCGCATGCGGCAAACGCCGCTTCGGCGATCGCGCGAGCTGCATCGAGCGAAAGGATTTGCTGGGTGACGATGCTCTGCGCAGGCGCGCTCGATGCCGCGAGTAGTGCAACGGCCGAGATTATCGAGCGCGAGGTGACTAGCATCGCGAGACCTCCGAGCAGCCCACGATAGTAGACAACACGCGCTGCACTGTCGTCGAGCGCGGACTAGCGTTGCGACCAGCGGTCCGCAGCAAGCGCAGCCAGAAGTAGTTCGTTCGCCGACACGTCTTGAGGGTGTAGTCCGTCCGCGCCGATCTCTCTATCATGCGTATTCGTTGCCGCTCCGAGATTTCCGCATGAACCGTTTGACAGCCGCTATCCCGACTCTCACGGCGACGGCGCTTCTCGGCGTCCCCGCTGCCGCCCACCACAGCCAGTCCATGTTCGACACGTCGCAAGAGATCCTCATCGAAGGCAGGGTCGCGCGCTTCGACTGGGTGAACCCGCACATGTACCTGATCGTCGAAACCAAGGGCCCGGACGGTCAGCCGGCGCTCGTGGAAGGCGAAGGTCTCGGGATCACGCAAGCGCTGGTCGACGGCCTCGATCGGGAGGCACTGAAGCCCGGCACGCCCGTCGTCATGCGCGCCAATCCCAATCGCGGCGGTTGGGGCAAGCAGGTCCGCATCATGGACGTCACGACTCAGGACGGCGAGATTCATCCGTTTTATTCCGCAAATCGCCGAACCCGCGTCCTCACACCGGCCGAGAGCCTCGAGGGTCATTGGGCGCCCGCTCGGGCTGCACTGGGCGCGGCTTTCGGGGCCATGGCGGGATGGCCGGTCACGCCGGAAGGCCGTGCCGCGCAGGCGAAGCTAATCGCCGATGGGCTCTGCTATGTCGAGCCCACGCCAGTCCTCTCGATCCTCGACGAGCTGCGCACGATCGAGCTCGGCGACGACGAAGTCGTGATGCGGTTCGATAACACGGGCGACCATGTCGTGCGCACCGTCCATATGGACGCAGCGCATCCGGCCAATGTGCAACCCTCGCTCCACGGCCACTCCATCGGTCGGTGGGAGGGAGAAACGCTCGTGATCGATACGATCGCCTTCGAGCCCAACCCGTCCGGCATCGGTCTGAACGTGCCGGCGAGCCCGAGCAAGCACACCGTCGAGCGGTTGACACTCGGTGCGGATCGCACGCGCTTGCGCTACGAGGTCACCGTCGAAGACCCGGTGTATCTCGCAGGGCCGGCCACATTGACGCAGCAGTGGGACCACCGCCCCGACCTCGAGTTCTCGCAGAACACGGGGGCCTGCGATCCGGAGGTTGCGGATAGGTACAAGGACCACGTGCCGAAGTAAGCAATTCGCTCTTGCTGCGTATCGACGGCGGGCGCAGCTGGGACGAATAGGCCGGCGGTGTTAGTCTCGGTGATGCCATCTCAGAGAATATAGGGGGGAACTACCATGGCTTTTAGAAAAGGGGCGACGGCAACGAGTCTCGCGCTCGCAAGCGGCCTCGCGTCCGTCCTGTCGTGCGTGGCGTACGCGCAGTTTGGCGGACCCCCGCCGCAGGTATACACGCCCGCGGAAGGCGTCAAAGACTTGAAGTCCGTGCTGTTCAACTGGCCGTGGCACATGGGCATGCTGCGCGGCATCGAGGAGCACGAGCTCGCCGTCACGCTCGAGTATCGGGGTGAAGGGACGATCCAAGTAAACGGTCAACCTTGTGCGATCGCGCCGTACGAGGAAGCGCGGGAAGGCGAGCTCGGCACGTCGGGATACCGCATCAGCAACGCGTACCAATTTGCCGGTAGCCGCACGCAGATCAAATGCACGCTGCCGAATGGTCGGACGTATTCCAACATCGAGGTCGTCAGCGGCGAGTACGCCTGGGATGAAGACCGCCCGGGCGCCGGTCTCGTGGCGGGCGAAGGCACGGCCACGCCGATGCCCGATAAGGTCGCCGAGCGCCTGATCCGTCTTTGGGCCAGCCCGCAGGGCGCACCCAAAGCCGCCTTGGCGGGCGCGGGAATCGACCCTATGAAAGTGTTCCGCAATCCTGGCGGGCTGCTCGAAGACGGCCCTTCGAAGATCGGCAACACATCGGTGGTCTGGGAGGGTAATACCCCGATCGTCACTTACCCGATTCCGGGCGTCGCCGGCGCCACGGCCACTGCTGAGCTCGACGAGCGTTTCATGGCGAAAACCGTCACCGTCAAGCACGGGCGCGACACCTACGAGTTCACGTATAGCAACTACGACGACTACAACAATCCGCTGAATCGGATCGAAACCTACATGGCCGGCACGATGACGGAGCGCCGCAACGGCCAGGTGGTGCGCGACGTGAAGACGGTCGTGATGGAAGCGGGCAGCGTCTACGTCGTCGCGCCCGTCCCTCCGAGCGTAGGCCCCACGCGGCCACTGCCGATGTACGGGAGCGACCAGGAAGCGCCGAAGCTCACGTCCAACGCTGCGACGCCTCGGCTACCAAACGGTAAGCCCGACCTCACCGCTAGCTGGAGAAGCGACGGCAACAAGTTCTTTATCTGGCGCTACGGCAACCGCCGCTGCGCGCCTACGCAGCTCGACGGCTGTACCCCGGCGTGGAATCAGACGCTCGATTTCGAGTTCGAGGCGGCTTCACGCTTCGGGCCGAATCGCCCGCTCTACAAACCCGAGCACTGGGACCAAGTCGTCTATCTCGATATGTGGACGAACCGCGAAGACCCGATCATGACCTGCCAGCCGATGGGTATTCCGCGACAAGGACCGCCCGGGCGCATCTTTGCCACCGACAACGACATCACGTTGATCTACGGTCGCGGCGGTGACGGCGGCGGCGGCTATTCCGACTTCCGCATCATCGCGACTGACGGCCGGCCGTTCGATGAAAAGGCGATTCTGCAGACCAAGTTTACGGGTCATTCCGTCGGCCGCTGGGAAGGCGACACGCTCGTGATCGAGTCGGTCGGATTTACGCCGACGACCTGGCTCGCGCGCGGCGGCTTCTTTCACTCCGACCAAATGAAGGTCTTCGAGCGCTTCACGCGCAAGGGCGATCAGCTGCTCTACGAAGTGACGGTCGAAGATCCGGAAGTGTTGCTCCAGCCGTGGACACTCAAGCCGATGCTGATGAGCACGGGTAGCGTAGAGGGTGCCCCCGCCCCGCCTAACCCTGGATTGATTGGTGTGGAGCGCGGCGACTGCCAGCAAGAAGAGCTCGACGACATCGTCCTGCAGATTCGCCACTAGAATTTGCGCAGTCGGGCGCCGGGCGTCGATCAGGCGTCCGGCGCTCGTGTTTTTCGACGCGACGCGCGGCGCTCGCCACTACCTCTCTCCCTGAGCCTCGCAAGCTCAGCGAAGGTTCTTGTCACGCTCGAGCTTGTGAAGCAGAGGTGTTGGGTCCTTGGTTGCCTCGGGGGAAATCCGTGCGAGTCGCACCGTAAAGACGCTGCCCCGGCCGGGTCCGTCGCTTTGAGCGTCGATGCGTCCGCCGTGCAGCTCTACGAGTTTCTTGGCAAGCGTCAAACCTACTCCGATGCCACCATTGCCGTCGCCGAATGAGTGATTTGCGCGCATGAAGAGATCGAAAACATGCGGCAAATCGCCTGGGGCAATACCCAAGCCCTGATCAGAAATGCGGACGATCACCTCGGCTATCGCCGCCTCGACGGAAACGCTTACCACCGAGTCAGCGGGCGAGTACTGCGCGGCGTTCGCCAAGATATTGCCAAAAGCTTGGCTCAGACGAAGTGGATCGGCATCCAACATGAGCGTCTCGTCGCTCAGATTGCCGTTGATCGTTTGGTGCTTGAGCTTGAACGTCGGTCGAACGGACTCGAGTGCGTTTCTCAGGACGTCGTTTATCGACACGGCTTGCTTTCGCAGTCTAATGGTGCCGTGAGTAACCCGCGTGACCTCCAGCAGCTCGTCAACTAGGCGAGTTAGAGCGGCCGTGTGTTTGTGAACGACCTCCACGTTGCGCCGCACCATAGCCAGGTCTGAGCCTTGGCCCCGCAGGAGATCCGTCGCGAACCTGATGCTTTGTAGTGGATTGCGCAACTCATGAGCGAGCATCGCGAGAAACTGGTCTCTCTGCCGGGCTGTCGCGCGAAGCTCCGCCTCGGCGTGGATGCGCTCTGTGACGTCATCAACGAGCTCGAAGAATCCGCGTACGCGACCATCGGGGGCGACATCGGGCACGTAGTAAGCCGATATGTGGCGCAAACCCAAAGCAAGCGACATCGGCGCCGAGAATTTCACGGCATGCCCGGCCAGTACATCGTCGATTTTCGAGCTGATCCGTGAATAGTTTTCCTCCCCCACCACTTCCCGCACCTCCAGTCCTTGTAGCTGGTGCGTCGGCTTTTTGAACCACTCAGAGGCGCGGCGATTTGTAAACCGGTAGCGACGCTCGGCATCGACATAGCAGATCGATACCGGGACGCCATCCGCGACTAGACGTAACTGCGCTTCACTATCAGCAGCCTTCGTCTCGGCCGCCCGAGCCAAGCTCACGGCGTGCTGTTGTGCGCGCATCGCCACCTGCAAACGATGCAGGATCACCGTAACTGATGTGCCAATAGCGATGAAAAATGTCACGTGTCCAAGCCACGCAACTGCATTGGGGCCATAGCTCCAATCCGCAAACTGCAGAGTCGCGAGCAGCGCAACGAGAAAGGTTGCAGTGATCGCCGGTCCGAACCCGCCGATGATCCCCGCGCCCAACACCGCCAATATGAATGGAAGCAGTGGCGCTTGAGACCCCATGATCGGTGTTAGCGCGATACGCAACGCAAAGATTGCGAGCACAAACAGAACCGCGGTGCCATACCGAACTACGACGCGATCCGAATGAAACAGCGGGCCGACCGCTGACGATTGCGAAACGATGGCGAAATCCTCCTTGCTCTGCGCAACCTACCACAGGAGTTTATGACATCCGCTCTGGCGGGCATATCACGACTGGAATTCACGGCCGAGATCGATCCGCTCGAAGCCTACGCCCATGCACGCGTAGCCACCGTGCAACGCAACGGCTAGAGTGACCGACGTCGTCGAAGGAACCCTGAGCATGAACCGTACGCTCGTCGTCGTCACCGC